>Ga0208971_1000389_pt1 | contig 31969 bp, 33 predicted proteins | sample AOAMet1_18_M0_10_2_FD_188229 | JGI IMG/M metagenome (GOLD analysis project Ga0208971, IMG submission 188229) | Ammonia-oxidizing marine microbial communities from Monterey Bay, California, USA - CAN11_18_M0_10 (SPAdes) | ecosystem: Environmental > Aquatic > Marine > Intertidal zone | place...
AAATATAATCACAAGATTATTTTTCAAACTAACTCAAGTTTCTTTGTAATCAAGTTTCCTTATTTAAGAACATCTTTTACTAAACAAGGAAAAAATGTCAGTGAAATCATTAAAAACACACTTCCTAACACACTTATTTTAGCAATTTCTTCAATTTTTATATCTGTAGTTATTGGAATTTTATTTGGTATTATATCAGCGTTGAATAAAGATAAATTTATTGATAATTTTATTCAATTTATTAGTACTATAGGAATGAGTGTTCCATCATTTTTTAGTGCAATAATATTTGCCTGGGTTTTTGGCTTTATTTTAAATGAGTATACAAACCTAAATATGACAGGAAATATTTACGAACTTGATGATTTTGGAGAAGAGTATATATTTAAATTAAAAAATCTAATTCTTCCGTCAATTGTATTAGGAATTAGGCCATTAGCAGTCATTAGTCAATTAATGAGAAATGAATTATTAGATGTTTTATCTCAGGATTACATAAGGACAGCGAGATCTAAAGGTCTTACTGAATATCAGATTATCAAACATCACGCTCTAAAAAATTCTTTAAATCCAGTAATTACTGCAATTTCAGGATGGTTTGCTTCCATGTTAGCTGGCGCAGTTTTTGTTGAATATATTTTTGGTTGGAATGGTTTAGGTAAAGAGATTGTAAATTCCTTAAATACATTAGATTTGCCAGTAATTATGGGTTCTGTAATTATAATAGCATTTATGTTTATTACAATTAATATTTTAGTTGATTTTGTATATAGACTTTTAGATCCTAGAGTTAAATTAAATTAAAAAAAATAAAAAAATGACAAGAAAAAAAATTGTAGCAGGGAATTGGAAAATGAATAATGGTTTACAAGAAACAGAGTTTTTAATAAATGAATTAGTAAAAGAAACTAACCACTCTGGATGTGAAGTTATGATTGCACCTTCATTTGTAAGTTTAAAAAATTCAATAGATTACTTAAAAGATAAAGATATTGAGGTAGTTTCTCAAAATGTACATCAAAATAACGATGGGGCTTATACTGGTGAGGTTTCTGCGAAAATGTTGTCCAGTATTGGAATTAAGACTACAATTATTGGTCACAGTGAAAGAAGAGAGTACTTTAATGAGACACATGAAATATTAAAAAATAAAGTTGATACTTCATTGAATAACTCTATTAAAATTATTTTTTGTTTTGGTGAAGAACTAAAGAATAGAGAAGCTAATAATCATTTCACTATTATTTCAAATCAAATTTCAGAATCTTTATTTCATTTAAGTTCATCAGACTGGGATAATATTATTTTAGCATACGAGCCTGTTTGGGCGATAGGAACTGGAGAAACTGCTAGCTCAGATCAAGTTCAAGAAATGCATAGTTTTATTAGGAATTTTATTGCACAAAAATATAGTACTGATTTAGCACAAAAGATATCCATTTTATATGGTGGTAGTGTAAAGCCTAATAATGCAAAAGAAATATTTTCAATGGAAGATGTTGATGGAGGGTTAATAGGTGGAGCTTCTCTAAAATCTAAAGATTTCTTTTCAATTGTAAACTCTTTTTAATGCCTGGCAGTCATTTTGTTTGTTATAATTTTAAAATTAAGCCCTTATATCCAGGTTGTGAAATTCTAATAGCTCAATTAAGTGAATTAGGCTTTGATAGTTTTCAAGAAAATAATGATGGTATTTCTGCATATATTGATTCTACTATATTGTCTTCAGTGAATGTTGAAGATATTCAAATTTTAAATTCAACTGACTTTGATATATCCTTTGAATTTTATAATGTTAAAAAGCAAAACTGGAATATTAAATGGGAAAGTAATTTTGAACCCATTTATATTGATGATACTTGTTGTGTTAGAGCTCCATTTCATAAAAAGAGTAATTATAAATACGATTTAGTTATTGAGCCAAAAATGAGCTTTGGAACGGGACATCATGAAACCACTTCGATGATGATTAGTTATTTGTTAGAAGATGATTTTGTTAATTGTTCTATTTGTGATGTTGGTTGTGGTACAGGAATTTTAGCAATTTTAGCTGAAAAAAAAGGAGCGTCTAGTTTAGATGCTATTGATATCGATAATTGGTGTTATTTAAATTCTCTCGAAAACATTAAAAGAAATAACTCAAAGAAAATTAAAATATTTGAAGGTGAAATTTCATTACTTAGAAATAATAATTATGATAAGATTTTTGCTAATATAAATTTAAATGTTCTTTTGAAAGATATTTCTATATATTCAAAACTATTAAATAACGGAGGAGTTTTGTATTTAAGTGGGTTTTATAAAAAAGATACTAGTATGTTATTAAAAGAGGCAAATAAATTTAACATGAAATTAGTCGGTTCTAAAGAATCAAATAATTGGACTTGTATAAAACTAATAAAAAGTTAAATATTACAAGTTAATAATGAATTATAGCATCCTTGGTTTAAATCGGTCTTTAAAATAGAGCCAAAACCACCTGAAACATCAATAATATTGTGAATTCCTTTAGCCTTTAATATTGATATTGCAATTACTGATCTGTAGCCACCAGCACAATGAATATAATAATTGTCCTGTGTGTCAGAAATATTTTTCAATTCATTACTTAATAAACTAAGAGGTATATTGTTTGCTCCTTCAATATGTTTATTGATATATTCAGATTCTCTTCTAACATCAATAATTTTAATTGAGTTTAATTTTAAGTTGTCAACAAAAGTTTGTGAAGAAATGGATTCAACTTTTTCTTCACCATATTTATCTTTCCAGCTTTTAAAGCCACCTTCTAAATATCCAATACAATTATCATATCCTACTCTTGAAAGTCTAGTAATAGCCTCTATTTCTTTTCCTTTCTCCGATATTAATAATATTTTTTGATTAATATTTTCTATTAGTGTGCCAACCCAGGGAGCAAAAGTCCCATTTAGTCCTATAAATAGAGAATTAGGAATATGACCATTGATAAAATCTTTTTGATGTCTAACATCAAGGACTAAGTATTCACTAGAATTAGCTAATTTATAAAACTGTCCAATATCAATTGAGTTATTACTTTGAGTTATTACTTTATCTAAAGGTTTGTATCCTGATTTATTAAGAAGAGCATTTTTTTGAAAATATTGAGGAGGTGGTGGCATTCCCTCTAAAAGTTCTTTTACAAACATCTCTTTAGTAATATTTTCTCTGAGAGCATAATTAGTTTTCTTTTGATTTTCAAGAGTGCTAAATGTTTCTTTACTTAAATTTTTTCCACATGCAGAGCCAGCCCCATGTGCTGGATAAACTAATACATGACCCTCTAGATTCATTATCTTATTTCTTAATGAATCATAAAGCATTCCTGCTAAATCAATTTCAGTTAAATTTTTACTTACTGCTAAGTCAGGTCTTCCAACATCACCAATAAATAATGTATCACCTGTGAAAATAGAATGGTTGTTTCCATTTTTATCAATCACTAAATATGTAGTGGATTCAAGTGTGTGACCAGGCGTGTGAAGAGCTTTGATAGTTATTTTACCTAACTTAAATTCTTCATTATCTTTAGCATTGTAAATTGGATATTCTGTCTCAGCGTTAGGTCCATATATTATTGTTGAATTAGTTTTATTGGCGAGATCTACATGTCCTGAAACAAAATCTGCATGAAAATGTGTTTCAAAAACATATTTGATTTTTGCATTATCTTTTTTGGCTTTTTCAATATACTGATTGGTTTCTCTTAGAGGATCAATAATTGCCACTTCATTGTCTGAAATAATGTAATAAGATCCCTGAGAAAGACATTTAGTATATAGCTGTTCAATTTTCATAATCTAAGTGTTAATAACAAATATAGATACTATTTAGTTAATAAGTAGAATAGAATAGCTCCAAAAATTAATCCCTTTACAAATGAAATCCATAGTGCAACATAGTTGCTTATTTTTAAAGCACTGAGTGTTTTTTTTACGATTTTCTCATGCCAACTAAAAAAAATCATAATTTAAAATATTTTTTTCGAATCTTTAAAATAATCACCCCTAATAAGACTATTGCCAATGTTTTGTATATAGCTGTACCAGATCCTATAGTCATAACAGTTATGCTAAATAGCTCTAGATCAATTTCACTTGCCCAAATAAAGCACACAATTGATAATGTTAACAATAAGGCTGAAAATATTTTTTTCATTTTTCTTAAATTTGAATAATCTAATTTAATGATTATTTTGGTCATATATGAATATAGACATCTATCACATTGATGCCTTTGTTAGTGAATCGTGTAAAGGAAATACTGCTTGTATAATTCCATTGGATAATTGGCTTTCAGATGAGGTGCTTTTACAAATAAGTAAAAAAAATTCTGTTCCAGAAACTGCATTCATAATTATAAAAAAAAATAAAATACTTTTAAGATGGTTTACCCCAGAAATTGAAATGGATTTGTGTGGACATGCTACCTTAGCTGCAGCTCATTGTGTAATAAATGAGTTAAAATATAATTATGACAAAATTATATTTGAAACTTTAAGTGGAAAACTTGAAGTTCTTTTGAAAAACAATCTATATCAATTAAATTTTCCGTCTAGAATTCCTCTAAAAACTTCGCTTCCACAAATTATTAAAAATTCTATAAGTATTCAGCCAAAAGTTGTTTTAAAGTCTAGAGATTACATTTTAGTTTATGAAAGTGAATCTGATATTAAAAATATTACTGTAGATAAAAATATATTAGACCAAATAAATCTTGACCCAGGTGGTGTTTGTGTTACTTCTGTCGGAGATAATTCTGATTTTGTTTCACGATTTTTTACTCCACAATCTTCAATACTAGAGGATCCAGTTACTGGATCTGCACACTGCTCATTGATTCCTTACTGGTCTGATATTTTGAATAAAGATATTTTACAAGCATTACAAATCTCTCATAGAGGAGGGTTGTTATCATGTGAAAATAAAGGAAATAGAGTCATTATTGGTGGTAAGGCTAATACATTTTTTAAAGAAACTTTACGTTTAAATTCCATTATATAAAAACTGTCTATTTTATTTGGATTTGTTCTAAATAAACATAATTTTGTTGCTTCAAAAATAATTTAGAAAATAATCAAAATATAATTTTATGAAAAGAATTGTAGTATTTATCTCAATGATTTTAGTTTTGTCAAGTTGTGGTGAGGCGCCTAAGAAGTCTAATGAAATTAATTTATATAGCCAAAGACACTATAAAGTTGATGAGCAACAGTACAAAGTCTTTGAAAAAGAAACTGGAATAAAAGTTAATGTTGTAAAGGCTAATGCTGATGAACTTATAGAGCGTCTTAAAAATGAAGGTGAGAATAGTCCAGCCGATTTATTTATAACTGTAGATGCTGGTAAGCTTCAAAAAGCAAAGGATTTAGATTTACTTCAAAAAATATCTTCACCAATAATTAATCAAAATGTTGACGTTGACCTAAAAGACGTCAATGGATACTGGATTCCAATAACCTACAGAGCCAGGATTGTAGTTTACAGTAAGGATAGGGTTGATGTAAGTGAATTATCTACTTATGACAATCTAACAGATGAGAAATGGCGAAATAAGGTATTAGTTAGATCTTCTTCTAACGCATATAACCAAGCATTGCTTTCTTCAATTATAGCTAATACTGGGGAGGAATCAGCCTCTAAATGGACTAGTAAACTTGTTAAAAACTTTGCAAGAGACCCAAAAGGAAATGATAGAGACCAAGTAAAGGCTATTACAGCCGGACAAGGAGATCTAGCCATAGTTAATTCTTATTACATTGGGTTATTGCTTTCGTCAGAAAATGAAGAAGAAATAAAAGCTGGTAACTCTGTTGGTGTCTTTTTTCCTAATCAGGGTGAAGATGAATCAGGAAGCCACATAAATGTTTCCGGTATTGGATTAGCTAAGAATGCTCCTAATAAAGAAAATGCAATCAAATTAATGGAATTCTTAACAAGCGAGTCTGCTCAAAAAACATATACTGATACGAGTTATGAATATCCAGCTAATCCAAACGTAGAGCCTAACGAAATTGTAAAAAAGTGGGGCTCTTTCAAAAAAGATATCCTAGATTTGAACAAACTAGGTGTCTTTAGAAATAAAGCCATTGAAATATTTGATAAATCAGATTGGAAATAATTAAAAAAATTGTTCAAATAGAACATAAGAGATGGATTATAGGTAGTAGTTTAATAGCTTTATTTCTACTTCTACCTATAATATTTCTTTTTAGTAATATTTTTGAAATTGAACAATCCTCTTTTGTTTATTTATGGAAAAACCTTCTCTTAGATTATAGTTTTAATACATTTTATTTAATTACTATAACTAGTTTGTTTGCTTTATTGTTTGGTATTTTTCCAGCATGGTATGTAAGTAATTATAAATTTAAATTTAGAGTGTTTTTTGATATAGCTCTATTTTTGCCATTAGCAATTCCAACATATATAATGGCTTTCACTTACAGTGATCTGTTAAGTTATACTGGTCCATTACAATCTTATTTAAGAAATAACTATCCTGATTTTTCAAACATATTCAACAATGATTATTTGCAAATTGAAATTTTAGGAATTTTATTAGGATTAGCATTATATCCATATGTATATACAGCCTCCAGAGTTTCTTTTAGTCTAATAGGATCAACATACATCAACATGTCTAAAAATCTTGGGCTATCATCAACAAAACTATTCTTTAAGGTGATTATCCCACTTTCAAAGCCTGCAATTTTTTCTGGTTTATTTTTAGTTATAATGGAAGTTTTAAATGAATATGGCGCTGTAAAATATTTTGGAGTTAATACCTACACTACAGGAATTTTTAGAGCTTGGTTTTCAATGGGGAATGAAAACACCGCTATTCAGCTTGCATGTTTATTGATTTTTTTAGTTTTTATAATTTTATTCATCGAAAAATTAAGTCATAAAAAATCTAAATTTTATTACTCTGCAAATTCAAAAATAGAAAAGTTAAGTACTCCAACTTCCAATAAATATTTATATATATATAGTCTGTGTTCTCTTCCCTTTATATTAGGTTTTTTAATTCCATTTTTTTATATACTAAACAATAGTATTCTCAACTTTAAAAACATTGACTTCTCTAGATTATTTGAGCTCAGTTTAAATTCTATTCAAGTTTCAACAATTTCAACAGTTTTAATAATTATCACTGCCTTGTTATTTCTTTATGTTGAAAAAATATCTAAACTGAAATTAAGTACATTTATTAGTCAAGTGACATCTTTAGGTTATGTTATTCCTGGTGCTGTGATAGGCTTGGGAGTTATTTTGTTATTTACTAAAATACCTATGCTTAGTTCTTATTCATTAGTTGGTTCGTTCTATGTTTTAATATACGCATATGTTTTTCGTTTTTTAGCTGTTGGTAAATCCCCTATTAAATCTAGTCTTGAGAAGCAGCCAGAGTCATTTGATGATACTGCTAAAACACTTGGGTTAGGACCATTTAAAATACTTCAAAAAATTCATTTTCCAATAAATAGACTTGCGCTAATAACTGCATTTATTGTTACCTTTGTTGACCTATTGAAGGAACTACCTATAACATTAATCTTAAGGCCATTCAATTTTGACACCTTAGCAACACAAACATATGAATTTGCTATTGAAGAAATGATGGTAGAGTCTAGTAGTTACTCATTAGCTATTATTTTAATTGGTAGTGTTATGTTGGTTTTTTTAAAATATATTATTAATAAACAGATAAATGCATCTTAAAGTAACTAATCTTGTAAAGTTTTATAATAAAAAAGATCCTTTGATTGAGTCTTTAAATTTTTCTGTTGAAAAGGGCGAAATTGTTTCTTTTTTAGGTGAGAGTGGAGTAGGTAAAACAACTTTCTTAAAATGTATTTCAGGTTTGGAAAATATAAATTCAGGGTCGATAGTTCTCAATAACAAAACTCTTAATGATAAAGATTTATTTGTTCGACCTCAAGATAGAAAAATAGGTTTTGTTTTTCAAGATTATCCACTTTTCCCTCATTTAAATTTGAGAGATAATATAATATTTAACCTTGAAAAAAAGTATATTAAAAATTTAGAATACATGTTATCTTTGACAAATTTATCCTCTTTAGTCGATAGGTTTCCTCACGAACTTTCAGGTGGAGAACAACAAAGAGCATGTATCGCTAGAGCATTAATTAGAGAACCTGATTTATTGCTCTTAGATGAGCCGTTTAGTAATTTAGATGTAGCTATAAAGCATTCGATAAGAGATGAGATTTATCAAATTATCAAAACTACTAAAACCACGACAATATTAGTAACTCACGATATTAATGATTCACTTAATATTGCTGATAAAATATTAGTTTTTAAAGCTGGTAAACTTCAACAATATAGTGATCCAGTTGAAATGTATTGTAAGCCAGCTAACTGCTATTGCGCAAGAATACTTGGTAGTATCAATAAGTATGAAAAAGATGGTGAACCGTACTATATTAGACCTGAAAAGATAAATATCGTTGAAGAATCTGATATTAAACTTGTAGTAGAAAAGTCATTGTTTCAAGGAAAAGAGTATAATATTACCGCTAAATATGGACAAGAAAATTGGAATTTATTTAGCTATACTCCTTTCAAAAAGGATGAGGTGATTTGTGTAAGTTTTGAAAAAGAAGATTTGATTTATTTTCCACCTAATTGTCTTAACTATTTTTAATACTTTTTAAAATTTAAGCTGTAAAGTTATATAGTAATTGCGTGGTGGTGAAGGAATAATTCCAGGCCCTGGATAACCTGTAGCTCTTCTTACAAAATAATGATTATCTAAAATATTATTTATTCCAAATTCTAATTTATAGTTTTTAAACCTATATGATGAAGAGAAATCTAATATATCATAAGCTGGAATTTGACCTATGACCCCGCTTAGATTACTTTCTACAGAATTAGATGAATCCGTAAATTGATTAGAAAGATATGTGTATTGAATATTTAATAAAAGGTTTTTATAACCAATTTTTGTTCCAGTTTTTATATTCAGTTTAGGAACAAACTCTAATCTTTTCCCTGTAATTCCGTTAGTCTCTGACTTAATATACTCTGATTCAATTACTGAAGTATTAATAAAATAATTGAAAATGAAATTATTATCTCGTATAAATATTTTATTTAGATTAAAATCTATAATCGACTCCACTCCAAAAATTACTGCATTTCCAATATTTCCTCTTTGACTTTTTATATTTCCATCAGAAGATACAATTTGAGTAAAACCAATTCTGTCATTATAAAATAAATGGAATAGGCTAATATCATAAGAAATTAATTTTTTATTGTTCCCTCTTAGACCTAAATCAACTGTATAGCCTTTTTCATCAGAAATATTTGGGTCTATTACAAATGCAGGATTAAAAATACTAATATCAGAAAAAGTAACTGATCTGTAATTTTGAGATGCGTTGGCATATAATTCAATATATTTATTTGGTTTGTAACTAGCTCCTAGACCAAATAATAAAAATGACCTTTTTCTTATTTTATTTTCATAAACAGTATTGTCGAAAATAACATTCCCTGCATTATCAAAATTAATCTGACTATAATATCCATCACTTTCAGTTCTTATATTTTCATATCTAATGCCTGGAGTTAGAGAAATTTTGTTTGAAATATAAAATATATTTTCTGTGAATAGTGACACATTTTGATTTGGGTATTTATAATTAGACTGATTATTATAGTATGGATAGTCTTGGTATTGAAAGTCAAAGTTTGGGCCGGATCCATTAGTACCAGGGCCTTGAACAGATGAGTTATCGGATTTGTAATATTTAAGACCAAACAAGAATATAGATTTCTTATTCAGAAAATTATAATTGTGTAAGATTCGAGATTCTAAACCGTAATTATTAAAATCTCCTTTAATTAAATCCCTCTCTTCGCCCGAATCTATTTGATCAACTCGGTTGTATCTAATCCCTAGAGCATTTCTTTGTGAATTTAAACCGAATAAGTTTAATGTGAAATTTGTTTTTTCAGAGAATTTGTGATCTAATTTTATATTGTAAAGAAGCCATTTCAATTCAAACCAATTTCTTGACCTATTAGACTGAAATGGATTTTGGTTAAACATATTGTCAGAAAGACCACCAGCTTGTTGAGCCAAATAAGTAAGATAACTTACTTCAGATGACAGTTTTGTTTTTTGATTAAAATCATATGCTAATAATAAATGTGAGTTTGTTGAATCGTAACTTGAATTATCTCTAAAACCATCTCCTTTTTTATTGTTTACATATGCGTAATAGCTTAATTTTTTATTTGTTCCACTAACACTTGTAAAGTTAGTATACAGGCCATTGCTTCCTAATGTGTTTCTAGAAATAACCTCCATAAATTTATTTTTTACTGGTTTTTTTATTATAAAATTTACAAGACCTCCAAATTGTGTTCCATATTGTAGTGATGCGGCCCCTCTTACAATTTGAATTTCTTCAAGCGCTTCAGCTGGAGGAGAATAATAACTTTCAGGATAACCTAAAACATCAGCACTCATGTCATATCCATTTTGACGTGTATTAAAGTTTGATGTTCTATTCGGATCCAAGCCTCTTCCTCCAATATGAATTTGCAAGCCTGCATCATCATTTTGAAAAATATTTAACCCAGCTATCTGACTATAAATTTGCCTAGAATTGTTTGAGGCTAGATTAGCCATTGATTGATTGACCAGAACAACTTCAGATTTTTTGCCTGCATAAAGAGATGTGCCTACTACGTCATTTAATCTTTTTAATTCAAAAGTTTTTCTATTTATTGAAGTCACTACAACTTCAGAAAGTTCTTCAACGGACATAGGAAAAACTATATCAATATTGTAATCCTTGTCTAATAAAAATTGTTTTTCAATAAAAGGTCTTCCTTCTATTGAATAATATAAACTTAATGATTTAGAATCAGAATAAAATTCGTAGTATCCTTTTGAGTCTGAGACAGCTACTAAACCAATATCGTCATCATAGATATTTACATTACTAATTGTTATATTGGAGCCTTCTTCAGTAATGATTCCAAAAACTTTGTTACTTGCATTGGAATTTATTGAGAGCAAGCTTACAAAAATAAATATTCTAAAAACCTTTAATTTCATCGTCTATTGGAATTATCCATTTTTTATTTTTAAAAGATTCTTTCTCTTTATAGAGATCTACTTCAGAATTTATAAACCGTTTGTTAGTTCTCCCGTTTAATGACACATAACTTTCTGCATAAACTTCAACTCCACCATAACCTTTAGATGTATAATAATCTCCTAAATAGTGGGCATATTCTAAAATAAAGTCTGGCTGAAAACTCATTTGCTTTTCTTGAAATGAAGTTAAAAATTCTTCATTATTTACATAAAAGTAAGATTCACTATTTTTACTTTTTATTTTAAAAGTTGTGTAACCTATTTTCTCAACCAACATAACTCTCCAAGAAAATCTGTAACCTTCCTCGCTCCAAAATAATTCACTAGGATACAATAGATATCTAAAGGGTAAAAATAGTTGAATTACAAAAAATATAGAAATTATCGATAATACAATTCTTCTATTTTTTATTGTTATTATTTCATCTTTTATATTTTCTTCAATTTTGAAGTATTTTTTAATTGGTTCAACAATTTTTTTTATGTATTTGATTATTTTTAGATGAACATTGTAATCGAAAAATATAAGAGAGCCAACTATCATAATGTATGGAAACATTCCAATAGGAAACAAAACTCCCGTAAATAGATGAAAAAATATTACGAGAACAAATCCGATTATTCTAGTCTTTTTGTATAACAATAAAAATGGGATAGATAAATCATATAACATACCACCCCAGCTCATGAAATAATGAACCCATTCTTGTTGCATAAATGTTTCACCAATTAAAGGAAGGTCATATTTAGATGGCAACCATAATTTTAAAGGCATGGCATTTAATAGCCAATCAGTGTTAATTTTCGCTAAACCAGAGTAAAAATACACAATTGAAAGTAATAGTTTAATGCAATCAATTGACCATTTGGGGATTTCTTTGTAGCTTATTTTTTTAAAATTATTATCTATTGAAAAGCATGCATTAGCAGGTAAAAAAATCATTAAAAAACTTAGAATACTTATAAAGTAATAATGATTTAGATATGTTGTTTTATCTATTAATTCTATGTAAGTAAATGACAGAAAAAACAAAATCATGGAAAGTCTATATTTATAACCAATTGTTATAAAAATTGAGCTAATTATACAGAGCACAAATAATAAATAAGTGTAATCTCCCAAATCTCTAACCCATTCAAACCCATAATATTTAAAATGAAATTTAGGCTCTATGTAAAGTGTGTTGATCCATCCTTTATTCCAAAACCTTATCATACTATATAACATCATCAAACCAAACCCAATTCTAAAAACAGCTAGTGGGCTAGCATTGGTGTATGAATTTATATAATTTTTAATTTTCGAATTCATGTTAAAAAAAAAGACTCTCTAATATAGTTAGAGAATCTTAAACTAAATTTATTTTTTTAAATATAATCTAATCACCATCTGCATCAACATAGTCAGTTGGGATTTGTAAAACAGAGAGCATATCTGTTTTTAACAAAATAGTTCCTTGTTGAATTGCATCATATGTTTCAAGAACTTTAATATTATTTGTTAAAATTTGATTATAAAAATTCTCATCAAGACCGTTTATTAAATTTTCAGCAATATTAAACTGATCTAAAATATCTGTAGATAATTCAGAATACTCTTCAGTTGAAACTTCAGAAATATATTGTCTCAAACTAACTCCTCCATTTCCATTATAAAAATTTTTAATTGCTTGAAAACCTTCTAAAGCTAATGCTTTAGAGATATTTTGATTATAAAAAGCTTCAACTTTTTCTGGTAAAGCTCCACCTGAAAATACTCCAGCCGGTATACCAAATTTATTTGCTCTAAATCCTTTTTCGTAATAATAGATAAAATCATTAGTCATTTTATTCACACTAGAAGTAGCGGTATTTCTAACTGAGCCTATAAAGGGATTTCTGTAATTTTGCCAATCTTCTACAATAGGGTAGGTGTTTTGGAGCATCTGATTAATAACATTAGATAGATAGGTTAAATATTGAGGTTCATTATTAAATTTCGAAAGAATAAGTTCATCACTATTTTCAATCCCATATAATAAGTAATCAAGTGCAGGAAAACCTTGTGCTGCATAATTATTACTATTATTAAAATCGGTATTCCCATTTTGAATATTCAACTCAATTCTCGAAACTGTGGTTGGATAAATATTCATTTTGGATTTGTAATATGTTTCTTCTGCAAGTCCAATGTCAAACATTTCTACATATTGCCACGATAAATAAGCATTTATAAAGCTGTTTCGTAGATTTTCAAGATTTTGTTGATTTCTAGAAATAGCAAATGTATTACCAGATTCTTCTAAAATTACTAGCTTATTTGTTAAAGTTGTGTAAGATGGAATGATAAAGTTATCAGCCCAATTTGTTAGCATTTCAGATTTTTGTTCCCATACTTCACTGGAGTTGTCATCACTGTCAGAACTACAGGAAAAAATTAGTAAGTTTAAAATGAGTGTAAATGAGAATATTTTTTTAATCATAGCTTGCAAATATAAAGAACTCAGTAACTATTTTTCGTTACTGAGTTCTAAAAAAAAGTTAAAATTAGTCAATCATTAAAGTGTTTCCGTAAGCAGCTTTAATAACATCAATCATGCCGCTACCATTTGCTATGATATCATTTTGATTGACATTATGAAAATCAGCTAAAGACGTGTCTAAAAAACTTTCAACATCTGCTTTAGACATGTATGGCTCATCATTACCATTGTTAGTAAATTGAAGACTTAAAATAAAACCATAAGCTTCAGAAAGTGAATGGTGAGCTTTAGCAATATTGCCAGCCTCAACTTTAGAAATGTAATCATTTAAGTAGTGTATAGCATAGTATCCAATTACTTTAGATAATTCTACTTGAATAATATCAGCTTGAGCTTCTCTAAGATCGTAATCTCTATTTACAATTGCAGTTCTTCCCATAATAAATGCATCGTATACAGTTTGACCAATACCTGGCTCATATCCACCTTCAGCATTTACTTTTTTAAAATATTTCATAAGTAAGTTTCCTGATCCTGATGGGGCACTTCCTACAGTTGCACCTACGTCATCTAAATCACCTTCTTGTCCATATAAATATCCAAATCCTTCATCCCATTTGTGTTCCATATCAGTATAAGGTTTACCATCTGATAATACGCCACTATCATTGTCATCAATTCTTGTTCCAGAATCTAATTGATTTGGATGAATATAATTGTTAACGATTTGATCTAATGTAAACGCGCCAATTAGTCCTTTGAAGAATAGCTGATCTAATTCTTGACCTACTGCATTAATTTGGTATGTAGAAGCTCCATCAGGAGAAGTAATTGAACCAGGCATTCCTGGGGCTGCATCCATATTCCAGTTTGGTGCTACGTTTGAAGCAAAATCTGTAATATACTGGTTGAATCTTTCCTTGGTAGTAGCACTTCCTGCTAAAGTAGATGAAGCTGTTTTGCTACCGATAATTTTTGATGTTCCATTTAATAAATCATTAGCAAAACCTGCTGAAGAACCTTCAGATCCGTTAAACATTAAGTCTAATCCAGATGCTGTAGATTCAGAAGAGTTTAAAGCTGCATATAATTCATCTGCTTGTTCTAGTCTAGTTGTTTGTCCTGAATAACTAACCGTAGATTCTCCATTTCTTTCAAAAGAATATGTTTCTGGGGCTTGAATAGTTGGTATAACCGGTTGATCATTGTCATCATTATCACATGAAGTGAATGAAATTAAAATCAAAGGCATTAAAATTATGTAATTTTTCATTGTTTTATATTATTTGTTAATTATTAAGCAGCAAATATATTACAGGAAATTAATTTTACAAAATTTATTTAGACTAATTTTAAATAATATTTTTATTGAATCTAAATAAAACAATTTTTTTAGAAGTAATTATTGAAATATAATTTATTAAAATTTAATTATTTTTAAACTTAATTGCTATTTAAATACATTAATAGCTTAATTATATCTTGTTCTTTTTTTAGTGAAATTGAAGTAGATTTTATAAATGAGTCTAAGTTGGAGATTTCTGTTTTATTGAGCTTTAAAGTATTGTAAATTATTTTTTTCTTTAATTTTATTTTAGTTATAATTTCTTCATTCATTAAATAATAACTTTCAGATTTTACATATTTATCAAATGGTCTATTAACCATTGGATCTTTTGAAGCTTTAATTAATTTTACTTCAAACCCTTTCATAAATTTAATTTTATCAGTGTCGTAAAGTAATTCAAATAGAATTTTTGAATTATTGTAGAGTATATTTTTATAGATTCTTTTATTAATTTCAATTTTATCAATTCCATCAAATGAAAATGATAGTACATCTTCGGATTCAGTTATTTTGGCATCAAAACTCATTTTATTTAGATTAAGATTAACCCTTCTTACTAGAAACTTATCTTTTAAGATTTTGTGTACTATTGCATCTTGTTCCCAATTGTCGAATAAGTATGTTGTACCCTCTACTTGTGTTACTCTATTATAAAATACTCCTGAAAACCCGTTGGTATCAAATCCACTCCACACATTCGAATCATTATCTTGCCCTAAAGCTGCAAGTGAAATAAATAAAAATAATAGCTTTAATTTTTTCATTTTTTTTAACTAAAAAATTGTTTTGCAAATTTAAACAAATTGATAAGTTTTTAATTCTTATTTATGATTAAATACTTTTATATTTGTACTTCTTTTTATTTAATGGCCTCGTAGCATAACTGAATAGTGCACTTGATTACGGCTCAAGAGGTTGTAGGTTTGAATCCTACCGAGGTCACAAGGGGGATAGCTTAAATGTTGTTCCCTTTTATTTTTAATGCATTTTATATAATTCCTATTTAATAATTCTGTTGTATTTTTGTAATCACCTTTCACATGTGTACAATTCTCATATAAAAAGTTAAAAATTTGTAACCTAAACTTACATGACAGGAAAACCAAAAATTACAAGATTTAAAGAAAGTGTTCTTTCAAAATTTCAAATTTATAATAGTATTTTTTTAACACTTCCTTTCGATAGAATTAATAAAACAGGCGTACTCCTTCCATTATTTCACGAGACCTGTTTAAAAGGGTTTAAAAACGGTAATGATCCTTCTAAAATTGTTGAAGACTTTTTTATTAAATATCAAGCTAGACGATCTAAAAAAAGTCAGATTAATCTTTTATTTAGGTTTATTCAATATATAGAAAGACAAGTTGTTCTTTTTGATGCAATTGAAGATGCTGCATTTCCAATTGTAAATAATATGGATGGTGTTGGGACAATAAGAAATCTTAAAGAGTCAGCTATAACAGATGATAAAATTCAGGAACTAAAAAAATATATTGAAGATTTTAATGTTAAAATCGTATTAACAGCTCACCCTACACAATTTTATCCTGATAATGTTCTAGCCATTATTACTGATTTAACAGATGCTATTAAAAACAACAAGCTAATTGATATCAGAAATTATTTAACACAATTAGCAAAGACTTCTTTTTTTAAATCTCAAAAGCCAACACCTTATAATGAAGCAGTAAGTCTAATTTGGTACTTAGAAAATGTTTTTTATCACTCATTTGGCAACACTTATAATTACATACAAGAGAATATTTTCAACAATAAAGATTTTAACAATGACTTAATGAGTATCGGCTTTTGGCCAGGTGGAGATAGAGATGGAAATCCATTTGTTACCCCTGAGATAACTTTGCAGGTTGCTGAAAGATTAAAACAAACAATTGTAAAAAATTATTATAAAGATATTCGTGAGTTAAAAAGAAGATTAACTTTTAAAGGCCTTGAGGAAAAACTTACTTTAATTCAAGAAAAATTACACAAAGATATTTTTATAAACGGTGATGATAATAACTTTTCATCTAAAAAATTAATTGAAGACCTTACAGAAATTAAAGAGTTAATTATAAAAGAACATCAGTCATTATATTTGAATTTGGTCGTTAGCTTAATAAATAAGGTTAAATTATTCGGATCATATTTTGCTTCAATGGATATTAGACAAGACAGCAGGGTACATAATAAAGTATTCAATAAATTAGTAAAATCTTCAATTGAAAATAAATTAGGCTTTTTTCCAGATAACTATTTTGATTTTACTGAGAGCGATCAAATCCAATTTTTATCCAATGTCAATGGTAAGATTAATCTTTCTTATTTTTCTGATGAACTAGTGTTAAATACTTTGAACACTATTAATGTCATTAAAAAAATTCAAATTAACAACGGAGAAAAAGCTGCTAATAGGTATATAATTAGCAATAACAAAACTGCGCTGAATGTAATGCAGCTTTTTGCGATGTTAAAACTTGTGGCTTTTAATGAAAATTTGTCAATTGACATTTGTCCACTTTTTGAGACAATTGAGGATTTGGAAAATGCCTCAGGTGTTATGAAAGTGTTATATGAAAATACTGCATATAGTGCGCATTTAAAACAGAGAAATCTCAAACAACATATAATGTTAGGTTTTTCTGATGGAACAAAGGATGGGGGTTACTTGATGGCTAACTGGGCTATTTATAAAGCTAAACAAAGATTAACTGCTATTTCCAGAGAATATAAAATTGATGTTATTTTCTTTGATGGTAGAGGGGGGCCACCTGCTAGAGGTGGTGGTAAAACACATAAATTTTATGCATCATTAGGTCCTAGTATTGAATCAAAAGAAGTTCAACTTACAGTTCAAGGACAAACTATTAGTTCTAATTTTGGAACATTAGATTCTTCGAAATATAATATTGAACAACTTATGAGCTCTGGAATTTTAAATAAATTAAATGAAACTGATTTAACAATTTCTAACGATTGTTATGAGACCATGGATAACTTATCAAAAATTAGTTACGATGCATATGTTAAGTTTAAAAGTCATCCTAAATTCCTATCCTATTTAGAGCACATGAGTACTTTGAAGTACTATTCAAAAACTAATGTTGGAAGTAGACCATCAAAAAGAAATTCAGATGACAAGTTGGTTTTTTCTAATCTTAGAGCAATACCATTTGTTGGTTCTTGGAGTCAATTAAAACAAAATGTTCCTGGTTTCTTTGGAGTTGGATATGCTATTAAGCATTATGATGATTTAGGAGAGCTAAATAAAGTAAAGAAATTATATAAAGAGTCAAGTTTCTTTAAAACTTTAATTGAAAATAGTATGATGTCACTTTCTAAATCATTTCTGGATTTAACTAAATATATGTCAAATGATAAAGAATATGGAGATTTTTGGAATATTATATATGATGAGTATAATAATACTTTAGAGATGCTTTATAAATTAACTGGATCTAAAAAATTAATGAAAGAAGAGCCAGCTGGAAAATTATCAATTGAGGCTAGGGAATCAATTGTACTACCGCTTTTAACAATCCAACAGCATGCCTTAAAGAAATTACAAGAATTAAAAAAAGATCCTATTAAAAATAGTGATGAAATTGTTATTTATGATAAGATTGTTACTAGATCTTTATTTGGTAATATTAATGCTAGTAGAAATTCTGCTTAATAAATTAACTAATTTATATTTAAAAAAAGCTTCCCTATAAGGGAAGCTTTTTTTAAATAGTTTTAAATGACTATTATTCTGCAGCAGGAGCTAAAGAACGTTTAGCTTGTGTCCATGACACAAGTTTTCCATCTTTAATTTGATACCATTCTTCAAATATTCCATTCGAACCTGTAAATCTTGCATTGACATATTCTCCCCATTTGTCCGAAGTTGGTTTAACAGCAAAAGCATAATTAACAGTCCAGTTCCATTCTCCACCACCTTCTACGACAGATTTTTGATAATCAGCTTCTATCATTTCAACAAAAGCATCTGCACCAGTTAAAACTCTTCCGTCTTCTAATGATAATTCAGCTTCATCAGAAACCAATGATTTTATCATTTCGTAATCTCTTTTTTTCCAAGCTCTGTCTATAGTCATCACTATATCTACAGATTCTTGACTTCCCATAGTAACTTGTTCACCCTCGGTAGAAGTAAATCCATTTGAAACAACTTCACAGTTTTGCTCAACGTTATTGCAAGAAAATGTAAGTAACACAAGCGATAATAATAAATAATTTTTCATAATAATATTTTTAGTTAGTTCGCAATGTATAAAAAATAGTACTAAATTTATTTTTAAATCTTTTTAAAAATAAAACTCCATGAAAAAAATATACTTAATAATGTGCATTTTGGGGATTGCATTACCCTATTATCATTTAATATTATTCCTTTCTTCAAACAATTGGTCAATGAGTGGCTTTTGGACAGAAATGTTTTCTTCACATCCAAATTCAATGATATCAATGGATCTAATAGTATCAGCTACAGCTTTTTTAATTTTTCTTATACACCAGTTCAAAACAAAAAAAATAAACCCAATAAAATATTTATTTTGTTTATGTATTGTCGGTTTTTCTCTAGCGCTACCTCTTTACCTTTATGATAATCATGACAAAAAATAGTTTTTCATTTTGACTAATTATTAATTTTTATTCTATTTGTTTAATATATTTGTAGTTATAAATTTAACATGTTAAATACATTTTTTTTTGGCTATTTATCTGGAAAAATAAAAGTGCTTTTTAGAGTCGCTGTACTTTTAGATTTTTTTATATATGTTTATATATTTAAGAATTATTTCAGTTTACTTGGAACTAACTTTTTTTTTGATTTGATATTTGTTTTGGCCTATTGCTTGCTTATTGCAATTATTAGTTGGGGGTTAAAATTTTTGTTGTCAAAAGATAAATTTTAAAATATTTTTATGTGGATTAAAACTAAACCTTACAGTAAAACCATTTTGTTCGTTGTTGCTATTGTTCTTTTTTTAATTGGAGTTTCAAATTTCAGTGATCAAACTGATTTGTTTGATCCATTTAATGAACCTTCTCAGTATTATTTTACATCTACTTTTTTAATAATGTTTTTTCTATGGAAGACTAACTATTTTACTAGAAACAATTAATGTAATGTGGAATAAAATTATTTATAGATGTAGTAAATTAACCGTTAACGGTATATACTTTGATATTAATTGGAAGAAAAAGTATTCCTTTAGAATTCGATTACTTTAACTTTTTATATATGAGGCTTGATAAATATCTGTGGTCAATTAGATTTTTTAAAACACGAAGTATAGCTACTGACTATTGTAAAAAAGGTCATATTAAAATGAATGACCAAAGCTGTAAACCATCTAGAGAAGTATATATAAATGATTTTTTTTCAATAAGAAAAAATCAAATTAATTACAGAATACAGGTTCTTGGTATTCCGGAAAGCAGGGTAGGGGCTAAACTTTTATATTTATATATGAAAGATTTGACACCTGTAGAGGAGTTTCAAAAGAACGACTTACTTAAGTATTCAAAAGATTATTATAGAAAAAAAGGTACAGGCAGACCTACTAAAAAAGACAGAAGAGATATTGACGATTATTATGAAGCTTCATCTTGAGGTATTAAATTGTCCTGTAATCTCTGCATTACCATTTGAATAATCCTTTTATTTAATTCTGATTTAGATTTTAAGTAAATTTTAATTTCATTTTCATTTAAGTGGCCTATAATACTTCCAATTAGAATATTTTTAAAATTTATATCCTTTGTCAATATTGTATTGATTTTATTTTTTTGAAATTCAGCTTCAAGTTTATTGAATTCAATTTTTCTATTTCTTATGTAATTGTTAAAAAACGCAACCAATAAATTGTTTTGCATTTTTATTATTGGTCTTATTACTTCATTTTGAAATCTTTCTAAATCAGAGGTATTTGAATTTATTAAGTTTTTTAATACAGGTCTTAGTTTGTCGTTCATTTATTAATTTATTTTCAAAAATATTTAAGATATATTTTCCTTTACAATCTCAAAGTTTAACATTTATAAAATTAAAAAAAATTACTTGGTTTCATTTTGTTATGATGTATTATAAGTTACAGTTTTATTTTTATATTTGACAATATGAGATATAAGTTAACTTTATTTTTTTTAGTATTTTCTTTTTTTATTTACTCACAAAATAAAACAGTTATTGAAGGGATGATAGTTGATGAATATAATTACGGTGTTCCTTATGCAGCTATTGGTATTTTGTCTAAAAATTTGGGAACATCTACTAATGATGAAGGTGCTTTTTATTTTTTAGTTACTGATAAAGAATTAAACGATGTTTTGGAAATCTCAAGTATAGGTTTTAAAACTTTCAAGATTTCAATAAAAGATTTTATTTCACAAGCTGATAAAAAAATTGTTTTAGAAGAAAATGTAACAGAGCTTTCAGACGTATTAGTAAAAAGTAATGAAGATTATGTTAGACTTGCTTTAAAAAACCTGAAAGAGAATACATTAAATAAACCCCATCAACTAAAAGTTCTTTACAGAAGGTGGTCTGTCGAGGATAATATTTGTAGATATTATATTGAACATTTTATAAATGTTAACGACAGGGGCCCTTATTCTAATATTTCTGACTTTAATATTACTCAAACTAGAAATTCAGCTGATTATAGATTTGTTAGTAATGAACAAAAGCTTCACGCATTAAAATACATGGAATGGAATAACCCAATCAGGAAATCAATTTCAGTGAGATCATACAAATGGAGAAAACTTGGAGTGTCTAATTATGATGGTGAAGATGTTATAATTCTAAATGGTACAGGTTTAGATGATAGGGGAAATGAAAGATCTTTAAAATTATTTATTGGTTTTGATACCTATTCAATATATAAATTAGAATTTTCCAAAGTTCCATTGACTGGAAAATCTATGGATGGGATTTATGTTTACAAAAAGAATTCAAAAGGTAAACTATATTTAAGTTATCACAATAGAGAGTATAAGGCTTTTGTTAAGGTAACTGAAAGAATTAAAAATTTATTGTTGCAATCAGGTCAAAAACCTAGACAATATATTCCTATGGATTATCGCCACGAAGTTTTTGTTATTGGAGTTGAAGAGGATAAAAAAATGTTCGATTACACTGGTATGACTGGACAAAAAGACATGACTTTATTTAAAATTCCTTATAATATTAATTTTTGGAAAAATATAAGCTTACCTCCTGAAACTAAATTTTATAAAGAAAATATTTCTGAGCTAGTATCTTTATATGGAGTGCCCATTGAGACTCAATTTCAGTATTCAAATTAAAAATTTGGTTTAAGTGTATTTAAAAAAAAAGCACCCTAAATAGGATGCTTTTTTTTTAATTAATACGAATTTTTACTAGTTCATAGGTAGTGAAAACTGTCTCCATTGAACAATTTTATTATCAATAACATAGTATTGTTCATGTACCTCAGCTTTTATTATTGAATCACCTGACTTAGTCGAAAGTTCAAAGCCTGCTTGAACATGTTCGCCTCCTCTAGATGGGTCAAGATCAACTGAGTATGCAGAAATAAATTTCCATTCTGTAGCACTTGCATCTTCGCTAATAAAATTAATAAAATCATTAGTGTTGTCAAAAGACTTACCGTTTCTATGGTAGAATTTTGCTGTATCCGCAAAGAAGTTTCTCATAGTAGTGTAATCTTGAGCCGACCATACTTTGTCTAATTCAACTACTAAATCTATTGCTTTTTCTGTACCTAAATGCCATTTGTAAACTTCTCCGTCGTCAGACCAGTTAGTGAAACCTATAGATCTATCAGGTGAAGTTGTTTGGCATGAAAAATTTAACGCGACAATAGCTAATAATAATGCTGTTAATTTAATTTTTTTCATAATTGTATAGTTTTGTTTTTTGTTGTAACAAAATTGAAAATTCTGTTAACAGATTGTTGTAACAATAAATTTATCCGTTGTAATTATTAATAATAATGTTTTAAATTTTATTCAAACATAAAACTTAGCCCTGCATTTTCTTTTAGTCTATTGAGTAATAATTCACCCATTGCAGTTGATGGAGTAAGTACTCCATAGCTTTCTTTTAAATCGTCTTTAGCAAGACATACAGCAGATTCTGCTAACATTTTTGCTGTTGATCCATATCCAGGGTCCATATCTCCAATAACCCTTGCAATCATATTTTTGCTTTCATTAGTTCTAATATAAAACTTCATATTATAATAACCATTTTCTCTCTTGATTTTAGAGGGTCCTTGACCAGGTTTTGGTAATATCGTATTTGCTATCATTTTCAATATTGATTTTGGTTTAGCTGCAACAAATATTAATGGAAATGCATTCAAATAGCCTTTTATTTTTCCTTTAAATCCCTTACCTGCTGTAGTTGCTTCACTGTATCTGAAATTTTTTCCATATTTGAATCCACTTATCGCATTACTTCTTCTAACTATTTTAGTATTTATTGAGGCCATGATAAATGGGCTAATCCATTTCTTTGAGACTTTATCATAAATAACTTTTCTAAGATCATTTTTATCTTCTCCTTTTTGATATCCATTTGGATTAAGACTGTATGGATTAGATAAAATTTTATATATTTCTTTATCTTCATAAGACTCCTTAATCACATTATTTAAACTCGCATATGTTCCACCACTAATTCCCCCTTTTACTCCAGCAACACGCATGTCGATGCTTTTAATAGACTGATTTTTATTTTTTAACCATTGATATATAAAGTATACTCCCATATCTGATGGGATTGAATCAAATCCACAGCAATTCACAATCTTTACTTTGTTTCTCTCTGCAAATTCATGATTTTCTTGAATCATTTTGTGTATCCATTGAACTTCTCCAGCAAGATCGCAATAATGAGTTTTATTTTTTATACATGATTGAACAAGCTTGGAACCATATTTCGCGTAAGGACCTACAGTAGTGCATACAACTTTTGTGCTTTTAGTTAGTTCATTTAAACTGTCTATATCATTGCTGTTTGCTATTATAATTGGAATTGTGTCATTGATAAAATCTTTTCTAATCCCCTTTAATTTATTAATGTTTCTTCCAGCTATAGCCCATTTTAGTGTGCTATTTTTTTTTGTATAATTTTTAAATAAATATTCACATACTAATCTACCTGTAAATCCACTAGCACCCCAAACTACAATATCATATTTTTTATCCATCAATTATTTTTTTTCAAATTTACCCATAATTTCTTCCAATCTTTGTCTTCAAAGTCTTGAAATTTAATAGGCTCTTTTTCAGTTTCTTTAATTTTTAAAGATTTATTTGTTTCGTCTTTTATAAAGTCTAAGAAAAATAATTTGTTGATATCTGTCTCTAACGCCAAAGATATTTTTAATCCCAACTCTAAGCTCGGTTTATAGCGATACCTTTCAATTGATATGATTGTTTGCCTACTAACACCAGATTTTATGGCTAATTCTTCCTGAGTAAATCCTTTTAATTGTCGATATTTTTTAATACTATTTTTTAATTCCATAGTACTATGATGTTTTGTACAAGTACAATTGAAATAATGATTTAATTAATGACACTGCTAATAGTAAAGTTATTATTAGAAATATTATTGTTCCGTTTGTTTGTAGGGGAGAGTCTGATAAAAGATGACCTAATACGACTACTATTCCTAAGTCTAGAAGTATATAAGCTAATCTATAGGACTTAGAGCTTATTAAATCATCTCTTTCATCATTAATCATTTTATTTTTATAAAAAAACTCTAGCATTGAATGTGCTATAGAAAAGTAAATTGTAGAAAAGATTGCTATCTGAATAATTTTTGTTGTTATGAAATTAAAATCATAAGAGATAAGTCTATTTTCGTAAAAATAAGGTATAAAAAACACAATAAACAAAATGGAGAATACTAATTCAATTAAAATAGAAATCTCTTTTTTAGAAAAATTCATAGTTTTTTGTATTAATTTTTTTGAATTAACTTAAAGATAACTACCCCTATTTTAGAAATTAAGAATGTAAAAATTCCAAAAATGGGAGATAATAAAGCTATTTTAAGACCTCCTGCTATTACTGCAGGATTTGCATCTCCAGTTGCCTCAAGAACATCAAATGCTCCTATTAAGCCTAGAAAAGCTGATAAAAAACCAAGGGATATCCCTAATGTCCCGCTATCATTAACTAACGATATCATTTTTTTAGATAGTTCAGGTTTAGTGTTAATCTTGTAAAAGCCTTTTGTCATAAAATAAATTGACAGTAATAAACAAATAAGAATTAGTGACATAAATAATGCCCCGCCCTCTAAAAATCTGTTAAATAATGTTGATCCTAATATTCCTGTAATAATTGCCATAATTCTGAGTGTTTTAAGTTTCATATGTTAATAAAAAATGTTAAGTGAGCTTTACAAATATATAAAATATTTTGTAAGTAAAGTAAGCTTTACATTTAAAATAATTATTTTTTTGTTTCTTTGTGTATGAAAAAAATTCTAGATTCTAAATTTGAAGTTGATAGATTATCTTTTTTTAAATCAATTTCTAATCTTTCTTTAGATGATTTAAATAATAAATCTCAAGGTTGGTCAATTCTTCAACATCTGTATCATTGTTATCTAGTAGAATCATTAGCAAATCAATATATAGCTAAAAAAATTCTTTACCCAGAAACTATTAATAAAGTTTCTCTATTAACTTATTTTAAATCATTTTTAACCCCTTTTGTTTGGAAACTTGGTTATAAGGCAAAAGCACCAAAAATAACAGCTACTTTTCCAAAAGAAATCGATGTTAATAAACTTAATTTAAATTGGATTGAAACAAGAGAATTTTTTGATGATTTAATATCTAAATTGTATGATTTAAAGTTAGAAAAAAAAGGATTTTTTAGACACCCATTATTTGGTAGAATTAATTTAAAACTTACATTGAGTTTTTATGATTTCCATTTTAATCACCATAAATTTTTAATAGAAAAAATAATTTCTAAACTTTAACCCCCTTTTTATAGAATTACTTGTTTTTTGAAAGCATTTTAAATACAAGCGGAAATAAAAATTTTGGAGTAAATTTTAAAATCAGAACAAATACTTTATAGGTTTTTGTAGGAATACTCAGTGATTTACCTTTAAATGTATCTGAAATAGCTTCTTTTGCAACTCTCGTCGCACTTTTTTTCATGAATCCCGGCATACTATCCATTTGTTTTTGAACTCCATTAGTAGTGTGAAATTCCGTGTATGTAAACCCAGGACATACGGCTGTTGATGTAATTCCTTTTCTGCTATAGTTAGAGTTAATCGAATCACTAAACCTGTTCATGAACATTTTAACTGGTCCATATAATGACAAAAATGAAGTCGGAGGTGCAAAGGCAGCTACAGATGAAATTATCATAATTTTACCTTTTTTATTTTTAACCATTGATGGTAAAAATAATTTGCTAAGTGCTATCACAGAAATACCTAAAACTCTCAAAAACTTTTCTTCATCTTCCATAGATGTTTTGATAAATGAAGAAGGAATTGCATAACCTGCATTATTAACTAGAATTTCAATATCATAATTATTTTTTTTGCAAAAGTCATAAATTTTATTAGGTGAATTCTTGTCACTTAAATCACAACTTACATAATCACATTTGACATTAAAATTTGAGATTATTAATTTTGAATTTTCTATTAATCTTTCTTCCCTTCGTGCAGTAAGAACAATATTAAAACCTTTACTAGCTAATATTTTTGCTATTTCGAATCCTATCCCAGACGAAGAACCTGTAACTAATGCATATTTTCCCATTTCATAAATTTATACAATTTAATGATATTCAAAATTTATTTTCTAAATAATTTTTCTAGATACTTAATTTATATAATTTAGTTAATTAAATAGCTGTTAAACAATGAATAATTATAAATCTTACAAATTAGATTTACATGGTATTTTTTATAGAGATGTAAGCGAAAAGGTTCATAGTTTTATTGGCAAATGTATAGTAGATAAGGCCCAAGAAGTAGAAATTATTACCGGAAATAGTGATCGAATGAAAGAACTAGTCAAACAAGTTTTAATTGAATATAATTTAAAATCAGAATCTCCTATATACAACAATGGAACTTTAATTATTAATATGTTAATTAAACTATAGATAATTAAGATATAGTTATATTTATAAAAATTAAAAACTATGAGTAGTAAATTTTTTGGAAATAAGACTAAAGACAATTCCCTTGACAAACGAGCTGGGAAACAAAAATTTAAAAGCAATACTTCTTTTAAAACTACATCTGTAAGAAAAACAGGAAGAGGAAAATAGTGAATTATAAATCACATATAATTTTATTATTTCTATTATCCAGCTATATATCCTTCTCTCAAGGATGTGATTCTATCTCTCTGGATAATATTAATAACCCAGGTCCATATACATTCCAAACAATTGTCGAAAATGATGGCATGCGAGACGGTCCTGAATATATGGGAGCTACATTGTACTATCCCATTGATGTAGAAGGACCTTTTTCAAGTTTAATTCTTGTTCCTGGGTTTGTAAGCCCTGAATTTGCTGTATCTACATGGGGTCCTTATTTAGCCTCTCATGGAATCATTGTTATGACTATAGGGACAAATACTCCAACAGATTTCCCGGAGGATAGAGCCAATGCACTTTTAGATGCAGTTCAGACATTGCATGAAGAAAATACTAGAAATGATTCTCCTGTTTATCAAAAAATAGATGTAAGTAAAATTTCAGTTGGAGGCCACTCAATGGGTGGGGGTGGAGCTCAAATTGCGGCTACTATAGACAATAGTTTAAAATCTGTAATTAGTCTTAATCCTTGGATTCAACAATCAGTTGTTGATTATGATTATTTAAATCATCCAGTTCCTTTATTAGTTATTAGTGGTCAAGATGATACAGTTTCAATTGTAGATAATCATGCTAATATTCATTATGATTATACGCCTAATACAACCCCAAAGGCAATTTATGAAATTGAAAATGGGAATCATTCAACTGGAAGATTTCCTTCTACAGCTAATAATTACGTGGGAAAAATTGTTTTATCATGGTTAAATTATTTTGCTGATGATAATGATTGTTATTTTCCACTTCTTTTAGAGTATCCTGAACAAGCATCTATTTATCAAAATAATTTAGAGACTTTTAGTTTTAATGATAATCAATATTCTTTAATCAATTTTTATCCTAATCCTGTTGTAGATTTTATAACTTTAAAAAGTGATTTTAATAATAATGAAAAATATATAATTTTAAATAATTTAGGTCAAATAGTCTTAGATGGAGAAATTAGAAATAATCTTGAAATTATTAATTTAAGTCACTTATCATCTGGTATATATGTGTTAAAAGTTAAAAATAACACAATTAAAATTATTAAAAATAGTTCCTATGAATAGATTTATTTTGTTAACTCTTTTTCCTTTATTTATGTTTACTCAAACTTATGAAACTCAAAAATATAATTTAATTGATAAATCTAACGATTTTGAAATAAGACACTATCCTAAGTCATTAAAAGCTAGAGTTGTTTCAACCTCAAACTCAAATAATAATTTCAGGAAACTGTTTAGTTACATAAGCGGAAATAATAAAACTAATGAAAAAATAGCGATGACTACTCCTGTTTATATGAACAATGACTCCAATGGTAGTTCAATGGACTTTGTAATGCCTAGAGAATTTGATATAAATAACATACATAAACCAAATGACAAAGATGTAATGATTATTGAGTCCAAAGCTGGTTATTTTGCTTCCTTAAAATATGGTGGATATTCTAATTCATTTAAAGTTGAATCCAATACCAATAAGCTATATAAAATTTTAAAAGAAAAAAATATAGATGTTATAGGAAAGCCATCTTATGTTTCTTACAATAGCCCATTTAAATTCTTCAGCAGAAGAAATGAAATTATTATTGAAATAAATTACTCAGAAGATATTAAATCTATTGACTAGATTTCATTTTTATAACTATAGCTCCTCCACGACCTTGACCTCCATATTTATTGGCTGCAATCATTGATTTTAAAATTACAATACTTTTAATATTCTGTGGATTAATAAAACTTGGATAATCAGTGTAAATTTGTCCATCAATATCAAAAATAGCATAAGCTGGATTATTCATTGACATAGTGCCACCTCTTATTACAAACCTTGGATTGGAGTTCGCCATATTAGATCCTTCGACTTTAATCCCTGGAAATTTACCAATAATAACGTCCGCCAAGGAAGTTGCACCAGGAGAAATCCCATATCCAGAACTTTTTATTCTATCTGTTGAACTATCTGTTGAAGATTTACATCCAAAAGATAAAATTAGAATTGAAATTAGTAGTAACTTTTTCATAATTATTTTTTTACGATTTTAATTGATTCAGTAATGTTGTAAACTAAGTCTTTAATTTTAATTATATAAATTCCTTTGGTTAGCTTTTCTAAGTTAATATTTTTTGAATTACTTTCTAATACTTTTTTGCCAGTGATATCGTATATAGTCGAATTAATATCATTTATACTTTTTATGTTTAGAACATCATCAACCGGATTTGGGTATATTTTAAAGTTAGATTCGTTGGACATTTCATCTTGACTCAATGAAAAGTCACTCCATTTCCATATTCCTCCCGCAAGATCTCCGTTAAAAGAACCAGCCCATCCGGTAGTTGAATTTAAGAACTCAACTCCAAGAAAAGTTTCATTATCTATAGGATTCCAAGTAATACCACCATCAAAACTTTGAGAAGATCCTGAAGTAGAGGTAGAGAAGATAGTCTCTGTGCCTTCCACATAACTAATTCCAATACTGTTAACTGGTCCACTTGGATCAATTTGAGTCCAATTTTCACCGGAGTCATAAGTTCTGTAAACATTTGTTTCACTTACAATTATTCCATTATTAGCATCACTAAACGAAATTGCATCACCACTAAAATCGTTTACAGGACACTGATATGCTTGCCAAGTATTTCCTCTATCTGTTGAATGATATAATGTAGTTGAATTTGTTGTATACCAAACATTATCTCCAACAACTTCAATTTGACCTACATAGCCATATTCTCCTCCACCTGGATTAGGTATGTTTTCACCTGGAACAGCTTCCCAGTTATTACCACCGTCTGAAGTAACATAAAGTTCGTATTCACCACCAATTGGATCGCCTTGAGCGAACCCATAATTTTCATCCCAAAAATAAACTACGTTCGTAAAAGAGCCACTGGAATTATAAGATGCTGTATTTTGTCTAGTCCAGCTACTACCTCCGTTTGTAGTTTTCCAAATACCGCCTGTTTGACCGGCAGCTGTTGGGTAACCAACTACCCATGCTGTTGTCGAGCTAATAGCACTAATCATAGCAATTCCAAGGTTAGTGTCTCCTAAATTTATATTTCCACTAGTCCACGACGATCCGCCATTGCTTGTTCTCGAGTAAACTTGGTAGTTTGCACCATTTCCACTACCATCATAACCACTAGCCCAAACCACATTTTCGTCAACAATTGAAATATTTCTAACTCCTGTACTAGCATTAGGAAATGAAGTGTTTTGGCTAATCCAAACACCAGAGGGTTCTTCAGAAACTACAATATGTGATTCCTTAAATAAAGATTGTGTACTTTGCGAATTTGTTACTTCCAATGTTACATCGTATGATCCCTGTGTTGAGTAAAAAATATCTGGAGGGTTTTGACCAGAAAATGATGAAGGGTTACCTCCTTCAAAAGTCCATTCCCAATTAGTTATATCATTACCTCCACCAATTGAATTATCGGTAAATGTGACAAAACCTCCTTCATAAATATTTAATTCAGAGGTATTAAACCATGGAATGGGATCTCCGGTTAATGAAGCTTGAACACATTCTAGAGCTGCATCTGCATCAATTCTATTTCCAATATTTTGATCAATTTCCACACCAGTTGATTGTAAACAATTCAACACCTCGTCGTGTGTTAAACTAGGATTAATACTTAACATCTGACCAACTAATCCAGCAGCAAATGGTGCTGCCATAGAAGTTCCACCAAATTTTGCATAAGAATTACCGCTAGAAGTATAAACTGTACTTAATAAACCACCAAAAGTATATCCACCAGGTGACGCTATATCGACCCATGCGAATAATCCTGCATTATAGTTCGAGAAAGATGATTTTAAGTCATTCCCATCAACTGAACCTACTCCAATTACATTTTGATATCCAGCAGGATAAAATATTGTGCTAACATTATCATTTCCAGCAGCAGCAATAAAAATTACTTCAGGGTAATTATTAATAAGATTTTGTATTGCTTCAGATTGATTTGCTGAGCCATAGGACATACTTACTACATTAGCACCATTCTCACAGGCCCATTGAATTCCATTGTAGCTATTATATATTGAACCACCATCAGCCGAACTTGGGGTAGCTTTTACTGCTATTATTTCTGCATTTCCACCTAAAGAAGCAATTCCTGTTCCGTTATTAATATCTGCAGCTGCTAAGCCAGCACAATGTGTTCCATGAGACCAACCTCCATTTTGATTGTAGTATACAGCAGGTGAAGCGTCATTATCATTGTCAGAGACATCTCTTTGTTTGTAAATTGTTAAGTCATCGTGGTTATTTGCAACTCCATTATCAATAATTGCTATTTTAACATTACTACTTCCTAATGTAATGTCCCATGCCTGTTCAGAATCTACAAGTGTATGGTACCATTTGTTATTACCAAAATGTTGAGCGTCATTGGGAATAAAGTCAAGTTTATAAATTGGCTCTTTCTCAGCATATTTAACAATACTTAACTGCTCTAGTTCGGATATTAGTTCATCAATTTTGTCAAAATCTGAAAATTCTATTCTGAATATAGTTTGAAGACTTCTTTTGTTTGTAAAATAACTGGGTCTTTCAAGCTTTAATACATCTATTTCGTTAAATATTATTGCAAGCTCTGGATAATCA
>Ga0208971_1000390_pt1 | contig 31949 bp, 28 predicted proteins | sample AOAMet1_18_M0_10_2_FD_188229 | JGI IMG/M metagenome (GOLD analysis project Ga0208971, IMG submission 188229) | Ammonia-oxidizing marine microbial communities from Monterey Bay, California, USA - CAN11_18_M0_10 (SPAdes) | ecosystem: Environmental > Aquatic > Marine > Intertidal zone | place...
CAACTTGCGTATGCAGGCTCGCGTCAATGGAGAGACTTGGTGCGATAGTAATAGCAACACAATTCACTGGAAGTTCTCAGACATGATCGCCCATATCAGCAAGAGCGAAACCCTTTACCCCGGCGAGGTAATTGGCTCAGGCACAGTCGGGCTGGGCTGTGGTCTCGAGCATCTACGCTTTTTAAATGATGGCGACATTGTCGAGCTTGAAGTCGAAAAAATAGGTGTTATCTCAAACAAAGTTATAAGGCGGTAATGTAAATGAGTAATCAAGAAAGTCTGAAAATTAATAATGAAAACAGCGGTGGGGAGTTTTCTCGTCATTGGTTATTAGTATTAGTTTGTGCTGCAGGGATCGGTGTGGGCGTCTCCGCACTGCCCTTTTACACCCAGGGAATATTTATTGAAGCCTGGATTGCCGACTTTGGTTGGACACGTGCTCAGGCCTCCTTGGGAATTTTGGGATCGACCCTAGCGCTCGCTGTAGCTTTGCCGTTTGTAGGTTTAATAGTTGATCGCTACGGCCTTGTTACTCCGGTTATGATTTCGTTGCTAGGGCTGTCACTTGCCTATGTATTGTTGGGTATGTTCGTTCAGTCAATTGGTACCTTTGTAATGCTGGCTGTGCTGCAGGCCGTACTGGGTAGTGCATCATCACCACTGGCATACACGCGCGCGATCAATACCGTATTTGATAAACAACGAGGCTTAGCGCTTGGCGTTGCTTTGTCGGGTGCAGGTGTCGCAGCTACATTTGGGCCGACTTTGATTAGTAACGCCATCGAATCGTTCGGCTGGCGAGGCGCTTACTTTGCAATGGCTGCATTCACCCTGGTAGTGGGATTAATCATCGTTGCCGTTCTGTCGCGTCTCAATGGCGCCAAAACACCATTGAATATCGACACAGAGGCGGCTAGCCGAGACTTCAAAATTGCCAAATCAAGTCGCACCTACTGGACAATAATGGCGGCGATATTTTGCCTGTCGCTAGGGCTTGGCGGATTGATGATTCACTTTGTACCGATTCTTCTCGAGATCGGCTTCACCACAAGCGACGCCGCTAAAATTGCAGGTGTTATTGGCATCGCCGTTGTACTGGGCCGAATCCTAGTAGGTTTTGCTGTTGACCGCATATTTGCTCCAAGGGTGGCAATTGCCATTCTATTCGCCTGTATCTCTGGCGTTTTGGCTTTGGCACTATTTGGCTCTGCGGTCGCAGTACCAGCTGCGTTTGTTATAGGGTTTTCCGTGGGAGCCGAGGTTGATCTGATTGGCTATCTCGTTGCTAGATATTTTGGCATACATGCCTATGGCCAGATTTACGGCAGACAATACTCAACATTCTTAATCGCAACGGGGCTTAGTCCAGTAATCCTTGGTGCGATTCGTGACGCGACTGGCTCTTACACCGCATCTATGTTCACAGCGGCAGCCTTTATGGTCTTATCGGCCACTTTGTTCGCGAGACTCCCCAAATTTGAACAATAGAAAACTAGCTAAAGAAAAACCCAGTTAATAACAGGGCGTTATATTTATTTTGTGCCGACGGCGAGGAGAGTAAGAGTAAGAGTAAGAGTAAGAGTAAGAGTAAGAGCGAGAGTAAGAGAGAGCAGTTTTAGAGGTATAAAAAATAATAAATAACCTTCTAATTAAGGTAGGTAAGACAAATTCCCAAGGGGGGAAATATGAATGCTGTTTTAAGAAAATCACTATTAGCTTTAGCTATATCCGCGAGTGCCGGCGCAGTTAACGCGGCAATATTGGAAGAAATCGTAGTCACTTCGCAGCAGCGTGCAGAGTCACTGCAGGACGTTCCAGTTTCGGTTGCAGCCGTAACGGCCGAAAAAATTTCTAATGCAGGTATAGTCGATCTGCAGGGGCTGTCTGAGTTAGTGCCTAACTTCACCATCAATGAAACCGCTCTTGCCACCACTGTGACTATCCGCGGCATTAGCTCCGGTATTAACCCCGGCTTTGAGCAGTCTGTGGGTATCTACAATGACGGTATTTTCTACGGTCGTGATAAGTTGGCGCGTATCCCAATGATGGATATGGAGCGAGTGGAAATCCTCCGTGGCCCGCAGAGTATTTTATTTGGTAAGAACAGTATTGCCGGTGCCGTTAGTCAAGTCAGTGCCAAGCCTACCGATGAGTTCGAAGGTTCGGTTACCGCGCTATATGAGCCAGACCACGGCGAGCAAGATCTCCGGGTAATGCTATCTGGTCCTATCAGCGACAGCGTAAGTGGTCGTATCGCCATTCTTGATCGCACTCTGGATGGCTATGTGTTTAACACTATTTCGGCTCAGGATGAGCAGCAGGAAGAAGAGCAGGTTATCCGTGCATCTCTTCGCTGGGATGTCAACGAAGATGTCACGGCAAACCTCAAGGTATCTCGTTCAACCTTTGAGACTATCGGCCGCAATATGGAAGTCTACAACAGCATTGGCGCGCCAGATCATATCTCTGTGCTGAATGGCATTCCATCCGCCGCCGTTGCCTCTCCGGTTGAATCTGGACTCAACTTCAGTGCTGATAACAATGGTCATTTCAGTGACAACGAAGTCACTGATGTGACCTTGACTGTGGACTGGGATATGGACGGTTTCTCACTAACCTCGGTAACGGGTTTTGTTGAATACGAATTTATTGAAAACTGTGACTGTGACTTCACTGGGGCTGCAGTTTTCGATGCCGCGAGCCAAGAAGAGTACGAGCAGTTCAGCCAAGAATTCCGCTTTACCTCAGATCTGGACGGTGACTTTGACTATATCGGCGGGCTGTTCTTTCAGTCAACTGAACTAGTTTACGAAGACCAAGCTGTCCTGCCTACGCCAACATTGATTTCCGATGTACTGGCTGGTATTCCTCCGGCTGCTGGGCTTGTGCCATTTGCGCCTGGTTCCTCTACTGATCGTAGCTTTAATCAGGAAGGCGACCTTTGGGCTGCTTTTGCTCAGGGCACCTGGACATTGAGTGATGAATTGCGAGTCACTGTTGGTGGTCGTTATACTCAAGAAACTAAGGATGCTGATCGTAGTCAGCTGCACAAAGCGAATGCGGCCTTTGGCGGCCAATATCAGTCGCCGGTTGTTGATGGTCCAGTTGCTGGTGCCTACAACGCGCTGTGGGGTATATTCGCCATTGAACCTTACAATACGATTGTTGGAGAGCTTGATGACAGCTCATTTACGCCAGTAGTTACTGTTGAGTGGGATGCCAATGCAGACACTATGGCGTACCTGACTTGGACTAAGGGCTTTAAGTCCGGTGGTTTTGATGCCCGCTCTAACGGTCACCCAGATGCAGCTGTTGCCAATGCTGGTAACCCGCTGAGTGGAAGCCCTATTACCGGTACCTGGGAATTTGATCGTGAAGAGGCCACCAGTATTGAACTGGGTTCAAAGATAACTCTTGCCGACGGCGCTGCAGAGCTTAATGTTGCTCTGTTTATGACCGAGTACAGCGATCTGCAGATTTCTCAGTTTGATGGAACGCTTGGCTTTAACGTCACCAACGCGGGTGAGGCTACGGTTAAGGGTCTCGAAGCTGATGGCCGTTGGGCTGTGTCAGAAAATATCACCCTGACGGGTTCTGCCGCTTACCTGGACTTTAACTATGACAAGTTCCCTAACTCACAGTGCTACTTTGGTCAGGCGTCTAACTCAGCTGATTTCCCTGGTCTCTGTGATGTGAGCGGACAGCGTAAAGAGTACACACCAGAGCTGCAGGCTAATGTAAGTGCATCTTGGATAGGTGATGTAGGCGAAGGCCTAGTGCTGGCTGCATCGGTTGATCTGACTTATATGGATGACTATCTCTTCGCCGCAAACTTGGATCCACGCGCTAAGCAAGATGCCGCTACTCAGGTGAGTGCTCGCGTTGCTATCCGTGATTCTGAAGGTGCTTGGGAAGTGGCTCTGTTAGGTCGTAACCTCACCGATGAGAAAGTGATTAACCTTGGTGGCAATACGCCACTGGGTGGAACGTTGACTGGTGGTGCGGGTAACTCTTACTTCGCTTTCGTCAACCGTCCGTTGAACATTGCACTACAGGCTAAGTACAGTTTCTAAACTGTCAAAGCTTGATTAAAAAGAAGGTCAAAAAAGGGGCTGCAGTGATGCAGCCCCTTTTTTTATTGTTTTTATACGGTGTTTGTAAGTGGTCGACGGCGTTAGCCGCTGATATCGCAGTCAAAGCTTTATGGTACTTTAAAGCCTCTTGCCGGGCTGTTGTTTGGTGGAGGCGGCGGGAACTGTACTTATGATGTAAATCATTGATTAATATAAATTAAATGATTTTAAAATCCGTTTTTGTTACATCCTTTGTTACTTAAAGAAGGGGCATCTGCACATTTTTTATGTGTTCAAGATAAATAGTCAAAATAGTTTATAGAGTCAGTGCCATGGTGTATTTTTTCTGACAGAAAATAACATGTGTTGTTGATGTGCGAAGAATGCCTAGCCGCAGTAGCTTTTGCATAATAAATCACTCTAGGCTCTCGGTGTCTTTTTCACTAATTTTTAGCACATAATTATTAGGACCCGTGATCGAAGAGCATTCCACGATCTTTTCCTGAAGAGCGACAAAGTTATCCACAATTTCAATTATTTTCTCGGTCTGATCAAGCAGCGCTATAGGCCATGGCGGCTTCGTACCCCTGATCGTTAACGGTGGCGAATTCTGCCCACCATTAACCACGGCCATCGCTGGCGGAGTAATCGGCTCCTCCGTGATCGCGCTTTCCATGTGCCTTCAATATTCGCCTATATTCAGCGCAAGAAAGTTCTACAAGCGGCGATATTACAAGTCGTCTAGACCCAATATCGCCGGCGCTGATCTTTGTTGTACTATGCAGTAGCACTACGATTTAACCATCGTGCCGATTAAAAAAATATTGAGTATAGAGGAAAAACTAGCTTACCAATCATCGTTTTGGGCTGGGAATTTCCAGCCTACTCTCAAGCCTGATTATAATATATAGTGCTGTTAAACAATCTCTCAGAAAAATTTAAATCAGATTTGCTTTTTTGATTTTTTATGATGAAGTAGGGAAATAAAATGCGTCAATCTTCGGTCATACTTTATGATAAAGATGAGTGTCCGTTCTGCTGGAAAGTCAGGTTAGCCCTCACGACAAAATCGCTGCAAGTAGAGCACATTACGATTGATACAGAGAATAAGCCAGCCGACTTTTTGGCATTGTCACCCACTGGTAAAGTACCCCTGCTGATCAGTAATGGAGAGTTAATCTCTGAATCTTCCGTTATTATAGAAACGCTAGAGCTTTGGCAGCCCAATCCGATACTGCTAGGCAAGCACCCCCAAGAGCGTGAGCGAATTGCAACCCTGAACCATTACTCAGACACGGTCGTTGGCCCTGCGATACGCGATGCCATATTTACTCAGAGAGGCCACCCCAGTTCTCAGTGGGATATGGATGCTATTGAGCAAAGTAAAAGGAATTGGAGCGACTGCCTTGCGTGGTTGAATAACCAATTTGAACCTAGTGACCCTTCGCGCCCAGCTTTTTTAAGCTGTTTTAGCCTCGCTGAGTGTGCATTGTTACCTAGATTCGCTATCGCTAGTGCCTACGGCTTACATCAAGTCAAAGAGTTCCCAGAATTGCAGAGGTGGTTCGACTATCACCGGCAACAACCCTATTTTGTCACGACCGCCCCAGCAGTTTTTTACGATTAAAAAAGCCAATACACCTCAAAATATAGCCAACCTTAATGCGCTAGGCGCGACCATCGATATTACTATTTTGGTGTTTTGTAAGGCAATCAAATGACTACTACTCATTCTTGGATCTTTGGAGATCCCGGGAACAGGGAGCCTCATTTAACAGTCATTTTTTTCAACCTATAGGCAAAAGCAGGACGACTTAGACCAACTAACCTTGCCGCTTTGGAGATATTGCCCTGGGTTTTTTGCAGTGCCGAAGTTAACATAGTCTCTTCAAACTTCTCGAGCTCGAAGCCCGATGAAAGAAGAGACTCAACCAATCCGTCAGCATCGATTCCCTCCGGAAATATTTGATTTTGCAACCTACCTGATGAGTCTAGCACCTTGGCTTCTGAAGGTCTGAGAGCACTTTCCGGGAACATGGACTCCACGCTAATAACACCATTGATATCAGCCAAAATGACGGCGCGTTCAACCACATTCTCTAGCTCTCGAATATTGCCCGGCCACCCATAACCACATAACATTTCCATACCACGATCAGAAATACCGAGCACATTTTTGTTGTAAAGAGCTCGATATTTCTCCAGAAAATGAGCAACAAAGAGAGGGATATCCTCTTTTCTCTCGCGCAGCGGAGGGATATTGATGGGATAGGCACTCAATCGATAGTAAAGGTCAGCGCGGAAACGCCCCTGCTGCACAGCAACACTTAGATCCTCATTGGTGGCAGCGACAACGCGGACATCAATCTTGCGGACCTTGTTATCTCCAACACGTTCAAACTCGCTCTCTTGCAGTACACGCAATAACGTTGCCTGTGCGCGAGGAGTAAGCTCAATTACTTCATCAAGCATTATAGTACCCTTGTCCGCACGCTCGAAGCGCCCCATCCGCGACTGGTTGGCACCCGTGTAGGCACCCTTTTCTACGCCGAAAAGTTCAGACTCTATCAGGTCTGGAGGTATTGCAGCGCAGTTTACTGCGATGAACGGTTTATCGGCACGATCGCTAGTAATATGTACTGCACGCGCCAGCACTTCTTTGCCGACTCCAGTTTCTCCTAGCAGCAGAACAGATACTTTACTGTCTGAGGCCTTGGTCACCATTTCTAGTGCGTGTTTAAAAGGTTTTGAGGAGCCGACAATGTTAGGCAGTTTATCTCCCTCGTTGAGGGATTCTTTGAGCGCCTCCACTGTCGTTTGTAATTTGCTTAATTCTTCGAGTAAAGGATCGGGTTTATAGTAACGTTTGAGCTGTTCATGGTTATCCCATTCTGCCGCTGGCTTGCCAACGGCGAAGCAGCGATCACCACCACAACTATGGCACTCCAGCTCCTGAAAAAATATCTCTCGCTGCAACAGCGCCGAACTGTAACCACTGGCGTAACCCGTTAGATTCCAACAGCCGGGCTCATCCATCGGCCCCATTTCGTTGGCGCAGATCTCCACCTCATAGGAGTTGAACCAGACTACTTCACAGATAAATTCACCACCTTTTTCACTGACAACTAGGCGTTGTAATTCCGGTAGCACCATACCGCGCAGAGCATGTAATTCAGGGCCCAAATTAAAGCGATCTTTGATCGGCATTTCCGCACCGCTGCTACGCGCCAATTCGCCATCGAGTATTCCTAGCTGATAACCCAGGCGCAGAAAAAACGCCTTGCAGCGGTCTTGGCCGATGGTGTCGTAGACCTCCTTGCGGAACTTACCCAGAGCAGCTTGCGAAAACAGCATGACGCGCTGTTCATTGAGCCAGACCTTACCTTGCTCGCTAGAAAAAACGATATGAGGAGTCACTTGGCTTAAATCTAATTTAGGTGCATTACTGTCCATACTATAACCTGCATTGCTAACCGAGCATCGATTTACGCTTTCTATCGTACATGGTTTCTAGAGCCTGGTATAAATTACTTTTACGCACTTGTAAGTTAATGACCACCTACAAAAAAAACGCCGGCCAGTGGCCGGCGTAAACATCCTTTTCAAACAGATCAATTAACGCCCAGTCGCACGCATGTTCTGTGGCGTAAACAGTGATGCTGGCGTCAGACTTGGATCCACTTGCCCCTTAAACTGGCCAGTAGTACAGTGGTTGGCCTGTATATCCACCATTGCAAAGGCGTCATCAATAGAGACTCCTGAACCTTTGTTTTTTGGCAAGTGATGGTCTGGATGAGCCTGACCAATGATCCATTTTTTCCACAGGTTACCAGCACGATCATAAATGTTAGTCCGCGGAATAGTAAAAGTCTGCGCATCCATATAGAAGACACGCTTGCTCATAGGGTGATTGCTATCCAATGGGACTGCCTCCACCACATAGGCCTTACGCAACTGCCATTCAACATCGGGGTAGCATCCACCCTTGCCAGAGAACGCCGCTACTTGGTAGCCGTCACTGTCATTATGGGTCTCTGTATCAAGCTCCATATCGTTGTGATTATAGAAAGGTAGCAGGACATTCTTAGTTTCAATAAAGTTCCACTTCATATCCGAGACACGACCGTTATAACCCTCAAAATCCTCAATCATAATATCTGATCCTAGGAATGCATCGGTCACCTGCCCAGTCGCGAGACGACGCACACGACGCTGGAAGCCCAGGTAAAGCCAAGCGTTATCTCGTTTAAGATCATCAGCGTTACGCTGAATCAGCAACTGAGTGTTCTTTACATCATAGGGAGCTAACACTTGAACATAAATTGAGCGATAAAGGTTTGAAGGGTTAGGCTCAATATTTGGCAGCGGTTGCTGGTTGACTCGTCCTTGGTAATTCAAAAAGTGAAAATTAAACTTTAGGGTTCGCTCTATCGCACCACTCTCCATATTGCGGTACTTCCAATAGAACGGATAGATCGCCGCATTGTCGCCCCAGTTGTAGCCATACTTATAGTTCCAAGCTAGCTTTTCGCCTGCGCGCGGATCGTCTTGTGCGGGCTCGTTAACAAATGGCCTGCCAGCAACCCAACCATTGATTTCGCCGACTTGTTCACCCAATTTCACATTGCCAGTATTTTCACGAGTCGCTTTCACATAGTTGGGGTGCAAATCGAATGAGGTGGTTTTCCCCACTTTGATCTGTACATCTCCAGCTGCAATAGCCGCCGCCATTTCCGAGTCAATGACACCTGGAAATTGGCCTATGTTGTCTGCAGTCAAAGTCATACCGGGGGTCAACCCAGGATAATTCGGCGTGCTCTCGTTATACGGGTAAAAAGAGTCATCAACCGGACTCGCTGATACTGACATGGCTGGCAGCAACGCAGCGGCGATCGTCATTTTTAATAGTGTCTTGTAATTCATAGTTTTCTCCTTGACCCACCACACAGATATGGATGGCGGTCATCAATTAGCAAATTATCAGCGTCCCTGCTGTTTCATCCTTCTCAATGTCTATTCAAACCTATCAACTTAGAATCGGTAGCGGATAGCAATTTGGATCTCATCTTCTTTTTCCGCCATACCCAGTGGGCCAGAACGGAAGCGACCAAGAGGTTCGAAGCCGGTCAGACCAGCAGAGCCAGAAGTTAAGCCATCAGTGCCATGCTCTGGCAACGCTGGTATAGATGTAGTGAACGGCCCGAACGGGTTACACAATCGGCAGTCATCAAACTTGTGATCGCTACCACCTGTTTTGTAGTTAGCGGTCAGCACCAGCTGCCAGTTGTCACTGATCAACCAATCGACCGAAGGCGATACCACCGTTGCGCCGGCGCGGAAATCGTGCGCCATGATTACCTGGGGGCTCAACCGGTCATTCATCCACCAGCCTTTAATCAGCAGAGTGGCGATGTGATTTTTCTCCCAATCGGGCATACCCACTTTACCCAATGTCGCTTGTTCAAGCTCATGATCGAGTAGGTGTTGACCGAAGATCTGACCCGAAATCAGAAATGCGCGATCTTTGTTGAGTGAACGGATAAAGAAATTTTTATCTGCTCCGATAACAAAGCGCACTGCATCAGATTCCGAGTAGAGCTCAGGACGCAAGGTATTAGCAAACTCTTCACCCTGAGTTCCAGCTATTTCTACACGGAAAACCGTATCAATAGCCTGAGAGTAGTAGTCAACCGAAGCTCCGATTAAATTAATCCTAGGGAAAGCCACATCGAAAGCGATCAGATGGTCGTAGGTTTGCGCTTCTCCACCAGTAAATGGATTAACCACTTCAACACCACCGGCGCGCAGTGAAGGCAGCTGCGAGCGATAGGTCAAGGCATTGACAGACCAACCAAAATCACCACTCACACCTTCAACTTTAAAGCCTAACTGAGTATTCGAGAGTTTCCAGGAAGGCAAGTCAACATTGCGGATACCAATAGTTTGAGGTCCAAAGTTGGTAGCCAAAAGGCCTAAGCTCGGATCCGCCGGGTCAAATGGAGCAAAGTTGGCAACGGTGCCACCGTTATCCCACAAATTCTTCATGCCGCGGAAGAAACAGCCGGCATCCAAAATTACATTGGGGGTACCGCACTGCCCAAGATTGTTGGGACGGAACTTATCGAAGTTCCACACCACCTGCATGTTCAAGTCATCGAACGAGCCGGTTGCGCCAAAGCGGAAGTCAGCCTTTAACATCCACATCGGAATACGGATATCTTCTAACTCGTCGTAGATGTTATTACGCGAGTAATCTACAGGGTTTATCACATCAAGTACGCGGAACAGATCCGTACGCCCCCAGATCACCTGCTGCTTGCCTAGGCGGAAGTTAATTTCGTTATCACCGCTTCCCAATAGAGTGGCATCCACATAAAGTTCACGCAGCCAGTCGGCGCGATCACTAAATATTTCCGGTGATGCTAATTCTTTTTTGTCGGCATCCATGTAGTCATTGATACAGCCGCGGCTGTCAGTATCACAAGGGCGCACCGGCACGCCAAAGGCAACGCCATCAGCGTGGTTGCGCAGATGATCGCCTAGGGTAATCATGCCGACATTAGGGTTGTCGGGATAGCTATCAACGAATGTATTACCCGCCAGCATGCCTGTAGGACCAGAAAATGTTCCTACGGGCGCCCCGGTAATCTCCTCAACCCGCGGCCCTAAAATGTTTATCGCTGCGAAGTTGCCTACACCGAGACCGCCAGCAGGACCAAGGCCACTGCCGTTAACCGGCACAAGAGTAGGTGCACCAATATTGGCCAATCCGTAGGAGTTGAGAAACGCTGCGCCACCGGCCTTATCGCCATATTCATCGTCATTCAAATCGTACACGGCGTCGTAGCTAATGCGCATAATGCCGTTGACGCTGACATTGCTAAATGGGCCAACGTCGCCAATGAATTTTAATCCCTCCAGCTGGAGGCCGCTGCGTGCTTTGGAAATACCGATATCTTTGCGGTGGTGAACCACCTCTTCGCCAAAACCGGACCATTCGACGTCTCTACTAAAGGCACTTTCAACCACTGCAGCACTGGCAATTCCAGCGACTGTAAGGCCAAAGGCCAGACGTTTTATAGAGCTTTGTAAATACATAGTGTTGATCCTTTTCTAGTTTAATTATTTTCTGAAGGGTGATTGATACCAAGTACCACAGCTATCACAAATCTTCAGACGGGGCTTGTGAGTGATTCCGCTGGATAATTTCACCGGCATCATCAGACAATTGGGTTATAAACTTCGGGTTAAATACCAGTACCCAAGACGGCACTAGCCAGAGAGCGGCGATACCGTTGAGCACTACCATGACACTGAGCAGCAGAGCCGCATCAGCCTGAAAGCGTAAATCGGAGAGAAAAATCCACATCACGATCCCAGCAATCAAAGTAATTGCTGTAAAGCTGACCGCCAGTCCAGTGGTGCGCAGTGCCGCACGCACCGACTCTCGCAGGTCACCACGACGCACCATCTCCTCGCGGATACGGTCCATCATATAAATGGAATAATCGATACCGACACCTACGCCGACCGCAATAATCGGCACAGTATTGATATTGATGCCGACCTCTGCCAAGCCCATGTAGGCATAGGTAAGCGTAGTGGCGAAGAACATTGCCACGAACATCATGAAGCCCGCCTGGAGCGAGCGGTAGAAAATCATTACAAAAGCGAAGATCAGCAAAAATACCAGCGGCAACACAACCTTGTTAGTATCGAAGGCCGCTTCGTTCATTGCTGCTGTTACACCGATGGTACCGCCAGCAAGGCGAATACTTAGACCATCAACCTTGCCATCATTTTCTTCGATCCACTGCTTAGCCGTGTGGATAGCACGACGGATAGTCTCACCCTGGTGATCTTTATAAAAAAAGACTAGGTTAGCTACACGTTCCGAAGGATCAACAAACTCTTTCAAAGCCCCAGGAATTGGGCTAGACGCCATGTAGGCAAACATCAAACCACCCACATAAAACTCATCTTTGGGTATCTGCTGCCAGCGCGGATCGTTATTGTGCAGTAACCGATTTACTTGTTTTATAAGGTCGGGCATCCCCTTGGAACCACCCACATCTGAATCGAGCAGCATATGGCGTTGCAGAGCTTCTAGCTCTCGCAGCACCTCGGGCTTTTTCATACCCCCCTCATCGCGATGCTCGGCGACTATATAAAGCTCCTCTGAACCAGGAAAACTGTCGTTGATCGCTTTAGACGAGATATTGTAGTCGTGATCCTGATACAAAATAGGTGATCCAGGCTCCGATTCACCGATGGTCACATGGGAGGCTACAAAACCACCACCAACGGTGAGAACCAGTCCGACCATCAAAATTAAGGCTGGATTAGCGACGACAACCCCGCTGGCGGAATCAGCGACGTGACGCAACACATTTTGTTTTAGCTGTGTTTTGGACGGTATAGGCAGCACAGACAACAGCAAAGGGACGGCTAACAGCACGGTTATAATGATGCTCAGCGCCCAAAGAGACGAGTAGTGGGCCAATTTGGTATTGAGTGGAATAGAGCCAATTGCAATCAGCAACAGTCCCACTGCGTCTGAGACAACTCCCAATGAGCCTGGGCGGAACAGGTTTTGAAAAGTACGCCGTGCAGCATCATGAGAATTTCTCGTTTCTTCAAGTTCTGCATAGTAACGCTCGACTAGCTGAATCCCATGCGACATCGCTCGCGCCGAGATTAGAAAGGGAATCACCAAACCCAGTGGATCGAGGTTGTAGCCAAACAGCGAAATAATCCCGATGCCCCAAGTAGTAGACACCAACACTCCAGCCAACGGAACCAGCACGCCATACCATGAACGAAAATGAAAAATCAGTAGCGTTACCATAATCAGCGCAGTAAAAACTAAAATCTGGAAAATTTGATCTTTGTAGTAGTAGGCCCAGCCAACCAGCACCGGCTGACCAGTGGCATAGATATTGATCCCTTCGCGAGCATAATCTGTGCGCAATTGTTGTAACTGCGCAAAGGTCTTTTCGTAATCGAGCGCTCCCTCGTTGAGCTGTGCCTTAATTAACGCGGTCTTCATGTCGGACGAGACCAAAGGGCCATAGACCTGAGGATTAGCGACAACTGCCTTACTCAGCTCAGTCAATGCCTCTGCACTCATCAGGGGGTCTTGGGGTCTATAATATGGGTCCGAGACAATATTGCCCATCTCAGTGAGCCACACCTTTCGAGTCGTGCGGTGAGTAAAACTAGAAACCAGATTGTGGTTAACGCCAGGCAGATTATCCACGGCTTGAGTCACCTGGTGGATGAGCTCTAATGTCTCATTGGAAAATATGTTTCCCTCTTCAACTTCAACGCCCACTATGATCACATTAGCGCCGCCAAAGTTATCTTTTATCTCATTGTGAAGTTCGATATAAGGATGTTTTTGTGGCAGTAAGTCTGCAAAATCTGAGTACATTTTTACACTGGGTATCTGCCATGCAAAAAACAATGTCATAGCAAAAATCGCCAGAAGAACCAATTTAGGATTGGCAAACAGACTTATTTCAACTCGATTAAAAAAATGAGATTGCTCAGACATTCAGTAATTTTCCATATTGATACTGCACTTAAAGAGAGGCGTCTAAAGACAGAGGCAGTAAAACACCCCAACCGCCGGCTATAAGGGCGCGTTGATTATCCAGCGCAACCCCAGCACGAAAGTAAGTCGGTATATCGGGCGTTTCGACTTTCCGCCAAGCCCCTTCCGACCATTGAAGAATAACGCCCTGATCACCGGTGGCTATAAGCTTTTCACCCACCATCAAAAATTTGTAGATTGGAGATTCAGTAGGTGTTTCGGTTCGCTCCCAGCTCTCTCCACCGTCGCGGGATCGCATAATCACACCCTGCAAACCTCCCACCCAACCGTTACCCGCAAGATCAAAGTGAACTGCCAATGGGTACAATTCATCGCCGATCAGATCAACAACAGTCCAACTGTCCCCAGCATCCTTAGTGACAGCCAGTAAGCCGAACTCTCCAGCTGAATAGCCCTGTTCGGCACTAGAAAAAGTAACGGCAGTTAGCATTGCATCTTCATCCAGAGTGGTGACCTCCCACTCTTGACCTGCAGCAGAACTGTGAAGCATTGTTGAAAAGCTACCGACGACCCATAGTTCGTTGCTCTGAGTACAATCAATGTCTTGAACATCCTCGTCTGTTGGCAAGGAATAGGTTTGCCAAGATTCACCCTGATCACGGGAATGCCAAACGTCCGCCTGATAAGACAAAGCCACCAGCGAACCATCACCACACACAGCTCCACTGATAAAGTCCGGATGGTTATCGGCATCACCAAGCTGGTCACGCTGCCAAACCTCACCCTCTATGGGCCGTCTCAGCAGCAGTCCGTCATTACCCAACATGACCAAGGTTTCGCCAACAAGCTCTAACACCATAAGCTGGTCGGTGCGACGGATAGGCTGATTGAGAGTGTCTTCGACTCCAGAGAGATTTAAACGCGCCTCACAGGCGCAGAGGAAGCCAGCCATGGCGAGAATGGCTGCGCTGGAGAAATGTCGAATGCGGCCCGAGCCCTTGTGCAGGGAACTCGGATTAGAATGGCCAGCAGTACAACCATTAGTATCAGACGCACTATTTACAGATGAAACAAAGTTCACTAAAACTCCCCCGCTTATTTAAGCTTGCTCAATAGCCTGCGATCTTCTGACTGGTTAACATCTCGACTTGTCGATCGTCTCCCTTAAAGGGTGGCACTTTTTAACAGAGCACATGCTGTAGACAATCCAAAATCCGTGCCAACAATCTCAATCCAAAAAAACAATCTCGATAACCGCCTGTTTTTTATCAGCTTTAATGTATTCAACTCATTTTTGGGTACAACTTCTAAGATTTTTCAAAAATTACTGCCGGTTGAATAAATTTATCATTTGATAAACCTTTAGTTCGTCTCGCCCATTATTTCTCCCTTTTGTATTTCACAATCCAAATTCATCCGGTCTCACAAATACTTCAAATAAAAAGATGTAATCAGGTCAAAAAATATCCGGATTTTCGGCTCAATGGATTAATTTTTTATCCTATATACAGCGACTTAAGTGTAGAAGGCACTAAAAAGCGAGTGCGAAATCAGCACGTGAAAATTTTCAGCTAACCTAGAGTTCGACAAGGGTTACAAAAAAAATTTAACCAAATCCTTGAAAACATTTATGCAGGAATCCATATTTGAGCAAATGGTCCAAAAAACGGCCAGCCAGCACTCGCGTACGCCAACCCTCCCCCGACAGAAGCATTCAGGCCATAAAAAAATACTTTGAAATCAACAGGATGCTCAGAAAAATAACTTTTGGCATAGTGCTTGCTTTATCCGTAATAAAGGGCGTTTAAAAATTCGACTCAAAATCATTTTAAAGGGGTTGTCATGCGAAGGTTTGAGGTGGGAGATAAGAGCAAGTACGTGCGCATACGAAACATTGTTCGGGATCAGTTTGTGGAATTTGATTTCGCTATTGATGATCCTCGTCTCTACGTTGAGCTGATATTGCCGAAAAAGGCATTTGATGAATTTTGCATCGCCAACCAAGTAACCGAAATGACACCTGAGCAGTGCCAAATGGTTGATGAAGATGCTGAAAAGTGGCGGTACGGGACCGACACCCTCGCAGCCAAACACAACAGATAACCTAACCATAAGCCACGGCCGCGACGCGCTAAAGGCCATACAAATCAACCTCTAGATTAATAACGGGTACGCAATGACTATTGAAATAAAAACTTCGACTATGAAGCCTATTCGAAACACTTATGCACATATCGAACGTCGATTCGGAGACAAGCCTGCAACGCGGTATCAGGAGGCTACATACGACGTGCATTCAACGCATAACTTCCACTACAAACCACTATGGGATCAAGATCGTGAAATCAATGATCCAGCTAGAACCGCTGTGGTTGTGGGTGATTGGTATGACCTTAAAGACCCTCGACAATTTTACTATGGCCCCTACGTTCAGAACCGCTCAAAGATGCAAGAGAATGCTGAAAACAACTTCAAGTTTTTTGAGAAACGTGGACTTGGAGAGAGCCTTAACAGTAGTTTGCGAGAAAAGATTATCGAACTAGTTATCCCCATGCGCCATGCCGAGGTGGCTGCCAACTTGAACAACATGTATGGCACGGCACATGGTACAGGAACTGCAGTCACGCAGGCGCTCATTTTTGAGGCAATGGATCGATTTGGTAACGCACAATACTTCTCAAAAATAGGACTGGCCCTCGACGGTAATACAGGTGATTCACTAGCTACGGCTAAAGAGCACTGGATGAGTAATCCTGCCTGGCAGGGGGTGAGAGCCTACTGTGAAAAAACGCTAACGATAAAGGATTGGTTTGAGGCCTTTATTGCGCAAGACATAGTCTTAGACACGTTAATTAACGACCTTTACTACCGTCAATTCGATGAATGGCTTACCCAAAATAATGGGCGAGACTTACTCTTACTAATGGAGTTCATGCAGGATCGTGCTAAGGATTCTCAGCGCTGGTCAGACTCGGTTCTCAAAGTGGTAGTCACAGAGAGTGAGCATAATAGCAATCAGGTTCTAGCTTGGATCAGCACATGGCGTATTCGTGCTCAAGAAGCGCTTGAACCGCTTGCCAGTGCTTTGCTTGGCGATAAAGCCCTAGCAGACGCCTTTGCTGTGCTTGAAAAACGACTGACCAAAGTGGGTCTGAACTGCTAATTGTTGGATTAACGGAGGTTTCCTATGTCACGAGTACAAATTGCTTTTCAGGATAACGACGAGTCTCGCTATATCGTTGCCGCGATTGAGCAAGACAACACGACCGCAGTAGTGCATTACGAGCCAGCAATGATCCGAGTAGAGAATGAAGGATCACTGATCATCAATCGTGACACTGTTTCAGAACAGATAGGAATGGAGTGGGATGTGCAGTCACTGCACATCAACCTGATAACACTCACAGGACATATTGACGAAGACGACGACTATTTCAAAATCATGTGGAATAACTAATTTAGATTAAAGTAAAAAAAGGACCTAGATAATGTCACCTAAAAAACTTAATTTGAAAGATAAGTATAAATTACTCACCCGCGACCTAGACTGGGAGTTCTCTTATGAAGATCGGAAAGAGGCATTCCCTTACGAAGAGTTTGAGGGCATAAAAATCACTGACTGGGATAAATGGGAAGACCCGTTCCGTTTAACCATGGAGTCTTACTGGAAGTACCAGGCTGAAAAAGAGAAGAAGCTCTACGCGATTTACGATGCGTTTGCCCAAAACAACGGCCAGACTAATGTAACTGATGCCCGTTACGTCAATGCCATCAAGCTGTTTTTAACTGGCGTCAGTCCCGGAGAGCATGCTGCGCACCTAGGCTTTGCCTTCACTGGTCGTCAGATGGGTGGCATTGGTGCGCGCGTTGCAGCACAGATGCAGTCGATCGATGAGTTGCGTCATATTCAAACTCAAATTCACGCGATGAGCCACTACAACAAATTCTTCGATGGCTTCGATGAGTTTAACCATATGCACGATCGCCTTTGGTACTTATCAGTCCCTAAATCCTTTTTTGAAGACGCGCGCACCGCTGGCCCATTTGAATTTATGATCGCCATCGGCTTCTCATTTGAATATGTTCTAACCAATCTGCTTTTTGTTCCATTTATGTCTGGAGCAGCATATAACGGTGATATGGCCACAGTGACCTTTGGATTCTCTGCTCAATCGGATGAGGCTCGGCATATGACGCTAGGGCTTGAGATTATTAAATTTCTTCTCGAGCAGCATGAAGATAATTTGCCCATCGTTCAGAAGTGGCTCGATAAGTGGTTGTGGCGTGGCTATCGCCTACTGACATTGGTGGCGATGATGATGGATTACATGCTGCCGCAGAAGGTCATGTCTTGGCAAGAAGCCTGGGAACTCTACTTCGAAGATGCTGCCGGTGCTCTGTTCAAAGACCTGGAGCGCTACGGCATCAAAATGCCCGACTACACCGATACTATCAAGCAAGAAAAAGAACACCTCAGTCATCAGGCATGGTGGATTTTCTATCAGTACACTCATGCTGCTGCATTCCACACCTGGACACCCACTGCAGAAGAGATGGATTGGCTCAGCGAAAAGTATCCTGACACGTTCGATAAGTACTACCGACCACGCTGGGAGCTGGCTGCAGAAATGGAAGCTAAAGGAGAGCGTTTCTATACCACCGGGCTTCCCCAACTTTGCCAGACTTGTCAAATACCCATGGCATTCACGGAAATGAGTGATCCCACTCAAGTGAGTTATCGCGAGAGTATTTACAACGATGAGCGCTTCCACTTCTGCTCAGATCCATGCAAGAGCATCTTTGACAACGAGCCTGAAAAGTATGTCAACGCCTGGCTGCCCGTCCATCAAATTCTTCAAGGAAACTGCGGTGGTGGTGGACTAGACAAAGTCATGGAGTACTACCACTTAGATGATGGTGTTGCCAACTTAGAATTTGAAGGCTCACCAGATGCAGAACGCTGGAAGGAATGGAAAGGCGTGGCTTAATCATTAATTAAACCGGGGTGTCGATTAGGCGCCCCAGATATTTGAGTATATTTTATGACAATAAGAGCATTACGTGATGACTATCACGGTGAATTTAAAGACTCGCTTGAGAAATTTGGCGGCGCCCAATTGGTCTATTTAGGCTGGGATAAACATCAAATGTTTTGCTCCTCTCGGGCATTTCCGCTGCCGCCAGAGATGCGCTTTCAGGAGTTACTCGACAATGTCATGCCCGAGGCTTTTGGGCAGCACCCAGAGTTCACTCAAATTGACTGGAATAAAGCCCAGTGGATACTCGACAACAGCGCATTCCAACCCGATCACAGCAAATCTCTAACTGAGTTGGACATTGGTCACAAGTCTTTGCTGAGACTCGTCACACCAGAATTAACTGGCTATAAAGGCGCAGGTATCTAAGGAATCATCATGAGTTATCAAGTCACCATTGAGCCGACTGGCGATATTATTGAAGTGGAAGAGGGTCAGACAATTCTCAGTGCCGCTCTTCGCCAGGGTGTCTGGCTTCCTTTCGCCTGCGGACATGGCACCTGCGCCACCTGTAAGTGCCAGCTTGTTGAGGGCGAAGCAGACCAAGGTGAGGCATCACCTTTCGCACTTTTAGATACAGAACGCGACGACGGTAAGATTCTTGCTTGCTGTGCTATGCCTGAATCGGACCTAGTGATCGAAGCAGAAATTGATGTAGACCCGGACTTTGCCGGTCATCTGGTTACAGATTACACCGCAACTGTCAGCGCGATCGAAACCCTTTCGCCGACCATCAAAGGGCTAACTCTCGCCTTAGATCGAGACATGACTTTTCAGGCGGGGCAGTACATTAATTTGCAACTACCAGGTATCGAGGGAACCCGAGCATTTTCTATAGCCAACGCTCCTAGCAATCCAGGGCGGATCGAACTGCATATTCGCGAGATTCCCGACGGCGCTGCGACCGGCTATATCCACAACGAACTTAAGGTGGGCGATGAAATCGAGTTTTCCGGACCCTATGGACAATTCTTCGTTCGCAAGTCAGACCCTAAAGACGTTCTGTTTATTGCCGGAGGTTCAGGTCTGTCATCACCAGAATCCATGATTCTGGACATGTTAGAGAGCGGTGACGAACGCCAGATCACTTTATTTCAAGGCGCGCGCAACGGTACCGAGTTATACCATCGCGAGCGCTTCGAGCAGCTCACTGAGCGTCACAGTAACTTTACTTATGTACCAGCACTAAACGAACCGGTCGAAGAGGATAACTGGCAAGGTTTCACTGGCTTCGTGCATGAAGCCGCAGTGGCACATTTTTATGGCAAGTTTGCTGATCACAAGGCCTACTTATGCGGGCCTCCTCTAATGATTGATGCGGCCATCAACGCTCTGATGAAGGGAAGACTGTTCGAGAAAGATATTCATATGGAAAAGTTTGTCACTGCCGCTGATGGCGCGAATGAGGTGCAGCGCAGTGCACTGTTTAAGCGAATATAGATCATGAATTGGGCAACGCACACCATCAAACTTAGCAACCGAGACGGTCAGTTTTACTGTAACGAGCAGCAGTCATTGCTTCATGGTGTGGAAAGCCAGCGCATTAAAGCAGTTCAAGTAGGGTGTCGAGGTGGCGGTTGTGGAGTGTGCAAAATACGCGTGCTCAGCGGTGAGTTCTTCAGCAAAAAAATGAGTAAAAAGCATGTGTCAGCTGATGAGTTGAATCAGGGTATGGGTCTGTCATGTCGAATATTTCCACGCAGCGACATGGTCATTGAAGCGTTGGATTAATCAGATAATTAAAAAAAGATTTAATCAAAAGAGGATTATAAAAATGAGAAAAGGTGTAATGCGTCCCGGACATATTCAAATCCGCGTGCTCGATATGGAAGTAGCTCTAAGCCACTATTGTGACCTTCTCGGTCTGATTGAGGTCGATCGTGACGAGGAAGGCCGTGTCTATCTAAAGTGCTGGACCGAAGTCGATAAGTTCTCCGTAGTTTTGCGTGAGACTGATGAAGCCGGAATGGATTTTACTGGCTACAAAGTGATTGACGAAAGTACCCTCGAAGCTCTGGAAAATGAACTCAATCAGAAGGGCTATCCCACCACCGAAATTCCTGCTGACGAACTCAAAGGTTGCGGCCGCCGGGTACGTTTTACCGCGCCCACAGGGCATTCCTTTGAGCTGTTTGCCACAAAAGAGCAGCCCGGGAAATGGGGTATTAGCCAGCGCAACCCTGAAGCTTGGCCTCGCGGCTTAAAAGGTATGCGCCCTACTCGATTTGATCACTGCTTGCTCTATGGCGATGATCTGGAGGGCAATCTATCTCTATTCATCGATATACTCGGATTTGATCTCGCAGAACAAGTTGTTGATCCTGAGGGCAATAAAGCCGCCATATTTTTGACCTGCTCAAGTAAGGCGCACGATGTAGCGTTTATTAAACACGATGAAAAAGACAAGTTCCATCACGCCTCTTTCTGGCTGGAAAACTGGCAGGATGTTCTGCGTGCCGCAGACCTTATATCAATGACCGACACGCCAATCGATATTGGGCCCACTCGACATGGGCTAACCCATGGCCAGACAATCTACTTCTTCGATCCATCGGGCAACCGCAACGAGGTCTTTTGTGGCGGTGACTACCACTACCCGGATCACCCTCCTGTTACCTGGGATGCGCAAGAGCTTGGCAAAGCTATCTTCTATCACGATCGTGAACTCAATGAACGCTTCTTGACAGTGCTTACCTAAATCCAGCTGGGTGGAATACACGATCAACCTTAATTTATTCAAAGAGTACAAAATGGAATTCAAGCACTTCATCAATGGTCAATTCGTGGCGTCGAGTAACGGCGCTACTTTCGAAAACCATGCACCGGTTAACGACAGTTTGATCGGAATGGTCTGTGAGGCCTCTTCCGAGGATGTTAACACTGCAGTTCTCGCTGCTAAAGCTGCTCTAAAAGGGCCGTGGGGAAAACTGACTCAAGCCCAGCGGACCGAACTACTCAACAAAGTGGCGGTGCGTATCAATGAGCGTTTCGAAGAATTCCTCGCAGCTGAATGCCTTGATACAGGCAAGCCACGCTCCATGGCCTCACACATCGACATTCCTCGGGGCGCAGCCAATTTCACCGCGTTCTCTGAAACTCTCGTTAACCATCCTACAGAGTGTTTCAAACTCGACACCCCAGACGGTGCCGGCTCACTCAACTATGGTCACCGCACCCCCAAGGGTGTAGTCGCTGTAATTAGTCCTTGGAATCTGCCGCTGCTACTGATGACTTTTAAAGTGGGACCTGCCCTCGCCTGCGGTAATACGGTGGTCGTGAAACCCTCAGAAGAGACACCCGCCACAGCTACACTATTGGGTGAAGTAATGAATGAGTGCGGTGTACCGCCGGGAGTTTACAATGTGGTGCATGGCTTTGGGCCCAATTCTGCAGGAGAGTTCTTAACTACTCACCCGCTGATCGATGCCATCACTTTTACCGGTGAGACTCGTACCGGTGAAGAGATCATGCGCGCCGCATCAGTTGGCTTGCGCAACATCTCCATGGAGTGCGGTGGCAAAAATCCTGCATTAGTTTTCGCCGACTGTGATCTCGACAAGGCAATTGAGGGCACCATGCGCTCTGCCTTTGTCAACTGTGGCCAAGTCTGTCTCGGCACTGAACGCGTTTATGTCGAACGCCCTATTTTTGATGAATTTGTCGCACGTCTAAAAGCCGGTGTGGAAACGCTTAAACTCGGTCGTCCAGAAGATGAAGAGGCCAACTTTGGTCCGCTGGTAAGTTTGGAACATCGTGACAAAGTACTCTCGTACTACAAGCTCGCCGAAGAAGAAGGCGCCACTGTAGTCATTGGCGGTGGAGTTCCAGATATGGGCCCAGAATTGAACTCAGGCGCCTGGGTTGAACCGACAATCTGGACTGGTTTGGACGATAACGCCCGAGTAATCCGCGAAGAAATTTTTGGACCATGCTGTCATATCCGCCCCTTTGATAGTGAAGAAGAGGTGATCGCATTGGCGAACAATACTGACTACGGTCTCTGCGCTTCGGTGTGGACTGAAAATAGCGCCCGCGCCAGTCGCGTTCCTGAGGCGCTGGAAGTCGGACTAGTTTGGGTTAATAGTTGGTTCCTGCGAGATCTGCGGACCGCATTTGGTGGTGCAAAGCAATCCGGTATCGGTCGTGAGGGCGGAGTGCATGGTTTGGAGTTCTATTCCGAACTAAAAAACATCTGTATCAAACTCTAGGGAGGCTTGACGAAAATGCATGAGGCCAGCAACCCCGAAGTCGGCGACTCTATCGTGGCAAATGGTATCAACACCAATTACCACTCCATGGGCAGTGGTGACCCAGTACTTCTAGTGCATGGCTCTGGACCGGGAGTCACTGCTTGGGCTAACTGGCGATTGGTGCTTCCTGAGCTGAGCAACACAAGATGGGTGATCGCCCCCGACATGCCCGGCTTTGGCTATACCGATCGACCGGAAAGTAACACCTATTCTCTTGACCAATGGGTTGCACATTTGCTCGCCTTTATCGATGCCCTTGAACTCGAGACCATCGACATTGTCGGCAATAGCTTTGGTGGCGCTCTCGCATTAGCCTTCACCATCCGCCATCCCACAAGAGTTAAAAAAATGGTGTTAATGGGAGCTGCGGGAGTTTCGTTTCCAATCACCGAAGGATTGGATCGTGTATGGGGCTACACCCCATCGTTCGAGACGATGCGAGAACTGATAGATTTGTTTGCCTATGACCGCAATTTGGTCTCCGACGAACTCGCACACCTGCGCTATCAAGCCAGTATCCGGCCCGGCTTTCAGGAGTCATTTGAGGCAATGTTTCCGGCGCCAAGACAGCGCTGGGTGGACGCGCTAAGCAGTACTGAGGCAGATATCAAAAAAATCAAACAGCCTGCTCTTGTGATACATGGCCGTGAAGATGAAGTTATTCCATTGCAGAGCAGCTTAACGCTAGCCAATTGGATAGACGATGCTCAACTCCATGTATTTGGCCGCTGCGGCCATTGGACTCAAATAGAGCACACTGATCGGTTCTGTAAGCTATTAGAGAATTTTTTCGATGAAACAGCCTAACAAAATCCAATCCCCAATTTACTCGAGAGTCATACCTTATGGATAAACAACTCATTGAACAGCTAGGTAACGAACTCTACCAAGCAATGGTAAAACGAATCGTATTGAGTCCGCTTACCGAACGCTTCCCAAATATCACCATAGTCGATGCCTATCATATTTCGTTGCATATGCTGGAGTGTCGTCTCTCCGCAGGCGAGAAAATCATCGGCAAGAAAATAGGTGCCACAAGTAAAGCCGTCCAAAACATGCTTGGGGTCTTTCAGCCCGATTTTGGCTACCTGACCGACAAAATGGTCTACAGCGACGAAATGCCAATCAGTCAACTACTCATTCAGCCTAAAGCCGAGGGTGAAATTGCTTTTGTACTAAAGCGCGATCTGATCGGACCCGGCATCACCAATGCCGATGTGCTAGCAGCAACTGAAGCCGTAATGCCCTGCTTTGAAGTGGTCGATTCACGAATAGAAGACTGGAACATAAAGATCCAAGATACCGTGGCAGACAACGCCTCTTGCGGTTTTTTTGTAGTTAATGAAAAAGCTGCAGTAGATCCGCGAAGTCTGGATCTTTCCACCTGCGGCATGGTAGTAGAGAAGAACGGAGCAACCTTGAGTGTCGGCGCCGGTGCCGCCGCACTCGGCAGCCCGGTTAACTGTGTAGCCTGGCTGGCCAACACCCTGGGGCAATTCGGCATTCCGCTCAAAGCAGGAGAACTGATCCTGTCAGGTTCACTGGTACCACTCGAACCTGTAGTGGCCGGTGATGAAATGAATGTCAAAGTAGGCGGCATGGGTAACTGCCGCATTCGCTTTAGCTAATTGGAGAGTCAGGTAATGAGCAGAACTTTAGACCAAGAAACTATCGAAAAACTTGCCGAGCATCTCGAAAATGCCGAGCTGCAAGCCTATGAAGTAACCAAGATCACCGATGACTATCCCAACATGACCTTCACTGATGCCACCGATGTGCAATGGGAGATCCGTCGCAGAAAAATGTCTCGAGGCCATAAAGTTGTCGGCATGAAAATGGGGCTTACCTCTTGGGCCAAAATGAAGCAGATGGGTGTAGAAATGCCCTGCTACGGTTTTTTAGCTGACTACTTCAGCCTCCCTGATGGCGCCCAGGTTCCATTTGACGAACTAATCCATCCCAAGGTGGAAGCGGAAATCGCTTTTGTTACCAATAAAGAGTTGAGCGGTAGAAATCTTACTGTAGAGGACGTCCTCGCCGCTACCGAGTTGGTGGTGCCGGCAGTTGAAATTATCGACTCAAGATACAAAGACTTTAAATTTGACCTGACCAGCGTCCAGGCTGATAACTCATCCTCAACCCGCTTTGTAGTTGGCAGTCACGCCGCGAAACCGGAGGACTTTGACTGGAGCACAATAGGTGTGGTGATGCAAAAAAATGGAGAAATTATTGAACTTGGTGCCGGTGCTGCTGTACTTGACCATCCTGCTGCCAGTGTTGCCATGCTCGCCACCATGCTCGCCGAGCGCGACGAAGTAATTCCCGCTGGAACTTTCATTATGACAGGCGGTATTACCGCCGCGGTGTTAGTGGAAAAGGGAGATTCTATTGTCGTGCGCTATCAGGGCTTGGGCACTGTCACCATGAAATTCGTTTAATCTGGAGTTTGTAAAATGAGTAAAAAGCTTAGAGCAGCGATTATTGGCCCCGGTAATATAGGTACCGATCTGTTAATGAAGGCGATGCGCAGCGAGTGGATTGAGCCCGTATGGATGGTCGGCATCGAAGAGTCAGAAGGCATCCGCCGCGCTCGAGAGTTTGGCATGAAAGTATCCACTACAGGTGTCGACGGTCTGGTGCCTTATATTATCGAGGATGATATCCGCATCGCATTTGATGCCACATCAGCCTACGTACATGCAGATAACTCAAAGAAAGTTAATGATCTCGGCGTCATCATGATCGATTTAACACCTGCCGCCATCGGTCCTTTTTGCGTGCCTCCGGTCAACTTGCAGCAACATGCGAGCCAACTGGAGATGAACGTTAATATGGTCACCTGTGGAGGCCAGGCTACCATCCCCATGGTAGCCGCAGTCTCGCAAGTGCAAGCGGTCACCTACGGTGAAATTGTCGCTACTGTTGCGTCTAAATCAATCGGTCCCGGCACGCGCAAAAATATCGACGAATTTACACGTACCACCGCAGCCGGTATCGAACAGGTGGGTGGAGCCCAAAAGGGTAAAGCCATTATTGTCGTCAACCCTGCTGAGCCGCCTTTAATGATGCGCGACACCATTCACTGTCTCACTGAAACGGAACCGGACCAGGCTGCGATCATCGCCTCTGTTCAGGCTATGGTAGAAAAAGTGCAGCAATATGTGCCAGGTTACCAACTAGTTAATGGCCCTATTTTTGACGGTAACCGCGTCACTATTTTCATGGAAGTACAGGGGCTTGGTGACTTCCTGCCCAAGTATGCGGGCAACCTAGACATCATGACCGCAGCGGGGCTGCGCACTGCCGAATTATTTGCAGAAGAAGCCGCCAGCGGCGCCATTCAATTACCGGCACGTGGCTAACTGGGAGAGAAAACAATGGATTTAACTGGAAAAAAAGTCACGTTACACGATATGAGCCTGCGCGATGGCATGCACGCCAAGCAGCACCAAATTAGCCTCGATGAAATGGTCTCTATTGCCACAGCGCTTGATGAGGCTGGTATGCCATTAATTGAAGTGACTCACGGTGATGGACTCGGCGGCACATCAGTCAACTATGGCTTCCCCGCGCACAGCGATGAGGACTACTTCAGTGCGGTGATACCTAAAATGAAAAAGGCTAAAATTTCAGCGTTATTACTGCCGGGCATCGGCACTATCGACCATTTAAAAATGGCAGTAGATCACGGTGTATCGACTATTCGCGTGGCTACCCATTGCACTGAGGCCGACGTCTCGGAGCAGCACATCGGCATGGCCGCCAAAATGGGATTAGATACGGTCGGCTTCCTGATGATGGCGCATAAAGTCAGCGCTAAAGACCTTTTAACACAAGCCAAACTGATGGAATCTTACGGTGCCAACTGCCTCTACTGCACCGACTCAGCAGGCTATATGTTGCCCGCCGAAGTGAGTGAGAAGATTGGCTTGCTGCGCAGAGAACTCGACCCAAGAACTGAACTTGGCTTTCACGGCCACCATAACTTGGGCATGGGTATCGCAAACTCTCTTACCGCCATCGAAGCCGGTGCCAACCGCATCGACGGCTCAGTAGCAGGCTTAGGCGCTGGTGCCGGCAACACACCACTAGAAGTGTTTGTCGCAGTATTGCACCGCATGGGCGTTGAGGATGGCATTGATCTTTATAAAATCATGGATGTCGCTGAAGATCTGGTCACGCCGATGATGGACCATATCATCCGTATCGACCGCGATGCGCTCACCCTCGGTTATGCTGGTGTTTACAGTTCATTTTTGCTGTTTGCCCAACGCGCCGAGAAAAAATATGGCGTCTCGGCTCGCGACATTCTGGTTGAGTTAGGCAGGCGTGGAACCGTAGGTGGCCAAGAAGACATGATTGAAGATTTGGCACTGACAATGGCCAAAGATCTTGGTCTATCACCCGAATGACTATCATTGATAGCCAATTGGAGACCACCGCCTCACGAAACGATGCCGTGATTGAGAACTCTACAGCAAACAATTATGTCACTGTCTCGGTAAGTCGCGATGTAGTCGCTGGGCGCGAAGCCGATTACGAAGCATGGATCTCTGAAATTACTACAGAATCCAGTCGTTTTAGTGGCCACCTCGGCGTCAATGTCATCAGACCAAGTCTCGGGTCGCGTCGCTATACCATTATTTATCGGTTCGATAACATGGACCATGCCAAGGCTTGGCAGCACTCTTCGCAACGCCAAATGTGGATGGAAAAAATTGATGGGATGATTGAGGGCGAAGCGAAATTTAAAACCGCGACTGGTCTTGAAGTGTGGTTTGAATTTCCCCAAGTAGCCAGTGCTAAGCAACCCGTTAAGTGGCGGATGAGTATTATTCTAATAGCGGTGGTGTATAACCTAATTATCGCACTCAACTTCATGCTAGCTCCTTGGATTGGCGATTGGGGCATTCACAGCCGCACAGCCGTCATCGTAACTATGCAGGTGCTGCTGATGACCTACCTAGTTATGCCGCGCGTAACTCATTATGTTAAGAGTTGGCTCTATGTCTAATCGCACTACCTCGAATCAATGCAATCTGGCAGCCCTAGCCAGTCTACTAGTGAGTTCAATAGCTTTCGCAGGCGACAACCTTGACGCAGAATTTAATCCGCTACTGAGCAGCTATGAAGCGACTAAACTCAGTGCGGGCACACGAATTAATAGCAGTAATATTGCTAGCTACAGGCAGTGGTTGGACGATTCGGTCGCCGACTTGATTGCCGATCAAGCGCTAACTCTGACACTTGGTCCGTCTCTTGAAATACCGATACACCCGAACTACCGCAAGGCCAGTGAAGAAAATCTTAACGAAACGGCTATTGGCGATGCTCCGGGAGAACTTCTCGGCTATGCTGGGGGTCGCCCGTTCTTAAAACTAAAAAGCAGCGACCCTCAAGCGGGGTTAAAAGCAGCGTGGAATATGCGGTATAGCTACGCCCCTGACGAAACTGAAACAGAGCAGTTTAATTGGCACTATCGCGATATGCGCAAAGACAAGATCGAGCGCACTTTAAAAATGTATGGCGCGATTTTGCGTTACAAATACCGCCACACCGACAAGCCAATACCGGCACTGGCAAATAATCCCTCCAACCTCTATACCGCACTCTATCTTCAGGTCAAAGCACCGCAAGATATTCGCAACACACAGTTGCTCATACACCGCAATGAAGTCGACAGTGTCACCGAGCAGGCATGGATGTACATGAGTTCGCAGCGGCGTGTTCGACGCCTGGCCACGGGACAAAAAACTGATGCTTTCCTTGGCAGCGACATAATGATTGAAGATTTTCTTGGTTATAACGGTCGCATCATGGACATGGATTGGCAGTACTTGGGCAGTGACGAATTGCTACTCCCCATTTACGGTCACTCACAGCTCACCAGCTGGCAGGAGCCCCCAGACGAAAGCGGTTTTCAACTAATCGAATTCAGCGGCGCTGGCCACTGCTTTCCCAACGTTACTTGGCAGCTGCGAAAAGTACACCATTTAGAGGCCATCCCTCGAGATCCTAGCCACCCGCTATCCAAACGACACTACATAATTGATGCCGCCACCTATGCGCCGCTGCTCAGCCGTATCTATGACAACGCCGGTAACCTTTGGAAAATAAGCATTGCAGCAGCCAGCTCTTCAGCGCTACATCGTCCAGAGAGCCTAGCATGGCAAGGATTGATGACCGAGGCTGTCGGCATGATTGATCTGCAGGCTGAACATTGCACAACACTCCAATTAAAAAGTCGTATTGCAATAACGCCGCTCCGCAACCGCCAATTCACTACCCAACATATGCGCAGCCAAGGTCGCTAATCGGCTAGAGATCTACTCGAAAAAGGAACAACGCTATGAACAATATTGACGTCAAAGTCTACTTTAACTTTCGCAGTCCATACTGCTATCTGGCTTCCAAAACTATGTGGTCAATAGTTGATGATTTCAATGTCAATATACTCTGGCGCCCCGTAGGCGGCTGGGATCTGCGCTCGCCTCCGGAACGCGCCAAAAGCAAACTGCCAATTGCTCGCCAAGATATGAGCCGCTTCGCGCGTCGACTAGGAATACCTGTGATACCACCGCCAGCCGATACAGAGCCCACCGCGGCAGGCGCCGCATCGCTCTATGCTCAAGAGCAAGGTGTGCTGCGTGAGTATATTGTAGAGACGATGCGCATTGAATGGGCTGAAGGTCAGAACATCGGTGAAGAATCTGTATTACGCGAAGTCGCCAAGCGCATCAATCTAGATGCCGATTTGGTCATCACTGCGTCAAAGAACCCTGTTTATCTAAGTACTCTCGCAGCCAACGCCGCAGAAGCATCTACAGATGGTGCTATTGGTGTGCCCTCTTTTATCATTGGAGAGGAAATCTTTTGGGGGCAAGATCGTATCGATTTTGTCCTAGAGAAACTGACGGAATTACGCGCTGCTAAATGCTGAAATAAAAAAAGGGGATGCTGAGGTTAATCGTATTTCAGGTTGAATTACACTTCGAAATAGGTAAATCACTCAGCCATTAAGCTGACCATAATGCCTATATCGCCAAAAGCCTCTGATCAAGCTTATGTGCAGGACATTACGTACATCTGGACACAGGAAGGCTGACTGTATTTAGCCACCTGTAATCGACTTATATTCACGGCGCGTTGTTGGCTGGAGCGTGGGATCAAGAATGACAGCTCAGGTGGTCTGTGATGCATTAAGAATGGCTATTTGGCAGCGCCGACCCAAAGCTGGCCTGATTGTTCATTCTGATCGTGGATCGCAGTATGCCAGCCACGCATATCGCCGTTTGTTAAAGGCCCACGACTTTGTTGGCAGTATGAGTCGTAAGGGAAATTAATGGGACGCCGTGGCAGAGAGCTTCTTCGGCAGCTTGAAACAAGAGCGTGTGCAGTGGCGCAACTACCAAACGCGTAACGAGGCGCAACAGGATGTCATGAACTATATTACCATGTGGTACAACAGCCACAGATTGCATTCTTACTTGGGCTATAAATCGCCAAATCAGTTTGAACTTGAGATGCAAATGCCGAGACTAGAATTACAAAAAGCCTCTTGACTGGGTTGTGCTAAAAAGCTTGACCAGGTCATATTTCCTACTTGCATCGATATAGACACTTTACTAACTAACTTTTTATACAGCAATAAGAATTAGGTTAGGTGTCGCACATGGCACTGCACAGTCAAGTGCCTGATGCAAAGAACATTGCTTTTGTTTCTATGGGGACCGGCATTTATAAGTGGCCAATGGCCTTAGCCGCCGATATTGCAGCAAAAGCACTGTTAACGGGCACGTTTTACGATACGTTGATGTGCTTGATGGATTAGGACACTAGGCTGATTTATCAAGGCGCCCTTGATGGCAATTTGTAGGTCAAATTTTTGCAGAAACTTTTTCGGGCTCTACTTACCACTCAATATATCTACCCCACCGCGCTGAGAAGGCCCACCTTCCACCCTTTTATTAATCTGAAACCTTGCTTTCGAATTTAGCTCTGGAACCTTGTCTCAAAATATGGACGCAAGGGGTTCGATGCTCGCGAATCACGGTTCATGACCCTCACCCATCACACCGTGAAGCTATAACAGGAGAATCTAATGAAACATTCTAGAAGAAAGTCCTTGGTTCGTAACCCACGATTCGCGATTGACACACCAGAGATCGTGTTTGGCGGTGCGTTGCTCGTGCTCACGGTTCTCAAGTGCGTCGCCTTCAACGGGGTTATGTAGTGTGTGACAGCTTTGTAAAATGTGTGACAGGTTTATATCTCATATCTGTCACACAACATCCTTATATATTTCAACGACTTACATTAATGTGTGACAGGTGTGACAGCTTTTTTGAGTTGTATTTACGGTTTTTTCAAAACACTGTTTTTTTTTATAAATTGAACTTCAACTTGAAACTACCTGTCACACCTGTCACACATCTCTACAACCCCCGTGATTACTCACTTTTTGCTATCTCAAAGCTGTCACACATGCTGTCACACATGCTGTCACACATGCCCTTGTTCCTGTCACACACGGACCGCGAACCACGAATCGTACCCCATATTTCACTGATTCGTTCCTCAATCGCGAGTCTAAGGGTTTGAGCTTCGCCTAAGTGACTGAAGAAAGCTCTGAATATCATCCTCAAACCAACCCACGCTCCTTTCACCGAGACTAACCCTCGATGGAAATCGTCCCTCTTTCTCAAATCGGTAAATCGTGGTCTTAGAAAGACCCGTTACCGCTTTTACTTCACTTAACCGCATTATTCTTAAAGCCATATCATTGTCCTGTTACTGCGGAGCTTCTTGCTCCGTAATTAAAAGTGCACCAACAGATAAGTCTGTGGTGCGTGATTGGCTAACTCGTTTAGACCACCAGTCCATCATATCCCTGCGCCGCTCAACATACTCAGCGCGGTTATATGCGGCTCTTACAGTGTTTTTGTCAGTATGTGCTAATGCTGACTCAACAATGTCTGGTGCAAAGCCGTGTTCATTCAAAATTGTACTTGCCAATGATCTCATCCCATGTGAG
>Ga0208971_1000392_pt1 | contig 31845 bp, 16 predicted proteins | sample AOAMet1_18_M0_10_2_FD_188229 | JGI IMG/M metagenome (GOLD analysis project Ga0208971, IMG submission 188229) | Ammonia-oxidizing marine microbial communities from Monterey Bay, California, USA - CAN11_18_M0_10 (SPAdes) | ecosystem: Environmental > Aquatic > Marine > Intertidal zone | place...
GAATCACCAGCGCTCGATTGGTTTGATCCGGTGGTTTATCCGGGTGCGTTTGATCCTTCTTCGGATTGCACATGGCTCGAAGGCTGGTCAATGATGGCGGCGCGTGGTTTCATTGACTGTGGCACCAGCGATATGGAAGAAGCCAAGGTTGCCATCTTTGAGGTTTACCCGAATCCGTCCAGTGGATCATTCACTGTCCAATTTGGGATGCTTGTGGAGGACGCCCATTTGCGAATTGTGGACATGAATGGCAAGGTCGTTTACGGTCAAAAAATCAGCTCGGCATCAGGCACCACTCATGAATTTTCCGGCATCAACTTGACTCGCGGTCTTTACGTGATCCGTTTGACGAACGGAGTTGAGCACAACACAACGAGACTCATCGTTGAGTAACATTTCCTCGCTCTGCGAGGAAATGGTTCCAGTTCAAGCCCAGTTCAAGCCCAGTTTAAACCCAGCACAATGCAAAAAATCATCACATGCTTTCTATTCGTTCTGTCATGGAATTCGATCCATGCCCAGGGCACCATCACGGGGCGGGTAACGGATCAGGCTACAGGTGAAGTTTTGCTGGGAGCCACCATCATCCTCGAGTCGAATAGCTCGGGGACAATGAGCGATTTTGATGGGAACTACACGATTTCTGGCCTCGTCCCAGGGAGGTACAAAGTCGTTGGGCGATTCATCGCCTACAATACCATCGCAAAGGAAGTGGTCATCACCGACGGCGCAACGGTTCAATTGGATTTTCCCATGGAGTCCTCTGTCATCGCCATCGCCAATGAAGCTGTGGTGGCTGTTCGACAGAATCGCTCCAACGCCATCTTCATGGAGAATGTGAAGAAAAAGGAGGCTTCTATGATTGATTATGTTTCATCGCAAGAGATCAAAAAGAATGGAGACAGTGATGTGAGCAGCGCAATCAAACGGGTCAGTGGAGTCTGCACCATGGGAAATTTTGTGGTGGTGCGGGGCCTGAGTGATCGCTACGTGCGCACTGCCCTGAACGGAGCAGAAATCCCATCTTTGGACCCCAAGCGGAGCTCGGTTTCGATGGACATCTTTCCCACCAACTTGGTGGACAATTTGCTCGTTGTAAAAACGCTCAATGCCAACTTGCCATCCAATTATTCAGGTGCTTACATCAACGTGCTCACCAAGGATTTTCCGGATGCTTTTACCTTCAGCTATTCCACTTCTACGGGATTCAATACAAATGCCACCTTCAATGAGAACTTCATCACGAGCCACGCCGGCAGCTCCCAGCAGCTCGGCTGGGACAATGGAACGCTCGATGTTCCCGGTTTGGTCGCCAATCAAGAAATTCAATCGCCGCAATACTCCAATTACTACGACGCCCTGGTGTGGGCTGGGTTCGAAGAAGATTTGACTGAGCTCGGGATTGCATCCGCCGATGACATTGGAAATGGTGAGGGTCAAACTTCCATCAATAACATTGTGAACGCAGTGGAGGGCATCAACAACCTTGGTCAAGTCAACAATGAATTCATGACAGGCATTCGCGCGGAACAGAATCAGCGACTATCCAAGCAAACACAGGCGTTTGGCAATACGTGGGAGCCTGTCAGGATGACGCCAATGTTGGACCTCTCAAAGAGCATTTCATTCGGCAATGTCACGACCCTGTTTGGCCGCAACCTCGGTTATAATTTCGGTTTTCAATACAAGTCGTCCAATCGTTTGTATGAGAATGGATCGACGGGCCGCTTTCTGTTGACGGGCAATGAATCTGAGAAGAACGAATTGGACGTGCAGCGGCAGTTGTCGGATGTTCGTGGAACGCGCTCCATATACACTTCAGCGTTGTTCAACCTTGGATATGATGTGAGCCCAACCAGCAGGATTGGCTTCACGTTTATGCCGAATGCATCAGGGATCAATGATGCTAGGATTCAGGATGGTGCCAACCCGAGCGACGCCGTGGGCTTGGGACAAGAGCAGAGGCAGCAACGATATTTGGAGCGGGGGATGAATGTGTTTCAGTTGCGCGGTGAGCATAACCTGAGTGAAAACCCCAACCATAAGATCACTTGGATCTCCTCGTACACGGTTGGAAAGCAAACCACGCCTGATTTGCGCCTATTCATCAATAGCTACGAGCAAGTCCCGGCGGGATTGGTTTACTTGGATGCAGAAGGCAACAATGTGACTGAGGAGGCCATTGCGCTATTGGGAGACGGAGAAAATCTGAGTGATTATTTCCCATCGTATTCTGTGAATGCAGTGGAATCGGATGAGGTAGTATTCAGCATCCAAGACAATTTGTACCCTTCTCCGACCCGATTCTTCAGAGCGATGCGCAATACCACGCTGGATTTGAAAATCAATTATGAGAAGCCCATAGCTCAGGACCTTGGAGTGGACAATAAATTGGCGTTTGGTGCCTCCATTGTGAAGCGCACGCGCGATTATTCCGAAAACCGCTACAGCTTTGTCTCGCAGGGGGTTGAATACAATGGCACACCGTCGGATTACTTCCATGCAGACAACATGAATGTCGTGCCGGGAACCGCTTCCTCCGCAACGGATTATTTGTACTTGCGCGATGATACAGACATTCAAAATAGCTACGGCGCAACCCAATCGGTGTTGGGCATTTATTCCATGATCAACATATCGCCTTCAGAGAACTTGAAGGTGAATGCCGGTTTTAGAATCGAAGCAACGGACATGCTGCTGGAGAGTGCAAAACTCAATGATGAAGAGCTCCTGCCTGAGCTCGAAGCGAATTACCGAGGGGATTTGAGCGTGGTCGATGTTCTTCCTTCACTGAACATGACCCTTCGATTGGCAGAGGCTGATTTGAGCATGACCAACCTTCGCTTTTCCGCAAGCCAGAGCGTGGCGCGGCCGCTGTTTCGAGAAAAGGCACCCTTCTCCGTTTTTGACTTCGAAATCCAGGAACAACAGACGGGTAACACAGATTTGAATCGGACCAAGATTTTGAACCTCGACGGACGGATCGAGGTCTTTCCGGGGATCAGAGAATTGGTCTCGCTGAGTGCATTTTACAAGCATTTCACCGACCCGATTGAACAGGTCATCATTTCAACGGCAGCCAATACGGAAATCACTTGGAAGAATGTTGGTCAGGCACAGTTGTTTGGCTTGGAATTTGAAGCGAAGAAAAACCTGCAATTTGTGAACGATCGGCTTCGACGTTTTAACGCTGCATTCAATGCAACTTGGATTCAGAGCGCCACAAGCATTGCCGCGGATGAACTGCTCGAAATCCGAGCGACCGATGCGGGTCATGCCGAAACACGCCCCATGTATGGACAGTCTCCCTTCATTGTGAATGCAATTGTGAATTACTCCCACGACGAGTTGGGACTAGGATTCAACGCAGGCTTCAATATCAGCGGTCCTAAGCTCGTGCTGATCACGCCTGGAGGAACACCCGACGTGTACGACCAGCCGCGCGCTGCGCTCGATGCGAGCATCAGCAAATCATTTGAAAATGGTTTCACGGTCAAGGTGCAGGGGCGCAATCTTTTGGATCCCGATTTCCGTCAGGTGTACACGTTCAAAGGGCAGGAATACGATTTTCAACGCTTCAACCTTGGCAGAACGTTTTCCCTCGGGCTTTCATATCAGTTTGCAAAAGACGCTTGATGCGGCACGAGTGATCTTTGTCACATGCTGCTCAGGAACATCAGCTTAAAACAGGTTTCAGCTCACCAGACTGTAGACGCCAGCGCCAATAAGTGCGCCCAGAATCGGCCCCGCAATTGGAATCCAGCTGTACGACCAATCGCTGTCGCGTTTTCCTGGAATTGGCAAGATGAAATGTGCCAACCGCGGGCCCAAATCACGTGCGGGGTTGATGGCATACCCGGTAGGGCCGCCGAGGCCCATCCCAATGCCTGCAACGAGCAATGCCACCGGCAATGCATCCAAGGCACCGAGTGTGTCGGTGGGTGCGGATGCGGCAAGCGCTCCAAACGCCAGGACAAACGTGCCAATCGCCTCTGTAAGGAAGTTGGACATGCGATGGGGTATGGCGGGTGAGGTGCTGAATACGCCGAGTTTTTTGCTGGGATCATCGGTGGCTTCAAAGTGCTTTCTAAATGCGGCCCACGTGCCGACAGCTCCGCAAAACGCTCCGGCCATTTGGGCGGCGATGTAGCCACCAAGTAGGCTGCTGTCCAATTGGCCAAATGCGGCAAAACCGATTGAAATGGCTGGATTTAAATGTCCGCTGCCTCCGAGTTCAATGGCGGTGTAAACCCCGAGGAATACCGCCATTCCCCATCCCCAAGACATCATGAGCCAGCCGCCTCCAGCTCCTTTGGTCTTGACCAAGTCAAGGTTGGCATTCACGCCGCCTCCCATCAAAATGAGCAGAAAAGTGCCGAAAAATTCACCGAAATAGGGAGACATGGGGTCGCTGCTGGTTTGGGTGCGAAGATAGCACCTGTTGTCAAATTTGAAGGAAATTGAGGCACTACGAGATTTTGGTAAAGTGAGCGCTAATGGGCGTATGGTGAATGATGATGCAATGTTAACAATGCGATAACATCAAATATTGAGAAAAGCACGCCGCTTCAGTCAACATTTGCCCCACGAAACATTCCGGTAACTTTTGCTTAACACGCACGAGTTGCTCCAAATTATTACTGATGTTAGAACTCTTTACAATTGTTGGATTTTGCCTAGCAGGCTTTTCCGTCATCGCAAACGACAGCGTCCAGACCCTCGGAACCTGGATTGCATCGAACCGAGACAAGTTCAAGTGGACCACGCTGTGGGCTGCAGCTTCGGCCGTATTGGTATTCACCTTGGTATACGGTTGGGTTTCATCAGGAAATGGTGACATTTCATTCGGCCGATTGACCAAGATTCCTTACCAAGAGCCACAATGGTACCATGCGTTGGCGCCTCTCGCCCTCGTATTGCTCACGCGCAAAGGCATCCCTGTATCGACTTCTTTCCTCGTGCTCTCCGCATTTGCGAGCACGTTTGTGTTGGAGAAGATGCTGATGAAGAGCATCATGGGATATGGTTTGGCTGCGGTTGTTGCTTACGCTCTGTGGTTGCTCATTTCCAAAATTGTGGACGAGAAAGAGGATGTAAGTGAAAAATCCAGAAAGATCTGGCGCGTGATGCAATGGAGCTCTACGGGTTTCCTTTGGTTTACCTGGCTCTCGCATGACGTGGCGAACATCGCGGTATTCTTGCCGCGTGAGCTCACAGTGATGCAGCTCATTTTGGTCATTGTATTTTTCATTGCGGGTCTGGGCTACATTTTCTACCAGCGTGGTGGAAAAATCCAGGACATTGTCTTGGCAAAGCAGAGCACCAAATACGTGCGGTCTGCGACCATGATTGATTTGGTGTATGCGTTCTTGTTGCTCTATTTCAAGCAGCTGAACAACATCCCCATGTCCACGACTTGGGTGTTTGTTGGACTGCTCTGTGGCCGTGAACTCGCGTTGAATACAGGCTTGACCAAGAAGGGCAATTTGAAATCTATTTTCCCCATTGTGGCCAAGGATTTCCTGAAGTTGATTGTTGGTCTCTTGGTCAGTGTCGCCATTGTCTTGGCCATTCACTATGGTGAGGACGCAGCGAATGCAGACGAAGCAGCACCAGCGCCTACTGAGGCGGTGGCTGTGCCTGTCGAAGCAGAGCCATCTGCCGCGGTTCAGGCCGTTCCAACGGATTCGATTGCAGAATAAAAAATCAATTCGTTCACTTCTTTAACGAGAAACTACAATGCATCACATGAAGCACTCCATTCTTGCCTTGGCTTTGGGACTTATGGCCACAACCAACCCATTGATTGGCCAACAAGTCATCGAAAGCACTTTCGGAAAAGGCGTCACAGTCGTGGCAGCCGACGAAAGTTTCTCGATGAAATTCAATGCACGTGTCCAAAGCTTGTTCATCACCGAAGTACCGGGCATGGATTTCAATGCGGTGAAGACCGACTGGTTGATCCGGCGGTCCCGTCTCAAGTTTTCCGGATTTGCACACCACCCCAACTTGCAGTACAAAATTGAGTTGGGCTTGTCCAACCGCGACCACGGTGGCGAAGTACCACAGACCAACAACACGTCCAACTTGATTCTCGATGCATTTGTGCGATGGAAAGTTGCCGGCAACTTCGAAGTATGGGTAGGCCAAACCAAATTGCCAGGCAATCGCGAGCGTGTAATTTCCTCGCAGAAGTTGCAATTCGTGGACCGAAGCTTGGTCAATTCATGTTTCAACATTGACCGTGACATGGGCATTCAGTTTCGCAACAAGCACACGTTGGGCGGCATGATCATCAATGAGGCGTTGGCGTTCTCTCAGGGAGAGGGCCGAAACCGCACGGAGGGCAATGACGGTGGACTGGAGTATACAGGCCGCTTGGAGTTCTTGCCGATGGGCGCATTCACAGGAAAGGGCGACTACATCAGCTCGGATTTGAAGCGTGAACAAACGCCTAAGCTTTCGATCGGAGTGACCTTCGATCACAATGTAAATGCAGCGAGAGAGCGCGGAAACCTCGGTAGCTATGTTGCAGATACCGCCTACAATACCTTGCAGACTGTCCTTGCTGATTTCATGTTTAAGTACAAGGGGTGGGTTGTCGCCGGCGAATACGCCAACAAAAAAGCAATCGGAGATCGCGTCACTTCGGGTGAAGGTGCACAGGAAGCTTTTTTGAGCAATTACTATACCGGCGAAGGCATCAATGTGCAGTTGGGCTATTTGTTTGAAAACAACGTGGAGCCGGCGTTCCGTTATACGGCGATTACCCCTGAAGTAGCCGATTTGGCCTCTGATCGCAAAGCGCAACGCATGTACACCTTTGGATTGTCCAAGTACGTGGTGGGGCATGCTTTGAAGGTGCAAACCGACCTGAGCTTCATAGACGAAAATGCCGAATTTAGTTTTGAAAACGAATTTGACATGCAATTCCGTTTCCAAGTGGAGATGGCGTTTTGAGGCGCATGTAAAAATCGAATTCCAGCAATTCGTTCCCATTGACAAAAGCCCTGATCGCACCATGCGGTTAGGGCTTTTTTTTGGGTTGAAATGGAGGCCAAATGGGCGCAAAACATTGCGTTTAATTGTTGGTTTTCAGCCATATAGGATTTATTTGATACATTGCATGAATCACTTAACCTAAAATCATGCCTATTCACTGCTGCCAAAAGAGGGCGGTTCGGTTGCTTTTTGCAATCGCATCGATCTGTTTTTTTGCGACGGCCACGATGCACTCGCAAGTTGTTCAAAGTACCCAGGTTTCACCTGGAAATGAGAATCACTACGCTGTATCAGAACCTCCATCCTGGGGTGGTGAATTATTGGTTACGGGCACCTATGACCACCCTGTCGAAGGAATGAATGCGCGCTTCAAGCGAATCAAATCAAACGGTCAAATTGTCTGGGACTTTTTCATGACGGCGGATGATATGCCCAACCGGGCCATGCACACCATTGCATCCATGTGGGATGCAACGGCATCAGCCACTGTTTTCGGATTCATGGAAGAGGGAAGCCCAGAGGCGTTGATCTATGGATTGGATGATTCTGGGGGCGTTGCAAATCCCATGAAGCTGGTCAATCTGTTTGCTTCAAACCTTGAGGGAACCACATTTTTACATGGCATTGAGACCTCAGACGGAGGATGGCTCGCGGTGGGTGAACACAAAGAAGGATTTGATCGATCGGGTTTGGTGGTGAAAATTTCAGCTACCGGCAGCTTAGAATGGAGCCTTCATGTGGATTCTTTCACGAACAATCCAATGCTCGATTTTGATGCATTGAACCACGTGATTGAGGTTCCGGAATTTGGTTTTTTAATCGGAGGGTCAGGAAACTATTTGGATCCATCATCAACGGTGCGACAAGGGGCGCTAGCCGCCATGGTCAGCCATTCGGGCAACATGGTATGGGGCGAGACATATGTGCATTCGGATATGGGAGGGTATGAGACCGTCGCGGTGCGAACGGTTGCCAATCTCAATGGCAAGTACTTTCAAATTGTCAATGGGAGGGGGGATAATACCTTTTTTAAAAATGGGTTTTCCATTCATGAGATTGATTTGGTCAATGGTGAAGTCATCCCCGGCCTTGACAGGAATTTGCATATCCAGGAACATCCATTGAAAGCGATGTCTGTGCATGCGCATCCCAATCATCCGGAAAATCTGATCATAGCAGGTTTTTTAGAAGTCAATTACAGCGATTTGGGCATCAATCCAAATGAACTGCCGGCTTATGGAATCTTACCGGGCGACCGACCTCCTTTTCTCATGGAAATTAACCCTTCCATCTCTGAGCCGGGCGTGAGTTGCATGGAGTGGCACCAGGTGTATGATGTCCCATCTACTGGGTTCGGATCGAGCATGGCATTCAATCGTTATGATGTCTTTAGCAATGCGGGTGATCAGCCTCAAATATTCCATCCTGAGATGCTAATTGCCAACGAAGCAGAGGAATACAAATTGATCGGATACCGCGACCGGCACATGGCTTCCAATGAATTTGACTTGGAGTTTGTGCGAACGGATTCACTCGGCACCACCGAATGTGAGACGTATCAAGCCAACATCATCGAACTGGAACGAAATACCGACATTCAACATGAGGTAAGCATGAATTTTAAGGATTATGAGTTGATGTCGTTCGTGCCCGACCTCTACGATCCGCTTGTGGAAATTTTCCCATGTGATGTGTGTTTTCCCGAGGTGACAGTCGAAGTCATAGACGTCTCTTGTGATAGCATTTTGCTCGAAGTTGAGCCTGTCAATCTCGATGCAAATGCAACGTGTTTTGACATTGTTTGGAGCGACGGCGTTACGTCTTCAGGTTCGGGCAATACGACCATTGTCAGAGCATGGCCGGGAGGTGCTTCCACGCTAACCTTTTCATTGACACCTTATTGCTGTGATAACGTCACGGTGATGGGCATGCCTCATGTCATTGATTTTGAATTGCCTGAAGGGTGTGACTGTCCGTCGTGCTCGCCGTGGTTGCGGGCTTGTCAATCTGATTTTGATGAACCGCTCGTTTCTTATCCGAGTTCTGCGCCTCCCTTTGAGTTGGACTTCATTTCCATTTTTGACTGTGCTTCGGGATGTGCTTCAGCTCCCTATACGCTTCAAGCGAGTCTTGGAAATTTCTTCGTGCCATTTGGTTCGGGTTGTTTGGATGATGTCTCGGGAGTGTGGTTGCTCAATGGCTCAGAAGTCGGAAGCTTTCCATGCGGAGGATATGGTCCATTGGAGATAGAGGTGGCGACGGCGGGGAGCCATAGTTTATCGGTGGTGTTGACCAATTGCGCGGATCCGATGTGCTCAAACACGCTTGCGAAAGAGGTGGATTTGGGGAATTGCATTCCACCTGCCCATCCCCGATTTGAAATTTTTGATGGGGCCATTATGCCTTGTTCATTGCCGCAATGTGCCAAGTCAATTACACCGCTGCAAAGCACGTGTTCCACGATGGATTCGGAATGGTTCATCGATGGTTCCTATGTTGGTCCGGGCGATATGAGCTTATCACAATGCTTCGATTGGGGGCATCACGAGGTTGAATTGCGCTACACGTGCCCTGAAAGTGGAGCGACCACATTTTCGGTGCAAGACTTTTATTGCGGTCCTACGTTGGAGTATGTCCCTGAATTGGTCGATCTATCCTCCGAGTGGGTACCCAATTACTTTCACATCGAAGCTGCGGTCGACGAGGATTGCAATTTGACCGTTCACGGCCCAAGTCCAGATGGTCCACTTTCTACTTTCGACCCCTACGAATCCATTGATTCCGAAATGGAAATGAATGCTGTGGGAAGTGAAAATCTGTCATTGGACAATTCATTTCGCTGGATGATTCAAGTCAAATCAATCGATGGAGCAGTGATGCACACGTCAGAGCATACAGGAGTTGGAGCGACTTCAGTAGCCGACGGCATGCTGCGGCAATCTGCCGATGCCGTCGAAATAGGAGAGGTCTGCTTCGCATTGACCGGTCCTGGCTGGCTGGTGAATGGGAATGAAGCTTCTTTCAGTTATTGCGTGGAAGTCTTTGATTGTGCACTCCCTGATTTTTGTCCCAGTGACATCGATGGCAATGCGACCATTGATGTAATGGATTTGCTGCTGCTATTGGCAGCGTATGACACGGATTGCGAGTAGGCCGCGCGCGGCTTCTTCCAGTAAAAAAGCCTCTCCGCAATGCGCGGAGAGGCTTTTTTTGTGACCCCGGGAGGGTTCGAACCTCCAACCATCAGAGCCGAAATCTGATATTCTATCCAGTTGAACTACGGGGCCAATCGGACCGCGAAATTAGGGTGAACTGCTGAATTGCTCCAACTTTTTTTGAGCAATCTTTCATGAGGCGTTATCGCTCTCGATATTTCAACAATTTGATGGCAAAAAATTGACAATTGCAGCGGTTTTGTTTTTGTGAGTTTTTTCTTTCTTGTTGTCTTATTCACCTATTCTTTTTTCAGATATGAAAAATTTATTTTCAATTTTAGCTGCGGCTGCATTGTTTGCCGCAACGACTACAGGCCTTCAGGCTCAGGAAGACAACGCCAAGGAATTTGCCGCATACAGCGCAGGCGTTGGCATTAGTCCATTTGGTCCTTCATTGAACTTTTCACATAACCTATCAGAGAAGACAACTGTCAACGTAGGCATCGGGGCTTTTTCTGGAGACAACCCAATCGCACAAGAGATTGGAGGTGTCACCTTTGATGGAACCGGAGCGACCAATTGGATGGGGGTGTTCCTCAATCACCGTCCATTCGCTGATTGCGATTGGATTCGCTTCAATGTCGGAATCGGAATCGGTGGTATCGAAGGAACGCTCACTGCGCAGGATGACGAGAACCACAGCTATTCCGTCCTGTACGATAACAATCCAGTCGGATACGTAGGCGTTGGTTTTGGATCGCGTCCTGTGAAAGGATTCACTGTCGGTTTCGACATCGGAGGATTGCACACCTCAGGAGGGGATGTGACAGCAACGGGAACGGTTGTGAACATGGACGTCATGGATGAGATTCCAAACACATTGGGCTACGGCCGCGTTCTGCCCAACTTACAATTGTCCGTGAATTACGGCTTCTGAGTCGGACTCCGCAATCGAACGTGAAAGACGCGCTTCTGCTCAGCAGGGGTGCGTCTTTTTTTTCATTTGGATTCAGCCTTTTTGATTCTGGCTTTTGAAGCGCTTGATGCCCTCTGTTCGGGTCGACCCATGCTTCGTTGCTCGGCCTTTCACTCGTTTGCGCCACATGTGAAAGGAACTGCGTTTCATGTGCTTGCGCATGATCGCGCGCACCTGATTTTCCTTGATGCCGTATTGCATCTCAATGGCTTCGAAGGGCGTTCGATCTTCCCATGCCATCTCAACGATGCGGTCCACAGTCTCTTCGTCGAGATCGCGCGGCGCTTCGTTCTTCAGATTTTTGGGGTCAAAAGGGAGCATGTTATCAAAACAGCGCAACGACGGCGATGTTTCGAGCCAACATGATATTTACCGGTTCCGCAAGACAGTTGCCGTGAGCCAGATGAGTCCCACGATCAAGAGGCAAAAGCCAAGGTTTGATAGCAACACAGCCCCCATCAAGTGATTGAGCTTGAACGCAATCCCTGTGATGAGCAAAGCTGCACCGAACAACGATAGAGAAAGGGGTAGGCGATGTTTCATTCTTGGTGGATTTTGCACGGGTTGTTTTGCACGGTTTACTTGGCCAGGGAATTGCTCTCTCCAGCCAAAATACGTCGGCTGTAGCCAAATCGCAATTGGTACATTTTCGTGTTGAATTCTTGAGCAATGGCTCCATTCCTTGACTGTCGGAAATACGTAAAGTCAAAGCGGCTGTTTTCGTTGATGGCCAAGAACGCTCCAACATGCAAATCCCATCCTTCAGCAGCGTCCCATTTTGTTTCTGCCATCAGCGACCAGCCTTGTCGACCTGCGGTGCACATCGCGGCAGCAGAAAACCGCAAGCGCCCTTGATAAAGCATCAGGTTGCTGCGCGCACTCCAGCGTTCAAAAGAATTCCAGTCGGCGCATACCCTGAGATCAAGGGGGACTTCTTCGCCCAATGACAGCCCTTGCTCAGCGGTTGTTTCAAATTCAGCATTGACGCTGATTCCCAGGTTTTTTTTGCGCGGCAACGCGTTCCATTTTAGCCCTACGCGGGCTGCTTGGGGCGTTCCAAGGCTCTGTCCCCATTGCGCTCCTGCTCGAAGTTCGATGCGTTCCTTCCAACCGTAGCGAATCAATCCAATGGGCACGGCATAACTGTAATCAGGCACTTGGGCGTCATCAATGGTAAGCCATTGCGCATAGCCACCTGCCTCAATTTGGGTTCCGCCAAGTGGAATCACCCCGCTTGAAATGCTTTCCATGGGGCGATCTGCAAAGTCGTTGGCGCCATCAAAATCAAATTGTGCAAGCACTCGGGTGGATCCAAGGCATAGCAGCAGCAGCAGCAGTTGTATTGAGGTAAAGCGCACCACCTATTCCCCCGTCAATTCCAATTCACAGCTGGTGTAGAGACCAAAGCAGCCAAATCCCGTGCTCATGTTGCTGAAGGCCAATAACGGTTCTGTGAAAAGTGGTCCACCCGACGGATTGTTGATCAATTCGAGCGTTCGGTAATATTCTGCTAACTCATTGCTCAGCGCAGCCAATTCGAGTTTTGCAGGTCTTGCTAGCAAGGAATCTAAGTTTGAACCGGACAAATACTGATCCACTTCGAAGCCCAAGGCGTTGAGGGAATTTGCATCGCTGATGTCTTCAATCATCCATCCGCCAGCCAAGCGGTTGTAAGTCATTCGGGTATCGTCTTCAATCTCGGGTGAGATCTGAGTGTTGTTTTCCCAGAATTCTTCCTCTTCATCCCATTCATCCGTTTGTTGAGCTTTGAGAACGAAAAAGTCCCGGTCACCTGGCCGATCTGGCAAGTCCAATTCCATTGTCCAATTGCGATAAACGACATATTTAAATTCTTCTCCTTCATTGTATTCATCTATTTCAACATTGTTCAATGTTGTCGCAATGGCATAGGGGTATTCGCCCAAGGAGTCGATTTGAGGCGGTGTCAGCTGCACGGCCGTTGCCGTCTCAAAGTTTTCTTCTTCGCATTGCAAAGTCCACAAGCCAGGCTCAAGATTCACGCTGGTGATCACGTGGCCTACGCCGCCGACCCAGTCGGACTGTCCGCCCCATGTGAGGCTGGTTCCATTTTCATGGCTCAGGGTGAAAAGGGCATTTTTGAGACGCTTGCTGCCTGTGGTGTCAAGAATTCCTGCAGAGGTTCGAGCACGGGCAACGAGGGTGTCGGTCGTGGGGCGACTGATCAAGGTTACGGCCAATTGGGGGGTGTGCGCTGGAAATTCGATTTCGCGCACAACACCGTTTCCGAGGCGTTCGCAACCGCTGAGGAGCAGCACGAAACAGGCAAGAGGCAGGGCAAGATACAAGGCAATGGAAGGGGAGGTTTTCTGCTTCATTGGATCAAAATTCAGCACGCCAAGCGATGGATGGAATGATGGGAAATATGCCGTATTCTACAATGGATAATGAACCATCAATGTCCTCCTCCACAAGAGAGAAGAAAGGATTGAGGTTGTTGTAAATGTTGTAAACACTGAAAATCAACGAGCGAGAGAAGGCAGGCTTTTCCTTTGTGAAAGTCAATGAAACATCTGCTCGGTGATAGGGGCTGGTTCGGTAGGCATTTTTCTCACTGGGCACTTCAACGTTCAATCCAGTGAAGTCACCGGGCACCGTTGTGAAGCTGTTGGGCAAGAATGTTCGGAACGTGGCTTCCGGAAGTGTCAATGCTCTTCCTGTGCCATAAACCCAAGTCGCCGAGAAATCGATTCGATCGGAGAATCGGTGCATCAACACCACCGAAGCGTCGTGCCTGCGATCGTACGTGTAAGGGAACCAGTTGCCGCTGTTGATTTCATCAAATTGACGATTGGCCCAGCTCAATGTGTAACCCACCCAGCCTGTTGTTCGCCCGATTTTCTTTTGAAATAGCCATTCGAAGCCATAAGCGTTGCCTTGGCCTTGGGTGACTTGATCTTCCCAACGGCTATTGAATGTGTTGCTAAAACTGGCACCTTCTCTGTAGCTGATCAAACCGTCCATGGCCTTGTAATAACCTTCGATGCTCACTTCAATCTCGCCAAATGTTTTGGCCCATCCCGCGGCATACTGTGTGCTCAACTGTGGTGTGACTTCGTCCGTGGCGGGCACCCACAAGTCAGTGGGCAACGAGAGTCCCTCATTGGTGAGCAGGTGCACAAATTGTTGCATCTGGGCATACGAGAATTTCAATGCGCTTCCATCTCTGAGTTTCCAATTGAGCGCAGCACGGGGCTGCAGCGATGGGAAATATTTTCCGTTCACTTCCAGTGCAGTTGCATGCACACCGAAGTTGGCTTTTATGCGGTCTGAAAGTTGGACTTCGTCTTCGATGTATAAGAAACGCTCCACAGATTCCAGCTCGGACGATCCAAATGTTGTGTCGATGCCAGGGAAGTCTCCGGACTGCAGTTGCAGCGTGGTGGCTCCTGGGTTGAATTGGCGCAGGGTGATGTTGCCTCCATAGCGGAGATAATGCCTGTTGCTGATGGCGTTGCTAAAATCGATGCGAGCAGCGTAGTCGACAATTCCGGAACGATAAAGGCTGGCAAAGCTGGCCGACGTGGAGTCCGATGTGTTTTCGGTTTCGCTGAATTGAATGCCGGTGTTGAAATTGTATTCACTTTGGGTAAGTGTGATGTTGGAAAAGAGCTTGGAGTTCCACTCGTGGTTCCATCGGGCTGCAAGCACTTGGTTCTTCCAATCCAATCCGAAATCAAAGGTCGATGTGCTCACCCCTTCTCTTTCCGTAGCAGCCAAACCAAAGTCGTCTTTGCCATTGAAAACACTCAGGTACACGCGGTCTTTTGATCCGATTTTCCAGTTGATCTTCCCATTCAGGTCGTAGAAAAAATACCGAGGATCGGTCTCCACCGAAGGGTCATTTGAATTGATGGAATTGATGACGGGATTGAGGAGCAAATCGAGGTAAGTCCGCCGTCCACTGAGCATGAAGGAGGCCTTATCCTTGACGATCGGCCCCTCTACAGTAAACTTCGAGGCGAGGATGGAAACGTTCGCGGTACCGTGATATTCCCGCATATTGCCGTCTTTCATGTTCACCTCCAAAACCGATGACAATCGTCCGCCATAACGCGCTGGAAAACCGCCTTTGGTGATGCTCATTTGCTTCACTGCGTCGGCATTGAAGACAGAGAAGAAACCGAACAAATGGCTCACGCTGTAAAGCGGTACACCGTCCAATACGATGAGGTTTTGGTCTGGGCTTCCGCCTCGTACATAAAGGCCGGAAGTGCCTTCTCCACCAGATTGCACGCCGGGCATCAATTGCAAGCTTTTGAGCAAATCGACTTCTCCGCCAATTGCTGGCAATCTGCGCACCTGATCCATGGGGATTTCCATTTTGGACATCTGCACTTGGTCTTCAATGCGGTCAAAACTTGCACCTGTCACGACAGCCTCTTGGATCGCTACGCCGGAAGCCAATTCCACGTCCATCTTGAGGTCTTCCTTGAGTTCGAGTTCAAACGATTGTGCTTGAAAACCGATGAACGAAACCGTCACCTGTTGTTTGCCGAAGGGCAGTTGCAGGGAGTAATAGCCGTAGGTGTTTGAACTCACACCGGCATCGATGCTGGAGCACCATACTGTGGCGCCGATGAGCGCTTCTCCGCTGGCCGCATCAAGGACGTAACCGCTCACTTGGTGGCCTTTGTTTGTTTCTTGGCCCGAGGCCTCAATGGCGATGCCGCATTGCAACAAGGCCATCAAGTAAACCAGTAAAATTCGATGCATGGAGGTGGGTTCAGTGGGACAAAGAACGGAAGTTCTATATGAATCTTGCAGAGGCCGTTGTTAAATGTCGCTTGGCACCATGAATCTGTCAAAATGCATTTTACCTTGCGGTATGACCTATTTGAAATTGAACCGGTATTTGACCGCTGCCTTGTGCTACCTATTTTTCTCGTCTGCGTCGGCACAGAGCTGGACCTCGGTCGCTCCATTGCCTGATGGATTTGTCTCCAATCACAGTTTTGGGTTTTCGCTGAATTCCATGGGTTACCTCGTCGGGGGTGAGTCCACATCAGGCTACAGCAATGCCTTTTATCAGTACAATCCTGCCGATGATGCGTGGACAGCGCTTCCAGATTTTCCGGGTGAGCCACGGGGATACACCATCGGGGACACATGGGATGGCCAAGCTTGGTTTGGCTTTGGTCAGTCCAATTCAGGAGCCTTGAATGATTTGTGGATGTACGATCCCGCAACAGAGAGCTGGACGGAAAAGGCTTCCTGTCCATGTTCGGCGCGCACCCACCCTGCATTCATCGCCGAAAGCGGCAAGGTATTCGTTGGGCTCGGAGGTGGCCCCAACGGAGATACAAAAGACTGGTGGGAATACGATATGGCATCTGATTCTTGGAGCCAAAAACCAGATTTCCCAGCTTCTCAACGGCACCACCCTTATCAGTTTGGCATTGACGGAGAGATTTTTGTTGGTTTTGGTCACCACGCTGCCGACATCTACAATGAATGGTACAAATATGAACCTGTGACAGAGGTTTGGACGGAGATGGCTACGCTTCCGGCTGAGGGGCGGGTCGCGGGTTCGCAGCTCGCTTATGACGGCATGGGCTACGCACTCAGCGGGGATGGTGATGATCACAGTTCGATGATGACCGGAGAGCTTTGGCAGTACGATCCTCAGGCCGACGCGTGGAATGAGTGGCCTGCGCATCCAGGAATGTCTCGCTGGGCACCTGCATCGTTCATCATCAATGATGAAATGTACCTGATCAATGGCATGAGTTTGGATCCAGGTACGTTCGATTACATGGAAACCAATTGGAAATTTGCCATGGTCCCTGCACAGGCTTTGGATTTGGAAGTGACGAGCTACCTCGGAGACAATGTGATTTGCACGGGGGATGAATTGCCCATCACCGCTCGTCTTACCAACATGGGAGCGAATGATTTCACAGCGGGCGATGCGTCCGCACTGGCCGTGGAAATGCTCATCGACGGCGAAGTGGTTTTGGCTTCCGATTGGTCCGGAACATTGACGACTTTCCAATCCACTGACTTTACGATTGGAGCCTATACTTTTTCGGGCGCAACGGACTTTACGATTCAAATTTCAGCCATTGATGAAAATGCTGATAACAATGCTTTGCAGGCTTCCGTGTCCACTTCTCCCAGTGCGACCACCGAATGGGCGGTTGAGCTCAACACCGATAGTTATGGCGGGGAGACAGGATGGGAGCTGCGCAACGAACTTGGCGCTTTGATCAATTTTGAACTAGCAGGCAATTACCAAGGGGAAACATCTTACGATTTCAACCTCTCAGTTCCCTCGACGGGGTGCTATACGTTCATACTCAAAGACACGTATGGTGACGGCATGTTTGGCTCTCAGTGGGGAGGACAGAATGGGTCTTGTGTCATTCGTTCGCTCGACGGCAACGGCAATCCAACCAATGTGCTTTTTGATTACGACGGTTCGTTTGGATTTGATGAACTTCCTCAGACGATTGATGTCACGACATCGCTTGGAGTCAACGATGATATCAATGATGAAGGCAACGATCTTTCTTTCGACCTCCGAGCATTTCCAAATCCATTCAGTGATGTGCTTTTCATCAGCCCTGTTGGCATGTCTCTTGCGGGTTCGGACGGGAATTCACTGCAGCTGGAGGTCTTTGACCTGCAGGGCCGCATGATTTTTCAGAGCACTGAAAGGATGACTTACGGCGCTTCGCTTGGTTTGGACGCAGCTGATTGGACCGCTGGGCCTGTGCTCATTCGCTGGAGCACCGATAAGGAATCGGGCTCTTTCCGAGCCATCAAGAACTGATCGCGATTCGGCTGCCCGACAGGTCAATGCACAAAGTGCACGTGGCCACGCATCTCGATTGGAGCGGGTGAAATTTGGCTGGATTCGTCCGTTTCCAAGCGATAGACCAAGCGCCAATTGTAAACGGTGTTTTGAGCGTAATAACCGCTCATTGCAGAGTCGTCAAGGCCGAAATTCACCTGCCCGTACCAGCCTTTTTCAGGGTCCTCTGTGACGAAAACAAGCGTGCCCCAGGGGTTGTAGATTTCCAAGCGATATTCTTGCGCGGCGCATCCAAGAACCGGGAGGAACAGGTCGTTCACGCCATCATTGTCCGGAGTAAATGCATTCGGTACATAAACGGGGCATTCGCAATACTCCAACTGCACCTCAAACGTTTTGCTCACTGTGTCGCATGCATTGGCGGCGACGATGGTGTAAAATCCTTGACGTTCGATGACGATGGCAGGCGTGGTTTCCCCGTTGCTCCAATTGTAACCGATGGGGAAGAGGTTCGTCTCGTTTTCAGCACTCACAATCAATTCGCCTCCTTCGCAAAAAGAAAGCGGTTCCACGATGTCGATGAGGACAGGAGCTGCACGGTCCACAATTACTTCGTCTGTCCAAGTGCAACCGTTCCAATTGACGAGCGCACTGTACGTCCCCGGAGAATTGACTTCAATGGATGATTGCACATTGCCCGTGCTCCAGGTCACATCGGCTTCTTCTGGCAGTGGGTAGATGTACAGCGCAGCCGATTCATCTGGGCAAAGCATCTGATCAACGCCGAGGTCAAATATGGGCAAATCCTGTACACCCAAGACAATGGTGTCGGCATAGGAGCACCCGTTTTCAGTGACTTCCACTTCAAACGTGCCGGCTGCATTGACCGTGATGGCAGCCGTGTCTGCTCCGTTGGACCATGCCGTCAAATCAGCGTTGGGCAATCCTGTGGAGAATTCAATCGACTGGTCTTCGCAAATGATTTGATCGGGTCCCAAATCGAAGATGGGCAATGGCACATTCTGAACCACCACATCGGTGGTGTATTGGCAACCTTGCACCGGAATGGTGAGCGTATATGTGCCAGGAGAATTGATCCACAACGATGAGGCAAATTGGCCAGAACTCCATTCGTAACTCGGCGCCCCAGGATTGGCCGAGACCAGCGTGCTGTCGCCGTTGCAAAGTGAAAGATTCGAGGCCAAACCAGCATCAAAAACAGGGGCGTAGTCGATGGAAACAGTGTCTCGCTCAACACAAAGCCCCACAGTCACCTCCGAGATGATGGTGGCATCCATGTTGGTCACATTCCAGGAGCTGCCATTCCCGACACTTGCTCCGTTTTCCCACCAGGTGGTTTCATCTGCAGCGTATCCGCTGGTTAAATTCAGTACTTCCCCATCGCAAATGACCAGATCAGCTCCTAAGTCCACGCCAGAATTTGCAGATGGTTGCACGATGATGTCATCTTCAAAGAGGCAGCCATCAAGTGACATGCTCACGGTGTAGCTGCCGGCAGCATCGATCCAAAGTTCGTTTGTGTTCTCCCCGTTTTGCCATGCATATGCATCAGCTCCCATTTGAGCCGCGAGCAAAAGACTGTCGTTGAGGCATAAAACCTGAGGCGTGACAATTTCTGAATTGAACAACGGAACATGCACCACCTCGACTGTATCTCTTTCAACGCAGAGGCCAATTTCAATTTCTACAACGACAGTCTCGGTCGATCCGGTAACTGTGGTTCCGAGTGCATTGATGCCTTCTGCACTTCCTCCGCTGATCCAAAGGGTGTTCTCGGCTGCATAATTGCTGATGAGCGTTTCGCTGTCATCGGCGCACAGCAGGATGTCCGCACCCAAGTCAATCCCTTGGTTTTCTGAATCCAAGACGTCGAATTCATAAGAAAACAGGCATTGATCTGTGGTGATTTCGACAGCATAGTTGCCTGGACTCGAGACCGTCACATTGTTGTTGTTTGTGCCGTTGTTCCAATTCCATTGGACGTTGCTTCCTGTCCATCCTGCGTCGAGGGCAGGGACATTTACGGTTTCATTCAGACAAAGCACCAAGGGGTTTTCGTCGAAAGCGACACTGTAGGTGGGGTGCATTGAAACACTGATGGTGTCACTGAGTGAGCAGCCCAAGCCGTTCCAATCGAGCACGATGGTTTCTTCGTTGGTTGTTGTGTATGTATCTGCTCCCAGCTCGCCGTTCCAATAAATATCAAAGGCAGGGTCAACGGATCCAAGGTCAAAAGAAGCCTCTGAATTGCTGCAAAATGCAAAATCGGCCCCCAAATCGAACACGGGAATGGTTGTAGCAGCAATGGAGATGGCGTTTACCACGCTGCACCCCGTGGCGGTATCTTCGATGGTAAGATCATATTCTCCAGCCGAATCGATGGATCGAATGGCTGCAGTGCTGCCATCTTCCCAAGTTCCTGTTATCCCTGTCGGCCATGGTCCGTTGGTCAATTCGATGGCCGCTCCGTTGCAAATGGTGCTGTCCGCAGGCAAATTCGCGGCGGGAAGTTCAGGTACCGAAACGACCAAAGAATCTTCAAACGTTTCGCCACAAATGTCTTCGTATTGGATGGTATAGACCGTTGTGTTCTCAACGGTGGCGGTAACCGTGCTGCCAGTTGTTGCAGAAAGACCGTCACCGGGGCTCCATACAGGGTCGATCCAGTCACCAGGTACTTCCAGTTCAACAGGTTCACTGGGACAAGTTTCGGAATCGATCAGTTCAGATTCAGCAGGCGTAATCCACTGTGCATTGCATACTCGATGGGTATTGGTAGCTCCTCCTGTCGCAGCCGTAAACCCCCACTTGATGGAGCTTGTTCCGAGGATGTCAACCACATCAACAGTGGCTGTGATCCGCTCGACACAATCAAAATAGACGACCAACTCAAGCGTAGTCGCATCGAAGGTGACCCGTAAATCGTGGTAATTGTTGTTTTCGATATTGCCATTGCCTGGGATGGCAGCAACGGGAGCGGCAATCATGTCGCCTCCAAAGTGGTTATTGGATCCATCTTTCTGGATGCCAATGTGGTCGTAGAAGGGATCCCCTTGCGCTCCACCTTGGTACGTGTCCATTTCGATGATTACACTGGGTTCAATAGCGGGGGCGCCAAAGAAGCCGCCAAATCCCATCAATCCTCCGAGGCCGCCAATAAATCCTGAACTGGGAGCTTTCAGCACGAATGCCATTCCGTCTGCACCGCTATTATTTCCTCCAAACAACACCTCAGCCTGCATCTCCCAACTCTCATTGGCATCGAAAAGTCCTGTCTTCCAAATCGCGCCTCGCTGGCTGGGTTGAGCTTGTGTCAGTCGGTAGCAGTCGTCGCCGATGTTTGTGGCATTGTTGTGCAGGGTGAATTGGCCTTGGACAGAGAGGTTCCCAATCATAACCATGGCGATCCAAAGAAATTGGGTAATTGGCAGTTTCATGTCGTAATGCTTCTGGTCCGGCAAGGTACGGGTTTGAAATTCAGGATGAAATTTCGGGCTGGGCAACTTTCATTTCAAAAAGGCAACCTTTCATGCTTGTTGTATGTTCTTTGCAACAGAAACCAACACCGCTCTTTCCATTGCACCATTTGCGATTCTTGTTTCCGTTTTTTTGCATGTTCATTGTCGTTTCCAATGCATCAGCTCAACGCACATGTGGGATGGACTCTGTTCACACCCACATGATGGGCTTGCCAGGTTATGCCAAATGGCACCAGGACCGGGCAAATGATGTGGCAGAAGCCCTTGCTGCGTCCAATCGTGATGCGTGTGACGCCCCATTGATCATTCCTGTGGCCGTTCATTTTCAAAATACAGGGATTCCTCTGGACTGCGCCATTGATATGGCGATTTCTCAGATAGAGTCGCTCAATGAGGATTTTGCCGGAACCAATGCAGACATCAGTGAGTGGTTTGATTTGCAGCCTAGCATTTGGCCTGGAATCGAAAACAAAGAGTCGTGCATCAGTTTTTGCCTCGCGACGCTCAATCACCCAGAAGGGTACGGGTTGGTTGACGGAGATTATGCTGTGACCGTGGACGAAGTGGACAATGATCAAAACGACAATGATTCGGATTGGACCGGTTATTTGAACTTTTGGGTGCGACCGCTGGGTGGGGGCACGTTGGGCTACTCCCCATATCCGGGATCGGGAAATGGTGACGGTGTCACGTGCAGCCCTGAGTATTTTGGAAGTGTCAATTGCGGAGGCAATGCCCTGAGTGCACAATATGATATGGGCCGGACCATCACACATGAAGTCGGGCATTACCTCTTTTTGGAACATCCATGGGGTGCTGGTGGCTGCGCTAGCACAGACGATGTCGCGGATACGCCGGTGACCGATGCCGCTCAATATGGCTGTCCAAGTGGTCAAACCATTGTGAATTGCACTGCGCCAATCCTATGGCCGTCGTACATGGATTATTGCGATGATGCTTGTTTGTTTATGTTTTCCGAAGGCCAAGTGGATCGCATGGAAACATATGTTGAAACAAGCCTTCAGAACATGCTCAACCAAGCCGTCACGTCATGCCAAGAGACGCTGTGCATCGGTTTCAGTGGCAATGTTGCTGTTTCTTCGGAGTCATGTGCAGGCAATGACGGTGCTGTGGTGGTAGAAGTGGAAGGGGGAACGGGACCATTTTCTTTCATCATGGTTCCGGGACCGAGCAGTCCCAATGGCAATTTCACGGGGCTTTCAGAAGGCAATTACACCGTGACCATTTTGGATGACAACTTGTGCGAGTATGTCGAAGACATTGCGCTCAATAGGGATGTGCCGAACTTGGACCTGCTCGGCACTCAAAACGAATATTGCAGCGACCAATCGGGACTTCTCGAGGTTGTTGCCAATGAGCCAACTGATTTTGAATTCAGTTTGGACGGAGGCGTTACTTGGGATGCCGATGGAATCTTTGTCAACTTGGGCGCTGGTGAATACACGGTGCTCGCGGCCAATGCCTTCGGTTGTGAGGGTGAGGTGTTGGCTTCTGTCCTGAACGAGAGCAACCTCACCATCGACCTTGTGGAACGCAACGATGTCAGTTGCACTTGGTTCGACAATGGATCTGTCGTGGCGCGTGCCAATGGAGCTGTTGAACCGTTGAACTTTGTGCTCAATGGATTGGAAACTTCTTCAACTGGCTCATTTGATCAACTTGCTGCGGGTCAGTATGATGTGGCCGTGGAGGATGCTGCGGGATGCACCGCTTCAGCCACTTTCGAACTTGATTACAATTACGCCAACATGGGGGAGGACTGTCCTTGCTCTGTATACGTGCCCAATGCGATTACCCCTGATGGGGATTTGGTCAATGAGGTGTTGAAACTTCAGGCCTCTTGCCCGGTTTCTGACTTTCACATCGAAGTGTTTGACCGTTGGGGACGCTTGGTTTTTGAGTCATTTGACACTGAATTTCAATGGCACGGCGGCTATGAAGGGGATGACACCTACAACGGCTATTATGTGCAGAACACGGTATATCATTATCGCCTGACATACAAGTGGGGGACCGACCAAGGGATTTCGATCAATACCGAAACGCAGCTGGGTTGGGTCAGCGTGTTGCGCTGACCGAGGCTGTTTCGCTGAAAAAAGGGTGAAAATGGCGCGTTCACCCTTAGGCGTGCCATACTTTACCAGGGCTTGCCTAAACTTGCAGCAAACAATTTATCATGATTCAACAATTTTCAAGGTTGACTTTGTCCACGGTTGCAATGTTTGTGTTGGTTTTTGCCGCCATTCAAGGACAGGCACAAACCACAATTGAGTCACAAAGTGAGGCTGTCGTTGAGCGTTTTGTGCGGGTGGTGATGAACGATGGAAGTGTAAAAATGGGGCAATTGCTTAGCGACACCCCTGATGTGATTTACCTCGATACGCGCAACCTCGGTAAGATCAATGTTCCGAAGTATCTCGTCGCTCAAATGATGGATTTGACGGCTTCTGAGTATGATCGTCTGAGCATTTCTCGCGCCGCTCGAAACACACGCATAAATCCTCAGTCCAGTCGCTACTTTTTCGCGCCTTCGGGAATCCAATTGAAACGAGGCGAGGGGTACTTTCAGTCCAATATTGCTCTGAATTCGGTGAGCATAGGTGTCACCGATAACATCACTGTTGGAGGTTTGCTTTCTTTTATAGGAGCTGGCGCTTCGCTCAAAATTGGAAAGGAAATCGCACCCAATGTTCACGCCTCATTTGGTGGCATCGGATTCAAGGATTATGTCGGTGAACTTGATCGACCAATTGGGCTTGTGTTCGCCAACATTACCTGGGGGACGGAGGATCGAAATTTGACGGTCAACATTGGAACAGGCACGAAGTTTGAAAACAGCACAACGGCAATTGCGTGGGGCGTTTCTGACTCGACTGTTTATGATTACGGATACACAAGCTACGAGTACACCATCACAGAATATGAAGAGGAAAGCGTGAGGCCACTTCTTTTAAATGTAAGTGGCATGGCTCAGATTTCTGATTTTAAATGGTTGATTTCAGAGAATTATTTCATTCGCAGTGTGCGCAATTCAACGCTCGTCACAAACGCTCCAATGGTGACCTTTTCAGACCCCGTTTACATGGGGGGCAACAACCGTGGCAATGCGGACGGTGTCGCCATTCTCTCTATTGGTGTGCGCAATCTCAGCAAGCGCAACGGCTGGCTTTGGGATTATGGAATGGTCGGTGTAATTGGAAGTGACTTCGGATTCGGAGCTCCTTGGGTGTCGGCTACGCTGCCCTTTTAAGAAAGCGTTCAATTTTAAGAAAGCGTTCAATCAAAGCTCTCCCATTTTGCCCGTTCGGTAATTTTGGAAACACAACTCGATTTGTTCTGGTGTGTTCATGACAAATGGGCCGTAGGAATAAAAAGGTTCGTCCAAAGGGTTGCCTCCGAGCACTAGGAATTCGCACCCTGTTTCTGAATAATAGCGCAATGTTTCTCCCTGTCGTTCGTAAAGGGCCAGTTGTGCAGCGGCAACAAGCGTGCGATTTTCCAATTCAACAACTCCTTTGACCACATAGATAAAGGCATTGTTGCCATCTTTTACGGGGATGTCAAGTCGATGACCTGCCTCTAATTTGATGTGGTAATAAAAGGCGGGGGAGTGCGTCTCTACTGGTGATGCCTTTCCTTGCAAATCTCCCATCATGATTTGTATTCGGTGGCCTTCATTCTCGATGACTGGCAAGGCATCGGAATTGTGAAGAAAGGTTTCGGGGTTGCGAAACTTCTCGTTTGCGGGAAGATTGAGCCAGATTTGAAAGCCTTGCACGGTTCCGCCATCTTTTCGAAGTTGATCATCACTCACTTCCTCGTGAATGGCCCCGCGCCCTGAACTGAATAGCATGAATTGTCCTTCACGATAAACGATGTCATTGTTGATCGAGTCGGTGTGACGTCCGCTGCCTTGCACCAAAAAAGTCGTGGGCACGACGCCCGCATGTGGGTGTGCTTTGATGTCCATTCCAATGCCTCCGGGGTTCACCTGGAATGGCCCGAATTCATCCAGCATCACAAAGGGCGAAACCAGATCATGCTCGCCTCCACCAAACGCCCTTAAAACGGGGACGTTCTGCACCATGGTTCGCTTGGAATTCAAAACTTGAGAGACCCTCCTTTCGCCGCTGACAGCAAACATGCCCGACCTTGCATAAACGGTCCTTGGCAGTGCAAGGGATGCTCCTATGATCGCTGAGTGGCGAATGAATTCAGTTCTTTTCACAAGCCTCAATTTAAGGGAGTCATTCTGTTTTGGGATTCACTGAGCCTGATTTAATTGATTTATAGATGCTGTAACAATAACAATAACTATAACTTGCGCGAGAAATTACCTACAACATGAAACACTTTTTCTCATTTTTACTCTGTCTCTTGGCCGTTGGCGCAAACGCGCAAAACATCCAACGAGAGACCATGCAGGTCGAATACATCAGCCGACCAAGCGAGCCACTTCCTGGTGCAATTTCAAATTACGATGTAGTCGTCTCGCAAGTTTACAAGGACATCTATGCCGATGAGCTTGCGCAATGGGAAATCGACACCAAGATGGCCCAAGAAAACTATGACAAGGAAATGGAAGCATACAATTCCAAAGGAACAGGAGCGAAGCTTCTTGAACGCGCTTTATTGGACGAGAAAAAGCCATCCTTGATAATGCCCACGAAGCCGGTTAGAACAGAAAAGATTTTCGAGGCCAACATTGTCGGCTCAAAAATTAATTTGGAAGGAATGAATCGAGCCGCAGGTGGCGCGGTAGTGAATCTAGAAATTCAGCAATTTGAATTCATGCCTTTTGAGGACCAGCAGCAGGAGATCAAGGCAAAAGATGGCAGCGTCTCTTACAAATATTACCGTTCGATGCAGTACCGTCAACTGGTCGGGATGTCTTTGAGCTTGCCTGATGGTTCTGTAGTTGCGGACGAGGTGATCGGCGACCAAACACTTTATTCAACTTTCACCAGCAACAAGTACGCTTCCCGGTCAGCCTTGAACAAGTCATGGAAACAAACATCGATCAATGATCGATTGAGTATGACAGCTGTTCAAGGTGCTTCAGATAAGGCCAATGCGATGTTGAATGATCGTTTTTGCTTTTCTACGAAGAAGCGTCCGATGACGATTTACCACGCCAAGACCACCAAGAAGGTCGATTATACGGACTTGAACAATGCGGCGTTCGACATGGAGATTGCGATGGAGAAGTACTTGACCGATCCAGAAACTTCAAAAGCGGGCATTGCGAAGTGCGCTGCGGTTTGGACAGCTGCACTGGCAGAAGCGGATTTTGACAACAAGAAGGCTAGAATCGACGCGAAGGTGGCTGGCTTGCTTTACATCAACCTGATCAATGCCAACATCTGGCTGGAGGAGTACGATCAGGTCGATAAACTCTTTGATGAAATGCGACGGGTGCCCACCAAGCGAGGAGCAGAAGGCACTGCTGAGGGATTGGATACATTTTCTGAAGAGCAGCGGCGGCGCAAGGAGGTAAACTCGTGATCACCGATCAAAGGGTTTGACCTTCGGCTCAACGCTGAATAACCAATTTGAATGCATTTGGCCCGGAGCGCACCACATAGGTGCCTTCGGGCCATTCGTTTGTTGGAACTTGAATGCGAACAGGCGACGCAGTTGTTCCTTGAGCCAATGCACTCTCCCAGACACATTGGCCGAGTGCATTGAACACTCCGAAAGGAGTGGCTTCGGGCATTTCAAAGGTGAAGGCGTCCCGTGCAGGGTTCGGCCAAAGTTTGAACGACTCATTGGCATGGAACCACTCGATGTCAACTGCTCCAGCTTCGAAAGAACTTGAAATCGAAGAACATCCATCAAAGTAAACTTCGGCGGTATAAGTGCCATCGGAATTTGGTGCCCACTCCATTCCAGACCCCACGAAGTTTCCTTCAAGTTTCCATGCGATTGAGTCCGCATAGGGGATGTTGTCCAAGGAGACCGAAAGGATTCCATTGGTGCTCACAATGGTTGCTGCAGCATCATCAGGGCAAGGGGCGAAACGAGCGCGGTAAAGGTCGTTGGTAAAGATCGAGACCGTCGTGGTTCGAATGTTTGGATTCATGTTTCCTGAGATGATGTGTTGGTTGTTGTCCCAGCTATCAAACATCCAGCCCTCCTCCGCAATTGCTTCCAACTGAATCGGACATTCTTCAAAGTAGACCCCTGACCAAGGCAGTGGACCGGGCGTGATGGTGTTCACTCTTACCACACCTGCTGGAGGTGGAAACACGTCCAATGTGCATTCAAAATCGGATGGCAATCCAAAGCTATTCTTCAAGTGATTTCGAGCGGTGTTGACGCGATTGCTGTTGTGATCCGTCAGGTTGTTGATGGCACCTAGCCAGTCGCCATAACTTGCTGGTGAGTTCCAACGATCAATGTGCGGAGCCATCGACCCACTCATCATGTTCACCATTTCTGCAACTTCTTGGTTGAAGTGGTCCGGTTGAAACATGGTATTGATTAAATCGGCATAGCGGTTGATGAAACGAAGCCTGAACGTGTTGTTTAGCAGGACTTTGTCAAATAAATTGCTGTGCACAGAGGGAGAGCCGGGGTTTCGTGCCCAATCGATGAAATTGTCATTGACATTTGCTCCAAAAAAGCCAAACCCCGCATCCGTGTCGTACATAAGATACCTCCAGGGTTGGTCGGGTGCAGCCCGAAAGGTTTTGATGTTGTTCAATCCCCAAGCCAAACCAAGCCAATCCGTATTTTGAGCGTATGTCTCGAAGACGAAATAATCGATGTAATTCTCCAGATCGAAGTGTTGCTCGAAGGCATTGAAAAAGCTCGTGCTAAAAGGAGAAGCAGCGAGCAATGCGTTTGAGCCAGCCAAAAAGTCTTGGTCAGATCCATTGAGCACAGCAGTGGGCGAGAGGAGATCCACATTGTCTTTGTCAACCAGGAATTCGTTTGCGATGAAATGTTCATCGGTTTTTTGCCTCACTCCGTACAACCCCCAGAATTCACCATTCAAGTAGAGCAACGCAGGGCGCCAGTTGCTCGCTAAAATATGAGTTTGACGAGCCATGCGTGAATACATGGCGTCTTGCAGCTTCGTCGCCCAGCTATGTTGACCACCATTGCGCAGATTCAAATTATTGAAGGAGGTGATTTCTGGAGTGTCATCAAAAATCGGGTAGTCAAAGTCTCCCGTGTACTCTCCGCGAAAGTCCAAACGAAATGATCGCTGCGGCTCTGCACGGGACCAGCCTCCATGGATTTCCAAGTCCAATTGCTCCTGCAAAAGTGAGGTTCCATTTTCATCAAAGTACTCGAGCCTTGAAAAACGAGACCACGGTTCCCAGAAATTCGCTCCGAAATAAGGATAGTCGGGACCTGCATTTGGTCCGGAGACATAGATGCCCGTGTTCCAATCCCACAAATGATCTTCATCTGTAATGATGGAGAAGGTTGGCACTTGAGGTGTGAATTCGTCAATGATGTACGTGAAATCGCTGACTTCACTTGGGATAGAGTTCCCCTCGACATCCCATGAGCGCAAGCTGAGAACAGTGGAGGCCTCAAACTCCAATCCTTCCTGAGGAAAAACCGGGTCGCTGCTGTTCGGGTAGTCGCCATTTGTCGTGTACCGAACGATTTGATTTGAATTGGCATTGTCAACGTCAACGACGAACGGTGAATCGTACCAGCCAGAAGGCAGCGTTGCATTGACTTCTTCTTCGAAGCCATCATAACAAATGGCATCGTCGTTTCCTTCGCCCGGAGTGGGAGATTCAAAAATGCACCAATCCGATTGGTTTCCTTCTGGTCGTCCAACGGAAAGCCCAAAAACCAAATCTGGGTGCAGTGGCAAGGCGTCTTGTACATCGCCTTCTGCATCGAACCATACGACTGATTCGCCGGGGCTGAGTTGAAAAGAGGTGTGCATCAACGCATCATATTCCGGCCACCAATTGGGTGGTCCGGGCCAAGTTGTGTTCATGCCGTCTTTTCGGGTAAGCCCTAAGAATGGTCGGATGGATAAGTCGCTTGATTCGTTGCCGCTGTTGTGCACTTGCACGGCAAAGACATTGTCTCCTTCCACCAACCAGGACTCGAACTGACTGGCATTCCAGATGTTTTGTTCGGGTGCGTTTCCTTGGTACAAATTGGCTTCCACCCAGGTGGTAGCAAAGTCATTGAAATTGCCCATCACCCCAGCCATACTCGATGAGCGTGCGATCTCAACTCCATTGATGTAAGCAATGTATCCGTCATCATAATCGATGGCACTGGACAGATAACCCCAGTCGAATGGGTCGTCAATTGTGAAGGTGCGTCTTAGGAAAATCACATCGGCATCAATGACCGTAGCGTCGTCTCCGTCTGCATATCCAAACCCCCCAGGACCTGTATTCCAGGCGCTGTCATCAAATCCAGGTGCTTTCCAGTTGGCAGTTGGATTGCCGGTAGGCACGAGGTAATGCCATTCGTCCGATTCTAGCGCGGGAAGTTGCCAATTCTCTGGAACGTAAGCCTTGTCTTCCCCAGAAGCAAGGATAAGCAAACGCTCTCCCGGTCCCATATCAATTGCAGGTAGCTCCCATGCGCTCTCAAAATCAAACTCATCATTGATTCGGTGCCCCTGCAAATTCACCGATGTCAACCCGTCGTTGCGCAGTTCAATCCAATCTGAGGTGGAACCCTCATTGGTGGTCCATCCGTCCGTTGCACTAGCTTCTGAAACGACGAGTTGGGCGTGAGACTGAGTCCAAAAGGCAGCAAAACAGATGAGAGATATGCGAGGGAAATGGCTCCAATTCATAGTCAAAAATACGTGGAAATGGCATTCGTCTATAAAGCGCTTTCTATGGATGTTGAAAATTTATTTTGTTTTATTTTTTTAATGCAAATAATTTTCAAGACATTGGAAATTGTAACAAAAACCAAAACCAATAGGCCATGAACACAACGGTTACAAGGCAGTTTCTAATTCTCATTTCGATGGCTGTGTCCATATCAGCAATGGCTCAGCGCAACTGTGGCTCCATGGATGTGTTGGAATTGCAATTGGAAGAAGATCCCAAGCGGGCGATTAAAATGGAACAGATCGAGACGCATCTGCTCAACATTGAAAATTCGGGTGTGCGCGAAGTCAACGGGGTGGTAAACATCCCTGTTGTTGTGCATGTCCTCTACAACAATTCGACAGAGAATATCTCAGATGCGCAGGTGTTATCACAGATCAACGTTTTGAATGAAGATTTTAGGAGGACAAACCTGGATGCTGATGATACGTGGACCCAAGCGAGTGACTCTGAAATTGAGTTTTGCATGGCAACATCTGATCCTCAGGGCAATTCAACGTCTGGTATCGTCCGAACTTCAACATCTGTGAGTGCTTTCGGCACGAATGATCAAATGAAGTTTTCAAGTTCAGGTGGAGTTGATGCTTGGCCCGCTTCGGATTACTTGAATATTTGGGTGTGCGACATTAGCGGTGGAATCTTGGGTTATGCTCAGTTTCCTGGTGGATCAGCAACCACTGATGGCATTGTCATCGACTACCAATACTTCGGAACCATTGGCACAGCTTCTGCGCCCTTTGATTTGGGACGGACGGCAACACACGAGGTTGGTCACTGGCTAAACTTGCGTCACATATGGGGCGATGGAAGTTGCAGCGTAGACGATTTCGTTTCCGATACACCCACTTCAAATTCAGCGAATTATGGTTGCGATGTAGGAAGTTCTGCATGCGGTTCAGTGGATATGGTCCAAAACTACATGGATTACTCCGACGACGCTTGCATGAATTTGTTTACGGTAGGGCAACGAAACCGAATGCGTGCCTTGTTTGAAAGTGGAGGTTACCGATCGAGCTTACTGAATTCATCTGCTTGTGGTGAAGTGGTTGCTCCAACTTGCGATGATAACATCCAAAATGGCGACGAGGAAGGCGTGGATTGCGGAGGGTCGAATTGTGAGCCCTGTGTTTGTGACGGTGTCGATGTTACAATGACTTTGAACTTTGACAATTACCCATCAGAAACTTCCTGGCAAATCACCGGAGGCGGGCAGACTGTGGCATCTGGAGGAACCTATGGTTCTCAGCCTCAGATGTCCACATTGGAGATCACTGAATGCTTGCCTGAGGGTTGTTATACCGTGACGGTTTTTGACTCGTATGGTGATGGATTGTGCTGCAATTATGGTCAAGGATCTTATGTCGTGACAGATCAATATGGAAACGAATTGGCTTCGGGTGCTTCCTTCAGTAGCAGTTCTTCGGGCAACTTCTGTGTTTCCATTGATAACGGACCCAATCCCACTTGCGACGACAACATCCAGAACGGGGACGAGACGGGAGTTGACTGCGGCGGATCTTGCGTTGCTTGTTCTACTTGCGACGACAACATCCAGAACGGG
>Ga0208971_1000394_pt1 | contig 31788 bp, 26 predicted proteins | sample AOAMet1_18_M0_10_2_FD_188229 | JGI IMG/M metagenome (GOLD analysis project Ga0208971, IMG submission 188229) | Ammonia-oxidizing marine microbial communities from Monterey Bay, California, USA - CAN11_18_M0_10 (SPAdes) | ecosystem: Environmental > Aquatic > Marine > Intertidal zone | place...
GTTTCAGTCAGCTGGCCACGCAGGTTATCAGCCCAGGAACCCTCGCCGAAGTGACCTGCTTATCTAGACCCTTTGAGGTCATACCCATGGTGGTGACGCGGGTACAATCCGTCGTGGCAGCCGGACAACTCAGGCCTACAGATAATCTAATCGATGCACAGGAGCGAGCGCGACCAGGTACGCTAACGGTTGTGATGGAGCCACTTTACGAGGGCGGGATGGAAGGTGTTATGCCCGGCAGCAAGTGCATCGCTAACGCCTACACCAATAATCATGATTTGTTAGCATCAGGTGACATTGGTATTTTAGATACCTTGTTTTACCACGCGGTGGATGCCGTTGGCATCGTCCACGCCATTGTTTTACGCATTCAAACCCTGATTATGCCTGTGCAAATGCTGGTGTTCAGCGGGCACTAAAACAAAGGCTTCATTGAGCAACACCAGGCGCTTGAGCAAGCGTTGTTGAAGAACGCAGCCCCCATAATGTGGGGGTTATGAGACCTGCAAAACAGTAGATTCAGCAGATTCAAAAGTGGCCCGCCGGCACGAGCTCAGGTCCCCTTTTGTTTGACCCGAGCGAGGTCAATAACCGAAATTCAGATTAACAAGCAGACTGCGTCTACCAGGTATACCCAAATTTTAGGTTGTAGGTCTGGTCCAGTTCATCAACTTCATCAACCGCACCGCCGTCGTACTCTAACTTGATCTCAAACGCAGTCTGCAGCCCCGCGATTAGCGGAAAACGCAGGCCGATGACCGTATCGACCAAGACACCATCAATCTGGTCAAAGTTAATAATGCCAATCTGAGTCGCATAGAACTCTGTTTTCGGGATGATATCGCTGGTCATGCTGACTTCCCAGTTACCGCCAAGGAAGTCACTATCTTCCGCAATGTCAAAATTCTCATCAACGTAAACCGCACCAACCTCCCCTGATAGCGACAATCGGCTACTCTCAAAAAAATTTCGACCGATATAAGGCCCTACCGTGGTCCGCAACTTCAAATCTGCAAACTCATCCTGATAAAAGACTAACTGCCCACCAAAGTAATTATTAGTATCTTGACCGGAAAAACGATCGTACTTACCCCTTATCCGCCACTGGTTCTTGTCCCTAACTCCGCTACTCGCATCCCGCTCGTACATACCCTTTAAAATGTAGCGATCATCAAGGCTGCGCCAGCTCGATGTAAAATCGAGATCGTACTCGTCGCTGTCAGTATTGCCCCGCTCCATGGACAGTGCGGCGTTCACCTGACCGAACCATTTATAACCTTCGCCAAGCAGCCAGAGCTCTGGGTTAACAAGGTCGACATCACTGGTCTTGAAATAAACCGGAGCCTCTCCCTCGCTGCGCACCGCGGTGCCATGCTCAGAAGAGACAATCAATTTATTTCTGTAAATGGTGCCATCAGCCATCTTTAACGTCACAGGATTTACGGTTCTAACCTCAAGCACGTTTTCTGTCGCGATCTTGATCTCACCTGCAAACGGAGTCTTGAAAACAAAGTAGCCGCCTTCAGAACTGACGACTTCGCCCACCAACAGTGACCCATTTTTCATCTTTAGCTCGTCGGCCTGGACGCTACCCCCGGTTAAAGCCGCTACCAACAGTAGCGACATGTAATCCCTTGTCATCAAAAATTTCCTTCGCACGATATCAGTCTAGCCCGCGATTATACGTGTTTGACATTGGGTTGGAGCCACTATTTTACAAAAACCAGATTTGATGCGCGCGCATACGAGCTTTGAAAAAGCGCTTTTTAAGGGTCCCGCCATTTGTGATCAGATCTCGAAATTGAGACGCATGCATGATTCAAGCGATGGGCTACTTATCTTCCACGGAATAGTGATGGATATCGCGCTGTGGAAACGGAATCGTTATACCCTCTGCACTGAGGCGACGTTTCACCTCACGTTGGGTGTCCCAATAGACGGGCCAGTAATCGTCAGTTTTAACCCAGGGGCGCACAATAAACATAACCCCCGAGTCACCGAGTTTACTCAACCTGATATTCGGCTCTGGGTCCTGGAGTACTCGTTCGTCGGCATTGATAATATCAAGAAACACCTTTTCGACCTGATCAATGTCATCCGCGTAGCTGACACTAAACTCCATATCTACCCTGCGCAGCCGCTGATGAGTGACATTGCGAATGACATCACCCCAGATCCTGCTATTCGGGACGACCAACATCTGATTGTCGAAGGTCAGAATCATAGTCGACACTAACGTCATATCATCAACCTGACCACGAATGGCAGCAGTCTCGATCGTGTCACCCACATCAAACGGCCGGTAAAAAAGAATCATCAGACCTGAGGCAAAATTTGACAGCACGTCCTGTAATGCAAAACCCACGATAAAACCAGCAATGCCTAACCCAGCTAGAAGCGGACCCAGTTCAACGCCAAGTTGCGCGACACCAAACAAGAGCCCGATTACTAAAACGATCCGGCCGGCCATTTTAATCAGGAATTCTTTGAGCAAATAGGACGTCTTTACAGAGGAGCGCCGCAATGAATGACGAACAAGATGCTGGGCCAGCTTTGCTAGCAGACGAGCGCCGAAAAAGATCAAAACTAATACGAGCAACTTAAAAGTCATCCCTGGAGCGCTGGACTTTATCCAGTCAAAAAACGTGCTGCCCCAATCATCCAACAAATTCCCTAACACTTCCGGGTTCAGGATGTCATCCGATAACTCGCCGGTCAGACTGATCAGCGCTTGCTTATGGATCGCAGTATCAAGACCTAACCTATCAAGCAAACGAATTGTCGCCCGCAAACTTTCTGCAAACGTCGAACGCAGATCCTTCAAGCTACGCAGTTCGCTCTCATGAGAGCCGCCAGGCTGAACAGCAGACGTTTTTTCGTTTGTCTTGATCGACTCACGAATAGATCGAATTAGACCCTCGATTAACCCCGCGCGCATCTGAAGCTGTTCGCCAAATGCCTTTTGTTCAGCGGTGACATCAAGGCCGAAGCGTTCCCGCAAGTCAAAATTGTCCAACAATTCGACAAAAAGCCCATCAGAGCTAGGGACCTCAAGTGTAAGGTCCATTTTTGCTGCGAGCCGCTGCTCTAACGATGCGGTCCCTCCGGTAAGATCCACAAGCTCTCTAATGCGCTCCTTCTGGAGTAGAATTTGTTTTTTCAGCGAGCCTGCATCTCTATTGAGCAGATCACCTACAATGGTTTCTTCGGCATCGATATTCAAGCCTAATGCTTGCGCGGCGGCAAATGCCTCTATCAATATTGAAATGGCATCACGCAGCTGATTGCTGCGTCGACGTACCTCGATCCCGACGATTGTGGCAGAAGCACCGCCGCCATAATCGAGCGACTGGATGTCGGCTAGTTCATCTGAAGCGCGCTGTACCTTGGTGATCAATTGATCCAGGCGTTCGCGCTGTTCGGCAGCGAGTTCTGCGGTGCGCTGCCGAGCTTTAGCCTCGTCTGCGCTTGCTTGCATTTCTTCGGGTGATAGCTCGTCTGTTACTGCGGCCTGTTCAGCTACACCATCCTCTTGCGCGCTCGCGCTTGCGGCGTGCAGCAATATAAAAAACAACAGGGAAATTCTAAATAGCATCTGTCGCTCATGCTCCTTCGCGTCCAAAAGTAGGTAGTAATAGTTTGGCTTCAATTTGCCAGAATTTGGCCTACGAGCCAATCAAAAACGTAAAAATGCCATCAATACCTGCCGGAAATAATTCAATATGCCGTATCGCCTCAGCATCGATTATGCCTCAGTCCCCAAGAAGTAGAAGGCATATTGGCAGCGCGGAAGATCACTCTCATCAAGGGAGCCGCTTGCAAAAGTATGCGTTTTTACAACTGGTCTCAGAAGTGGCTGGTACCTGGTGCCCCTTAACCCATGGCGGTTTTGAAATAGGCGATAGCCAACAACATAACCAGTACCACATAGGCCAGAAATTGAACGCCAGCTTTACGATGCTCAAGCGCCAGGCGCCGGACGGTTTCGTTGGAAGTACTCTGCAAAAGCTTCGCGCCCTTAGGAGACACAAAGACCATCGGTATTTTCAAATATTTTGGCGAGCCAAGCTTTTCCCATATCTGAGGCTCAAGGGACCTTACCGACAGGTAATACCGATACTCTGCAAAACCTGAGCGCAGCCCCAAAGCTAACCAGATTAGTAAAAGAATGATTGAAAACGCCATACGGCCAAGTTATCGAAAAATTTCAGGTCAGACAAGTATAAAATGTGTCCGGCACGGTGGGGATTTTTCTCGAATATACTGAGCTACATCACTAAGACGAGTCTGGCAATTTTATTAGTAACGCTTTAGCAAGAACAATGACACAGGATCAGCTGGAAGCGCTTCAATAAGGAGGCATTAACCTCAAACGGCCGTGTTATACTATAATATTATAATCATATAGTATTATGAAATATTAGCCTGGCTAACGAAAAACATAAAGAAAGAGCAAGCTCCAAAAGCAACTAGAGGTTTCTCACCGACAATGGTCGATGAGTGCTAAATCGTCGCATCGTTCACTGGTGTATGCGACATAAAAGACGGAAACCATTTAGTCATTCAATTCAACAGGGAACTGCATGGCATGAAGTTTCTTCTTCCAAAATTAGCATTGCTTGCAATCGTAATCGCGGGGCTACCCAAGGTCTACGCCGTCGAATTACCCTCGGATAACTGGAACCTAAATGTCTTCAGTTATTTGGATAGCCACGTTGCCCACAGCGGTAAGTACGAGCCCGACGACTACATTGAATTGGGTGAAACATCGCTATTCGTTTTTGGTCGCCTTTCAAATAGATTTTCAGTGCTAAGTGAAGTTACCCTGCTCCCAAAGAAGTATCGGGAAGATACGGTAATTGTAGAGCGACTCACACTACGATTGGACCTGGACGATAAGCACTGGTTAACCCTTGGAAAAATGCATACACCTGTGAATTATTGGAACGATTCCTTTCACCATGGGCGATATTTTTTTCCTACCATCGATCGCCCTCTGGCCTTTAAGAGTTTTGTTCCCGTACATGAAGTAGGCCTTCGATTTTCAGGAAGCAGATTGGGGAGGTACAATTTTTTCTATGACATTGTTCTGGGCTCCGGGCAGTCTGCAGGTGATGACCCATTTATCAATGGTTTAAAATCAACAACCGTGGCGATTGGAATAAAGCCTACCGCGAATCTTGAATTCCGTTCTTCCCTGTATCTGGACGAGATTCTGGATCACCAAAAAGATCCCGAACACTCCGACCACCACGGTCACGGTCACGGTCACGGGGGTCAGGCTGAAGGACCCGAAAACCTTGATTGGCAACTTTGGTCAGGGTCGATGTATTTTGAAAACAATAAAATGCAGATACTGACTGAATTGTCAGCCAGTAGAAACCGGGGCGAAAATCTAAACTACACATCGTACATTTATGCTGGCTGGAAATGGCATCCGAGAGTAATGCCTTTTGTTTTTGCCGATTTCCTGAGGGTGGACCCCAAGGAAATCCATTTCGCGCCGGGTATCCAACGTCGTTATGGTATCGGGATAGACACCGATATAAGTAACCGAACAAATTTGAAGGTCGATCTATCAACCTATGCCCTCCAGGCCACCGGATCGAAATCGAATTATACAGCCCTGAGATTCCAGTTTTCGGTGGGGCTTTAAGATAATGCTCAAATACAGCATTTGGGTGATTTTTTTATTATCCGATATAGCCTGGGCGGAAACCCAGAGGAGCACAAAAGCTGTTAGTCTAGTTTTTGTCGCAAACATCACTGACACCATCGCGCCAGATGACTTGGATGTGAAAGCAATAATAAGGGGCGATCAGGGTAATTGGTCTAACGGCGACCCGATACTATTAGTGTTACCGGGTAAGGAAGCCGAAATTTATGAACAAGTGAGTCTCGGGGCATTTGGTGAGTCTGGCATGATGATGCAGAAACGCTGGTTGAAATTGGTCTTCAGCGGCAGGGGAAACCCGCCAAAGTATGCTGATTCTGAAAAAGAAATGATCGATTTCGTCTTGAATACGCCTGGCTCTGCTGCGGTCATCAGAGCCCAACATCACCCAAACCTTACCCAGTTGCTCGTCAAGACCATATGAACAGGCACTCCATAGTAACAAAGATTTTTTTCCCTTTTGTGCTGACCACTATCATGTTCGCTATTGTCCTGCTTGGCGTAGTGCCAGACAGGCAGGCGAAAATACTAGCGGCGAACACAGAAAATGAGCTCTTCAGTATCGCCAAAACGATTGCCCTAACTGTGAATATCGCCCTGGAGCAAGAAAACCTTGAAGCGCTGGCCGAATTCAATGCTTTCCTAAAGAATGATGCTCATATTTCGGTTGCTGGAATTTTCGTGGATAAAGGCGATTCCTCTGAATTACTCGCTGCATTCCCAAGTGAAGTCGAATCAGAGTTAGTTGCCGGAGTAGACCCAATAAAGTTTTTGGTAGCAAGAGCCCCTTTTAAAACCAGCGACCTCAGCGGTTATATCGAAGTTGGCTTTAGTCGGCAGGCTTTTGCAGATCGATTGCAGGCAATTAATGCAACTTTATACATCGCCTTTATGGCGATCCTTATTCTACAAATTATTGTTTACCGTGTCGTTCAGATAGGTGTGATTAAACCTATTTTGGGCTCCATCAAATCGGCAGATGCGCTAGGTGCAGGAAAACTGGATACCAGCATACCGAAGCCATCAGGCCAGAGTGAAATCGCGCTGTTACTCGGCGCATTGATTCAGTTACAGAACAATCTAATAGAGCAGAAAGCCAGGAAGGAAGAATTAACCAGCTCATTGGAGCGCAAGGTTTTAGCCAGAACTGAAGAACTTTCCGGTGCACTGCGAGCCCTTGAGTCGGCACAGAAAACAACGAATGCGGTAATCGACAGCTCGTTTGACGCTATTGTACTGTTGGATAACGAGGGCCGTATTCACGAGTGGAATTCGCGAGCGAACAAGATGTTTGGCTTAAGCAGTGAGCAAGCCATGAACGAGCCGATGCCGCGACTTCTTTTAAATGAACAACACGCAAAACGCTTTTATGCGGAGGGAGTATTTGACGCAGCACCCCTCAGCGATGAACTGATTGAGTTGACCGGGTACTCAAAAGCGAAAGACAGAATTGATCTAGAAGGTTTCATCAAACCTCTAAAAATCGATCAGATGGAACAGTGGGTGGTTTTCCTGCGTGATGTTACCCAGAGTAAAAGTATTGCCGAAGCCATCGACAATCAGCGAATTGTCGGTTCATCGGTATTAGATGGGCTGCCAATTAGTGTCTCTTTGGAAAGTCGAATACAGGACCATGTCCTCCAGAATGAAGCATATCGAAGCCTTCAAGATCAGGGTTTTACCGAGCTTGGCTTCGACACCGAAACTGAACGGCGAGAGTCCACTTGGGAAGAGGGGGCATCGGGTCCGTGGGACTTGGTTCTTTCCAATGAGGAAGAAACACGCACTTTCATCGGTGCGATGCGAATCATCGAACCGGACATCCCCGACCAGGAAAGATACTTACTAAGATACCTGGTTGATGTGACCGAGTTGAAGGAACAAGAAAAACAATTGCGCGAAGCGCTGGCAGCCAAAGATGCTTTCGTGTCCGCGATTACCCATGAGCTGCGAACTCCGCTGCACAGCATCGTTGCTTGCCTTGATCTAATAAACACCACCCATAGGCCAGATGACATTGATGCACGTCAATATGTAGCTGTTGCGAAGTCGTCATCTGGAACTCTCCTGTCGTTAATTGAGGAGCTGCTTGATTTTCAAAAAACAGTAGATGGAGACCTACAGTTGGTCAACGACTCCTTTCAGCTCTTCCCTCTATTTGAGCAAAGCAGCGATATGTCTCATATTTTGTTCGAAGGAACCGCAGTCAATTTCAAGTCGGAATTTGAGGGCGATGAGCAGTTAAGATTAGTCGGTGATGCTCGCCGTATAACGCAGGTTATAACCAATATTGTCGGCAATGCCCGGAAATTCACCAAACAAGGTGAAGTTTCAATGACAGTGGACTGCCAGCCTAGCTCGTCAGGAAATTTCGTCTTGCGTTTCAAAATAACCGATAGTGGCATTGGAATGGACCAGAAGACCTTGGCCCACTTGGGCGAATCGTTTTTTCAGGGCACCACTGGCTTCAGTCGAGAATTCGGTGGCACCGGTTTGGGTCTCAGCATTGTCAAACAGATACTGTTCGCCATGAATTCCAAACTCGTGGTCGAAAGCACATTAGGCGTGGGTAGCACCGCTAGTTTTGAACTGACATTACCCGAAGCCAATATCGAGGAAACGGAAAAAAAGGAGGCAACAGAAGCAGGCACCCTGCCCCTTCATTCAATAGCAGATCCGAAGTTGGACTATTCTGGTAATGGCTCACTAAAAGTACTGTATGTTGAAGATGCCGATATGAATCGACTGGTCATGAAAGCCATGATGAAGAAGTTCGCAGTAGAGCTATCAATGGCAGAATCTGCCGTGGAAGGCCTGGAGCTGGCTCGAGAGAACCGATTTGATTTGATTATCACCGACATTCAAATGCCCTTTCATACAGGAATCGAGCTTCGGCAATGGCTGGCTGATGATGATGAAATTTACGCGCCCAACATCATCGCATTTACGGCAAATGCGGAAACGGCCAAAATAAAAGAGTACATTGACATTGGATTTAATGATGTTCTTACCAAACCGCTGACCCTGGCTAAATTCGGTATTTTTTTGAAACCCTATCTAGACGCCCTATAATAAACTAAACACACGAAGTCGTTTCAAATCAAGTTCAGTTGATCGCATTGATTGGACTTTAGTCTTGCTTGCACTTCGGCTAGGGCCTTGATGTTGTTCACGTCAACTCGTGTTCAGTGAGCTCTATTAGCGACTATTCGATCGTGTTGACTGGATTTGGCGGATTCTTGTTCTCGGGTTTACACGGATAAATTAACTAAGCGGTGCCGCGCAGTCTGGGGCCCGCGGTTGCTCTACCCCCATCACCGCCAGGTTTTTTAAAGAAAGGAAATTTCTATGGGAATTACAGAGTTTATTATCAGTGGTGTGCTCGTCATCGTGTGCTGTTACGCCATCGCTATCTATAACGGGCTCATCAGACTAAAGAACAATGTTGAAAGAGCGTTTGCCAACATAGAGGTACTTCTGAAACAGCGACATACTGAACTACCCCAACTCGTTGCGATCTGCAAAGGCTATATGAAACACGAAAAGGAACTATTGCTGGCTATCACTCAAGCCAGGTCGCATGTCGAGGATGCCAGGGAAAACCACGACATTCCAGACCTTGGTCGTGCAGAGACTGAGATGCGCGAGTCTCTTCACCAGTTGTTTGTACGAATTGAGGCTTACCCCGAACTGAAAGCGAATGAAAACTTCCTGGCTCTGCAGGAGCGGATATCAGTTCTTGAGGATTCGATCGCCGATAGGCGTGAAATATTTAACGAATCCGTTCGTCTTAACAATATACGTGTACAACAGATTCCCGATCTGGTGATTGCCCGGCCGTTCAAATTTACTGAGCTGGAATACCTGCGGTTTAAGGCAGTAGACCTGCTACCAGTTTCGATAGGCTCGATTAATGATTGATGCTGTGCTGACTTTTACCATCAGCTTGGATCCCGCTGCATTTATGGCGTTATTAATTGTTAGCGCCCTCCTCTGCCTGACCTCACTACCGGTTGGGTTTTACTTTATCCGCCATGGTCGAATCATGCAGGATACGCCAACCTCAAAAATCCGCAGTGCAAGCCAGGGGTTTGTAGAGCTAGAGGGCCAGGCCAGGTCTGTTGATGACAAGCCACTGAGGGCACCAGGAACCGGAAAAGATTGTGTCTGGTACGACTTCAAGGCGGAGCAACACCAGGGTAACGGTTGGTTCGACTCGGGTAATCGAAAAGACAAATGGGTAACCGTCTCAACGGATCGCAGCCCCTTTAGCTTTTACATTGACGATAGCACCGGGGTTTGCGCTATAGACCCTGATGCCGCCACTGTGAAAGCTAAATTCACCAAGGTCTGGACACAAGGCGAGTATCGCTATACCGAGTCTAGAATTGACGAGAAAGAGAAAATTTATTGCCTTGGTCAGTTTGAAACTCACCAAGGACCATCACGGCAGAAAGTGATAAAAGAAAGCACCAGGGTCGCTCTCAATCAACTTAAGAAGGACCGTAACGAGCTACTTCGTAAATTTGATACCAATCGTGATGGCGAGATCGACCTTGATGAATGGAACATCGCAAGAAGCGCTGCGCGTGCCCAGGCAGAAAAAGAAGTGGCCGATGACTACGAGCCAACCCAGCACCACGTGCTTGTTAAACCATTCAACGGGAAAAACCCGTATATCGTCTCCTGTTTTGGTGAAGGTGAGCTTACGTCCCGATATCGGCTATATTCTGTGGCTTCCTTCGTGACTTTTTTAACAACGGGCATTTACTCAATCATCATGATTGTCATCCGCTGGGGGATCTAATTCAGTTCAATTCAGTTCAATTCAGTTCAATTCAATTCAATTCAATTCAATTCAATTCAATTCAATTTGGTTCAGTTCAGCTCAGTTCAGTTCAGTTCAGTTCAGTTCCATTCAGTGTAAACGGGGTTTACGGTACAGCTACGTTGTACCCGCTTGCCCTAGATATTTCTTGTGCTTTTATGTGAAGCCTGTCCAGCCAATGTACCCAGGTTCTTTTCTAACCACTTAATTTTAGATATTCGCATGGCGGAAGACTGGCCAGACGGATCAACGCAACCCGCGTCAAACTCTTCAATCCACTGAAAGTTCATGCCTCTTTCCCAGCAGAATTCCATTTCAGCAGTAGATTGTGTGCCGTTATACGTAGAGCAACCGGTGGTCAGTGCGATGAGTAAGAAAGCTACGATGGTCTTGTACATGTTGTTCACCCGTTTACCTGTTTGGTTTATGGAAGGAGATTTTACGGGTGACTTGTAAACCAGGAATGCTACCAATGTGCACTAATGTAACGGAATGTGACCGAGCACAAATGCACAATTCCCACCTGATAAAACGATGCGCCCCTCACCCCCACTGACCATCGCCAATTCTCCATGAAGAAATGACTTAGCGATGCAACGCCTACTGATGCAGGCCGTCCCCTGAATAGTTAGGGTATGATTGATTAATCCATAGGGCGCATAACAATAGAATACGAAAATCATCTTTGAGGCTTTAAATGTCAGATTTTTTTACTGCGACACAACGCAAGTTACAGAACGAGTTCGCGTCGACCGAGTTGGCCGACAGAATCCTGGAAGCAGCAGTAGACAATAAGTTGTCAGACCAGCAGGCGGAATTCATCCACACCCGCAATATGTTTTACCTTGCCACCATTGATGAGACTGGTTTTCCATCATGTTCCTATAAGGGGGGTAACATTGGCTTCGTCCGCGCGCTTAATGGCAACACCATCATTTTCCCGGACTACGATGGTAATGGCATGTTTATGTCCATGGGCAACATCGAGTCACAAGCCAAAGTGGGTTTGTTGTTTGTTGATTATGAACGCCCTCAACGCCTGAGGTTGCGCGGCACCGCCCGCTGCTTACGCGACGGCCCCATGGTCGATAGCTATCCAGGTGCCAACCTGGTGGTGGAGGTGGCTGTCGAACATGTCTGGGTCAACTGCCCTCGCTATGTACATCGCATGCAACCGCTCGAAACATCACCCTATCTACCTAAAGAGGACGGCAGCGCCACCCTGGCAATGTGGAAGCGCATAGATCTTATGCAGGACGTACTTAGTGAAGCGGAACGCGAACAGGCTCGGGTCATAGGGACCCTGACCATCGAGGAGTATGAAGCGTATATTGCACAGGGCAGACTTGTGTAAAACCGATGGCGCCGCTCGAACATAAAGCGAGTGCATGCGCCCGCTGGCCCCATGGTTGTATTCACTATTCCGCGAGCTTCGCCTTGCGCTCTGACAACCGTTGAAGGTGTTCGTCATGATCGGCTCGGGTGATCCGATATTTCGAGACAATCACCAAACCCAACACGTATAAGCCACAATAAATTGGCAAAAACAGGGTCGCTAAATCCATTCGAATTTCATGGGTGACATCACCTAAGGAAGTAATTCCATCTAATCCAACCAGAGACACAATCGATCCAGCGCCAATGATTCCACCTGCTGAAACCGCCTTGGCCGCAAAGCCGCGGGCAGCATAAAACAAACCTTCCGAGCGGCGCTGGGTCTTCAGTTCGCTGTCTTCCACCACATCCGCCATCATCGAATCCAGGAGCACGCCGCCGATGATGCCGCAGATGACTTCCATCACGATAAAGCCGCTATAAATATAGAGTGAAGTCCAGCTGCCGAGATCTGGCCAGTAACCAGTCAGCAATAAAATATAGGGTATTGGGTAGAGCGCAATATTCACAAGGATCGCGAAGATAGCGGCCCGTTTCTTGCCAAATATTTTTCCCAGGTAGGGCGCGGCCCAATAAGCGATTACCGGAGAGATCAAAACACCAATGGCGGTTACGCTGATTTGCTGACCTGAAAACCCAAAAAAATAAGTTGTATTGTAAAGGTAGAGCGCCGTTCCCAGCCCCCCCGCTATGCCAACGGTCAGACCAAAGAAAAACAGTGCCGCGAAGTTTTTGTTTTTAACAGACTGAAAGATCTGCTGGATTTCGCGTTTAATGGCCAAAAATCGGAAGGGTTCACTGGGCCTGGGTAGGCCTGCTGCGATCTTCTGGGTACCGAGCGATGAGACCAAAATCGCAGCGGCTATGACCAGCGCGCCCGCGATGCCATAAATACTGTAACCCGTCTGAGAGGCGACGCCATAAGCACCCACCCAGAACATGAAATTGATCATATGTATGCCATTACCGCCTGTCCAACCGAAGAAATGACGTAATGCAAGCCACTTATTTCGTCGATCGTAGTCTGTTTCAAGGTCTGGCAAGAGCGCGGTAGACGGCACTTCAAAGAGCGTAGTGCCTGTGCGAATCAACAACGCCATGACCAAGACATAGAAAAATGTATTGTCTTCATTCAGTTCGATCACCGGATTGAACAAAGCATAAAAGGTTAGCGGCAAAACAAAGAAAGAGGCGTACATAAACGGGTGTCGGCGGCCCAGAACATTGCTTGTTTTATCAGACCAGTGTCCAAGCAGAAGATCCGACACCGCATCCCATATCATCGCTATCGCCAAGGCAAGCGATGCAAGGTACCCCGGCAAGCCTAAAACCTGATTGGCGTATATCAATAGCAGATAGCTGAAGGCATTATTCTTAATACCGTAAGCAATAGACGCTGAGCCATAAAACCAAAACGTCGGGTTTTTCTCTAAAACCGGTGATGACATAACTACCCCTTGTTATACGACTTGCCGATTAGCGGCTCGATATCTCTTGCACTGATGAAGAGTTAACATTTTCTGACCGCCGAAATCGAGCGACCAAAAAGTGGTATTCCTCCAGACCAGATACCAGTGCATCCCGTCTATCAGCAGATGGGTAGTTTAAACCGTATTTTTTCTATAAAGCTAAAGTATCTTGATCGGGGTTTCGCAGCAAAATTTCTTAGCAGCGAGTTTTCTGCCAATCGGTGCCTGGGTTCGCACAGCCCAGAACACTTCAGGGGGCGTGCAGTTTTTTGAGCTCGCCTGATTCAACCCTCTGCGATGTTCGCGGCTCAACTGAATATTCTTGGCTTTACGGCCTTATAAAGCTCTCTAATTGGCTAAATAATTGCGATTATTGTTGACTCTATTCTCAGTCGGACGTTAAATTCTGATCGTTGCACCGAAATTAGCCGTTTGAAGAGACTCCGACAATATTTGGGATCTTGCTGTACTGGCGGCCGTTTCGAAAAACTGATCTTCCAGGGATCTATACGCGTATCGGCACGAACAGCGGCCAGCGGCGCGTCACCCCTGAAGCAGGCGATGGTCAGTGGCACTGTGAGTGAACAAGCTACCGGGCAAGAAGTATTGCGGCCCGGGCAACGGTGGCCGTACCACGGGCCTACAATTTTTAGGTGCGTTTGGTATCTAATGAATTTTGAAAAGGAGTATTTTTGTGGAACTAACTCAACATTACCAGAGTGAACTGCCGATACGTCAAGAGATTCATGAAACCCATGCGGCGGCAGCGGAACACTGGGCATCGCCCGGAACCTGGTGGACCGCAGAGGAACGCATTGCAATTGTTGCGGAAGTCCGGCGGGCCTGGGATGCCGATCCGATGCCACCCTGGACGACCCCTTCAAGTGTTTCCGGTCTGATTCCCGCTGATCACATACTGCCAACAGCAGCGATCGATGTGATCTGGCGCTTAACCAATCATGTCACTACGCTTACACAGAGTTGGTATGAATCGTATGTTCCGGAGCGATTATCGCCAGAACGCTATGTCGAAATCGTCGGCATGGTGGCGCAGATTACCCTGACGGATCGCTTTGCAGATGCCCTTGCGCTCGAACGCATTGCCCTGCCGCCTGCGGTTGCAGGAGAACCATCTCAGGCACTTCCCCAGGATGCAGAAGTGAGCACGCATTGGGTACCCACGGCGCCAATTGTCGATGGCTCGTGGAACCCGGCAACGCCCAGCGAGGTACCCAATGTGCGCAAAGCACTGAGTCTCGTAGCGGCAGAGCGGATTATGCAGTGGACGCTAATCGATGCACACTACGTTGCTGGCGGAGCACTGGCAGACGACTTTGGGCAGGATCACTGGTCGCTGCAGCGGTCTCAAATCGAGTTATTGGGAACACGGACCTCGATCGTCAACGATTGCTACTACTGAGCCGCTAGTCACGCGGTCCTGCTCGGTCGGAGTGGGCAAATATCAGGTAGCGAAATTTCCATGGGCCTTGTAAAGGACTTGGGAGAAGACGATGGTGGCGTGGAACATGGCGCCTTGTTGGCCAGGTTGTGTGACGCGGTTGCCGGAAAAGATGCGGCAGCAATGGCTGAGATACGCGAGGCTGTATTGAGTGCAATGGGGCCGGACCAGCTGGTCGATGCGGTGGGTGTCAGCGCGATGTTCCACATGATGAATCGAGTTGCTAATGCAACTGGAACACCGCTCGATGCGATCATGCGTGAGGCTGCACCAATAATTGAAGATTCCATCGGCGCCACCGGGTTTCTGAGCAGAGAAGACACACCTCTGTAGGGACCAACTTAAACGCCACTCGACCACTTTCAACTTTTCATGTTCATCTTTTCACGTTCACTTAGGCGTCGGTAGGACTTCACCTACCGATTGCCTTCCTGCCTCGCCATCAACCCTTGATTACTATAATCTACGCGTCTCAATTAGCCGCTTATATAGTCTTTATTATCTCGTCCCTAAGGTGTGTGCAATGATGGTGATCACCGTATTTTTGCTGTGTGTGTTCGTTGCAACCTATGTTCAGACCGTCACGGGCTTTGCGATGTCCATGATCATTCTCGCTGTGATTGGTGGGCTGCGGCTAGTGGACATCCCGACACTGACGGCGGTCGCTAGCTTGTTATCGCTTGCTAACGTTGTGTTGGCGCTGCGTTCAACGGCTCGCCACATTCAATGGAATCTATACCTCTGGCTGTCGCTAGGCCAACTGCCTGGGGTCGCTCTCGGCGTATGGTGTATTACCTATTTAGACGGAGAAGCTCGATGGTTGGCTGAACTTCTGCTGGGATCATTTATCACCCTTGGCGGCCTGTCAATGATGCTTCAGCCCCATTCTAAATCTGCTGTTTCACCCTGGTACAGTAGCATGGGTGCCGGCGTTGCCGGCGGCTTTGTGGGAGGCCTGTTTTCAGGGTCCGGGCCGGTATTGGGTTGGTTTAACTATCGGCAGCCATTGCCTTTGAATGCAATCCGAGCCACGCTGTTTGCCAGTTTTGCCCTCACCACGTTTATTCGAACGGTGGTTGTGGCTAGCCAAGGTGGGTTAACCTCCGAGGTGTGGTTGTACAGCGCACTAGCGTTGCCACTGGTCGTGGCAGCGACCTGGCTGGGCAGGCACTTTCCACCGGCACTTCCCGAAGCAAGCATGAAACGCCTGGCATTCGGGCTATTGATGGCGATGGGACTTTGGCTCATCGTCTCACCGCTTGTCATCGGATGAGTTGATTAGCGCGCCGCCTCACCCTTTGGTGGACTCCATAGTCTGGCAAATAACACCCCAACAACCATGACAGCAGCAAAGTAAACGGTAGGCAAGACCGCGACATCCGTTCGTTCAAGGATGCTGGTTGCCACGAGAAATGCTACTGCCAGATTCCGAATGGAACTTTCCAGCGCAATGGTTGCGCAGGCAGAGGCCGGCAAACCTACCCAGGCCGCGACGCCATACCCGACCCCGAGAGTTGCGCCACACAGCCCCAGAGACCAGGCCATTCCCGGGAGCATATGCCCACTCACAAGATCCCACTGTTCCACCAAGATCACCGCCACGACAACGTAGATCGACAGCTGCATCAAACGCTGAAACCTGGTTTTGTAACGAATAGCCGACGCTGGTAAAGCTTGTCGCCACCAGCCCCCCAAAACGATAGGAAGGACGATGAGTACCAGTAACTGAAGCAACGTTGTACCTACCGGGACTTCAATGCCAACGGGCCCCTCCGGCAGGAACAGGGCAAAGCCCCAGAAGAACAGCGGGATCGTCAAAAACGACAGTGCTGTCGAGATCGTGGTTAGAATCACAGACAGCGCAAGATCTGCGCGGGCCATGAGCACCAAAACATTCGAAAAGCCACCGCTAGGACACGCGGCGATGAGCAGAGTACCCAACAATAGCGCTTCATCGACCGGCAATTTAAAGAGCACAACCACGCCGACAAGCGAGAGGGCAATACAAGGAAATGCAAACGAGTGGATCAATGTACCCAGCAGCGGCAATCTGGGTTGGCGAAGGACGTCAGAAAATTGTGAGGCTTCCAGGTCCAATCCCACCGACACCATGGTAAAAAACACCACAAGGGGCAACACCATTTCTTGGACACTAATTTCCATCAGTTGTACCTCTCACGAGCGCCACTAGTCGGTGGCCGGAATAAATCGGTGGTCTCGAAACGCCGGTAACGCGTTCAACCGTTCAGACAAAGCAGGCAGTGTGCAGGGCGCTGTTTCTGCGAGTCGCGGCAAGTCGATGATCTGCATGAAATCGTAAAGGACGACCGCATAGATGTCGGCCAGGGTCATGGCATCGCCGTGCAACCAGTCGCACTCCCCTAGCGCGGCTTCCAGCGCCGCAAGACCTCTGCGCGCCTGATCAAACAAGCGATCTAGCCAGGGGCCATGGATAAGCTCACGGGGGCGTTGAAACCGCTCGTAGGAACTCGCCACGCCTTTTTCCATAGCGCCAGTGGCAATGGCGCATAGATACTGCACGCGGCGGCGATCATGACCCATTGCTGGCAGCAAGGCATGTGTGGGATCTCCGATTTCAAGGATGTGATCAATAATCGCGGCGCTGTCGATGAGGGTTTCGTCGTCTTCTAGCACCAACACCGGAACACGACCAAGTGGTGTGTGTGGCGCGAGTTGAGCGCCGTCCTCGATCGCAGCCAGCACCTCGCGTTCGAACGGGACGTTCACCGTCGCCATCACAATAGCCGTCCGGCGCACAAAAGGAGACAGATCTCGACCGATTAACAACATGGCATGCCCTCCCGACACCACACTACCCCCAACGCAAATTGCGGGAAGAGCGAGCCGGCAGCGGCGCTAAAATAGAGCGTCATAGTGGATGTGCCTCTAGCATTCATGGCGTAGAGCGCACGTAAGCGGTGTTTGCTTGTTTGGCCGTGTCGCCGCGCAGTTGCGGCATCACCTCGGTGGCGAACAACCGCAGTGAATCCATCACCACCTCCCATGGCTGGCCACCATAATCGCCCTGGTAAATAAAACGGTCACAACCGGATAACTCAATCTGACGGCTGATACGATCTGTCACCTCTTGTGGGCTCCCCACCGCGATCGCACTCGTCGCCTTCTCTAACGCCATAATTCGTGGCGGCAACTCCACGTCCTTGGCGTTCACGCCAAAACGCTTGGCAAACACCCAGCGCTGAAAATCGAATTGATATTTCTTTAAATGATTAAAGGCGGATTGTGAAGTCGACGCGCAATGAACGTGAGAGAGGATAGTGATCATCGGGGCATGTGAATGGCCGCTTTCTGACCAGATCGCCCGATAGTGATCACACATATTGGCTAGCACATCGTTATCGACCGCCAGCGTCGTGATGACAACGCCGATACCCAAACGTGCCGGGAGTTCAACGGACTCAAGACTACCCGCCGCAACGTAAATAGGCGGGTGTGGCGTCTGAATGGGCCGGGGCTCAAGCGTCACGCCTTCCAGCGGGGCGCGGAACCGCCCTTGCCAGGACACGTCGCGTTCCGTCCACAATTTGATTAGCAATTCCAGGCCTTCGGTCTGCATGTCTGATGCGTTTTTTGCCTCTTGATCGAATTGTCGATACATGGCTGGTTCCACGCCTTTACCCACCCACACCTCGGCACGGCCACCGGACAGGACATCAAGCGTGGCAAAGTCTTCAGCAATCCGAACGGCATCATGATGGGGTAGTAGCGTGACCCCACTAGCCAGTCGCACCTGGCTGGTTTGAGCCGCCACCCAGGACAGGAACATTTGTGGCACGGCCATGATGAAATCACTGAAGTGATGCTCGCCCGCCACCACGGTGTCAAAGCCCAATGGCTCTGCCGCAGAGAGATATTCCAAAATGTTAGCGTGGCGCTCCGCTTGACTGGTGCGAACGCCCGTTGTCGGATCCGCGCGATGATCCCCAAGTGAACATAGTCCGATTTGCATGTCGCTTTCTCGAAATTAGCCATTCGTAGAGTGACGGTATCTTCGGCCAGATATATAGTAGGCGTCAAGTCTTAAATCAATAATTCAACCACTCGCTCGCACAGGTGCATGCCGTCTGTAGTAAATCCATCCATACCAACCCGACCGCTAATGACACGTTAGGTGGCCGCGGGCGTCTTGTTGACACTGCCGGTCACTGGCTGGCACAACGGCCACCGTCTGCCATTTCCGCGCGCTTCCTGGCCAAAGAGGCGAGTGTGCACCCCACTTTCGTTGGACAATGCTTTACGCCCCTTTCCCTGCTGTTTGAGCAGGCGCATAAAGCATTAACCGAACGGTTTTTGGGTGACACCAGCGTTGATGACGTCTTGATGCAAGCCTGGACCGAGCCACTGGCAATGGCAGGTCATTCGGATTACTGGCGGGCTCACGTCCATCTGATGCTGGATGACGTCGACGTCCATCTTGCGCGCGATCATCCAGTGCAACACCTTCAGCAGGCCATTGCCCTGCGCCATCCCCGCCAATCGTCGCTCAAAGGGGCGGGGTTAGCCGCCGCCTGGTGGTCAATGCAAATCGGTGTATTAGTATTCGAGCGGCCACTCAATCAAGGCTTTGGGGTAACCCCCACCAATAAGGCTCTGGTGAAGCAACAGGTACATGCAGTGATTGATGCATTGATTCGTGGCAGAACTCCCCGATTGCAAAAAACGTCTATTGTGGCAGGAGCTGAACAGCTACCACCCTTCGGTCCGGCCGAAGGCCGCGAGGGTGCCGAACACGCATTGCTCAGGGCAGCGATGCACTTGTTTTGTGATCGCGTTGATGTCGGGGTTTCCGGGCGTGAACTGTCCAAACTGGCGAACGTCAACTATGGCTTGATTCATCACTATTTTGGGTCCAAAGAGGCGGTCTTCGATCAGGCCTTTCTGAGACTTCATGATCACTACGTCGAGGATATGATGAGCGTGCCATCGTATAAGCGTAGCCAACGAATGACGCAGCATGAGTCTTTTCTTCGTGGTTGGGCTGCGCGAGAATTATCGGGTTCGGCGTTGCCGTCCATTGAGCTGAAAGGCATGAGAGCCTTGCTCCAACAGCTCATTGAGAGGCGCGGCATTGATCGTCGCAATAATATGGCCATGGCGGCGGCACGTGCACAGACCTATGCGGTAACGGCCATGTTGTTGGGTTGGGTCTTGTGCCGTCCCTTGTTATCGACGGCATTACAAACCGACGAGTCAACGTTACTAGGCTATCTATTAGCGATACAAAACCATGTTCTCAAAGAAAAATTTCAATAGCCTAACGTTTAGCGAAATGACATCTGTTTCCAATAAGTGTCTTTGCGATAAATCTTTTCGTCGCGCACGGCATACAGATCCACAACATTAACGTGAAACGGTGCGCCGGATTGATCTAACCCTTTCGTGGTGAACGTTTGCAGCACGAGATCATTTGCGGGTCGTTCGACGAGATTGTCGTACTCAATATTCGACCAGTATTTTCGGCGCCACTGCAACTCCTCCATCATGGCATCCACCCCACTAAGCACTCGACCGGTAGGGGTTTGATCAGCGGCGGCGCCGTAGTGCATATGCCACTCGAAGTCTTCGGTAAGAATCGCTCTCAGCCCGGCGGCATCCGCGCTACCGTAAGCCCGCCTAAACTGCGTCATGATAGTGTTCACAGTCGTTTGATCCAGCATGGGAATATGAAGACCTGATATGGATTGGAAGGGAATATTCTACGCAATTAGACGCTATCTACAAGTGGCTAAATACGTAACTGGTCACCACGCTCATCTCACGGTGCTCGTTTAGCGCGTTGGCTTAAAGGGACTTTTACGGGACAGAGTTCTGCGTCTGGAAAGGGTGCAAGTAACAGATTGAAAACGAAGTTGAAGGCGCTACTGATAAAAAGCATATGGACTGTGGAAATTTACTGGATTACTGCTGTTGGGTTGGGCTGATGGGTTAATGCAGCCAAGTTTGCTGCCAACATTAACCAATCAGCTAGTACTTCTAGACTCCAAACACCACCCAAACAATTGATGCCGAAGGAACTCAGATCTCTACCAGTCCAATGACATTGTTTCCTATTGCGCCTGAGCCAAGTCCGATGTTGATTTGGGGATATAACAAGAACCATCCGAACTACGGGTAACTACACTCCCCGGATTTCGCCGCGCCCAAACAGCGGCTTCTTGATAAGTCTCAAACCGAAACTCGCGCAATTTATAACTAGGATCATATGCTCCAACCTCAAAGTGCTGCATGACTGCATCACCAACATCGCACTTAAACTTGGCCGCCAGTTCACGGTCTTCCATTAAGGCAATAGCCAGCCTCAACAATGTTTGCTGTGGTCCATTCGGGCTATCTACTGCCGAATTAGAGGCTTCAAGTGCACCTATGTATTCTGCCGGGTTAATGCCGCTATTCTTTGCATAGCCCATTGCGTATTCATTCCCCTGTCTGGCACCATCCAGCTCTTCAAGAAGAAACAGGTATGCAAGTTTACGGTTCGGTATTTTTTCTATCACCACTTCGGAGAATTTTTTGACAGCTGCTGCATACCCGTGGACGAAGATGTACTGTTGGACATCTTTTGGCGTTGGTGCGGTGGTACCCTGGCTAGCCAATCGTTGTTCTTCTGGCGTGTCGGCTTGAGCCACGCGACTTGTAATTAGCGCTCTTGTCTTGTCGACGCTAAAACCATTTTCCCTCACAATGCTGGACCACCTGTAGCCCAGTTGGTTGTCCTCTGGAACACAGGTGCTCTCGGCACGCCTCGACCCAAGATTATATTGAGCAGAGGCATAACCCTGATCAGCTGCCAGACGAAACCACTTCACGGCTTCTTTATCGTCTTCAGGAATCTCTTCGCCGTTACGATACATTACACCTAGGTTATATTGAGCAGCGGCATAACCTTGATTAGCGGCCAGCCGATACCACTTTAGAGTCTCTTTATGGTCTTCGGGAACCCCAAGACCATTGTCATACGCCACGCCAAGGTTATATTGAGCTTCGGCATGCCCCTGATCAGCCGCCAGATGAAACCACTTCGTGGCCTCTTTATGGTCTTCGGAAACCCCCTCGCCGATGGTGTACATCAGGCCAAGGTTGTTTTGCGCATCTGCTAATCCCTGGTTTGCAGCCCGTCGAAACAACTTCATGGCCTCGTTACGGTCTTTTGGAACCCCTTCGCCACTGGTGTACATCAGGCCAAGGTTACTTTGAGCATCCGCTAACCCCTGATTCGCAGCCTGCCGAAACAACTTCACTGCTCTCTGATGATCCTGGGGGACCCCTTCGCCTTTGGCGTAATTCACGCCAAGGTTATTTTGGGCTTCCGCATTTTGCTGACTCATTTCATTTCTCCAGATTTAAAATATCTATTACCAACCACATGTACCAACCACATGCCCTAGATGTTTCTCGTGACGCCATGAGAAACCTTGCCGGCCAGCGTGCCCATATTCGCCTCTAACCACTTTATTTTAGCTATGCGCATTGGCGTGGCATCGGCAGTCGGCTCAACACAACCTGCGTCAAACTCTTCAATCCACTGGAAGTTCATGCCTCTTTCCCAGCAAAACTCCATTTCAGCAGTAGACTGTGTGCCGTTATAAGTAGAGCAACCTGTAGTCAGTGCGATGAGTAAGAAAGCCACGATAGTCTTGTACATGTTGTTCACCCTTTTACCTGTTTGGTTTATGGGAGGAGATTGTAGGGGGGGCTTGTAAAGCAGGGTTGCTGCCAATGTGCACTAATGTAACGGAATGTGACCAGGCATAGATGCGCAGCTACCAGCGAATAAGAAAGATAGGAACGAGTGCATTCCCACAGGCAGGTTACGTAATTGCGTTGATATCCTTAACAATCTGGCCCAGCGATTCTCTATCAGCTTCATCAACGATGGGAATGCTGACCTCAATGCGGTCGATCAGCCCAGCGTAACGCTGCGCTATCGTGCCCGCGAGATCGTCATAGAGGGCAACGACAACAAATTCATCCAACACGTCATCGTCAATCATCAACGCCATTTGATCCCAGGCCTGATTTTTACTCGCAGCTGCAAGCTCGGTGCAAAGGTCTTCCAGGCCGTAAAGGTGGAATGCGCGACCATATGCTGGTGTAGAGCAGTAAAAGGCCAATCGCTGCCTTGCTATCTCTCTTCGCTGTAACAAAGTTTCTTCATCTCGAGAGGTAGCAATCAGTGGTTTCAAACATATCTCAAAGCCGGTTTTCCGCGCAGCTATTGCCGGGTTTACGACTTCCCGAATGTAACGTGGTGAACAAACAGGATGGAGACGAAGACCATCTGCGACCTCTGTCGCGACCCTGCACATATACGGGTTGACGGCAGCGACATGAATCGGAATGTTTGGCTGGTCTATCGGTTCAGGTGTAAAAAGGGGTACGGTCAAATTCAGTTGGTAATGATCTGACTCGAACTCAAGCTTCGACTGGGTCTGCCAACTGTGCCAGATAGCGCGCACCGCCATGACGTAATCACGCATCCAGGGTCCGGCGGCATGCCAGTCCATTCCATATCGCCGCATAATGTGGCCACGCACCTGGGAACCCAATCCCAGCTCAAACCGACCATTGGATATTTTTTGTAGTGTCCAGGCAGCCTGGGCAATCACAAAAGGGCTGCGGGCGAACGCTATAGCAACGGACGTGCCGATGTTAACTCGACCGGTGGCGAGTGCCGCCATCGTCAAGACCTGAAAAGGATCATCCTTTGTTTCTTCCATCAGTAACGTCTGATAGCCAAGGGACTCGGTGGTCGCTGCATCAATAGCGACTTCATTCAGGTTAAGACTGTCATCTGGCGATCTAAGGCCAGGGTCCAGTTTACCAAGAGGCAATAATGTTTCAGCTTTCATGTCACGAAGCCTAGGCTGAGTTGATCGTGCTGTCCAATTCCACCTTTTACTCAGGTGATCAAACCACGTTACTGTCGCTTGATCCGAGCAACGATACGGCAAGCGCTTCAGCCACCTTAATGCCGTCTATTCCTGCGGAAAGGATTCCTCCTGCATAACCGGCCCCTTCACCAGCTGGGTATAAGCCCTTCATGCTCAGGTTTTGGAAATCCGAACCACGCTTAATGCAAATGGGGGAAGACGTTCGCGTCTCAACGCCTGTGAGTAATGCCTCCGGCATCGCAAAACCTTTAATTTTTTGATCAAAAGCCGGAATAGCCTCACGTATCGCGTCAATGGCGAATTCAGGCAGCGCCTCAGACAAGTCACCGAGTTTAATGCCCGGTTTGTATGAAGGTTGGGCTGACGCCAGAGCAGTGGAAGGTTCATCAGCAAGGAAGTCTCCGACGAGTTGCGCCGGGGCATTGTAATCGCTGCCTCCCAATTCATAGGCGAGTTTTTCGAGCTTTCGTTGGAGATCTACCCCCGCGAGCACATGTCCCGGGTAATCGGTCTCGGGATTAATACCGACAACAATGGCCGAGTTTGCATTGCGCTCATTTCGCGAGTATTGCGACATACCGTTCGTCACGACATGACCTTCTTCAGAGGTCGCAGCAACAACTGTCCCACCCGGGCACATGCAGAAACTATAGACACTTCTACCATTAGCACAGTGGTGGACTAACTTATAATCCGCTGCCCCAAGCAGCGCGTGGCCAGCATTTTCACCAAACCGGGCGCTATCAATCACAGACTGGGGGTGTTCAATACGAAAACCAATTGAGAAGGGTTTGGGTTCAATGTAGACACCCTGCTCCGACAACATCGAAAAAGTATCACGCGCACTGTGCCCCATAGCCATTACTATGTGGCGGCTGTTCAAAATCGTTCCGTCGGCCAAGCAGACGCCCGTCACTTGCCGAGGGATATTTTCGTTTGTTTCTTCAGTGGTTAATGCATCGCGATGATTCGATTCGGTATCTATGCAGGGTTCATGGAGCAGGCTTACTACTTTTGCATCGAAATGAATCTCACCACCGAGGCTAATAATTTCAGCACGCATTCGTTCAACCATCGTTACCAGCTTGAATGTACCAATGTGCGGCTTACTTAAAAAAAGAATCTCTGGTGGAGCGCCAGCTTTCACAAATTCGTCAAGCACCTTGCGGCCTAGATGTCGTTTGTCTTTGATCTGGCTGTACAGCTTCCCATCAGAGAATGTTCCAGCACCACCTTCACCGAATTGAACATTAGACTCGGTGTTTAATTGACTTTTGCGCCAAAAGCCCCAGGTGTCTTTTGTTCGTTGCCTTACATTGGATCCGCGCTCGAGCACGATAGGCCGCAGCCCCATCTGCGCCAACAAAAGTGCTGATAATATGCCGCACGGCCCAAAGCCGACAACAATAGGCCTTAGTTGCGCCTCATTCGGAAATCCGCTTTCGGCCATCGTCACAAATTCGTAGTGAGTATCGGGCGCAGGCCTGCAGGTGACGCTTTGCCTGCCCAACAAATCGTTTTCTAACTCGGCACCAAGCTGAACGTTGACCTGATAAATTAGCTGTATGTCAGCTTTGTTACGTGCGTCATAGCTTCTTTTGAAAACGGTGAAGTTGACCACTTCTCCAGCACTAATTTTCAAGCGGGTGCAAATCGCATCCAGCAGCGACGTGTCTGCATGGTCTAGGGGCAATTTGATGTTGTCCAAACGAAGCATTTGATTCAAAGAAGGCCAGCCAGGCTATATTTTAACATGGCAAGGCGATATTCAGTCCGCCTAATTCAACCCGGGTGGCGAGATGATGCCGATAGACCGACGTTATTAGGACATAACCGGACCATCAACTAACCAAAAGTGCGAGTGATAAATGAAACCTGCCTTTGGCAGGTGGATATCCTTAAACGAAAAGACCAGCGGCGTGACCCGATGCCCAGGCCCACTGGAAGTTGAATCCACCGAGATGTCCGCTTACGTCAAGAACTTCACCGATAAAAAACAGCCCCGGTTGGTTGTTGGCTTCCATCGTCTTGGAGCTAACACCGTTCGTATCTACACCACCCAACGTTACCTCGGCCGTGCGATAGCCCTCTGTGGCGGAGGGCTTCAATAGCCATTGGTTCAATTGGCTACCAATCTGGCACAGCGCAGTATCGCTAAATTCAGCCAGGGCGAGGTCATCTGATTCGGACCACCACAGGGAGGCCAGTTCTTTCACCACCGACCGAGGCAACTTTTGAGTTAGCACGGTCCGAAGAAGACTTGCGCCATGGTTAGCCTTACTGTCGACAAGCCAATCCGCCGCCAAAGTCCCCGGTAATAGATCAACTTGAATGTCATCACCTGGGCGCCAGTAATTGGAGATCTGCAATACCACCGGGCCACTTATACCACGGTGAGTAAATAGCATGCTTTCAGTAAAAGATTGACCGTTGCAACTCAGCTCAACTTCAAGAGAGGTCCCGGCTAACCGGTCGCAGGTAGCTTTAAACGTATCGGTAAACATTAGGGGCACGAGGCCTGCGGTTTTCGGCAAAACCTGCATGCCAAACTGTTCTGCAATTTCGTAACCGAAACCACTGCCGCCCAACGTTGGAATAGACAGCGCTCCTGTGGCAACGACGAGTGATCTACAGGTCATTGAAACAACTGTTGTGTCGTCCTGTTTTTGCGATTGCTCCAGTCGAAGCGAGAACCTGGCGTCGCCGACACCTGCTAACGCTTCTATTTCATCCACCTCTACGTGGGTTTCGGTGATCACGCCGGCACGATCGCATTCATCAACCAACAGACCAAGGATATCTTTCGCGGAACGAACGCAAAACAACTGACCGTGTTTTCGCTCCTCGTACTCTATATGGTGCTGTTCGACCAGGGAGATAAAATCCCATGCGGTAAATCGACTTAAGGCTGCAATGCAGAAATGGGGGTTCGCTGACACATAATTGCTGGGTTCAACATAGAGATTCGTGAAGTTGCATCGCCCGCCTCCGGACATCAGTATTTTCTTTCCAACCTTATTGGATTTCTCCAGTAGCAACACACTTCGCCCGCGCTCTGCCGCAGTCTTAGCACATAAAAATCCAGCCGCGCCAGCGCCCAGGACGATCACGTCATAGTGGTTTGATTCGGTCAACATATGGAGTCCTGCTTAGAAGTGACACACTAGTATTCGGCACTACATCCCAGTGAGAACTCGCATGACGTGATCGGTGTCAGTATCTCACACACGTATGCCTGAAAACGTACCTGCCGCTATTGTTACACCCTTTTACCAAAGACTCGATCAGGGGACGCATATGAGCGATATGCAGCAATAGATGTGCAGCAACAAATGCAACCCAGCCAGAGCAACCAAACGACAAGTCAGCGTCAGCCGCTACGGCCTCTATCTATTGTGATGAAGTATAAGTTGGTGACGTAGAAAGATAATAGCCCCGGTACTGTCTGGAGAACCGGGGGCACGAAGACCACTGCCAAAAAGTTGCAGTTTGCAACTACTAGTCATTATGCAATTTATAAAGCATACCGAAATGCAACTCAGGGTATTCATTCGGGTTGCGCGCGCCCAGGAAAAACCCCGAGAAGTGATAATTTTATTATATATAACAATAGCTTAAAAATTTTATTCGGCCTGACACTAAAAGCTGGCACACCGATTGCAATCTTTAGTCTGCCTCGGGAAGGATCCCGAAGCTTACTTTCAGAATGACTTTATCGGAGAAACACGAATGGAACTGAAACTCGTAGCAAGCAACAACACAAATCTACTGCCGAAGACAGAAGCACCTACTCCTGTTGTCGATATAGCTCGTGGTGTTTCCCACGACCTGAGCAATGTACTTTGCTGGATGAATGGTTACCTGCAAGAACTCCGAGAATACTGTGGACCGGATGGTCTTCCGTTAATTGATGAAGTCGTGCAAGCATCCTCTGAAATAGAGCAACTGACCAAGCAATTGAGCCAAGTCGGTCGTCCTCAGCAGGATGATGCAAGCAAGCCTATCAACATGGGAGAGCTTTTCGCACAGCAAGCTGGATTCGTCGGTAATCTTTATCCTGACATCAGGATCAAACTAAACATTGATACTGATTCCACTGTAGTCGGTGACGAAGACAAGATGAAACGAGTGGTGCAAAACTTGTTAGTGAACGCGTGTGACGCGATACCCGACACTGGAACTATCGAACTGGGAGCGAAAAAAATCGACGAAAGCACCGTCCATTGTTGGATTTCAGACGATGGTTACGGGATGCCCAGAACCATACAAGATAAAGTTTTCGATCGCTATTTCACCACCAAAGGTAACAAAGGCTCTGGTATCGGGCTGGCAAACGTCAAGCAAATCGTAGAGGAGCACGGTGGTAATATATTGCTTACATCTGTGGTCGACCAGGGCACTACTTTCGACCTATACCTGCCCTTCAAAAGCGTGAATGTTTCCCGCACAGCCTAGAAACTAATTGAGGGATCAGTGCCCTATTACCGGTGAGACCGGTCAGTTAGGGCACCACGATCCCAGAAGCGATCCCTGTAGCTACCCTGGACCTCTGACTAAAGGTCTCTGATTAGAGCCCTCTGGCGGGAGGCCATGCCAAACTAATTTAGCAGTGATAAAGCTTCAGATAGGGCACCCCTTATGAATCCCCCGGTAGGGAAACTGTCAGGCAACCCATTGGGAACTTGTAAACAGCATTGGTCATCTAAGACCAGGGGCGTAGCGCACGCCATTTGTCGTCGGTGCCGAGTGCCGCGCTATCCGCATCATAGCTGTACAGCCAGTGTTGCTGTGGTGAGAAACCACCTTCCAGCCTGGCGCTGGTACTGCGGAATCGTGCGTTACGCGACTCAATCTGCTCTGGTGTATCGACGTGGTACCAACCCTCCGCGCTTCTTGACTGCTGAACTAACAGGCTTGCTCGGTCATATCGTAGAGATTCGTAGTGCTTAAGTGCGCCCGGCAGGGAATCCCCGCGACGTTCGAGGGTGCGCGCTAAGACCCAGGCATCTTCCAGCGATTGGACAGCACCCTGAGCGTGGTAAGGCAACATGGCGTGCGCAGCATCACCCATCAGCGCAACTCTGCCGTTCACCCAGGAATCAGGTGGTTCACGGTCGTGCAGGGCTGTGGCGAAGATAGTCGGTGTCGCTTCAATGATTTGCTTCGGGCGATCGTACCAGCCATCAAAAGCATCGATGACCTCCTCCCGGGTCGCTGTTTGTGACCAGGATTCCCTGAGCGGATCATTCGTCCTGCCCAATGCTAACCAGTTGAATTTTTTACCCCCTGAAACGAAATAGTAAACAAACGACAGACGGGGCCCCATGTCGACATAGGCTGACACCGGGATGTCCAGATGAGAGATAGCATCGCTATCGATTACTCCTCGCCAGCTGGCGTAGCCAGAATCCCTTGGGCTGCCGGGTTTAAATACCTGATCACGCACAATCGAATGAATTCCATCGGCACCAACAATGACATCGCCTTCAATTCGACGGCCATCAGTGGTGGTTACCCAGGCGCTAAGCTCATTCTGTTCGACGGATGCAACACGGGTATTCATGAGAAGTCTGGATGAATCAAGTGGCGCCGTTAGAAGATCTATCAGGTCAGCCCGGTGGGCATGGTAATACGCGTGCCCATAGGTAGCCTTTACCATCGGCTGCAGAGGTGTTTTCAGCACGGTTTCGCCCGTATCCCAAACACTATATTTATGAAAGTCAGGTTCTGTGCAGAACTGTTTTAGTGGCTCTCCCAGCCCAAGTTGCTCGAGAACTCGGACACCGTTAGGGCTCAGTTGAATACCAGCACCTACCGTTGTCAGGGCAGGTGCCTGCTCTACCAATACGTAGTCAATCCCCAGTTGCGCCAGGGACAATGCCAGTGTAGAGCCACCAATTCCAGCACCAACTATAATAACTTTCATCCAATCGCCCGACCCTGATCATCTGGGCATTACTATATTAGTAGGGTCAAGCGGATAGCAAGCCGTGGTCGCTCACAAGATGATGCATTCGGTTAGTTCAACACGGCGGTCGGATAGTTCTTACGGTGTAAATTAATGTTTGTTATAACGGGTATATAACGATCCCCTTAGTCTGTTAACAGACAAAACCAGCCTTTGTACCAGTGACGCTTTACGGACAGGATAATTTAGCTATATACATCAGCATATACACGTATAGCTTTCATTTGGTTTTTTCCTCCTATGCTATGATCGAGTTCACAACAAGCACATACACCTGTCACCTCAGTGCGATGTCAGTTTCCTTGGGACCTGGACATAGAACGGTCAACATGACGCTAACCCCTCGCGGTCACTGATAAAAAGCCAAAGTTGAACGGCAGGTAATCGCTTAGTATTCGCTGCCCGACTTACGCTTTATTAGATAGTAAAGCGTAAAGGGAAGCCGGTCCCTTCACTAACAATGCTCGAACATTGAGCAAGCAGGAAAATCGAAAATGGCCACGACACTTACCCTTGAGGCTTTGGCAGAACGCCTGGACCGACTGGAATCAAAAGAGGCGATTCGCGACATTGTTACCGCTTATGCCATTGCCTGTGATGAACACGACATGGATAGACTGATGAGTCTGTTCTGTAACGACGCCTGCTTTGACGCACCCAATGGTTCAATGGTGGCAGACGGGAAGGATGAGATACAAACATTGTTTGAGCAGACATTCAAGATTCGAGGCCCTGCTTATCACTGGACCCACGACACCACCGTCGTAATAGACTCCGAAGATCCTGACAAAGCGCAAGGGCTGGTTCTTAGTCACGCGGAAACAACCCCGAATGGCGTTGTGTCAATTGCGGCTATGCGCTATACCGATGATTATCGGCGAGAACCCGACGGTCAATGGCGATTCTGTAAACGCGTTATTCGATTTCTGTATTACGTTCCCGCTACTGAGTACAGCCAGGGTTTAAATCAAGCCAACCGCGTGTTGATGGGCGATAACCGAATGGCAGCAGATTACCCCGAGGCGCTCCCAGCCTGGCATAGCTTCATCGAAAAGCACGGTCCTTTAGAATTAGGATGAGTACTGACGTGACAAAAAAATCTCGCCACGAAGAAATGATGGGCCTGGCAGACAGGGCTCTGGATCATTTTCAAAATCACACAACCGACATGGCCCCCGAGCCCATGCAAATGCCGGTCGAGGCTTATACTAACCAGGAGCGCTACGTCGCTGAACGCGAACGCATCTTCAAAAACCTCCCACTCGCTTTAGCATTATCATTAGAGCTTCCTGAAGCTGGCGATTATAAGGCGATGACAGTGATGGAAACGCCAATCATCCTCTGCCGAAATGATCAGGGAAGCGTAAAATGTTTCCTGAATGCATGCCGGCATCGCGGCGCCCGCCTTTGCGAAGATGGGCGCTCATCCAGCCGGGTTTTTGCATGCCCCTATCATGCCTGGACTTATGACCGAGATGGCTCCCTCATAGGAATATATGCCGCGGAAACATTTGGGGAATTGGATTATTCCCAGCAAGGGTTGACAGAGTTACCGTGCGAAGAACGCAGCGGTCTAATCTGGGTCGGTTTGACGCCGAATTTACATTTCGACCTGGATGAGTGGCTTGGCGACTTTGCTGCGGAACTTGATACACTGGCGCTCGCTGACTGGCATCTACACGAAAGCCGGGTACTGCAAAGTCCCGGCTGGAAAATCACGATGGACGGTTATCTTGAAGCCTATCACCACAACCTGGTTCACGGTAAGACCGTGGGGAAACACACCGTTGGAAATTTGCTGGTACTCGATACCTATGGACCGCACCAGCGCTTAACGTTTGGTCGCAAAACATTAGGCGACTTGAATGCGCAGGAAAAATCAGCCTGGAATCCCGAGGAGCATATCCGCCTGATTCATTCCTGTTTCCCCAACCTCTCCATTTCCGGCATTCTGGGTGATCATTGCCTGGTTAGCCAGATATTCCCAGGGCCGGAACCTGACAGCACGGAGACAGTTCAATATATTCTGGCTGCCCGCCCACCAGAAACAGCGGAACAGATT
>Ga0208971_1000395_pt1 | contig 31742 bp, 19 predicted proteins | sample AOAMet1_18_M0_10_2_FD_188229 | JGI IMG/M metagenome (GOLD analysis project Ga0208971, IMG submission 188229) | Ammonia-oxidizing marine microbial communities from Monterey Bay, California, USA - CAN11_18_M0_10 (SPAdes) | ecosystem: Environmental > Aquatic > Marine > Intertidal zone | place...
TGCCTGTGGCATTTGCAACGGCCCTGGCGACATCTACGAATGCGGATGCTCCGACATCCCCGAAGGAGACTGTGACTGCGACGGAAACCAACTGGACGCGCTGAACATTTGCGGTGGAGATTGTGCTGCTGACGCCGACCAAGATGGCATCTGTGATGACGTGGACGACTGTGTAGGGACCCTCGACGCATGTGGCGTCTGCAATGGCCCAGGTGCTGTCTACGACTGTGGTTGTACTGAAATCCCTGCTGGAGATTGTGACTGCGATGGAAACCAAGAGGACGCCACGGGTGTCTGTGGAGGCGATTGCACGTCCGACATTGATGAAGACGGCGTTTGCGACACCGACGAAGTGCCGGGTTGCGATGACCCATTGGCCGACAACTATGACCCGAATGCCACAGACAACGACGGAAGCTGCACCTATTTGCCGGCTTCTTTTGAAGGACTTGTGGCCGAAGCATATGAGTTGAACAGTGTGGAGCCAGGCACCCATACCTTCAGGGTTTACGCGCAATTCAGCAACCCGAATGACCAACTGGTCTCCATTTTCGGAACAGCGAATGACCCCTTGAGCATCACGTCTTCAGCGCCGTTCTTCCAAGAAACCAATGGTGGGCCCACCGCCTCCAGCATCATTCCTGCGCTGTTTACCCCCCTCCCAGATTTGGAATGGGACAGCTTTGTCACCATCGGTTCGCAGGACAACTCCGGAACAGAAATTCTCAATGCTGGTCTGGACTTCTCCTCCTTTGAATCGGGTGGCAGCTTGAATTCAGATCCGATTACCGGTGGCAGTTGGTTTGTCTTCCCGAACCAACAGCCCACAGCTTTCCCTGATGCACAGGGGCGTGTTTTGATTGGACAGTTCACCACATCGGGTACTGTAACGCTCACCTGCAATTTGCAGTACCGTGCCTCAGACGGCACGAATCCTCAGGCAACAAACCTCACCTTGGTGTTCCCCAACAATTGTCCGGAGGACATCAATGGAGACGGCCTGGTTGCTGTGGACGACATTCTGATTCTGTTGTCGAGCTTCGGATGTGTAGGTCCCGCTTGCACAGGCGACATTGACGGAGACGGCGTGGTTGGGGTATCCGATATCTTGGATGTTCTCGGTTCCTTCAGTTCTTCATGTTTCTGAACCATCCCAACACTTCTTTGTGACGATTCTTCGAATGCGCATTCTGAACACCCTGGTTGCTTTGGCAGCCCTTCCCCTGTTTTCCTTGGGACAAACGCCTTGTGAAAACGGATTCGCAGCGGGCTATCCCTGCGAATTGGTAGACTTGATGGGCTTTGTCCCCTCCTCCTCTATGGGAGGCGGAGACGCCGAAGATTTGTGGGGGTGGACCGACCCCCAAGACGGCAAAGAATATGCCATCGTTGGCATGGCTGGAACGACAGCCTTTGTGGACGTTACCGCACCGACGGCGCCCGTCGTTTTGGGGACGTTGCCATCGCACACCGGAACTTCTCTTTGGCGGGATGTCAAGGTGTACAACAACCATGCTTTCATCGTCTCTGAAGCCACAGGACATGGTCTTCAGGTGTTTGACCTCACCCGCCTTCGGGACGTCGTCAACCCACCGACAACCTTCACTGAAGACGCACACTACGGCGGTTTTGGCAATGCCCACAACATCGCCATCAACGAAGAAACTGGACGGGCCTATGCTGTGGGCAGCAACACCTTTAGTGGTGGGCTTCACATCCTCGATATTTCCTCGCCGACCAACCCTACGCTGATTGGAAGTTTCGCAGAAGACGGATACACCCACGATGCGCAAATCGTGATCTACAGCGGTCCCGATGCCACCCACGTGGGCAAAGAGATTGCATTGTGCTTCAATGAGAACAGTGTGGCAGTGGTGGACGTTACCGACGCCACCGACCCCCTGATGTTGAGCAACACCAGCTATGGCGCGGCCCAATACACGCACCAAGGATGGTTTACCGAGGATCAACGTTACCTCTTGGTCAATGACGAGGGAGATCAAGGCAGCATCAACACGCGCACCTACATTTTTGATTGCATTGACCTCGACGCACCCGTTTTGATTGGAACCCACTTGGGATCCACCCCAGCGATCGACCACAACCTCTACAACCATGAGGGGCATTGCTACCAGGCCAATTACAGGGCTGGATTGCGCATCCTCGATTTGGACGCTGTTTCGAGTGGACAGCTCACAGAAGTGGCCCATTTCGATGTGTACCCTTCATCGGATGCTGCACAATTCAATGGCGCCTGGAGCGTCTACCCCTTCTTTGCTTCGGGCAATGTCATCGTCAGCCACATCGAAGAAGGGCTGTTCGTTCTCCGCCCGAACCTATCGAATGCTCCGCCCACTCCACCGTCTGACCTGACCCTCGAACCATTGCGCAATTGGCTCAAAACCAATTGGTACGACGGCCTACACGACAACCTGAGCTACAATGCCGCACGCGAACAACTCTATGGCTCGGTCGACGAAATTGCCGGCCAAATAAGTTGTGTCTACACCGGATTTGAGCAAGACGCTGGGTTTGTCACCTTCCCCGATCCCATCAACGCAGAGCACTTGGTTCCTCAGAGCTTCTATGGGTCACTCAGCCCAATGAGGTCGGACATTTGGAGCCTACGGCCTTCACACCAATCCCCAAACTCAGCCCGATCCAACAACCCCTTTGGCGAGGTGGACGATGCTGCGGCCCAATGGTATGGTGTGGATGCCCAAGGCAACTACTTCAGCACTGGCACCATTCCAGCCAATGCGGATGACTTTAGCGAGCTATCCAACGGTGTTTGGGAGCCCCGTGAATCCCAAAAAGGGGACATCGCCAGAGCGGTGTATTATTTCTATACCATGTACCCCACCCAAGCTGGAGACATCTCCGGTGTGTGCGACGCTCAGACGCTTTACGACTGGCACCTTGCCGACCCTGTGAGTCCCTTCGAATTGCAGCGGAACGACCGCATCGAAGCCGCCCAAGGGAACCGCAACCCCTACATCGACGACCCCAACCTCGTTTTCAGGGCGTGGAACTTCTCGGAGGTCATCAGCGGATGCACGAATTCAGAGGCGTGCAATTTTGACAATGAAGCCACATCAGATGACGGATCCTGCATCCTGATTGGTGGTGCTTGTGATGATGGAGACGCGCTGACACTTGGAGATGTTTACACCAACTGCAGCGCCCCCAACTTTGGTTGCCAAGGTGCGGGGCCCACTACAATTTGGGAGGAAACGTTCGGCGGATTTCCAGCCCTCAACTACGGATACAACGGCAACACCAACTCCGCTGCAGCAGAGACCGAATGGAGCATCACCTATGGCACTGCAACAGACTATTTCTACACCGCGACATTGAACGGAGACACCGCTTTTGTAGGCAAGGACCTCGACTTTAACTGCACTTGGACTTCGAGGGCGATCAATGTCTCAGGCTTCACCGAACTGCAGGCTTCCGTCAACCTCTCCGAGGCCGGCAATTGGGAAAACACCGATTTTATTCGGTTTGAGGCGGTGGTCGATGGCACCACACAGGAGCTCTTCAACGTGGTCAATGACTTTGGCTCCCTTCAAGTGGGGCCCTTGAATGTCAACAGCGGCAACATCGTGCAGCTCCGGATCGTGACCAGAACGAACGCCAACGGTGAGCGCGCGTATTTCGACGACGTCCGGTTGATCGGCGTCTCTGACTGCGACGACACCGACGGCGACGGCTTGTGCGACGCCCAAGATGGCTGTTCCGATGTCACCGCCTGCAACTTCGATGACCTCGCAGCGACAGAATGCCTGACCGCAGATGCCTGTGGAATCTGTGGGGGACCTGGAGCCGTATTGGAATGCGGATGCAGCGATATCCCAACGGGGGACTGCGACTGCGATGGCAATCAAAACGATGCCTTGGGCAATTGTGGCGGCGACTGCGTGGCCGATTCTGATGGCGATGGCATTTGCGATGATGAAGACGAATGCCTCGGAAGCTTGGATGCCTGTGGCATTTGCAACGGTCCTGGCGCCATCTATGAGTGCGGTTGTTCCGATATCCCTGCAGGGGACTGCGATTGCGATGGCAACCAGTCTGATGCTGTTGGCGTATGCGGCGGAACATGCGCTGCGGATGCCGATCAAGATGGCATCTGCGATGACATTGACCCTTGTGTGGGGCAGACCGATGAGTGCGGTATTTGCAACGGCCCAGGCGCAGTGTATGCCTGTGGTTGCTCTGAAATACCAGCCGAAGACTGCGACTGCGATGGGAATCAACTCGATGCACTTGGGGTCTGCGGTGGAGACTGCGCAGGAGATGCCGATGAAGACGGCATCTGTGATTCAGATGAAATCCCAGGATGTACCGATGCCAATGCAGCCAATTATGATGAGGCTGCCACCGACAACGACGGTTCATGCGCCTACATACAAGGCAGCTTTACAGGTCTGTCCGCTTCCTTGGTAGCAGAGGACGGTGCAGGTGAAGGACTCAACACCTGGCGGGTTTATGCCAACTTCTCCAACCCTGGCGCCGACTTGCTGTCGGTCTTTGGAACGTCCGAAAGCCCCATCGACATTGGCACTTCCACGCAGTGGTACCAAAACCCCGTCGGCGGTCCCACGTCCAATGAAATCAACGAAAGCCTCTATGGTGACATTCCGTCCCTCAGTTTTGACAGCTGGCTGACCATCGGTGGGCCCTCTACGGTTGACGGCGACATCCAAAGCGTTGGCTTGGACTTGGTGGCGTTTGAAAACGGAGAGGACATCACCTCAGATGAATTGGCTGGCGGCAGTTGGCTGGCCATCCCAGGCAATGTTTCGGGCACTGCTCCAGATGCCGAAGGACGCGTTTTGATCGCGCAATTGACCACCGATGGAACGGTCGTTTTTGATTGCAACATCCAGTACCGCGAGCCCGATGGGTCTACTCCTGTCGCTGTGGAGTTGAGTCTGGTGTTCCAAAACGGATGTCCAGAGGATGTGAACGGAAGCGGCTTGGTTGACATCGAAGACATCCTGCTGGTTCTGATGAACATCGACTGCACAGAGAATTGTGTCGGTGACTTGAACGGAGACGGTGCGGTAACCGTGGCCGACGGACTGCTGGTTTTGGGTGCCTTTGGCAACTTCTGCAATTGACATCATGGCCTGCAGCTGACGGGCCGATCAGTCCGAGCAGGACGTGCCAAAATCAGTCAGGAACATCAACAGATCAGCGCTGCCCGTTTGGCCGTCGTTGTTGAGGTCTGCCGGGCATCCTTCCGGCGGATTCATGGTGTAGACGCAGCTTTCATCTGCTGCGGTGTTCAATGGATGGTAATTGATGGCTTCTGGATCCATGCAACCGGTCCAAAAGCAAGCTCCATTTTCATGGGTAGCGGCACCATTGAAATTCGTGGCCGAAGGATAGGTGCATCCATTGATGAGGGCGATGACCTCCACGCCCATCCGTTCTGAAGTGCACACCGTCGATACGGTACGCACGTGCCAGTCATAGAAGTAGTAGTAGTATTTGGTGCTGTTGACGGGATTGTTGAGATTGTTTGACGTGATCGTCAGCACATCCTCTGCCGCGTATGGAAACGCCAATGGGGCCCCCACACCATCGCGCCACAAGGACACTTCATTGTCATAGGTCCGAAGTCCATACCCCTGGCCTTCCAAAACGGTGAAGTCGAGGTGGATGTACGATGGGCCTTCCGGAACGGAGAAAGAAGCCTGCTCAAGCAATGCATCCTCTGCATCTATGAGGCCCACGGCGATGGTGCCGGCAGCGTTGGCAAAGACGAGTACGCTGTCCAAGATCAGATCGTGGTGCACATCAAAATTGAGCCAATAAGTGTCGTTGCCCAAGTAACCGCCGTCGCTCTGAACCGAAGGACCTGCGGTGGCTGCAACCAGGTCATACTCCACAACAGCTTCAGCATAAAAAGTGGTGGTCGTGTCTACCCAACCGGCATTGAAATCCACCCCAAAAGCATCCGGACTGACAGAGGCTATGTCTTCAAACCAATGGAGGGGTTCACCATTGCCTGTCAACACGATTTCAGCAGGCAAAGGCACCACGATGTCTTCTAGGACTGGAGGGGCTGGCAAACTGTGGAAGACCAATTCAACCGTATCGGACTGAACCGTCCCTCCGCACAAATTGTCCAGCTCGATAAAAAAGGCGCCCCCTTCGGTGATCACAAGGCTGTCCGCCTGCGCGCCCGTGGACCAAATCCAATCTCCCGAGGCCTCGCCCCTCAACAGCACCGACCTCCCCTCACACCCCACAACCTCGCCTTCCACCGAAATGGCGGCGGAGACTTCTTCGACACGGTCAACATAAAGTGGATTGGAAAGGCCCACACACCCCTCTGTGGTGGTCACCAAAGCGCAGTAATATCCGGGTTGACCCACCATGATTTCGGCGCCGAGCTCCCCAGAATTCCACCGGTGCGCCGCATTGGCATAAGGGCTTGACAATGCCACCGAATCACCCGGACAAAGCGTGGTCTCGCCCGTCCACTGCACATCAAAAGCTGGCAAAGTGCAAGGCGCCTCGAACACACCGTGGTACATGTCAGGGGCTGGCGAATGAAGGACTTGAACCGCTCCCCCAGGAAAGCGAACGACGGCGCTGTCAATGGTCGATTCAGCCCCCAATCCGAAAAGGGCATGGTGGGTGCACGTCATGCCATAGCTCTCTCCGGCCCGAACCTCACGGGTTTGAATCCCCCACGGGCCGTAGAGGTGCACCCAGGCTCCTACCGCATCGAGGTTGGAGGTTACACCTTGAAGATCAAAGGCCACCCAATGGTGGTCGTTGCCCTCATTGAGGTACAACACGTCGGGATTGCTCGGGTCCGGGGTGACATAAACTCCTCCGTGGGTCGCATACACATCGAGCCTTCCATCTCGCCCCGCATCGCCCACTGCGAAGCCCAACATCTCATCGGGGTAGCCAAATGGCCAGGGTACTGGAGCAAAGGTTCCATTGCCCTGACCCAGTAAGAAATGCTGGGCATCTCCTCCCCCTGAAGTCAACAAATCGAGGTGGCCATCATTGTCGAAGTCCGCCATTTTGGCCTGAAGAAAAAAGCCCACAATATCCAGACCACTGCCTGCTGTGATGTCTGTGAAATGGCCCGTCCCATCGTTTTCGAGGAGGGCCATGGGCGCATTGTGGTTGGTCACCAAGGCATCGAGGTCGCCATCGTTGTCGATGTCACCAAAGTCGGCGGTCCAACTTTGCTCGTACAGCACCAGGCCGCGCGGCCCCGCTTCTTCCGACCAACCTCCGTTGCCGTCCGAAATCCACAGTTGATTGACCCGCTTGGGATCGAAAGGGTCTGAAACGAATTGCCGGCACTTTGAAATGTACACGTCTGTATGACCGTCTCCATTGACATCGGCCGTTACCACACCATAGTTGCCGCTGTGGTCTGTAAAAGGATCATTGGAATAATCATATGCGGTCAATGGCATTAAGCCGCTGTCCGGTGAGGGCGACCCTTGCTCAACGCCCTTCCAGAGCCTGCTCAGCCCATCATCGTGACACCCAAAGAGGTCCAACACGCCATCTCCATCGAGGTCGCTCATGGTGCACCCTTGCATGAACATAGAACCGTTGTCCAATTCCTGCAATTGGTCTGCACCTCCAGGCAACATCCGCAGGTGGTGTACCCCGTCATAGGAGCCCCCAGAAACGAGGTCTTTGGTGCCACTGTTGTCCAGGTCGCCAATGCATGCACCCCATTGGTTGGAGTTGCTCAACACGGCCATTTCAACCGCGTGGAAACCCTCCGGCCCCTGAAACTGTACGACCACGTCGTGGCCATCATCAAATATGACCAGGTCGTCCCAGCCATTGTTGTCCACGTCGGTAAAGCCCACAACACCGCCGCTGTGATGGCTGCCCGCCAGACCATTCGAAATGGTGAATTGCACCTGGCACTTCAGACCCCGCTGTGAAAACAGGCCTAGCACCAACAGCAGAACCGCCGCTGCAAGGGTGCCCTTTCGCGCCGCGTTGCACAAGAGGCGTGCACCGGATTTTGGAGCCTCTAAGGACCCACATAACCGTTTCGTGACAAGGCGTAATGGCATACCGAATATTTCGACATAGAAATATAATACCTAATACCAAGACGCCCTAAACGCCTACGAGTTTACACCTGAATTACATCGACGGGCCGAGAAATACGGCGTTGTCAAAGAGGCGGTGCCCCGACTTCCAAAACGCACGGAAGAGGGGGTTATCGACGAGGTAGACGACGCTGCCCCGGCCCATGTTGTGGACGCCGGCTACCAGCGACCCTTTCTGAGCGGGTATGGACATTTCTCCTGCATGGCCACTGAAAGGCTGGCCTTGATCCTCTGGCGGCAGTACCGCCACGTTGCCCTCTTCCAAAGCCGCAAAGCGGCGACCAGAAGTGCGCAAGGTCATGTATGCACTGCCGTACCCATCGGCCAGCGGGTGGGTGTCGTCTACAGCAGCCCGGAATATGGCACCCGGCAGGTCGTAGCGCAACCGGTCACGGCCTTGGGCAGCGAACGGCAGCGGATCCAAGCCTTGGGCGGCATTGTCGTGTGCATTCCGCTCGTCGGTCGCCTCTTGAATCCGGTCCTCAGCCTCTTGAATATCAGCACGTTCGCCTTCGGCATAGCGCTTGAGGCCCCAGCCCTCTTGGCCGGAAAAAGCACTGCACGCCCCCCCCACTGCAACGAGCTGTCCACCACCACGCACCCATGCCGCGAGGTCGTTGCGGTCCCCGTCTTCCATGCGGTACCAGCCACTGGGCAGCACTACGACATCGAGGTTGTCCAGGTCCAGGTCATCCAAGGCGCCTACGCGGCTGATGGGGTAGCGCAGTTTGTTTTCGAAATGATGCCAGATTTCACCTGCGCTCAATGAACTCACCCCTTCGCCGGCAACGGTGGCGATGCGGGGTGCTTGAATGGCGTCGTAATGGCTGCTTCCAAAGTCATATCCTGAGGTAACGCGTCCAGAGGTGACCGCAACAGGCGATGCATGGCTGGCCACCCCGGCGCGGGCCACGGCTCCTGCAAGGTCTGCTACCGTCTCATTGTTGCGTCGGGTGATCACAAAGTCTCCCGCTGCGAATACACTTCCGTCCAATGAGAACCCGGTATCGGCCCGGCGCACGGTAACCCCCTCCGACAAAAGGGCGGCCAATCCGCGAATGGCATCGGCCCCGCCTCCTGGCAGCACCCAACCATAGGGGTTTTGAGCCCCACCGGCGCGCTCAGAGGCCACAGGACTGCCCCATTCTCCGGAGACTTGTACCCGCTCTTTCAATGCCATGGCCTCCAATCCCATCGCGTGAGGCAACGCCCATGCTGTGATGTCGTAGGTCATGCTGTCGGACAGTTCCGGATCGGGGTCCATCAACACCTGTAGAATGCCACCGTGGGGTTGGTGGGCATCGACCAAGAAATCCCCTGCGCGGACCGTCCTTTTCGAAGTGCGGCCTGAAGCGTAATCGTAAGCTTGGAGCGAGGACACGGCAGGTGCCTTACCGTACCGGATGCCGTTGGCATCCAGAATGCGCCGCAACTCCGCCATTTTGGAAGCGTCTTGACCTGCTGGAAACACATAGCCCTCATGGTCGCCGAACGGATCGGACACGTTGTTGGCGTAGTAGGTTGCGAATTGTTCGATGAGATCCTGATGACGTCGAGCGCTCTCCTCGACCGTGCTCATCCCGGACTCGTGGTGGTTTAAAATGCGATAGGCCAAGGTGAGCGTATCGCCGAGGGATGTCGTGATCGCCCTGCCAGCGCGGCTGCTTCCACCTTGCTCATAGGTCATGCCGATCGCGCCATTGTAGAGCGGCCACGTGTCGCCGTAGGCGGGGTAAAACAAGTCAAACACCTCACGGGTGAAGTACAGTGCCCCACGGGCATCGAACCAGCGGGCGTTGTTGGCTCCGATGTGCTCTTGGCACTTGCGCTGCCAGGGGCTGATGATCTTGTGGTAAGGCTCTGCCGCTGGCGCAAAGTAGTAGGGTGAATTGACCCCTTGTTCATGAAAGTCCACATGCACCTGCGGCAACCATCGGCGGTATGCCGTCACGCGCCCTTGGGTTTCAACCTGGCTCTGCCATGCCCAATCGCGGTTCATGTCGAACATGTAATGGTTGCTGCGTCCCCCTGGCCAAGGCTCGTCGTGCTCCACAGTGCCGGGGTTGGCATCTGGAGCCAGCCCGGAAGTCTGGTCTTGGAAAGCCACATAGCGGTCACGGCCATCTGGATTGACACAGGGGTCGATGATGACCACGGTTTTGTCCAACCATTCGGCCACATCTCCATCGCCGGCGTCTTGACCCGTGACCAAGGCGTGCATGCTTCTGAGGGCAGCCTCTGTGCACACGGCCTCGTTGCCATGAACGTTGTAACTCAACCAGACAAATGCCACGCCAGGATCATTGGCGGGCAGTCCCGTTCCTTCGGCACGTGCCATGTTGGCCAGGCGAAGCGACTCCAACCGGGCTTGATTGGCTTCGGAAGTCACCACCAGCAAACCGAGCTCACGAAATTCCGATGTGCGGCCATAAGGCTCCCAGAGCGCCTTTTCCGACCCCGATGCCAATGACTTGGCATAATCCACAACACTGTGGTGACGGGTAAAACGGTCTCCCAGCTCGTAACCTAGAAATTCCGCCGGAGACTGGACTTGAGACTGGAGGGTCAATGCTGAGCAAATCAGCACCAACAAGGGGAACATCATCTTCATTTAGACTCGGGATTTCAAGGACAGGTTATGCCGAATTCCGCCAAGATAGCAAGCATGTCAGCGGTCGTTACAGCGTCGTCTCCAGTGATGTCGGCACTGCAATTTGACAAACAGCCAAACTGACCCAGAAGGAGCAGCACATCGCCCACGGCCACAATCCCATCACCGTCGAGGTCGGCCGGGCAGTCATCCTCATCGACTTCTCCGGTGCAGGTGTCGCAGTCCGACAGGTAGTCGTTGATCGTGCCCGGGTCTCCGTCATTACACGGGTCGCCCACGAAGATGCACGAGCCATCATTGAGGTTGGCAGCGGGATTGTAGTTGCATGCCGAGCCGGAGGTGCACCCTTCCACGGGGGTGGGCGTACCGATGCACCCGAAGTCCTCATCGCTGCAGTCACTCACGACATCGTTGAACGTGGTGGCATCCCCGTCGTCGCAGGGGTCGCCCTCGAAGACGCAGCTGCCGTCGTTCTGGTTCGCGGCGGGGTCATAGTTGCAGGCCGACCCGGAAGTGCAACCCGGTACAGTCAGCGGAATGCCCTCGCAACCGAAGCCAGGGGCGTTGCAATCGAGATAGGCATCGTTGTAGGTCATTGCGTCCCCGTCATCGCAGGGGTCCCCTTCGAAGAAGCAGCTGCCATCGCTGACTGTGGCCTCTGCGTCGTAGTTGCACGCCGAACCCGACATGCAGCCCGGCACATCCGTAGGCGGCTCCCAAAACCAAGCGAGGTAGACCCAATCGGGGTGGTCCACGTAAGGATTCCGGTTGCCTTGGGCCACCTCTGTTCTGTCGTTGCGGGTTTGCTCTACCGCATTCACGGGATCATCGAGGTGCCAAGCGTACAGGATTTGCGGATCACAAACACCCGATATGTCCCCTGCCTGGGTGGGGTACATCGTATAGAAATAGAACACGCTGCGCGCCACGTCTCCTTTAAACTCCTCCCGCGGCTCCCAAATGCTCCCAGTGCTTTCGCTGAAGTCGTCTGCATTGGAGGGCATCGACCCCGTGCTCAGGTAGTCCCCAGAACCATCTACACCATACCATTGGGCGCCGGCATCGGGCACCTCGCCATAAGGGTCATTTGAACGGGCTGAATTGGCCGAGCCATGGCAGGGACGAATGGACCAAATGTCCGACTTCATAGGTGCTGCAGAATTGTAGAACGACTGTGGAACCACGTGTTCTGCATTGATGGGATTGGGATAGGTTACAAACCCACTGGCTTGTTGGAACCCCGTATAAATACAGGCTATCTCGCCCCCCGAAGCATCGACATAACCGTACATCTGACGGCGCGCTTCATTGTATCCCAAGTCGTCAAAAAGTCCATCGTACCAATTCGACTTGACCCAAGAGCGCAGCGGCTCAAGCTGGAGTCCATCGGGGGCGTCGGGCTGGGCCCAAATGAAAAAGGGGACAAATAGAAAGGCACAAAGGGCGCCCAAGGAGGGGATGGTCTGAATCTTCAAGGCAGTCTGAAAATACGTCCTGTCAAGGATACCAACGGGCATCATTCACAAAAGCAGTGTCACTCAAGGCGTGGAGAAACGCCACCAGGTTCGATTTCTCCTCTTCGGTCAAGCCAAAGGGCACCAAGGCGCTGTCTTGATGGGCGTGTCCCGCCCCTCCCGACATGTAGTGGTCCACCACATCATCCAAGTCTTGGAACCGGCCATCGTGCATGTAAGGGGCCGTATACCCGATGTTCCGCAGCGTGGGCACCTTGAAGGCCCCGCTGTCTGCCGGGTCTCCCGTCAAGACCCACCGACCGGGGTCTGTGGATACGGCATCCAAGCCATTGTTGGCAAAGCCGTGGTTGGTGAACAAGGGGGGCGTGTGACACCGGTCGCATCCCAGCCCCGCTGCTCCAAACAATTCCGCACCCTGCTCCACCGCTTCAGAGACGCCTCCTGCCCCGCGCTGCCAGCGGTCCCAGGGGCTGTCGCCGCTGAGCATGCTCCGCTGAAAAGTGGCCAAAGCCCGGGTCATTACAAAGGGGTCCAATTCCCTGCCGTAGGCCGTTTGCGATGGTATGGCATAATCCGAAGCCAGCTCCTCACAGGCCGTTACGATGTTGTGGCCCATCTCAGAGGGCTCTTGAAGGGGGACCAGGACCTGCATTTCCAAAGTGGGCACCCCACCTTCGGACATGAAATGGGGCTGGTACGCCACATTGGTCAACGTGGGCGCATTGCGTGTTCCCAACACCCCCAAAGCCCCTGGCGTGATGGCCTCTGGCGCACTGAAAGCCTGTGCCGACAGGTGACACGAAGCACAACTCACGCTGCCATCGACCGATAGCCTTTCATCGAAAAACAAATCCTTCCCCAACGCCCAGCGGGCATCTGTGAAGGCATTGTCTTCTGGGAATTCTGGGGCGGACCATCCTTCTGGCAACTTGAGGAGTCCATCGGCAAACTGCCCCATTGGAGCAGGCTCAGGTGGATCCGGGCGGCACCCTCCTATGGCGAAGGTCACCGCCACACAACCCAAAAGAACCCCGAGTTTAGACATGTTTCAAAGATGCAACCGCAGAATGGCACCGGTTGTTGCACGGCCTCAAAGTGTTCCGTGAAACTCAATCGAAAAATCGATCACCGTCCACGTCTCCGTTCCATACGCTGCGCCGGTGTACCGGGGAGCCAAATGCCATGAAGGTCCAAACGGCAGGAGCATGGACTGCGCTCTAGGGGCCAGTTCTTCAAAAACATAGAGGTCCTGAAACCACCCCTCCTCTTGCAACGCGCCCAGAGGATTGTTTGCAGGAGTCAGAAGGAGGCTTTCATAGAACTCCATGTACCAGATGTAACTGTCGTCCTCTGGATGGTAACTGATCTGGCCGGTGACAAACGGAGTGGGTCCGAAAAAGCGCACATGATTGAGCTCAACAGGAATGTTGGTGATCATCCAACGCTGATCGACCCAAGCGGTATCGAGAAACGACATGCCAGCGCTGTCTGTTCGCAGTTGAATGTCGACCGCGGCCAGGTGAAACTCAACACTGTCGAGGGGTACGAGCCCCGTCATGATGGCATCGCACTCCAATTCCCAAGCCCCCCGAACGATGGAGTCGACGTGCATCTCCCAAGCGGTCAAGAATCCCGTGAGGTCTGGGGTTGAAACGATCCCATTGCCATCATAATCTGGCATCCATGCCGATTGAGCCCCGGCAAAAGGTCCCAAAAGGAGCAACAAAAAACACGGAATCCCGCGTTGAATTATGGTGGAGAAATGCGACACGCATCAACGATTTGGCCTCGTTAAATTAACCCACACCCTTCATTATCACAACTTAATGAGCCAAAATCCACCCCTCGGGCGCACCAAGCCACCACAAAAACAAAATGATGGCGCACGCCACAAAATTGAGAACGATGCCCGTGCGCGCCATGACCGACATTTCGATGCGGCCCGAGGCAAAAACGATGGCATTGGGCGGCGTCGCCATGGGCAACATAAATGCACAACTCGAGGCCAGGGTCACAGGGACAGCAAAATACAGGGGGTGCATGCCCATGCCGATGGCCAATGCCCCTGCAACAGGCGTCAGCAGCAAGGTCAGCGCAAGATTGCTCATCAACTCTGTGGCAAACAATCCCATAATGGTCACCATTGCGAGCATGGCCAATACTGGCCAACCCCACCCAGCTGCTGCATCGGCCATCGCTCCAGCCCACCCCGCGGCTTCGAAGCCTTTGGCCAAGGCCAAGCCACCACCAAACAAAAGCAAGATGTCCCAAGGCAGCTTCCCCAAGTCTCCCCGGCCCAGGAGCCGGGGGGCCATGTCTTGGGCAGAAGGCGTGTCATTTTTGGATGCCGAACCCGAGGGGCTACCTGAGCGAGATCCTGCCGAAACGGCAAAGCAGCCCACCGCTGCAGCCACGGCGATGGAAGTGTCGTTGAGCTGAAAAAAACCGTCCAACACCACATTCAACGGTACGCGCAACATCCACAAGCCCGCTGTTCCGACAAACAAGACCAATACCCGTTTTTCTGCAGTGGTCATGGCCCCCAAGCCCCTGCGCTCTGCAGCAATGACTTCTGCGGCGCCGCTGCTCCCTCCCCGAGGGACCTTGTGCAACCCGACGAGCAAGGCAAAAACGGCAAACAGCAAAATGGCCGAAACCGGCAAGCCGATGGCGAGCCATTCGGTGAAACCGATGTCCAAACCGAACCGGTCCGATGCGACCCCAGCAAGGGCCGCATTGGGAGGCGTCCCCACCAAGGTCGCCATGCCCCCCACATTGGCAGCATAAGCGATGCCGAGGATGAGTGCCCGCCCCCAGCGAATGGGGCCGCCCCGCTCCTCCAACAGTCCGAGCACTGCAGTGGCCATGGGCAGCATCATCAGCGCGGTTGCCGTGTTGCTGATCCACATGCTCAACAGCGCAGTGGCCAGCATAAAGCCAAACAAAGTCCGCCGCGGCCCGCCGCCCAGCCCGCCCAAAAGGTGCAGGGCAAACCTGCGGTGCAAGCCATGGCGCTCCAGCGCCAAAGCCAACACGAACCCTCCGAGAAAGAGCCAAATAAAACGCGAGCCAAACGGCGCTGCTGTAGCGGTCAATTCGAGCACCCCAAATGTGGGAAAGAGCACCAAAGGCAAGAGGCTCGTAGCGCCCATGGACACGGCACCACCAAGCCACCACCACAACATCCACCATGCGGTACCCGCTAGGGCTGCACCGTTCACCTCACCGCCCGACGGTAAAAACAGCAAGGCCGCTAGAAAACCCAAGGGACCTCCCCAAAGGGCGATGGCCGTTTTGGACATCATGGCATGAGGGCGATGTACACCGGAAGGTGGTCCGAGATGTAGAAACCATCGATGATCTGCTCCTCTGCGCAAAACCACAGAACCGAGGCACCCCGCACCAGAATGTGGTCAATGCGAGGAGCACCCCGCATGCCCCCTGTGGCAAAACCCGTGAAGGTGCCAATGTTCTTGCGGCACCGCTTGTCCGCCACATCATAAGCGTCGCTCAGTCCGCCCCCTTCAAGGATGTTCAAACAAGGGCTTTCAGGCTCTGCATTGAGGTCACCGAGCAATACATCGATGTCGGCCCCACTCATCGCAAACTGCAGCGACAGCATTCGCGCCGCCAGGGCCCGTGCCTCTTCTCCAATGTGCGAAAAATGCGTATTGACTACCCGAATGATCTTGCCCGTTTTCCGATCGTTCAACAGCACGATGGTCGCGGTGCGCGGCAACTCGGCATCCCAACCCACAGAACCTGGCACGTCCGGTGTGGCGCTCAGCCATTTGGTCTCCGCATGGAGCAAGTCAAACCTGTTTCGGTTCCAAAAAACGGGACAATGCTCGCCCCCAGAGCGGCCATCGTCCCGGCCAACCCCGTAATGGTCGTGGTTGGGAAGGGCAGCCACGAGGTCATCGACTTGATTTACCAAAGCCTCCTGGAAGCCCAAGATGTCGAAGTAGCCAACCGTCGAAGCCACTTTGGCCTTGCGCTGTTCCCAAGACAATGGGTCGCTGGGGTTGTCGTACCGAATGTTGAACGTCACCACCGCCATCTCGTCGGGATGCTGGCCCCACACAGGACCTGCCAGCATCCATACCGCCGCACCAGTGGCGGCCATCGCGCGAATTGCACCCATCATCATAACGGCAAGGTAGCATTGATGCGGGGCCTATTTTTGCGCTTGGGTGGCGCATTTTGCGCACCGAAATTCTTGACAGCATTCCATTGGCACGCAACAAAAGGCTCTTTCACAAGGGCGCCATGCTCGAACTCGACATCCTCGATGTGGCCTTTGGCGGCAAGGGGATCGCGAAGGTTCCCACCGACGGCGGTGACTTCACGGTATTTGTCCCCAACGCCATCACGGGCCAGCGCGTCCGCGCGCGGGTTTCGCTGTGCAAGAGGCGCCATGCCGAAGCCCGCATCACCGCAGTGTTGCGCCGGGCGCCAGAAGAAACCGAGGTGCCGTATCAGGCCATCCCCGGCGCGCCTTACATCACGCTTCCTTTGGCCGAACAAAGGGCATTCAAGGAAAAGGTGACCTTGGATGTATACCAGCGCATTGGAGAGGTCGAAAACACCGACGCGCTCTACGAGGGTTGGATCGATGCACCATCCCCATTCCATTACCGCAACAAGATGGAATACAGCTTTGCTGCCATTGGGCGGGGTCCCGATGCCGACCCAGATGCCGATTTCGGCGACGGTTTCCACCTCGGGTTCAAGGCCCGTGGAACTTGGTGGGCTGTGGAAGATCTAGAAGGTGACAGCGGCCTGTTCGATGCTCAATTTGAGCGCCTGTTGCCCGACATCCGCGCATGGTGCGAAGCGTCAGGACTTCCGGCTTGGCATGCCCCAAAGCGCGAGGGCTTTTTTCGTTTTCTGGTCGTCAGGAAGAGCCTGGATGCGGACCGGCTGCTGGTCAATTTGGTCACCACATCTCACGGCCTCGAGCAATTTGATGTGCACGACTTCGGAAGGCGGCTTGGAGAAGCCCTCGGGGAGCGGCTGGCCGGATTCATTCACACCCTCAACGACGATACAGGCGAACGGGTCGAGGCCCGAGAGGGGTCCTCAAAACTGATTTCCGGCGTGAACCATGTGACTGAACGGCTGCATGGCTTGTCGTTTGAAATTCAGATGAAGAGCTTTTTCCAAACCAACCCGCTGTGCGCGGAACGGCTCTATGCACAGGTGTTGGCTTACGCCTTTCAAGAGCCCATTCCCAAAGCAGACTCCGACAAAGCGGTCACCATGGACCTGTTCTGCGGCACGGGGACCATCGCGCAACTGCTCGCCAGAAACAGCAGCACCCGTGTGGTTGGCGTCGACCTCATCGAAGAAGCCATCGTCGATGCCCGCCGCAGTGCGGAACGCAATGGCGTCGACGGGTTGGAATTTCATGCTGCCGATGTTGGCCGGTTCCTGCTGGACCACCCGGAATACACCGGGACCATTGGCACCATCGTCCTGGACCCACCACGCAGTGGCATCAGCCCCAAATCCTTGCGGAAGGTGATCCGGTTGAAGGCCCACCGCATTGTGTATGTGAGCTGCAATCCTGCCACTCAGGCCCGCGACCTCGTGACCTTGCGGGATGCAGGCTATGTGCTGCAGGGCTTCAAACTGGTCGATCAATTCCCGCACACCTCGCACATTGAAGCAGTGGCGTTGTTGGAATTCGACCCTTCCAAGGTGCAAAAGGCCGCACCAAAAGACGAAATTGCAGCGTCATGAGTGCCCCTACCCACAGCAACACCGGTGAAGCGGTCATCTTGGATGCCCAGCGCATTGCCCGATGCATTCAGCGCATTGCACGTCAGATTTTAGAAGACCACCACAGCGCCAAACGCATCGTGGTGGCCGCCATCGAAGGACAAGGACGGGTGCTGGCAGAGCGCATCGCATCCGAGCTCCGCAACATCGACGCTCCAGAGACGATGTTCTGCATCCTCGGCATGGACAAATTCGCCCCATTGGACCACCCCATGGCGCTGGAAGACAGCGACGGCGCTCCCTTTGACAGCCAACTTATGGCCGGTGCGGTGGTGATTGTGGTGGACGATGTCCTCAACAGCGGACGCACCCTTTTGCACGGCGTGTCCCATTTCCTTCCATCCCGGCCCCGCCATGTGGGCACTTGTGTGCTGGTGGACCGGATTCACAGGAGGTTTCCAGTCAGGGCAGACTACGTAGGCCAAAGCCTCTCTACCAACCTGAAGGCCCACATCTCCGTGGAGCTAAGCGGACCCGGCCCCGACGTCGCCCTACTCAAAGACTGAAGTCTTCTCGGCTGCTGATCATGCGCCCAACCGAGGCCAACCTGGACTCATCCAAGGCGTCTGCATCCACAGAAATATGGGCTTGGCTGTAGTACGGCCGACGCGCTTCGAGGTGGGATTGAATGAACTCCGGCAAAGCTGCATCGGATAAACCATCCAGCATGGGCCGGTTTTTTCGTTTGGTCATCAACCTCTGGATCAAGGCCTCTGGATCCAATTCGAAATACACGACGGTGCCCTGTTCCAACATAAACTTCATGTTGTCTGCGTAGCACGGGGTGCCCCCTCCGGTGGCGATCACCCTGCGCTTTCCCTCCAACGCCAATTGCCGCAACGCTTGCCTTTCTGCTTTTCTGAACCCCTCCTCTCCCCAGTCTTTGAAAAGGTCCGAGACCTCCCGACCGAAAGATGTTGTGAGGACGGCGTCTGTATCGACAAAAGGCAGCCCCATGTTTTTGGCCAAGCGCTTGCCTCCCGTGCTTTTGCCGGCGCCCATGTAGCCTACGATGAAGATGCAGCCTTTGGCCATGCCCCTAAACTAAGGCCTGAACTGTCAAAACGTCACCCAAAATCAACCCTTACCGACAAAATGTCGGTTAGTGGTGAATTTCAGCCGGTTGGCACCGTATTCGCGCTGGGTATCGCGTCGGACCTCTCCGATTCCACAACACAACACCACGATCTATGGAACAACACGCATTTACCCTGAAGACCCAAGCTGTCCTCCAGGCCGCCCAAGAACTGGCGCTAGATCGGAAGCACACCCAGATTGAGCCCTTACACCTCCTGCACGGCCTCCTGTTCAGCCCTGATCCCCTGCCAGAGCGCCTCCTAGACCGGATGGAAGTGCCGTTTGCTGCTGTGAAGATCGCGGCAACAAAAGCGCTAGATTCTTTGGCCACATCAGACCGTGCCGCGGAAAAGACGACATGGTCCCAACAGGCCCAAAACACCCTGCGAACGGCCGTTGAATCCGCTCGAAAATCCGGTGACCAATATGTGGCCCTGGACCGCTTGTTCTCCGCCCTTCTCACCGTCAACAGCACGGCATCCCGCATCCTCAAAGACGCAGGCGCCAAATCCAGCGACCTTGACGCTGTTCTTTCAGCCTTGAGGAAAGGCCGTACAGCAGACAGCGCCAGCCATGAAGACGCTTTGGAGTCCCTGACCAAGTATGCCCGCAACCTGAACGCACAGGCACGGGACGGAAAGCTCGACCCCGTCATCGGCCGCGACGAAGAAATCCGTCGCGTCCTTCAAATTCTAACCCGGCGCACCAAAAACAACCCCATTCTCATCGGTGAGCCAGGTGTTGGAAAAACCGCCATAGCCGAGGGAATCGCCCACCGTATCGTCTCTGGTGATGTCCCCGAAAACCTGCTCGACAAGACGGTCCACAGCCTGGATATGGGCGCCCTGATTGCCGGCGCGAAATACAAAGGCGAGTTTGAAGAGCGCCTCAAGGCTGTGGTCAAGGAGGTCACCGAAAGCGAAGGCCGCATTCTGTTGTTTATTGATGAGATACACACCCTTGTGGGAGCAGGTGGCGGCGAAGGGGCTATGGACGCTGCCAATATTCTAAAGCCCGCATTGGCCCGCGGAGAGCTGAGGGCTGTGGGAGCGACAACGCTGGCCGAGTACCAGAAGTTTTTCGAAAAGGACAAGGCCTTAGAGCGGCGCTTCCAAAAGGTTCAGGTTGCCGAGCCAGACCGCGAAAGCACCCTCGCGATACTGAGGGGCATCAAAGAAAAGTATGAGGTCCACCACCAAGTGGAAATCCGCGATGAGGCTTTGGTACGCGCCGTAGAGTTGTCCAGCAGATACCTTCCCGATCGATTTCTGCCAGACAAAGCCATCGACTTGATGGACGAGGCAGCATCCAGACTGAGACTCGAAATGAACTCTAAGCCCAAAGCACTCGATGATTTGGAGCGGCGCATCACACAACTTGAGATTGAAAAAGCCGCCATAGCCGGCGAAGACAACCCCGTCCGACACACCGAACTCGACATCAACCTCGCCAACTTGCGAGAGGAACGGGACGGCCTTCAGGCCAAGTGGACCGCTGAGCGCGATGTTATCGACCAGGTTCAAAGCCTGCGCACAGCGCTTGAAGACCTCAAAGGAGAGGCGGAGCGGGCAGAACGGGAGGGAGACTATGGAAAAGTGGCCGAGATCCGATACGGCCTCACAGGCGAGCGCGAGGTGGAACTCGAAGCGGCCAAGTCCAAGCTCCTCAGCATGCAGGGCGAATCCCGCATGGTCAAGGAAGAAGTGGATGCCGAAGGAATCGCCGAAGTGGTCAGTTTGTGGAGTGGCATCCCCGTTGCCCGTATGCTCAAAGGCGACCGCGAAAAGCTGCTCGAGCTCGAAGCTGAACTCGGGCGCCGCATCATCGGTCAGTCGGGCGCCGTTACAGCGGTCAGCGAAGCGGTTCGACGCACGCGCTCGGGACTGGCGGACATGGACAAGCCCATGGGCAGCTTCATCTTTATGGGGTCTACTGGTGTGGGGAAAACAGAACTGGCCAAAGCGCTCAGCGACTTTCTCTTTGACGACGTCAAGGCCATGGTCAGGCTGGACATGGGAGAGTTCCAAGAGGGCCACACCGTGAGCCGCTTGGTCGGCGCCCCTCCCGGGTATATCGGCCATGATGAAGGCGGCCAGCTCACGGAAGCTGTTCGCCGCCGCCCTTACAGCGTGGTCCTGCTTGATGAAATTGAAAAAGCCCATCCGGACGTCTTCAACATCTTGCTACAGGTGCTCGACGAAGGACGCCTCACGGACAGCAAAGGGCGCCTTGTTGACTTCAGGAATACACTGATCATCATGACTTCAAATGCCGGTCATGCCGCGTTGACCCAACGCTTTATCTCGGCTCAAGAGTCGGGTACACCCGCCGAGGAAGCGGCCGGATTAGATGCGATGGGCCAAACAGCAGTGGAAGCGCTGCGGGGCTTCTTGCGGCCCGAATTCATCAATCGGGTGGACGAAGTGGTGGTATTCCACCCCCTCGAAAGGTCACATACCCGCGCCATCGTGGGCCTGCAACTTGCGCGGCTCAAAGGGCGACTGGAAGAGGCTGGCATTCAACTCAAGGCCACTCCCGATGCCTTGGACTGGCTCACGCATCAAGGTCACGACCCTGAGTTTGGTGCCCGTCCGGTCAAACGTCTGATCGAGCGCTCAGTGCTCAACCCCTTGTCACGCGCTTTGCTCGCAGGAAAGATCGACTCCAACCAGACATCGGTCATGGACATCTTCGATGGCAATATGGTCTTTCGAGACGCCCTAGAGGACGAGCACTTGATCTCAGTCAGCTAACGCTCAAAGGACATCCAACGCAAACATGGTGCGCCCACCAAGGCGGCCCTCGAGGTGGTCACCCGACTGCACGGGGCCGACTCCGGCGGGCGTTCCCGTGAAGAGTAAATCTCCCGTTTTCCATGTGCTGTACTTGGAGACATGCGCGATCAAAGCATCCACCGGAAACAACATGTCTGCAGTGTGCCCCTCTTGCACCACCGCTCCATTTTTGAGCAGGCTGAATCGGATATCCTGGACGTCACCACCGAGATCGGCCAATGGCACCCATGCTTTGGAAAGGACAGCACTTCCATCGAATGCCTTGGCCTTTTCCCATGGCTTGCCCGCCGCCTTGAGCTTCTGCTGTACATCCCGTGCGGTAAAATCAATCCCTAGGCCTACCTGGGTATAACAGCGACTGGCATGGCCTTCCTCGATCCACTTGGCAGCGCGGTCCATGCGCACGACCAGTTCTACCTCATAATGGCAATCCTCGGTCCATTCCGGGACTGCAAAAGGATGGTCCTTGTGCAGAATGGCGCTCTCTGGCTTGAAGAAAAACAAGGGCTCTGCCGGAACGGCATTGCCCAATTCCGCGGCGTGGTCTGCGTAATTCCGTCCTATGCACACAATCTTCATGCGGCAAAGGTGTGCCATGAAGCCGAAAGGAGCTTTGGCCCCTTTTAATCGGTCAACAAGCGCAATTCAACACGCCGGTCAAACCCACCTCCCCATTCAGGACGCTGCTCTCCGAAGTGCACCGCTGTCACGCGTTCTTGGGGTATGCCCCGCTCCAGCAGGTAGTAGCGGACGACTTGTGCCCTGCGCCGGCTCAGTTCCATGTTGGCCCGTTCAGAGCCTGTGGCATCGCTGTGCCCCGTGACGAGCAGCCGCATATCCGGCCTGGCCGCCATCCACTCTACCAATGTGTTGAGGCCGTATTCTGCACTCAGCCCTAAAGCAGCGCTTCCGGTGGGAAACTGGATGGTGAGCGATTCGGGCATGCGGTCCGGCAGACCGATTGCTGGGCGACCTGGCATCCACTGACCATCCGTTCCCGCCGATGGAAAACCGCCCGGAGGGTTGCTTGCTGAGCCATTGCCAGACCTGCGCTCGAGGGCGTCGATGCGAGCAGTAAGGTTTCTCAAAGCGTCCACAAGTGCCCCAGTGGTTGAATCGGAGCTGCCTGAAGCCCCTCCATTGGTTGTCCCCAATCCCTCGAGGGTGCTGTTGTCGCCTCCTGACCCACCGAATTCGGGAAGCGGCTTGGCATTTAATGGATCGCTGCCGCCCCGAATCTGGGTCCAGTCGTTGTCCAACTCTGCCCGCGCCCTCACCCCTTTGGCGAGCGCCTTGTTGCTGAACACCCCCATATCGAGCGCCACCAATAGCAACACGTTTTCCAAGGCTCCCTGAACCTGAAAGTAGCTCCACTCCTCCAGCTCCCATCCGCGTGGTGCCTCGGGAATCTTCCAACCATCCAAGGCGGCCAAAGCCTCTTTCACACGCGGCCTAAACCGCTTGAATTCCACCAAAGTACCTTCCAAGTAGTACGGCACAGAAGCCTGTACAATCCTGCGCATGTCTTTCAATGTTCGCGAAGCAGGTGTTTTGAGGGTCACTTGGCCTTGTTGGAGCGTCACCTCTGAGGCCAGCCGTTCGGTCAGCACCTCCATCACCACCCGTTCATACCTGCGGGCAGCTTCAGAAGGATCGGAATCCTGCGCCGAAACTACCGAAACTCCCCTGCCACAAAACAGCCCTGTCAGCGACAGAACGCACAGCAAGCGGAAGGTGGAGCGGCGCAACATGGCTTCCGCAATTTAACACATTATCAGCGCACTGCGTGCTCCGCAGACGAATCCGAGAGGGTCATTTTCCCCGTCCCCGCAGGACAATCCAAACGGTATACGTCAGGATTTTGATGTCAAGCGCCAAGGACATGTTTTCCATGTAGATCAAATCGAAGCGCAGGCGTTGAACCATCTCGTCTACATTTTCCGCATAACCGTATTTGACCTGCCCCCACGAGGTGATGCCCGGCCGCACCTTGTGTAAATGGTGGTAATGCGCGGCCCTTTTCGAGATCAAATCGATGTAGTGTTGGCGCTCCGGGCGAGGTCCCACAAGGGACATTTCGCCAATGAGCACATTGAAGAACTGGGGCAGTTCGTCGAAACGGGACTTTCTCAAAAAGCGCCCGATTGTTGTGATGCGAGGATCGTGGTCGCTCGACAACTGCGGCCCATTGCGCTCCGATCCGACATACATCGACCGGAATTTGTGGATCTTGAAAGGAACGCCCCAACGCCCTACTCGCTCCTGGTGAAAAAAGATGGGGCCTTTGGAAGAGAGCTTCACCGCCAACGCAATCGTCAACAGCACAGGCGCAAGGATCAACAGCGCAATGATGCTGATCACGACGTCCATGCCACGCTTGACGGCCACCTGCCAGGCCGGCATCATCTCCTTTCGAATGGCAATCAACGGAGCGCCGAAGAGGCTCTGCATGCGTACCATTCCACTCAAGATGTCATAGATGTCTGGAATGATTTTGATGCCCACTCCTGTGCCCTCTAGTTGGCTAATGATGGACTCCAGCTCCCCGTGCTCAGAACTTCGGACGGCGAGGATGACCTCCTCGATGGCATGCTCCCCAATGAGCGCCACCATCTCCTCGGTCGACCCCAGACATGGGATTCCTTCCAGTGTTCTGCATCCTTCTTGGCCCACCTGGATCAAGCCGACGAACCTGAACCCAGGATTGCGCCGAAGCGCCCTGATTTCACGGATGGTAGAGACGGCCTGTTCATTGCATCCAACAATCAAGGTGTTAAATGCCAGCTCTCCCCTGTGAACCCGTTTGACCGTCCGGGTGGTGAGCGGCAAGCGTGCCGCTATCACCAAAGCAGACTGGGCCGCAAACAACACCATGAGCGACTGGTAGTACTGGGTGTAGCTGCTAATGGCATCGTCCAAAATCAACACAAAAAACAAGATCAACGAACCCAACAGTGTCGTCAACAGCACTTGTCCGACCTCCATGGACCGGTGACGGCGGTATGGATTGCCATGCATGCCCGCCAAGCCATACAAGCCCAGCCAGAACATGGGGACAAACATCAGCCCGTACCTGAAGTTGCCATCCATCCACATGGCTTCGGGGAACCAGGTCTCGAGAAAGGCCGGAGCCAATTCCAATTCCTGCTTGCGGTAGAGATAGAGAGTGGTCCAAGCCATTGCAGAAGCCAGAACATCCCCCAAAACGTATCGGAAGGTGATCCAATGGCGCGCCAGCGAGGTAATGGGCTTGGCCAGCTCGGGGTTTGGAGTGGGCGAAACGACCATCAGTAGGTTAGAATGCGCACATTATCCACCCCGATCGATCCGGCGTCTCGTCCTGCTTCGAGGATGCACTCAAAATACACTTCGAAATGGTCCGCCGGACCTTGGGCTGTCACATTGGAGGCCAAATCAACATAGAGTTTGTTCCATTCTACAGCCCCACCAACCTCTTCGGTCGGATTGATCACCAAGGTCAAGTGCTTGGTCTCCTGTCCGTCCCTAAACCCGTACAAGCCCACCGCAAAAGACTGGTCACAGCGGTAATCAAACTCCAAGAAAACGGGCACCCCACCTTGAAGGTCATACTCCTGCTCGACGGTGCGAACCCTCACCAAGGGAGCGTCCAAATTGACCTCCATTCTCCCTGACTTCTGGCCTTCAAAGACCTCTCCTTCTGCCCCTGTTCGGTCCATGTCGCTGCCCGCTACGAGGCTCCCAAAGACATTGGAATTCTCAAAATCCTCTACGGGTATGAACCGAACATTTTCTACCAAGGCAACCGAAGGGTACAGTGTATCCCTTGCGCCGGGCGCTCCATCGACCACGTGTTCCACGGTCGTGTAAAAAGGATAAGGCGAACGGCTGTTGCTGATGCCGTTTTCACGGATGCCCGCAAGCAACGTGACTGGACTGCCGTTGGCATCTGAAGGCAGAATGGGAACGACAGCCGGAAGTGGAAATATCCCCACTACATCCGTGGCGCTGTAGACCCACAAATCGGTAATGTTGGTGGAGGCTGTTCCCTGGTCCTCTCCGGGCGTGAAGGTCAGCTCAGGTACGATGAGGTAACTCGGAATGTCCTGCTCTGGATCCATCATGGAGCAGCCCCAAAGCCCAAAAAGGACCAAACTCAGCTGGAGCGGTGCAGAACAGACACGGATGATGCGGCGGATGCGCATGTAGGTTCGGGTTATGGTGATCAGAACGCGCTCCATACCCAACGGGTGCAGCTCCATTCTAATGCCCGAACGCAAGAGGCCGCCGGTTTCATGTGCGACTGTCCGCAGAGTTTTCCACATCACCTTTCGTGAACAGCTTGAGCTCAACGGAGAATTTTAATGTGCCCCGTCTTTCTGATGATCTTCCGAACCAACGAAGTGGGATCCCGGTAAGTGACTTGGAACGCATAAATCCCGTCACGCACAAAGAACAACTTCTCGTCCAATGGTCTTCCATCGGCCCGCGCTCCACCCGTCCAATACTCTTCTGGGTTTTGACTCTGCCATACCAAGCCTCCCCAACGGTCAAAAATCTTGAGGGAATACTCTTCTGGCTCGCACTCAAAGACAGGGCGCCAGGCGTCGTTGATGAGGTCGCCATCGGGTGTAAAACCAGAGGGTGCGAAAACGGCACATCCACAGGGCACTTCCACCACCAAGATGGAGTCTGCTACGGTGCCACAATCGGTAGAATGGGTAGCCACATAAAGGCCTGACTCCGAAATAACGCGAATGCTCCCCGTCTCCCCATCGTCCCAAAACACGGGGTCTGGTGTGCCTGTATTGACGCTCTGAGATTGCCCTTCGCACAACTCGATGTAATCCGGAAGCCCCATGGGCGACAACGCCCCCGTTGGCACTGCGATGGCACCGGCCACATTGCAACCGGATGCGGTCTCGTTGGCTACAAAGAAATACACCCCAGGCTCTGTCACGGTGAGGCCTGTGGGGTCGGCAGCAGACCCATCCACTTCCCATGACTCCCAACCATTGGGCCACGGGATGAACGCGAAATCGCCCGGGCACAAAGGCGGCACATCAAATTCCGGTGCGTTGGCGTTTTGAGGCCACACATACGTGCTGTCCTCCCCTGAGCATTCGGGCAAAGGCGAAACCGTCACGGTCTGCCAACCTGAAGCGTCTCCTGACCAAGACCATCCGGTGGATCCATCGGACCACTGGGGATCGGAGACACCCGCCAACGGCACGATGTCCAAGGTCGCTTGCTGACCGGGGCACAGCGAAACGGTGTCTGGCAAACCGGGATCGGGGACTTGGTATACAGACACCGTGGTGGTCAATGTAGAAGTGACCCCACAGACATCGGTGATGGCCGCATCATAGGCGGTGGTGTTCAGTGGTGTAGCAATGGGCTGCTCCGCAGTGGCGTCATTCAGGCCTCCTGCGGGCGACCACAACACATTGGCTCCCGCTCCTGCATCGAGGAGCAAACCCACTCCTGCGCCAGAGCAGACCTCATGGACTGCGGGAAGTGTGGGGACGTCGGGAGTCAGCAGACCGATGGAGTAGTTGAGTTCAAGGGGGCATCCGGTACCCACGTGCGTGTAGGTCAGCACAAAAACGCCCGCCTCTGCCGTCCATGGAGAAGCCACGGCCGTGCCATCGACGGTCCAATCTTGCGTTCCCGACGGCCATGGAATGGCCTCGCTGGCTCCGGTGCATAAGGGGCCCAAAACGGGCAGAGATGCCGGATTGGGGTAAAGCGCAGCAATGGTAATGCTCGCCGACCCGGTGCATCCGCCATCACCCGTGACCTCCACCGTCTGCACCCCTGTCTCGTCTCCTGTCCAATCGCCACCCAAGGTGCCATCGCTCCATTCTGCAGTGCCGCCAGCGGGCACGGTGACGGAGAGGGAAACCTCTTCTCCCGGACAGAACTCTGCCGTGGCGGGCAAGGTGGGCTGCGGGACGGGCAACACCTCAACGGTGGTTTCCTCGGTGAGTACATCGCCACACACATCGGTCCACACCACCTGGTAGTCTGTGGTCACCAATGGCTGGGCCAAGGTCACAGCGGCAGAAGGATCGGAAAGCCCATCCACTGGTGTCCATGCAATGGAGCCGCTTTGGGCGCCTTGCAACACCAAATCAACGCCGTCTCCTTCGCAGACCGTATGCTCGGGAGGAAGTCCCAATGCAGATGTGGTCACGCAGACTTCTTGGGCATTGCTGGACCCTCCTGTTGAGCCGGTGAACCCCCACCAAACTTGGGTTTCTCCTTGAAATATTTCGGCCGCCAAATCTCCTGTCCATGACAACCGCAGATCACAATCGAAATAGACTTCAAGCACCTGGGTCGCGGGATCCCATTCCACCTTGAATTGATGGGGCTGACCGTCTTCGATGTTGGCCCCATCGGACCTCGCCGATACAGGACCATCGAGGTTGAAAAACGGAATGTTGTGGTTGTTGACTCCGTCCCTGAAAATGCAAACATGATCCTGCACGGGGTCTGCAAAATTTCCGTTTTGCCAAGTGTCAATTTCAACGCCAAGGCTGTTCCCAGGAACATCTGACCCCAAAAACTCATTGATTCCACCCAATGCGAATGGGCCAAATTCCTGCATGACAAAAGCAATGCCATCGGCGCCTGTAGCGTCTTGATTGCCGAGGTAAAGTTCCGCTCGGATGGTGAATCCTTGGGTCAGGTCCACTTGGTCGTTGAACCACACTGCGCCGACCTGTTGCAACACATTCTCGGTAATGGCATAGCATCCGCTACCAAGGCCAACGGCATCGCCCACAAAAGTGCATACGTCTTGGGCAGAGGAAACCGACCACAAGACAAGGCCCGCCAATAGCAATTGCAAACGCGACTTCATATTACAAATATGAACGCCACAGCCTGTGCTACGTTGCTTCAGGAAGGAATTTACACGTCTGTTTTGTAGACTCAAGCAGAAACAGCTGCGGCTGCCTTTGCATGGTCCGCAAGAAACTTCGCCAGACCACTGTCCGTGAGGGGATGCTTGAGCAACCCTTTGATCGCACTGAGGGGACCTGTCATGACATCGGCTCCGATTTCAGCACAATCAATAATGTGCATGGTATGCCGGACACTGGCTGCCAAGATTTCTGTATTGAACATGTAGTTGTCATAGATCCCACGGATCTGCTGAATCAACTGCACCCCATCACTGGAAATGTCATCGAGGCGCCCGATGAACGGACTTACATAATTGGCACCAGCCTTGGCCGCGAGCAAAGCTTGACCTGCAGAAAAAATCAACGTGCAGTTGGTGCGGATGCCCTTGTCAGAGAAGTAGCGCAAGGCCTTGACCCCGTCCTCGATCATGGGAACCTTGACCACGATGTTCTCGTGGAGGGCAGCCAAAGCCTCCCCCTCCTTCACCATTTCTTCAAAATGGGTACTGATCACCTCCGCGCTGACGTCGCCGTTTGTGATGTTGCAAATGTCCACATAATGCTGGCGCACAGCCGCACTGTCCGAGATGCCTTCCTTGGCCATCAAACTGGGGTTGGTGGTCACACCGTCGAGTACACCGAGGGCTTCGGCTTCACGGATCTGGTCGAGGTTGGCGGTATCGATGAAAAACTTCATGGGGGTGGGTTCAGGGTCGGGCGGCTAAATTAGAAAGCTGACCTCCCAAGCAGGTGCGCTCAAGTGTCAGTTTTGTCCACGCGGAATACCGGGTTCAACGGACCACCCTCACCGCCTTCCAGAATCCGCCGCCGTGTCCCAACCACGTCCCCCCGATCGGCAGAACGGCCTCGAAACGTCCGCCGCGGTGGTGCCACGCTTGCAACAGCCGTCCCAGGCCATCGCGGCATTCGATGCGTCCCGCAGGCACTTCCCAATGCACCAGGCCTGTTGTTGGATTGGGATAGGGCGCCCCCACGCCTTTGTTTTCGGAAACTTCGACGGAAGTGTCTTCCTTCCATTTTGACAAAACCCAAGCGCTGGTCATCGGCGTGTCATTGGCCAATGTACCTGCGATGTACAGCGCCGTTCCTTTTGAATGCACCGCCCCTACCCTGTGCCGATCAAACTCTTGGTCCTCCGTCCAGTAGGCTGGCGTTCCAAAGGCGGTGCCATAAGACGTCCACCACGCCGGGTGACAATCACCGTCCCATGCCACGACATCGCCCAAGGTCCCCACGGCCACTTGCTCATCCTCAAACTTCAAACCATAACCCCACGCCAAACCCGCAGCCCTCAAGGGCGCTTGAACCGGCAAACCGGGATCTAAGGAAGCCGTTGGAGGATAAGAGAGCTGGCCGTGTAAGGGCATCCATCCCGCCGACATGGTCCCTGCCGCGAGGGGCTCCTCACCTTGCGGAACCCCCATCAGCAGCTCAACACCGGCCCCCACTTCGTACCAATTCCAGCGGTGTCGCATGTCTTGAATGCCATGATTGACTGCGGCATCCTCGGTCCACTCCAACACCCCACCGTTGCCAAAATCGGCATCGAGGGAACCGTCGAAATGAAACCGCGCCACAAAGGGGTGAAAGCCTCCCGATGTGGAGACCGTGCCCCCCGCCAAAATCCGCATTTCAGTGGGAGGATTTAACGGTGTTCCGCTAGAGGTTGGGGCAAAAATCACATCCGTAAAGCGGCCGCTCCATTCGTGACGCACACTGTCTTCTACCAGCCACCCATCGGGATTGAGCACGATGCGACCAGCTTCTCCAAACTCCGGATGAAAGGAACCGTCTTCGGAACTCAGCAAGGCCAAGGCGGGCAACTCTCGGTGGGCACAACAGCTGTCATAGGCCGCACCTGCAACCACCATCCAGGGTCCGATCTGCTCGGCTTTGGAAGACACATCTGTGGGGCCCACCATGTCCATCCCCCCTCCATCTTGCCAAGGCCCCACGAACCGAAGGTCCACACTGCCGCCCTCTCCCCAAGTGGTGTCCTGCTGATCGGACTCAAAGGCCCGAATGCGCCACACTTGCGCCCAAGCAGAATCTGCCCCGACCTGGGCTTCCGAAAACATGAACCACCGCCCTGCAGTGGCGCTGGCTTTCAGGTCCACGGGCAGCTCGCCATAGAAACCGGCATTGGACCACAGTGTGCCCCCCGAAACTTGTGAGAAAGCCCGCCAACGGGACTCAGCGGTCCCAGAAGAATCGTAGGCTGCGCTCAACATCAATACCGACGTTGAGCTGTGGTCGAGTGCCACCGGAATTTCCCATCGATCCGACCCTTCGATTCGGCGCCCATTTCCATTCCATTGATCATCCAAGACCCATTGGGCATGGCCTGCCCAAGACCACCCAAGGCACAGCAACGCCAATAGTGGTCGGAACATCATGGATGGACCACCAACACGGTATGCTGTCCTGTTTCCAAATCCTTGACGCTATATGTCCCCGCAGGCCATCCCTGCAGGTTCACACCGCGGGCAAACAGGCGCTGTGGCCATTGGGCGACACACCTACCCATGGCGTCAAACACCCCCAAATTCTGGGGCAGGCGACCGGCAAAGTGCACTTGATCGCGCACCGGATTCGGGTAAGCATAGAAATCTGATGACGTTTGGAGCGTGGCTGCAACCCCGCTCATTGAGCCGGTCCACGTCTCCACCTCTTCGTCAATGGTCACATTCGTGCCATTGCCTTGACCCGGAGGACCGCCGCCAGCGAAGTTGTCTGTCTCGACCACCCCCCGATAAGCGGGGTAGAAATAGGGGTACTGCCCATTGTGGTCAGCATCGACCGTGGCGCAATAAGCATAGGTCCCCTCGGGGTATTCAGGGGTCACCGCAAAGCGGCCGTTGAATGCGTCGAGGTGGCCCGACCCTTCAACAAACTCATGGTCCTCGATGTACGCCCCGAGCACCGCCGCGATGGGCTGGGCTCCCGGAGGGATGGGAGGCGTGACCAATTCT
>Ga0208971_1000400_pt1 | contig 31587 bp, 24 predicted proteins | sample AOAMet1_18_M0_10_2_FD_188229 | JGI IMG/M metagenome (GOLD analysis project Ga0208971, IMG submission 188229) | Ammonia-oxidizing marine microbial communities from Monterey Bay, California, USA - CAN11_18_M0_10 (SPAdes) | ecosystem: Environmental > Aquatic > Marine > Intertidal zone | place...
CGTCCGACGTGGCATCGGGGTGGAAGAACACGCACGGATGGCCTCTACCATCCAAGCCTATCCCGGATTCTCTTTTAGGAGCCGTCCCGTGCGCAACCACATTCATGGGGTGGCCGGTCATTTGATTGGAGAATATTCAGAGGCCTCGCGCGACAACCTCACTGCCGATGCATTTTACCGCATGGGCGACCACATCGGACGCAGCGGACTGGAACGGGTGTATGAGCTGGAACTCCGCGGGGTCAAAGGTCGCACCTCTGTTCTGGTCGATGCCCGGAACCGGATCCGAAACACGGCACAGGTCGAAAGCGGCGACAAACCGGCCGAATCGGGTCAAAACCTCACCCTCACGCTGGACCTCACCTTGCAGCGCTTCGCGGAGCAGCTGATGCAAAACAAGAAAGGCAGCGTGGTGGCCATTGAGCCCAAGTCCGGCGAAGTCCTCGCCATGGTGTCAGCCCCTGGATTTGACCCTGACATGCTCGTCGGTTCACAGCGCGGTCCTTATTACAAAACGCTGGTCTCTGACCCTGACAAGCCTTTGTTTAACAGGGCGATCAAGGCCACCTACCGGCCAGGATCGATCTGGAAAATGGTGCAAGGCCTGGTGGCTCTGGAAGGAGGGCACATCCGGCCCTCTACCCGGTTCACTTGTGACCGGAACATCATCGGATGCCACGGTCCGCACAGCCGCGATGATTTGCGCAACGCTGTGATTCACAGTTGCAATCCCTATTTCTACAAGGTGATGCAGCGCGTGGTCAATGCGGGAGACGGCGACTCCAAATTTGAGCGGGCCGCATTGGGCCTCGATGATTGGAGAAAGCGCGTGATGGCCTTTGGATTCGGAACCAATTTGGGGGGGAGGTTGCCGGGGACCTCGATGGGCAGTGTTCCCGACAGCAAATACTATGACGGCATCTACGGCCGGCGACGGTGGGATTTCGGTACCGTGTACTCCATCGCCATCGGTGAGGGGGAATTGCTGACCACACCCCTTCAAATGGCCAACTTGGCGGCCACTTTGGCCAACAGGGGTTGGTACAGACTCCCCCACTTCATTCATGCAGTGGGCGACCAAGGCAAGCCACTGGGCTTGGGATCCTTGATGGCTACTGGGGTCGATTCTTCACATTTTCAACCTGTCATCAGTGCGATGCGGCAGGTGGTTGAAGATCCAACGGGTACAGGCCGGCGTGCACGCATTGGCGGGATTGCCGTTTGTGGGAAAACGGGGACGGTTCAGGACGAGCCGCGAAAGGACCACTCCGTGTTTATCGCTTTTGCGCCGCAAGACAACCCCCAAATCGCGTTGAGTGTTTATGTCGAAAACTCAGGGTTTGGCGGGCAATGGGCCGCCCCCATCGCCGCTTTGCTCATAGAGCAATACCTGACGGGCAAGGTCTCCAATGAGCGCAGGCTCAACCGCATTTTGGAGGCGGACTTAAGGGACCCCTACCCGGAGCCGGAAACCGAACCCACCGCGCCTCAACCATGACCCGGAATTCGGACATACGACGCAACATCGATGGCCTGACCATTGTGCTTTTTCTGGCCCTCGCCGGATTGGGATGGGTGAACCTGGTTTCGGCGGCAACGGGCCCGGATGGTGCCGTGGAATGGGGCTTGCGCACGTTGCATGGAAAGCAAGGATTGTGGCTCGTCGTGAGTCTGGTTCTGGGGTTTCTGATCCTCCAAGTGGAAGGCACATTTTTTATTCGGACAGCCCTGCTCAACTATGGATTTCAGCTGTTGCTGTGCGCCTTGGTGCTGGTTATCGGCAAAAAGGTCGGCGGGGCGCGATCGTGGTTCGGTTTTGGTGGATTTGGAATCCAACCATCGGAGTTTGCCAAAATGGGAGCCTCCCTCGCTCTTGCCTGGTATTGCTCAAAAGAAGGTGGCCTCAACCATTTTGGTCAGCGGTTTCGTGCGGCCGTCATTGTGGGCATTCCCGCGGGCCTGATTTTGCTCCAGCCCGATGCTGGTACGGTGCTGGTTTTTCTCGGTTTTGTGTTTGCCATGTACCGCGAGGGACTCAGTGGCGCGGTGCTGATTGTGGGCTTTGCTGCTGTGGTCATGGCCGTATTGACCATCCTTTCAGGGGCAGGTGACCTGACCTACCCATTTGTGGGGGAAGCCAATGGCATCTATCGTTTTTGGATCTTGTTTTTGGTGTTGGGTGCCGGTGGCATCGCCCTGATCCGCAACGCCACCCTGCCCCGATACCGCGCCCGGATTACCACGCAAGCGGTCATTTCGACCATCGCGGCCTTGCTGTTCTCGGTGGTGATGCATTTGGCGCTGGAAGAGGTGCTGCGCCCCCACCAACGGGAGCGCATCCAGGTTCTTTTTGGACTCGAAGTGGACAATCCCGACGCCGACTACAACATCCGCCATGCCAAAACCGCCATTGGCTCAGGAGGCTGGACGGGCATGGGCTGGCGCAATGGCCCCATGACCGGTTACGGTTTTGTGCCCGAACAAGAGACCGACTTTATTTTTTGCACGTGGTCCGAGGAATGGGGCCTCGTGGGCTCAACCATATTCCTGATTCTTTTTGCCAGTTTCATCCTGCGCATCCTGTTCCTGGCAGAGCGCCAACGCAGTGCCTTCACGCGCGTTTATGCCTATAGTTTGGGTGGCATCTTGTTCATGCACATGCTCATCAATGTGGGCATGGTCTTGGGTTTGGCGCCCGTCATTGGCATTCCCCTTCCGTTCATGAGTTACGGCGGATCCAGCTTCATGGCTTTTGCCCTCATGATCGCCATTCTCGTGAGGCTTGATGCAGAGCGCTTCAGCGTACTCCGCTGAACATTCAGCAGAAATCCTCCGTCACAAACCTTGAGGGGCCTTAGAGGCCCAGCAGTACCTCGATGGGATCCTTAGAGCCGAACAACATGCGCTCGGGGTTCTCCAGCATCTCCTTCACGGCTACCAGGAAGCTCACGCTCTCTTTGCCGTCGATGATGCGGTGGTCGTAGCTCAACGCCACGTACATGATGGGACGTATTTCCACCTGGCCGTTGATGGCCACGGGCCGTTCCACAATGTTGTGCATGCCCAAAATGGCACTCTGCGGCGGATTGATAATGGGCGTGGAAAGCATGGAGCCAAACACCCCACCATTGGTGATGGTGAATGTACCGCCCGTCATTTCGTCGACCGTCATCTCTCCGTCGCGGGCGCGGATCGCCAACCGCTTGATCTCGGCTTCGATTTGATCCAAGGTCATGGATTCGGCGTTGCGCACCACAGGAACCATGAGGCCCTTGGGTGAGCTCACAGCGATGCCGATGTCGGCATAGTCGTGCATGCGCATTTCCTTGCCATCGATCATGGCGTTGACCGCGGGATACAACTCCAAGGCAGAGGTCACCGCCTTGGTGAAAAAGCCCATGAAGCCCAGTCCCACGCCGTGGTGCTCCTTGAACTTGTTTTTGTACTTCTTGCGCAGGTCCATGATGGGCTTCATGTCCACCTCGTTGAAGGTGGTCAGCATCGCCGTCTCGTTCTTGACGCCCACCAAGCGCTCTGCCACCTTGCGGCGCAGCATGCTCATTTTTTCGTTGCGCACCTCACGGCTTCCAGACCAACCGGCACCGGGGAGGTTGGGTTGTGGCACGCCTGCGGACAAGGCGCTCAGTACGTCTTGCTTGAGCACGCGACCACCCGGGCCAGAACCGGCCACCTGACCGGCTTTCAAGCCCGCTTCGTCCATGAGCTTTCGCGCGGCAGGAGAAGGGTGTCCGGCCGCATGTCCAGCCGGAGCGGGAACGGGCACAGCCACGGGAGTCGGGGCTGGTGCGGGAGCGGCTTTGGGAGCTGGGGCGGGAGCGGGAGCAGCTGCGGGCTCAGCCACCGGAGGAGCGGCGTTCTCTGGCGCTTCCGTGTCGGTATCAATCAGGCACACCACAGCGCCGACGGCAACGGCGTCGCCTTCTTCGGCTTTCAAGGTGATGGTGCCTGCAGCTTCTGCGGGCAACTCGAGGGTGGCCTTGTCACTGTCGACCTCAGCAATCGCTTGGTCCTTGAAGACATAGTCGCCATCGGCCACCAACCAGGTGGCGATTTCCACTTCCGAGATGGACTCCCCTGGACTGGGGACCTTCATTTCAAGGATGGGCATGGGGATCTAAATGAGGGGGTGAATCGTTGAATGGGCAACAAGGTCGTCAACCCAATTTGAATACGGAATCGATGATGGCTTGGTGGCGTTCCGCATGCACTACCGGGCTTCCTGATGCCGGACTGGCCGACGCTGGACGCGAGAAGTACTGTGAGACACCGGGTCCACAGCGGTGCAAGTGGGCCAGCCCGCCCATATTGGCAGGTTCCTCTTGGGCCCAGCACAGGTTGGCGCCTTCATAGCGGTCGAGTACCGCACCGAGCTCTGCGGTTGGGAATGGATACAGTTGCTCCAGACGAACCAGCGCGATGTTGTCCATTTCTCCTGCCTGAACACGCTTCTTGCGTTCTTCCAAAAGGTCATAGTAGAATTTGCCCGAGCACAAGACCACATGCGTCACATGATCCGCTGAACTCCCGCCGCGTTGAGGATCGTCGATCACGGGCTGGAAGCGGCCGTCAGCCAAATCGGACATGGTGCTCACCGCATCGGGATAGCGCAACAACTTCTTCGGCGTAAAAACCACCAAAGGCTTCCGGAATGGCCGCAAAACTTGACGGCGCAAGAGGTGGAAATGGTTCGCTGGAGTGGTGGGGTTGGCCACCTGCATGTTGTCTTGGGCACACAACTGGAGATACCGTTCCATGCGGCCGCTGGAGTGTTCACTGCCCATGCCCTCGTAACCGTGAGGCAAGAAGAGCGTCAGGCCATTGGGCGCATTCCACTTGTCCTCCCCTGCGGAGAGGAATTGATCGATGATGATCTGGGCGCCGTTGTTAAAGTCCCCGAATTGCGCCTCCCAAATGGTGAGTCCCTCGGGCGTCCCGTAGGCGTAGCCAAAGTCGAAGCCCATCACCCCATATTCGCTCAGGTGGGAGTTGTAAATGGAAAGCTGCTCCTGGCCCTCTTCGAGGTGGTTGAGCGGAATGCGTTCTTCCTCTGAGTCCTCGGTTTTAACCACCGCATGGCGGTGGCTAAAGGTGCCCCGCTCCACGTCTTGGCCACTCACCCTCACAGGGTGCCCTTCTACCAAGAGCGTGCCGTAAGCCAACAATTCACCGAGCCCCCAATCCAAGCGGTCGCCCTCGACCATCGTGCGGCGGTCTTTGAACAGCTTTTTGACCTTGCGGAAGTAGTTTTTGTCTTCGGGCAGGCTGCACAAGGCTTCGGCCAAACGGCCCAACCGTTCGCGGTCAAATCCCGTCCAGACCTCCATGGCGTCGTCTCCCGCCTGCTTGAGCCGGTAGTCACGCCATAAATTCTCCAGGAAGTTGGTGACGTGGATCTTGTCGCTGGACTTGGCCGCCTCCATGGCGGTGTCCAACTTGCCCTCCACCTCGGCCCGCATGCCTTCTGCTGTGGCGCGGTCGATGGTCCCTTCCGAAACCAACTGCTGCAGGTACAACTCCCGCGCATTGGGGTGCTGTTGGATGGCCTTGTAGAGTTTCGGCTGCGTGAACTTGGGTTCGTCCCCTTCGTTGTGACCGTATTTCCGATAGCCAAGCAGATCGATGAACACATCGCGGTGCCAACGCTGCCGATATTCCAGTGCGATGCGGACAGCGGTCACCACCGCTTCAGCGTCGTCGGCATTGACATGAAGGACAGGGCAATGCGTCGCCTTGGCCACGTCCGTGCAATAGATGCTCGTGCGCGCGTCCAGATAATTGGTCGTGAAACCCACTTGGTTGTTGACCACCAAATGGATGGTTCCACCGGCGCGGTAACCGTCGAGCTCAGCCATTTGGACCAACTCATACACGACGCCTTGTCCCGCCACCGCTGCATCTCCGTGCACCAGAATGGGCACCACAGCATCCTCGGACTTGTGCTCTCGGTCGATGCGGGCCCGTGCAATGCCTTCTACCACCGGGTCGACTGCCTCGAGGTGTGATGGATTCGGCGCCAAGGTGATGTGAACGGGCACCCCCGTATCGGCCACCATGTCTGTGCTGTAGCCCATGTGGTACTTCACGTCACCGTCAAAATCTTCGCCGTGGTCGTATGCTTTTCCTGCAAACTCTTCGAAGATGTCGGTGTAGGGCTTATTCAGGATGTGGGCGAGGGTATTCAATCGGCCGCGGTGCGCCATGCCAATGATGAACTCTTTGGCGCCCAACTCACTGCCACGCTCCACAATCGCGTCCAACGCGGGCAAGAGACTCTCCCCTCCTTCCACACTAAAGCGCTTCTGACCGACGAATTTCTTCTGGAGAAACTCCTCGAATACCGTGGCTTGATTCAGCTTCTTGAAGATTTGCTTCTTCTCATCCGCAGTCAAGATGGGCCGATTGGCCAATTCGATGTGGTCCTTGAACCAATTCCAACGATCGGGCTCACGGATGTACATGAACTCGATGCCAATGGAGTGGCAATAGGTGGCCTCGAGGTGGGCGATGATGTCGCGCAGGCTGGCGGGACCGATGCCCACTTCGCTGCCTGCTTCGAAAACACTGTCGAGGTCAGATGCCTCTAGCCCGAAGTGCTCAATCCTCAAGTCAGGACTGTAGTCGCGGCGCGCACGCACGGGGTTCGTCTTGGTAAACAAGTGGCCCCGCGTGCGGTAGGCTAGGATCAAGTTGATCACCCTAAACTCCTTGGGGCCTACAGCGGAGCTTCCGGAAGCCTTGGTTCCGCCAGCGGAACCCGACTCGAGTGCATCCTCGCCGTAGACGCGTTGGGCGAAGTCAAAGCCAAGAAAAAAGTGACGCCAAGTCGGGTCTACCGCGTTGGGGTCGTCGAGGAACTGCCGATAAAGCGCTTCGATGGCAGCCGGCTCGGCGTTGCTCAGATGGGAATGGAGGTCCATGTGTTCGCAGGTGCGACCCACAAAGTTAAGCGGATGGACACGCCAAACACAGGTGAAAACGCAGGGTTTTCACCGAAAAGGAACAGAGCATCAACTGAGTCGTGCGGTGACCATCGCTGCAACCCCGTGAAGCAGGGCCAATGCTCCTTCTGAGCCCCCCAATGCATTGGGGTTGTGGGTTTTCAACCGGGCAAGAGCACCCTCTGCCAAGGCCACTTGGCCGGCCATAGCGTCGCGCAATTCAGCATCCACATCCAAATGACGGTACAGGCGAAGCACGCGCTCCACTTTTCCCTCTGAGCGTCGGCCCAGCTCTTGGTTCAGGGCATCAAAATCTTGGCCGTGCGCTTTTTCCAATGCACGGATGAGGAGGAACGTTTTTTTGTCCGACAGGATGTCTCCGCCGACCTGCTTGCCAAAGTTTTCGGGGTTGCCAAAGGCGTCGAGGTAGTCGTCCTGCAATTGGAACGCGAGCCCGACGTGGAGACCAAATTCGTACAAGGCTTCGCGGGTTTGTGCATTCGCACCTCCCGACTTGCCGCCCATGTCGAGAGCCGCAGCCAAGAGTACGGAGGTCTTGAGGCGGATCATCTCCATGTATTCTTCGATGGTCACGTCGCTCCGTGATTCAAAGGCCATGTCCTGCTCTTGGCCCTCGCAGACCTCGAGCGCTGTGCGGTGGTAGGTGCGCAACAAGTCTGGCAGGGCCTTGTCCGGTGCATCAAGCAGGGCCTCGCAGGCCATCACATGCAACGCATCGCCAGAAAGGATGGCGGTATTGTTGTCCCACTTTTCGTGTACGGTAGGTTTTCCCCTGCGCAAAGGCGCATCGTCCATGATGTCGTCGTGCATCAAGGTGAAGTTGTGGAACAACTCTACGGCCAGCGCCGCAGGAAGTGCCGCTTCTGGACGCCCACCAGCGGCTTCGCAGGCCGCCATCACCAGGACAGGGCGCAAACGCTTGCCCCCCAATCCCATCAAGTAGCGCACTGGGGCGTACAACTCGGTTTCGGGGTACCGGGTCAGAAAATCGGAGCACCCATTTTCGAAGGCTGTTCGGTACGCCTCCATGGCCGTTTTGGCATCAAAAGTCACGCTTTCCTCCATCAGAGTCCGAGGTCCAATTGCGCGTGGATGTATTGACCATAACCGCTTTTGACGAGCTCATCGGCCAGCTTCCGTGCCTGTTCGGTGTCGATGAAGCCCATGCGCCAGGCGATTTCTTCGAGGCAGGCAATTTTGAGGCCTTGTCGCTCTTCGATCACCTGCACATATTGGCCAGCTTGGGTCAACGAGTGAAAGGTGCCCGTATCGAGCCAGGCCGTGCCCCGGTCGAGCTTGCTCACAAAGAGCTCGCCCATCTCGAGGTAGGCCTTGTTGACGTCTGTGATCTCGTATTCGCCCCGGGCACTGGGCTCCAGGTTCTTGGCGATTTCGACCACCCGATTGTCGTAGAAATAGAGCCCCGGTACCGCAAAATTGGACTTGGGCTGTTCAGGCTTCTCATCGAGGCTGAGCACGCGGTCCTCCTCATCAAACTCCACCACGCCATAGCGCTCCGGATCGCTCACATGGTAGGCGTAAACCATGGCGCCTTCGATGTTGGTGTTGTCGCGCAACATGCGGCCGAAACCCCGACCGTAAAAGATGTTGTCACCGAGGACCAGGGCCACTTTGTCGTCGCCAATGAATTCCTCTCCGAGGACAAAAGCCTGGGCCAGTCCATTGGGGACCTTTTGCTCCACATAAGTGAAGGTGCAACCCCATTGGCTGCCATCGCCGAGCAAGCGTTGGAACCCTGGAAGGTCGTGTGGCGTGGAGATGATCAAGATGTCCCGGATCCCGCTGATCATCAGCGTGGACAGCGGATAGTAGATCATCGGCTTGTCATAAATCGGCATCAGCTGCTTGCTGATGGCCTTGGTGATGGGGTACAGCCGTGTTCCGCTGCCGCCAGCGAGTATGATGCCTTTCATACCCTAAAGTTCCGGCTTCAGGCCCGCAAGGGCAAACGATTCTGTTGCGAATCCGCAAATCCGTCGACCCAAGCGCGCACAAGACAGCGACGGGCCGCATGGGGTGCGTCCTCAAAAGCGTCCCTTCCATGCACCACCACTCGGTTGTTGACCAGCAGCATATCGCCCCGCCTTAAACTAAACTTCAGTGCGTTCTCAGCCATGTCTTGATCGATGAAATCAAAGAGCATGGTCAGGTTTTCTGGCACAGAAAGGCCGACTTTATCCATGGCCCGCTCCGTCCAGTATCGCATGTACCGGAACACGAGGCCGTCACCCTCGCCTTCAAAAACCGGGATGGCATTGGCCTCAATGGCAGACAAATTCTGCGCCAACCCCGGTGTTACCACATCCCTAGGCCACGGAATCCGGGCAACGGTTTCGAGTCCGGGGTGGTGTTTGCGGAGGCGCTCCAGTAAATCTGCAGCACTGGCCAACAGCGAATGCCCCCCGCGTGCGCCAGGTTGGAGACACAGCAGCGCAACGAGGTCTGGATTGTACTGGGCGTCGCTGCTGTCGGTGTGCATGCCCGTAGCCGCTTTGGTCTTGGATATGGGTGCACTGGTGGTGGTGTGGTCGAGGCCTTGGTCCACCACATCGAACAACTTGCCATAGCGGTCGTTGAGGCTGCCGAATTGCTGGAGCAAGACCACATAAGCCCAACGCAACTGGGCGTCTGTCCAAGATGCAGGTGCACCCAAAACGACGTGGCCTGGGGAGGCCGAGAGTTTTTCTGCAAACCGGGACACGTCTAGGTGCGGCCCTTCACCCCCAGCGAGCAGTGCGGCCAACGCAGCATCTGCCGCACCCCTCGAGGGAACGGCCCTGCGCAATCCATGAGGCATGGGCATCCTGAGGACCTGCTTGCAGGCCGAGAACGGAAGGTGAAGTGGGTTTGTCATGACGATAGCGAAAAGGCCACATGCAGGGGCAAATCGACCAATGGCCCGAAGAAATCGGGGTCAAGCGCCACGTGCTCAGCGGTGATGTGAAGCTCCTCGACGTGCGGCATGCAGGTAAAACCAGCAGCGGCGAGTGCCTTGAAATAGGTCGTAAACGTTTTGTGCACGGCTTGAACCTCTACTGAGGCGCCATCCCGCCTCCAAATCCTCCCAGGAAATGGGACGTCGACGGCCGATAAGTACCCCCCTTCTGGCCGCATGTAAAACGGTTTCTCCGCGGGTTTGATCCACGGTAGCATTGGGTGGGGAACCGTGAATATGAACCGTCCCCCCGGCTTGAGGACGGTGCGAATTCGGTCCAAGATGCGGGACATGGAAGCGGAATCCATGTAGTTGAACAGGAACACCGCCACCACCAAATCGACGGGGTTTTCTGCGTCCCCAAATCGGCCTCCTCGAAGGTCGGAAACAGCATAGGTCAAGTGGTCCAAGCCCGCTTTTGCTGCGGTTTTTTTGGCCCCTTCAATCATGCCGTCTGAAACATCGTACCCCTTGACCGATGCCGCCCCTTTTTGGGCGAGTTGCCGCCCGACGTACCCTTCCCCACAACCCAGGTCGAGGATGGACTTGCCTTCCACATCGCCGCACAATTCGAGCACCCTTGGACGGGCGGAATAGTCAGACAACAGGACGGGCTCGTTCCGAACCCACAGGTCAGCGTGGCCGTCATAAATTTCTTTTGCTTCCATGGTTCCCAAGGTTTAGCGGTTCATTTCCATGTCCAGCATGCGGTCACAAAAGAGCGAACGCAGTCCGAGCGCCTTGCGCATCCCCTTTTTCATCGCTTCGAAATTGGCGGGGTCCTCAGCGATCAGATCCTCCGCGATTTGCAACATCAATTCGCCATGCTCGTCGTCCAGTTCGGCGTGCAGTTCAAAAAACACAGCGTCCCGCCGGGAAACAGAGGTATGCGCCTTGATGGCCTCCATGAGCGGTCGGTAGAAAAACTTGACGATGCTTTCTGTGCCCAAGCCCAAGGCACCCAGCGCCTCTGCTGCCCCCGCTTGCGTCAGCTGTGCGATAAAGAGCTCCTTCCAAACCTGGGCCACTTCGCCCGTTTCCGCGGTATCCACTGATCCAATGGCCCCGCGAAAACGCGAAAACAACTCCGGATGAGGAACGCCCTGGACCCATTCGGGTGCGATGCCCAATTCGGCAATTTCGGCCAGCTCATCCTCGTCAATTTTGCCACTTTCCTCGCACAGGTTTTCCAACAAGATGCTGCGGTGGCGCTGTTCATCCAGCTTGCTCATACAAATGAGCAAGTAGTTCTGAAAAGACCGGGTATAGACTGCATATTCACTTGCAAACCGCTGCAATGCGCCTACCGCATCGGGAAGTGACCCCTCTTTGAGCGCCTTCAAATACGGATGATGCAGGGCGCGGTGGGATTCTGCTTCACCCAAGAGAAATGCAACTCGGGTAGGGGGAGGTAGGACATTCATGGCAGTCAAAGTTTGGATTTGAACTGCAACAAAACAGAAGTCTTGCCGGGTGCCATTGACAAGAGTCAATGGGCGGAATGACATCTGTCACCCCCAGACAATCAGCCCCTTAGCCCCTCCATGACTTCGAGCTCAGCGAGGTCGACGTCGTCTTCCTCGTCGATGATCTCGAGCAAGGGCTCCTTGAAGGTTTGGGCGGTGATGTAACGCTCCAGGCCCAAGAGCATGGAGGGCAACAGAACCAGATTGGTCAACATGGCGACCAAAAGGGTTGTGGAGACCAGGATGCCCAAGGCCCTTGTGCCTTCGAAATCAGAGGCGAAGAACATCAAGAAACCAAAGAAGAGTACAATGCTCGTGTACATCATGGAGACTCCTGTCTCTCGCACTGCGAGCAACACCGCCTCGCGCATGTTCCAGCCATGAAGGTCCAGTTCCTGGCGGTACTTGGCCAAAAGGTGGATGGTGTCGTCTACCGATATGCCAAAGGCTATGCTGAAGACCAACAGGGTGCTGGGCTTTAATGCAATGCCGAAATAGCCCATGACGGCCGCAGTAAAGATGAGTGGGACCAGGTTGGGCAACAAACTGATCGCCACCATGCGCGCGCTGCGAAACAGAATGGACATGACCGTCGCAATCACCAGCACAGCCAGTATGAGCGAGACCAACAGGTTCTTGACGAGATAAGTGGTCCCTTCTACAAAAACGACGCTGGTGCCCGTCATGAACACGCGGTGGTCTTCTGGAGGGAAAATGCTGTCAATCCTGAGCTGCAGTCGGTCCGTGAGCGCATTCATCTCTCGGGTGCCAATGTCGGCCACTTGGGCCGATACCCGGATTTTGGTGCGCGCACTGTCCACAAACTTGCCATCTCCCTCAATGCCCCCTCCTGAAGTGCCCGAGAGATAGGGACCCAAGAAGCTCTGTTCTCTGCGCGAAGGCAAGCTGTATCGGGCGGGATTTCCCTGAAAGAATCCCTGCTTGGCCAACTTGAGCCCGTCTACGAGGGACACCGAACGCGACAGTTGCGGCTCCTCCGCCAACACCTCTTGCAACCGCTCCACTTTTTTGAGAAAGGCCAATTGCGTGACTTTGCCAGGCTTGTTGGTTTGGATCACCACCTCAAAAGGCATCACTCCGCCGAACCGGTCTTCAAACCAATGTAAATCGGCCAAAATCACATCTTCTTGTGGCAAGTCGCCAGCAATGTTGCCCGTGACCTTCATCATGGAGATGCCGAGACCTCCCAGTGCCAAGACGCACAATGTGACCACATATACCCACCTGCGGTGGTGGCTCACCGCACGCTCGAGTCGGTGCACGACCAAGAACACCCAACGGCGGTCCAGGTGGCTCAAGTGGCGGCGGTGCGGCGGGGGGAGCCAACTGAACACTGCTGGAATGATGAGCAGTGAAATGCAGAACATGGCCAAGATGTTGACCGAAGCGATCACACCGAACTGCTGCAGCACATCGCTCGTTGTAAACATGAACGCCGCAAAGCCAAGCGCCGTGGTGGCATTGGTCATGAAAGTCGCATTTCCGACTTTTTTGACCATACGTGTGAGGGCAAGGGCTTTGTTGCCGTGCCGTTTGAATTCGGCGTGGTACTTGTTGAGCAAATAGATGCAGTTGGGCACCCCGATCACAATCATAAGCGGGGGAATCAACCCCATCAAGGCCGTGAGTTTGTAGTCAAAGAGGACAATGCTTCCCAACGAGCATATGACGCCGGTTCCCACCACCATCATACACACCATCATGACCACAATGTTTCGGAAAAACAGCAGGAGCAGGAGGGCGGTTACAGAGGCCGCCAATCCGATGAAAAGTCCGAGTTCACGCTTGATTTTGGTGGTGACTTCGGTCCGGATATAGGGGAGTCCAGAGACGTGCACATCTAACCCAGTAGACTTTTCGAACCGCTCTACCTCTTCGACGAGAAGTTCCACAGAACGTCCGCGGTTTTCCGAATTGAAAAGTGGTGCATTGACGTAGACCATTTGAATGGTCGCCCCCAAATTGGTATGCAAAAAGCCTTCGTAAAAAGGCATGCTACGCAGCACCCCCATGACGCTATCCAACTCAGCTTGGGTTTCGGGACGGCGCCTGATGACGGGCTCCATGACAAAGGCCTTGGGGTCGTCTTGTCGCACCAGTGAAACGGCCGTTCGGAACCCGAACACACTGTCCACCACGTTGACCGTCCAAGGCGTTCCATCGTCCCGCAAACTGTCCACCGGAACCTGGACTTGACGCAAGGCTTCATCGAGGTCCCACCATTGCTGGAAGACCTTGAGGGAATCTAGACGGGCGTCTTGAATTCCCAAGGCCACCACGTTGCCCTCTTCGCCAAATTCATCCAAGAAAGAAGTGTAATCCAAAAGGACGGGGTCGTCCTGCGGAAGCAGACCGCCGAACTTGTACCGAATGCCCAGTTCGTCGATGCGCGAAGCCATGCCTGCCGTCACTGCGAGGAGTACAAGCAGAATGGGCAGGCGTCCCCTCAGGATGAACGTTGCGAGTCGGGACCACATAGGCGGTGGCAAAGGAAAGACAACGGAGGCGAACTAGAGTAGTTCTCGTAGAAGTGCGGGATTACCTTCGCACCCACAATCGTTCGCAACAATGGACAAGTACGACCTCGTCGTCATCGGCGCCGGACCCGGCGGTTATGTGGCCGCTATTCGCGCCGCACAACTCGGATTCAAAACCGCTTTGATCGAAAAGCGCGGGACCCTCGGTGGAACCTGCCTCAATGTGGGGTGCATCCCCTCCAAAGCCTTACTTGACAGCTCTGAGCACTACCTCAAGGCCAACAAGGAATTTGAGACCCACGGCATCAAAGTCGGGGGACTGGAAATTGATTTCCCGCGGATGATTGCCCGAAAGCAGGAGGTTGTGGATCAAACCGTCGCCGGAGTTGACTACCTCATGGAGAAAAATGGCGTGACCGTCTTGCATGGCATGGGCGCCATGGTCGATGCCCACACCGTTGAGGTGACCCCTTCAGAGGGCGCTCCAAGCCAAGTGGCTGCAGACCGCATTTTGATCGCCACAGGGTCAGAGCCCGCCAGCCTTCCGTTCATCTCATTGGATGGCGAACGCATCATCACTTCGACCGAGGCCCTTGAACTCCCTGCGCTGCCCAAATCAATGGCCATCATTGGCGGTGGGGTCATCGGATTGGAGCTCGGATCTGTCTATGCGCGACTGGGCACCGAAGTGCATGTCATCGAATACCAAGACGCCATCATCCCGACCATGGACCGCACCATGGGCAAAGAACTGCAGCGTTCGATGAAAAAAATCGGGGTCAAATTTCACTTGTCTCACGGCGTCAAAGAGGCGGTAAATGCTGGCGACAAAGCCATTGTCAAAGCCGACGACAAAAAAGGAAAAGAGGTCACTTGGGAAGTGGACTATTGTCTGGTAGCGGTAGGTCGCAAACCCTACACGAACGGATTGGGTCTCGAGCAAGTCGGTCTGGCCGTGGACAGCCGTGGCCGCGTAGAAGTCGATGGCAACCTGAGAACGGCACAACCGCACATTTACGCCATAGGAGACGTGGTCAAGGGCGCCATGTTGGCACACAAAGCAGAAGAAGAGGGCATTTACGCTGTGGAGCATATGGCCGGCCAGAAGCCTCACATCGACCACAACCTCATTCCTGGCGTGGTCTACACATGGCCCGAAGTGGCCTCTGTGGGCCGCTCAGAAGAGCAGCTCAAGGCCGATGGGGTCGCCTACAAATCGGGCAGCTTTCCATTCAAAGCTTCGGGCAGGGCCCGCGCCTCCATGGACACCGATGGGGTGGTCAAAGTGCTCGCGGATCAGGAAACGGACGAAATTCTGGGCGTCCACATCTGTGGGCCAAGGGCGGCAGACATGATCGCAGAGGCGGTTGTGGCCATGGAGTACCGGGCATCTGCAGAAGACATCGCCCGCATGAGCCACGCCCACCCCACGTTCACAGAAGCCATCAAGGAAGCCGCTTTGGCCGCCACCGGAGACCGCGCCCTGCACATCTGAGCCCCTGAAGCGAACCATGTAAGCGCAGGATTGTAACCACAGCGTTGCGCACCCTCCCATGAAAACTGGCATCCTCCTCATCAACCTCGGCACCCCAGACAACCCACGTCCGGCTGCCGTAGGCCGCTACCTCACCGAATTTCTTTCGGATGGTCGCGTCATCGATATCCCGTGGCTTCCGCGTCAAATCCTTGTGCGGGGAATCATCTCCCCATTGCGCAGGTTCAGCAGCTCACGGGAATACAAAAAGGTGTGGACCGAAAAGGGGTCGCCCTTGCTGATCCACGGCCAAGAACTCACCCGCAAAGTGTCGGAGCGCATCACAGCTTTGTCGCATGCCCACCCCGAGCTCGGAGAGTTGCATGTGCATTTTGCCATGCGCTATCAGCAACCGAGCATGCCCAAAGTGTTGGAGGAGATGCGCAAAGAAGGCTATGACCGCATCGTCGTCTTGCCGCTCTACGCGCAGTACGCCTCGGCGACCACTGGCAGCACGCACCAAGAGGCCATGCGTCTGATTTCCAAGTGGTACGTCATTCCCGAGGTGAGGCTCATCAGCCAATACTGGGATGACGAAGGCTACCTCTCTTGCTTTGAAGAGCGCGGCAGGCAGTTTGACCTCGACGCATACGACCACATCTTGTTCAGCTACCATGGTGTGCCCACGCGCCAAGTGGACAAGGTTTACGAGGACCGGCGGTGTGCCAACCACAGCTGTGAATCGGAGATCAACGAGGAAAACAAGTACTGTTACAAAGCCACCTGCTACGCCACCACCCGGGCGCTTGTCGAACGACTTGGCATCCCGGAAGACCGCTACAGTGTGGCCTTTCAAAGTCGGCTGGACAAGAAGTGGCTTACGCCCTTCAGCGACAAGGTCATCGAAGAGCGTGCCAAAGCCGGCGTCAAAAAGCTCCTCGTGTTTTCACCGGCATTTGTCGCCGACTGTCTGGAAACGACTGTAGAAATTGGTGAGGAATACGTTGAGATTTTTGAGGAGCATGGCGGTGAGCACTTGGACCTGGTGCCCAGCTTAAATGCGGAAGACGATTGGGCAGATGCCGTGACCCATCTGATCCAGCGCCATCTTTGAGGGGTGAACCCCACTGCGCAGCATTCTGATTGGGCCCTGCCTGACCTCTCGGGGTTGAAGGCCCATGCCTCATGGCTTCTCCTCGATGCGTCCGGTGCACCCGGCGTCATCAGTGGATACCTGGCGGTAGGGGTCAAACGCTCCTTGACGCTGGAACACCCAGATGCCGATGCCTTTGACCGCATTGCGGCCTTTGTCGGGGCTGGCAAAGGACGGTGTTTTGGCTGGGTGGGGTATGACCAACTTCGGGCGGACCCTATGCTGAATCTGCCCCCGCAAGCGCCGGTCCATGTGCCTTTGCCTGCGGCACACTGGGTGGAAGCAGAAGGGGTGCTGGCATTCTCGGGCTGCGGGGCTGAAGCCCATTGCGAATGGTTCTCCCGTCCAGAAGATGCGAGCCTTGCGGCAGCGATGGAGGCTGCCGTGCGACATCCAGATCCTGGTATGCCCTCACCGATTGCCGGCGAAAATTCTGTAGACAGCAGCCTCAATGCTGAGGCTTACATGGACGCATTCGAAAAGGTCCACGCCCACATCCTGAGGGGCGACATTTATGAAATGAACCTGTGCCGGGAGTTGCGCGGGTTCTTGCCCTCAGGTTTTTCGGCCGATGCTGCGTTTGGTGATTTGGTCGCAAAGACCCTCGCTCCCTATTCCGCCCACATTCAAATGGGACCCGTGCACATTGTGAGTGCCAGTCCTGAGTGCTTCCTCGAACGCCAAGGAGACCGTTTGATTTCAAGGCCCATCAAGGGAACAGCCCCACGCCATGCCGACCCTGCCACCGATGCAAAAGCGGCGGAAAATCTACGCACTGATGTCAAGGAGCGGGCCGAAAACGTCATGATTACAGACTTGGTGCGCAATGACTTGAGCCGCATTGCTGCTCCTTCAACCGTTGAAGTGGAAGAGTTGTGCGGCATCCACAGCTTTCGAAACGTACACCAAATGGTGTCGACCGTTTCGTGTGTGGTGCAACCTGGCACCCGTTTTTCCGAGATCCTCAAGGCTACGTTTCCCATGGGCAGCATGACAGGCGCGCCCAAATTGCGGGCTGTGGAAATCACCGCCGAAATCGAGCCCGTGATGCGAGGGTTGTATTCTGGCACCCTAGGTTGGGCCGATCCCAATGGAGAGGGTGATGTTGGAGATTTCCATCTCAATGTCGTCATCCGCACTGCGGTGGCCGACACAGAAACCGGCCGTTGGAGCGCCCACGTGGGCGGTGCCATCACCGCATTGGCTCAACCCCTGGCGGAATGGAAGGAGACCCAACTCAAGGCCAAGGCTGTCCTAGAAGTCCTCGGTGGAGCCGAGCCCGTAAACCGCACTGAAAATTCAGCTCAGCCCCATGGCTGATGCGTTTGAAACTCTGCGCCTGGCACTCCACCGTGCATTGGCGGTGCGACGGGTGCCCCAGAATGAACAGGTATGGCTTGCCATTTCAGGAGGGCTGGACTCCATGGCCCTTTTGGAGGCTGCTGCCACCATGCAAGGCCGTTTTGGGGTGCTTCATGTCGACCATGGCCTCCACCCCGATTCTAAGGACATGCGGTGCTTCGTGGGGGATGCTGCCGCACGTTTGGCGCTTCCTTTCGAGTTCAACACCCTCAAGGGACTGCGCGATTCTGAGGAGCGGCGTCAACATGGTCTTGAAGCAGCAGCGCGGTCAGCCCGCTACGCTTGGATGGCAGAAGTCGCAGGGAAAGGTGGCACGGTGCTCACCGCCCACCACGCGGATGACCAGCGTGAAACCCGACTGCTCCACCTCTTGCGGGGAAGCCGGCCAGAATCCCTGACGGCCATGCTGGCTTGGACGGACGGCTGGGGATTTGCGCTGGGAAGGCCTTTTTTAGAAGTGCCTAAATCCGCGTTGCGCCTGGCCATGGAAGCCTCCGGAAGCGCCTGGCGGGAAGATCCAACCAACCTCCAGCCAGACTTCTTGCGCAACCGGATTCGCCACGAGCTGATGCCCTTGCTTGACAGCATGCGGCCGGGCTGGGAGTCTGGGTTGGAGCGCATTGGAAGCTTGGCGTCGGAATGGCGCGCGCACACCGAAAGTCTGCACAGCCATTTGGGACCCGACACCCACTCATTGCCGATTTCCACCCTGCGGCAGACCCCTTCTCCGACGCACTTTATGGGGGTTTGGAGCCAACCTTTTGGCTTTGGTCCAGCGCAGGCCAGTGCATTGGTTGAACTGGCCCTTACCCATACTGAAGTGGGCCGCACGCGGTGTTCGGATTCGCATTGCGTGGTCCGGGAGCGCGATGCTCTGGTGGCGCTCCCCGTCGCGTTGGACATCGAGCGGTCTTCGAGGTCATGGTCTCCCATTGAAGGCCATGCAGAAGGTGCCATTGCAACACCAGATGGCACCTTGACCTGGCGCATTGAAACGCCCGGTGATGGCTTCGCACCCGATGCTGAGGACAGTACGGCCGACCTGGCCATGGAAGCGATTCAATGGCCCCTGAGCCTTCGGCCCTGGGCCGAAGGCGACCGCATTGCCCCCCTTGGAATGACGGGGAGCCAAAGCGTCTCAGACATCTTGACGCAGCGCAAAACTCCAGCCTCTCAGCGCCAAAACCAGTGGTTGGTTCAGGACGAAACGGGCCAACCCCTTTGGCTGGTGGGGCACCGCATTGACCGGCGAGCAGCCCTGCCGAAGCCTTTCGACCCCAGCCAAGGCCACCGGGTACTCCGCATGTGCTGGAAGCCTCTTCGGTAACTTTGCACAGCGCACTTGACCCCCATGAATTCAGCACTAGCTCCTCCATTGGTACCGGCTTCAGAACGGGACAGAGAATGGGCACTGGGACTCTACTTGATCCTGGCCGCCCTGTTTGTCGCAAGCTTGGTGACCTGTAACCTCATCTTTCGCAAGTTTTTCTTCTGGACCATGCCCGGAATGGGGTACACGTTTGAAGCCAGTGTTGGCCTCCTGCCCTATCCCCTGACTTTTCTGGTCACCGACCTGATCTCTGAAATCTTTGGCAAAAAGCGCGCCGACGATGTGGTCAAAGGCGGCCTCGTGGCGTCTGTGTTCACCTTGGGCATCATCACTTTGGCCGGCCTTGCACCCTCTACCGATTGGTCGCCGGTAAGCAACGGAGAGTTTGACCACGTCTTTGGACAAACCGTACTCGCTGTGGGCGCCTCCATGGCCGCTTACCTGATTGCTCAATTCTTGGACGTTCGCATTTTCCATTTCTGGAAACACCGCACCGGTGGGCGAAAGCTTTGGCTGCGCAATAACTTTTCGACCATCCCGTCTCAGTTTGCCGACACGGTGGTCGTCCTTGTTTTGCTGTGCCTTGTGGGTGAAATCGAGTGGCGACTTTTCGGGGCATTGCTCGTCAATGGTTTTGGTTTCAAGGTGTTGGTGGCCGCGCTGGACACCCCCATTGTTTATGGGGTCATGGCGCTGATTCGAAAACGTTTCGGGCTGGCGCCAGGGCAGGAAATCGCCCTCTGAAAAGTCCCATTTTAGCGGGATTCGCAACCATTGGCCTGCGGCATTGGCACTGCAGGGTATGCCGGCGTTATCTTTCGCGCCCGCAAAGCAACGTGTCCGTGAAGCCCTTCAAGCTCCTTCTCCCATGGTTCGCCCTCGCCATTTCTATGGCCATGGGCATCCAACAAGCCGATGCCCAAATCCATGACCCCGTGGTTTGGGACTTCGCTGCCTATGACAATGGTGATGGTACCATCGATCTGGATTTTCATGCCGAAATCGAACCGGGATGGCACGTCTACAGTCAGTTTTTGAACCCTTTTGACGGACCCATTCCCACATCGTTCACCATCGAAACGGAGGGGATTCAAACGGCAGACACTGCAGCTGCAGAGTGTGAACCGCACCTGGAATACGACCCGAATTTCATGATGGACCTGCTCTTTTTTGAGGAGGAGGCCCATTGGGTTCACACCCTGTCCTTTCCCGGGGCCATTCCAGATACGATCAAGGGGTACTTGACCTTCATGGTGTGCGACGAAAGCAAGTGTCTTCCGCCCGAAGACATTGACTTTGCATTTGCGTTGTCCGACCTCAAGCCGGAATCTGCCAAGCCAGATTACTGCGCGGCTGCAGCAGAAGGGGGGACATTTGATGATGGTGGCTCAGACGGGGCGCCAATGGGCATTTACGATCCTGTCCAATGGAACATTGCCCTCTACGCCACAGGCGATCAAACGGCGACCATCGTGGCCACGGCTGAAGTGGAATCCGGATGGCACGTTTACAGCAACGACAACGACCCCCTCGACGGTCCCATCCCGACTTCTTTTGCCCTTTCTACAGAAGGGATAGAAGCCCTTCAATTGCAGGAATGCACCCCCGAGGTTCACTACGACCCCAATTTTGACAAAGACGTGAAGTCTTTTGAGGGCAGCGCGAGCTGGGCGCTGGACATCCGCTGGGAAGGCAGTACTCCCGAACAAATCGCAGGCATGCTCACGTACATGGCCTGCGACGATTCCAAGTGCATCTTCCCGCCCGACGTCGAATTTGAACTCCGCCTCTCAGAGGCGCTGACCGCCTCGCTGCCGGAGCTCTGTCCACCAGAAGATGGCGCTGCAGGCCATCGCGAGGATGCGGGAGAAGACGGCCTATTGGTGCTCTTCCTTTTGGGGATGGGCCTCGGGTTTGCCGCACTCTTCACGCCTTGCGTATTTCCTCTGATTCCGATGACGGTGAGTTTCTTCACCAAGCAATCAAAAACGCGCGCTGAGGGCATCCGGAACGCCCTCATTTATGGCGCGAGCATCATTTTCATCTACACGGGGCTGGGTCTGCTCTTGACCGCGGTCTTCGGCGTTGATGTACTCAATCTGATCTCGACCGACCCTTACTTCAACATCGGCTTGTTTGTGCTGCTGGTGGTATTTGGGGTCAGTTTTCTCGGGGCTTTTGAGATTCAGCTCCCTTCGAGTTGGGCCAATAAAGTCGATGCCCAAGCCGACCGTGGTGGTCTGATTGGCATCTTCTTCATGGCGGCCACTCTGGCCATTGTGAGTTTTAGCTGCACTGGCCCATTGGTGGGAAGTGCTCTGGCCGGTGCTGCCACGGGGGATTTTGGAGGGCCTGTTGCTGTCATGTTTGGCTTTTCATTGGCCCTGGCCATTCCCTTTACGCTCTTCAGCGCCTTCCCCGGATGGCTGAACTCCCTGCCTCAGAGCGGTGGATGGTTGACGAGTGTGAAAGTGGTTTTGGGCTTGCTCGAGATTGGATTCGCTTTCAAATTTCTCTCCAACGCTGACCTGGTTTTGCAACTCGGTTTGCTCAAGCGCGAGCTCTTCATCGCCATTTGGATTGCCGTGGCGCTTTGTATTGCAGTCTACCTCTATGGCGGCCTGCGTTTCCCTCACGACAGCAAACTCGAACGCATGAGCGTGGGGCGTTGGGGCTTGGGCACGGTGTTTCTCGTGTTGGCCATTTACATGATGCCCGGCATGTGGGGGGCGCCGCTCAACCTCATATCGGGCTTTCCCCCTCCCATGTTTTATGCTGAGAGCTCCGGTGGCATCAGCGCTGGAGGACATGGCTCCGGCGAACATTCGACTTCGGGACATGTGGAAGCGCGGTTCCGCGATTACGACGAAGGCCTCGCTGCTGCCCAGGCCGAGGGCAAGCCCATGATCCTCGATTTCACCGGCTGGGCTTGTGTCAACTGCCGAAAGATGGAGGAGCAGGTGTGGCCGCACCCAGAAGTGGTGAAATACCTCACCGAAGAGACGGTGTTGGTCTCGCTCTATGTAGACGAGAGAAAAGCCTTGCCCGAATCTGAGCAGCGCGTTGAACAATTTGGGGGAAAGGACTTCCGAATCCGCACCGTTGGCAACAAGTGGACCTATCTGCAGGCATCGCGCTTTGGCACCAATGCACAGCCTTTTTATGTCATGATTGACCACAATGGCGAAGCCTTGGGCAACGGCGTTGGGTACGATCCCGATCCTGAGAAGTTCATTGCATTCCTGAAGGAAAACATGGCCCGTTTCAAGGCCGGTCAATAAACCGCATTGCACGGCAGCAAAGCCACCGGCGTCGGCTGCACAACGCCCGTCGGTCGTTAGATTGCCACCTGCACCTTGCCCCCATGGAAAGAGCCCAGCACATTCGGCAGCACTTTGAAGAAGCCCAGCAAGTCCTTCGGGACTTTTTGGAGCAGGGGACGCATTTGGACGCCCTAGAAAAGGCTGGAAACCTCATGGCAGAGTCCATCTCTTCTGGTGGCAAAGTCATCTCTTGTGGCAATGGTGGTTCCATGTGTGACGCCATGCACTTCGCAGAAGAACTGACAGGCCGCTACCGAGACGACCGACGCGCTCTGCCTGCTGTCTCCATCTCGGATCCTTCCCATTTGACCTGCGTCGGCAACGACTATGGTTTTGACGCTGTTTTTGCGCGCTATGTGGAGGCTATGGGCCAAAGCGGCGATGTCCTGCTGGCCATTTCTACTTCGGGAAACTCTCCCAATGTGATCAAAGCCGCAGAGGCTGCGCGTGAGCAAGGCCTTGCCGTCGTCGGATTAACCGGGAAAGACGGCGGTTCTCTGGCCAAATTGTGTCATGCTGAAATCCGTGTGCCTTGGAATGGCCACGCCGATCGCATTCAGGAGGTGCACATCAAGTGCATCCATGCTTTGATCGACCACATCGAGGCGCACTGCGCCTAAGGTCTTCTTTCTCTATGTTGGTTCGTTTGCATGCGGCCGCCCTGCGCGGTGTCGACGCTGTGCCCGTCACTGTGGAGGTGCGCGTGGACAGGGGCATTCACTTTTTGATGGTCGGGCTGCCCGACAGCGCCGTTCGAGAGAGCCAACAGCGGATCAAAAGTGCCATCGAGCACCTCGGTTACCGTTGGCCGGGCAAGGGCATCACCATTAACCTCGCCCCGGCTGGATTGCGCAAAGAAGGGGCCGCCTATGACCTTCCCCTCGCCTTGGGCATTCTGGCCGCTTCGGGTCAAATAGAAGCCGAAGCCTTTGAGCAAACCTTGCTGATGGGTGAGCTGGCACTCGATGGCACCCTGCGGCCAGTTCGGGGGGGGCTGGCATTGGCCCATGCCGCGAGAGCGCCGGGAATGCACAGCCTGATTCTGCCGCGTGCATCCGCCGCTGAAGCGGCCCTGTTGCCCGGCGCCATCACTTTGGGTGCCGACCACCTTCGCGACGTATTGGACCACCTTTCAGGCATCCGGCCCTTGGAAACGGCATCTTGTGAGCTGCCCAGCATGCTCGCCCAGCAAGCCGACCGGTCCATAGAACCATTGGCCGAGATCAAAGGCCAGGATCGCGCCATAGCGGCCATGGCCCTTTCCGCTGCCGGCGGCCACAACGTGTGTATGGTCGGGCCTCCCGGTTCGGGCAAATCCCTTCTCGCCAAGGCCATGGTCGGCCTGCTTCCACCGCTCACTCCAGAAGAGGCGATAGAAGTGAACCGCATCCATTCTGTGTCAGACCGTTCAGGCCGTTCTACAGGGGTGGTGTTGCAGAGGCCTTTCAGAAGCCCTCACCACACCATTTCCGACGTGGCGCTGGTCGGAGGGGGATCCGACCCGAGGCCAGGCGAAATCAGCCTGGCACATGCTGGGGTGCTGTTTCTCGATGAACTCCCGGAAATGCCCCGCCATGTGCTGGAAGTGCTCCGTCAACCCATGGAAACATCGGAAATGACCATCAGCAGGGCGCGCTCCACAGTGGTTTTTCCCGCTGCATTTCAACTGGTCGCGGCCATGAATCCATGTCCTTGTGGCATGTACTCCACCGACCCGAAACTCCGAAAAAAATGCAGTTGCAGCCGCCATGCCCGACAGCAATACATGCGCAAAGTCAGCGGGCCCCTGATGGACCGGATCGACATTCATTTGCAGGTGGATGCCGTTTCAGCCTCTGCGCTCATGCCAGAGCCGGGAGCCCTTGGCCGAGAGCGAAGACGCCAAAGGCTTCAACGCGCTCAGGACTGGCAAAAGCGTGTCAGCGCTGCGCGCGACATTCAACAGCAGCGAAACCCAAAAGGCAAGACCAACCACACATTGGATGGTGAGGCGCTGCACGACATCGCCACACTTGACCGTCCAGGGTCCCTTCTCCTGCGGCGGTGCATGGACCACTTTGGGTTGAGCGCCCGCGCCTACACCCGACTGCTGCGCATGGCCCGGACGCTCGCCGATCTCGACAGCAGGAGCAAAGTGTCTGCAATCGATGTCGCCCAGTCCATAGCCTTTCGGCGCGCTGGAGAGGATACAGAATCTTGGTTGGACGGGCAGGGAACCAAACCCACGCCCAACCTCTTCGCACCTTGATGGCCGTGGAGTACTTTCCGACCATGAGCGACCACTCCACTCCAGTGCAACGTCCAGTCATCATGCCTGTCAATGGCACTGAACCAAGTTTTGGGCCGGGGACGTGGCTGGCGCCCAATTGCACCGTCGTCGGAGATGTGACCACAGGGCGCGATTGTAGCATTTGGTTTGGCGCAGTGGTACGAGGGGATGTCTGTGCCATCAAGATCGGCCACACTGTCAATGTCCAGGATGGCGCCGTGTTGCACGGAACGTTCGAAAAAACGCACCTCGAAATTGGCGATCGGGCCAGCATTGGGCACAACGCCATCGTGCATGGCTGCACGGTATGCGAAGGCGCCCTGATTGGAATGGGGGCGGTGGTCATGGACCGGGCTGTCGTGGGAGCTGGAGCCGTTGTGGGGGCTGGGGCAGTGGTGCTGGAAGGCACCCAAATCGGGCCAAGAGAATTGTGGGCTGGCGTGCCCGCGAAAAAAGTCAAGGAGGTGGACGAGGGACTCGCTCAACATCTCGCCGCAACGGCTACCCGTTACAAGGAGTACGCCGGTTGGTTCAACCCCAGCTCAGAATAAGCACGCTCCTTCAGTGCTGGAACCAGGGTCCTCCGGGGACCAAGTGTACCTCTTCTCCAAAGAACCGCTGGGCCGATCGGGAGAAATTGTCCGTGAGGTCGCTCACCATGAATTCGTGCTGGACCTGCCGTGCATCTCCCGGTGCCAGCATCCCTCGTGTCCTCAAGGCCTCAGAAACGGCCGCAGCCACAATGGAAGGTCCATCGATCAAATCGACCTCTGGTCCCAATACCTGCCTAAAAGCAGGTTCCGCCAACGGATAATGGGTACAACCCAATACGAGGGCTTCGATGTGGCGCTCTTTTCCTGAATGCCAACCCGCCGCTTCCAAATACCCTTGAATGACAGGCAGCATCAATTCATGTGATTGCCATCCCTCTTCAATCAGTGGGGCCAATAAAGGTGTGGCCCACTCCTCTATGCGGCCACCGGTCAGGCCAGTGGAGCGTTGCGCCTCGCGCAAAGAATGGCCATAGATGCCGCTGCCGATGGTCGCCCTCGTCCCCACAACCCCGACGCGCTTTGCGCCTTCACGGGCCAAATGCTGAACGACCGGGGCCACCACATCTATGACAGGCACATTCTCCTTTAAACAGGCCTCGACTGCAGCCTTGGCGGTTGCAGAAGCAGAATTGCACGCGATGACGATGGCCTTGCAACCCTCGGCGGCCAAAAATTCCGCAATCCGCACAGAGTAGGTCCTCACCAATTCTGGCGAGCGGTCTCCATAAGGCATGTGGGCTGTATCTCCGAAGTACAGCATGCGCTCGGCCGGCATGGCTTGCGCAATGGCATGGGCCACCGTAAGGCCGCCTATGCCGGAGTCAAAAATCCCGATGGGGGCGTCAGAGGCCAAGCTTGGCCTTGACGAGGGCCAGCACATCCTCACCTCCATTGTACACGGTGGCGCCAGAGGACGTGTCGAAGATGTAGGTGAAACCTTCTTCTGCTCCGACACCTTCAATGGCTACACGGGCACGTTCAATCATGGGCTCCAAGAGGCGGGCCTCCATAGATGCCAACTCCTGCTGGACCGTTTGATAGAATTGCTCCAACCCCTGCTGGTCGGCCGTGATCTCCTGCTCCTTTTGGGCGCGGATGGCAGCGGGCCAAGACTCAGCCTTCTGCTGGTACTCTCCCACTTTGGCCTCCAACTCTCCCTGCATCCGGACAATCTCCTGCTCGAATTGACCCGCAGCGGTTTCAATTTCGGTCTGGATGGAGTTGCGCTCGGGCATAGACTCCAACAGAGATTGGGTGTCGATGTGACCGAAACGGGCCTCCATCACCTGAGCAAACGAAGGAGTGGCAATCAGGAATGCGGCCATCATCAGGCCAAGGGATACGGTGTATTTCATGATGTTGTGAATGCGAATTGAAAACTGCGTTATTGCTTCGGGCGGCCTCCCGTGGCTCCTCCCATGCGGTTCACGACCTGTTGCTTGCGGTCGTTGACCTTGTCTTTGCCTTTGTCGAGCGTGTCATTCATCCGGTCTTGGAGGGACTTTCCTTTCTCTCCTGCTTCCTCCTCTGCCTCGCCACCTATGGTCTCACCAGGGGTGTATCCCAGCTCCTTGATGACGCGGTCTGAAACGTCATATTTGGGATTGGTATAGAGCATATTCGAGTCCTTGGCCTTGTCAAATATGACCATGTAGCCCCGCGAACTTGAGAGGTCCTTCAACACCTGAAAAATCTGCTCTTGCACTGGCTGTATGAGCTCTTGACGCTTCTGAAAAAGCTCGCCTTCAACGCCAAATTTGGCTTTCTGCATGTCGGTTGCTTCGGAACGCTTCGAGGAAATCTCGTCCTCGCGCTTCCGCCTCATTTCGGAGGTGAGAAGGACGCGCTCTGCACGGTATGCAGTTTCCAGTTGGTTGGCCGCGTTGTATTTCTCCTCGATCTCATCAAGCCAGCCTGAAGCCAAGCTGTTGAGCTCCTTTTGCGCCTCAGCGTATTCGGGCAAGTGAGACAAAATGTACTCCGTATCCACATAGGCATATTTCTGGGCCAATGCCGAGAATGATGGGATGATCAGGAGAATCGGAAGCAGGTGACGGAGAAGACGCATGGATTTCGGAAGGGTGAAAATAAGACGGCTCGGTGGCACAACGTTCATTCGGGGGCGTTTCGCACTTACGGTCACAAATCGCCGATGTTCATGCCCAAGGAAAAGTGGAATTGTCCGCGCGCCATGCTCGGTGCCGCCGGGACATCGTCGAAGCGCCAACCGTAATCGAGGCCCAGCAGTCCGAACATGGGAAGGAAGATCCGCATCCCAACGCCACCAGAACGGTAAACATCAAACGGATCGAAACCATCGCCCGTGGCCCAGGTGTTGCCCGCCTCCAAAAACGCCATGGTGTATATGGTTGCCGAAGGATTGGTGGACAAGGGGTATCTCAATTCCGTTCCGTATTTCACGATGGCACCCGCACCTGTGTTTTGATCGGGGGCGGTCAAAGAGAGGTTGTCGTAGCCGCGCATCGAGATGATCTCTCGGCCGTCGAGCACATATCCGCTCAAGAACACCCCACCGAGGTAGAACCGCTCAAAAGGAGAAAGGCCAATCTGGCGGTTGTACTGCCCGATCATGCCGCCACCGAAGTAGGTGCGCAACACCAGGGACTTCGGGTTCTCGCCGCCACCAGTCGTCAGGGGCGTGTACCAATTGGCCACAAATTTCCACTTGTGGTACTCCACAAAACGGAAGCGTTCCTGTTCGCTTAAACCGCTCCAATCCTTGCCTGGCTCAAACAAGCTGTATGGCGGAGTCGCCTTGATACTCAAACGAACTTCAGATCCCCAGACAGGGAAAATGGGGTCGCTCACCGAGTTTCGGCTCAAAATGAGGTTGAGCGCGATGTTGTTGGAACGGCCGTCAGTAAAGCTGAACAATCCGCTGTTGTATTGGTCAAAGTCAAAGCGCTGGTAGCTCAATCCCGCATTGACGCTGAACCAGTCATCTGGCTGCTTCCAACGCTGACCGATGGACGCCGAAACCCCCGTAATCATCAAGGTTTGACGCAGGGCGTTTGGCTCGCCTTCCACGTTCTTGGGCTGGCCATTGGACTGGATGGAGCGCCAAGCGGCTACAGTGAGTGCATTGGGCTTTTTGCCGCCGAGCCACGGCTCGGTGAAGCTCACATTGTAGCTCTGGAAGAACAGTCCATTGGATTGGGCCCTCACGCTCACGCGTTGTCCATCGCCCATGGGCACTGGACGCCAAGCGCCTTTTTTGAAGGCTTTGCCCACCGCGAAATTGTTGAACGTCACCCCTAGAGATCCCACGATGCGGCCACCGCCCCAGCCCCCCTGCAACTCAATCTGGTCTGTCGGCTTTTCTTCTACCACATATTCGATGTCCACCGTGCCGTCTTCAGGATTCTGAATCGGATTGATGCCAAAAGCTTCGGGGTTGAAGTAATTGAGCTGGCTCAATTCTCGCTGGGTCCGGATGACGTCCGTGCGGCTGAACAAATCGCCCGGCATGGTTCGGATTTCTCGCCGAATCACGTGGTCGCTGGTTTTGTTATTGCCCCGCACATCCACCCGACCAATCCGGAATTGCTTGCCCTCCACCAATCGGATTTCAAGGTCAATGCTGTCCTTCTCTGCCCGAATTTCCACCGGAATTGCCTGAAACGTCAGGTAACCATCATCGCTGTACAAAGCGCTCAGGTCGATCCCCTTTGGGTTCATGAAGAGCCTCTTTTCCAACTCCGCAACATCATACAAGTCGCCCCGTTTAAAGCCCAACAGGCTGTCCAATTGAGAGGTCGAATACTTGGTGTTCCCGGTGAAGGTGATTTCTCTAAAGTGAAACTTGAACCCTTCGTCCACTTTCACCGCAATGCCCAACTCTCCTTCTGGAGTTCGGAACAGGCTGTCGCCCGAGATTCTCGCATTGCGGTAGCCTTTCTCCCGGTAGTACGCAGTGACACCATCGAGGTCCGCATTGAACTCTTCTTCGAGGTATTTCGAGGACTTGAAAATCCGCCACCAAGCGCGCTCCTTGGTGTTTTTCATGCGGCGCTTGATCGACTTTTCATCCAACGCCTCTGAACCCAAAACCTGAATGGTTCCGATTTTGATTTTCTCTCCCTTGACGATGTCGATGTTGACCCCGGAGGCATTTTCCAAGACGCTGTCTGGCTCACTTGTGATGGTCACCGTGGCGTCGAAATAGCCTTTTTCTCTGTAGTGGTCCTCCAAGATGCGCCGGGCGGTGACCTGGAGGTTTTCGTTGACGATTTGACCCCGCACCAAATCCAACTTTCCGCGCAGGGTTTCTTGCTCCCCGCGTTTCACCCCGGTGAAACCATATCGGGTCAGCCTCGGCATCTCTACGACACGGATCACGAGGTAAACATCGCTGTCCCTCAATTCGGCCAACTCAATGGATACATCGCTGAACAACCGCTGATCCCATAGGTTGCGAACTGCTGCTGCGAGGCGCTCACCAGGAATGACGACCTCATCGCCAACCTGCAATCCACTGAACAGCTTGACCGCTTGAACATCGGTGAATTCAGCACCCAAAACAGTGATGCCCGCAATCCTGTAGTCGCTGGGCACCGCGAGATCCAAGGCGTCTGAGCCCGGCTGAGCCCACATGACTGTCGGAACAGCCAGGGCCAGCATAACTGCAAAAAGTGCGGTGAAGTAAGTCCTCATTCCTCCTTCGTGATTCCCTGATTGATGTCTTGTGCCCCTTTCAACAGCTGGTCTCCGGTGCGTCCGAAGCGCCTTTCCCTGCCCCTGAATTCTAAAATGGCCGCCTTGAAATGGTCCTCCCGAAAATCGGGCCACATGACGGGCGTGAAATGCAACTCAGAATAGGCCAGCTGCCACAACAAGAAGTTGCTCAACCTTTGTTCTCCGCTGGTGCGAATGAGCAGCTCCGGGTCGGGCACGTCCGGCATGCTCAAGTGATGCCTGACGGTTTCTTCGTCGATGTCTTCGGCAGGTACCCCTGCGCTCACAATTCTGCGCACCGCCTCGGTCAATTCCCAACGGCCGCTGTAACTCAGAGCCAAGATGAGATCGAGCCCCTCGCAGTGTGCTGTTTGTTGTTCAACGTCACGCAAACCTGCGATGCAAGCCTTGGGCAATGCCGATATGTCTCCTGTAGACCGCAAACGCACCCCCTTGCGAATCAGCTCGCTGACTTCTCCTGCGAGGCTCTTTACGAGCAACTCCATGAGGGCGTTGATCTCGTCTCGTGGTCTGGACCAATTCTCTGTGCTGAATGCGTACAGCGTGAGGTATTTGACACCGAGTTCGCCCGCAGCGCTCACCGCAGATCTCACGCTCTCTACGCCGCTTGCATGACCAAAAACCCGGTCTTGTCCGCGCTCTCTGGCCCAGCGCCCATTGCCATCCATAATGACCGCCACATGGCGCGGAAGATGGTGGGATGGGGATGTGGGCTCAACCATGTTGGTTTGCGTGAATCGCGGAGGCAGCAGCGAAAGTGGTCACCATCGCATTAGCATGCAAGGTAGACACCCCATTCCGCTCCGAGATTGGGAGTTTTTCACCTAATTCGATAGAAGATCAACGGTCCCAGCATGTGGTGGGCGACTTGTCGATTCGAAAAGTGAACGACACCGTCATGGAGGCAAACCGGTCGTCCAAGTCATTGAACCCCCGCATTTGTCCCACCGGATCGTCCAGATCCCCTTCCTTTTCGATCCGCGAAACGCTGAGTTCCTCTGCCAGCGGGCCGGCCTCCTCCTCCAACACTGCTGTGCTGGCGTAATAGCCTGCCACATCATCCAGGTGGTCTGTCCAGGTGCGGCGAACGCCCCATTCAAAATTCAAGGCCGAGAAGTGCCCCAGATTGAGCTTGAACCCAATTCCAAAGGGGACTGCAAACCCCGTAGTCGCATACCTGCCTTCTCCTGTGCTGGTGCTCTGCCCCTCTGTTCCAAGGGGTTGCAATTCGTACCAAACGTCACCGATTTGGGCCTCGGGCATGTGGCTGTACAGGGAGAGGCCCGCAAACAAGTACCCCGTAAAGCGGTCCTTGGTGTTGCCAATTTGGTAACGGGTGTAGTTGAATTCAGCCACCACTGCTCCTTCGGTAATGGCGTTGCGAAAGTGGAGGTTCCGGTTCGCGATCCAAGGGTCTTTGGAGTCGGAATCGTAGTACAACAACCGGGTGCGGTTCAAGCTCGCCCGCACTCCTATTCGGCGGTTCACATTGAATCGAAGAAACCC
>Ga0208971_1000403_pt1 | contig 31467 bp, 30 predicted proteins | sample AOAMet1_18_M0_10_2_FD_188229 | JGI IMG/M metagenome (GOLD analysis project Ga0208971, IMG submission 188229) | Ammonia-oxidizing marine microbial communities from Monterey Bay, California, USA - CAN11_18_M0_10 (SPAdes) | ecosystem: Environmental > Aquatic > Marine > Intertidal zone | place...
GCAACACCTTTGTCTGAAACCTTTATTCATCGCCAAACAACAGCCAATGCAGTGCGATTCACGACAGTTCCATTGTCTGAAATGGAAACCAAAATTCTGAATTCTGGCAACCGCGCGCTAGAAATTGAGAAATCCTTGTTTGTGTCACTAACTCAGGCTGTTTTGGCACAATATGGCCCATTGGGTGCCGCTGCCCGCGCCCTTGCAGAGGTTGATGTTTCCGCTGCATTTGCTGATTTGGCCGCTGATCATAACTGGGTCAGACCCAAAGTAGATAATTCGCGAAAATTTGATATTGAGGGCGGTCGTCACCCTGTTGTTGAACGGGCTTTGTTGGCCCAAGGTGGCGCGCCTTTTGTGGCGAACAATTGTGATTTATCTGATGGTGCCAAAGGCGCGCATGTTTGGTTGTTAACCGGTCCTAACATGGCGGGTAAATCAACATTTTTGCGCCAAAACGCTTTGATTGCTCTGCTGGCACAGGCTGGTGGATACGTTCCGGCAACCTCGGCGCATATTGGTCTTGTGTCTCAGTTGTTTTCTCGCGTTGGTGCCGCTGATGATTTGGCGCGGGGGCGATCCACGTTTATGGTTGAGATGGTGGAAACGGCCGCCATCCTTAATCAAGCCGATGATCGGGCGCTTGTAATTCTGGATGAAATTGGACGTGGGACCGCGACCTACGATGGCCTATCCATCGCTTGGGCCACGCTGGAACATCTGCATGACGCAAATTCCTGTCGCGCACTTTTCGCCACGCACTATCACGAAATGACCGCCCTTTCCGGTAAACTGCAGGGCGTTTCAAATGCGACCGTGACCGTGCGCGAATGGGAAGGCGATGTCATCTTTTTGCATGAGGTAAAAAAGGGTGCTGCAGATCGTTCTTACGGTGTTCAGGTGGCAAAATTGGCCGGATTACCCGACGCTGTGGTCGAGCGCGCGCGTGTAGTACTGGACAAACTGGAACAAGGTGAACGAGAGGGCCACAAAAATCGTGCCTTAATCGACGATTTGCCACTGTTTTCGGCCACCCCACCCCCAGTTTCACAAAAACCCAAGGTTAGCGAAGTTGAAGTTCGGCTAGATGAAATCCAACCAGACGGCTTAACACCGCTCGAGGCACTGTCGTTAATTTACGAACTGAAGGGTTTGAATAAGAATTAGAAAACCCGGCGCTGTGGCCGGGTTTTTCAAAATTAGCTTTTCGGTGTTGAAGACACACCAACGTTTGCCGCACGTAATAATCGATCGTGGATCATAAAGCCCTGCTCCATCACCTGAATGATCTGACCCGCAGTGGTTCCTGGAACCGGTGCTTCAAACATTGCCTGATGAAGGTTAGCGTCAAACTGATCACCCTCGACAGGAAAGATCGGTGTGATGCCGTGCTTCTTAAACACGCTCAGCAATTCCTGCATTGTTAGTGCAATACCCTCAATCATCGAGGCGGAAGACTCTTTTTGATCCTCTGGAATGGAATCCAATGCGCGTTTCATTGCATCGTAAACGGGGATCATGTCACGGGCCAAACGGCTGCCGCCATATTTTTCCGCATCGCGACGATCACGTTCGCCACGTTTGCGCGTATTTTCGGCCTCAGCCAATGCACGGACAAGACGATCTTTCATTTCATCGCGTTCTTGCTGAAGGGCGATAAATGCCTCGGCTTCGGCGTCACCCTCTGGTTCGTCCATTGCCTCATCTGACGTGATGTCAATCAGACCGTCATCCAACGCATCTGCGATCGCCTCAAGATCAGGAACGTCCTGATCGGCCAAACTTACTTTTTTTTCTGTATCTTCGCTCATCTTTACCTGTTCCCGTCCGATATCAATTTCCCAACAAGTTGGGCTGTGAAATTAACAATCGGAACGATCCGTCCATAGTTCAGACGCGTTGGTCCGATGACCCCAACCGCGCCCACAATTTTACGTTCAGCGTTCATATAGGGAGAAACCACCAAAGAGGAACCCGAAAGTGAAAAAAGCTTGTTCTCAGAGCCAATAAAAATGCGAACACCCTCGCCTTGCTCGGTAAGTTCAAGGAAATTGGCAATATCCCGCTTGCGTTCTAGGTCATCAAACAGAGATTTCACCCGATCTAGATTACCAGCATCTGTTTCTTCACCCAACAGGTTCGATTGCCCGCGAACAATCAAACGCTCATTTGATTCGCCTTCGTTTTCCCAAAGGGCCAATCCCTGCTCAACTAACTGACCAGCCAGCGAATCAATCTCTTGGCGACGGGTATTCATTTCGGTTTTTATGCGCGCGGTTAGCGATGATAGTGTTTGGCCCTCGGCCAATGCATTTAGAAAATTCGCAGCTTCGCGCATTGACGATGGTGTTTGACCAAGTGGTGGCGTGAATAATCTATTCTCAACTTGCCCATCCGCAAAAACCAAAACAACCAAGGCACGTTCTGTCGAAAGGCTAACAAACTCAATATGTTTGATCGGGGTCTCTTGTTTCGGTGCCAAAACAAGACTGGCGCTGTGGGTTAGTCCCGACAAAGCAGATCCAACATTGTCCAAAAGAGAGCCAACATCCCCTTCGTTAGTGTCTAATTCGCTTTCGATCTGGCGTTTATCTTCAGCCTTTATGTTATCGACTTCCATCAGGCTGTCGACGAACATCCGCAGACCGAATTGCGTTGGTATCCGCCCTGCCGAAACATGCGGGCTGTTCAACAAACCCATAAATTCGAGATCCTGCATTGTATTGCGGATCGTAGCCGCGCTGACCTTTTCATTCATCGAGCGCGTTAATGTTCGTGATCCGACGGGTTCGCCGTTGTCCAAGTACCCCTCGACAACACGACGAAACACCTCTCGGCTGCGTGCATTCATGTTGGATAGGTCTTCGGTTTCGTCTGTCATCAAATTTCTGCAATATTTCTGGGCAATTCATTTAGACTGTCGGGGCCCCAAAGGTCAATCAGGCTTGCCTTTACTTCACAGGATTGGCAATCAAGCTGTGAACAAAGAAAAGGAATTCAAAATGCGCCCATCTGGCCGTGAACTTAATCAAATGCGCGACGTTGTGATTGAAACAAATGTTACCAGACACGCTGAAGGTTCCTGTTTGATCAAAATGGGCGATACGCATGTATTGTGTACCGCCTCTTTGGAACCAGGTGTTCCGAGGTTTCTGAAAAATTCTGGCCTTGGCTGGGTGACGGCAGAATATGGAATGCTGCCGCGTGCGACCAACACACGGATGCGTCGCGAGGCCAAGAATGGTCAATCTGGTCGTACACAGGAAATTCAACGTCTGATTGGCCGTTCATTGCGTGCCTGTATCGATCGGGTTGCATTGGGTGAGCGTCAGATCACCATCGATTGTGATGTAATTCAGGCCGACGGTGGCACACGCTGCGCATCTATCACCGGTGGCTGGGTCGCGCTTAGGCTTGCCGTTAATCGTTTAATGAAAGCGGGCGAAGTTAAGACCGATCCCATCATGGATCATATCGCTGCTGTTTCGTGTGGTATTTACGCGGGACAATGCGTTCTTGATTTGGATTATCCAGAAGATTCCGAGGCGGGAACAGACGGTAATTTCGTTATGACCGGTGCTAAGGGCATGGTCGAATTGCAAGGTTCCGCCGAGGGTGCCACTTTTAGCCGTGATCAGTTTAACCAACTTATGGATTTGGCCGAAAAAGGCGTCGATGAACTTGTTGCCGCACAAAAGGCTGCTGTTTAGATGCGTCAATTTTCTGAAAAGAAACTGCTGATTGCGACCCACAATCAGGGCAAACTGGAAGAGATCGAACGGCTTTTAGCCCCTTTTGGTGTTGCTGTGGTTTCAGCGGGCCAACTTAATCTGGATGAACCAGATGAAACCAAGGATAATTTCATCGGTAACGCACGGATCAAAGCCCATGCAGCCGTCAAAGCAACGGGTTTACCTGCATTGGCAGATGACAGCGGCATCGAAATAGATGCACTTGATGGTGCACCTGGTGTTTACACCGCAGATTGGGCCGAAACGCCGAATGGGCGCGATTTTGTGATGGCTATGACGAACACTTGGCAAAAACTTGAGGATGCGGTGGCACCCTACCCTCGAACCGCCCGCTTTCGGTGCACTTTGGTTCTAGCGTGGTCCGATGGTCACGATGAAATCTTTGAGGGTAAGATTGACGGTGCTGTCACTTGGCCCATGCGTGGCGAACAGGGCCATGGTTATGATCCGATTTTTATGCCTGATGGTTATGATATAACACTTGGCGAGATGGATCGTTGGAAGAAAAATGAAATCAGCCACCGCGCTGATGCGTTTAACAAGTTGGTGAATGGCTGTTTTGGAGAATGAAATGAGCGAAAAGAAGTTAATTTCAGGCGGATCATCCTTTGAAAAAACCATTGGATACAGCCGCGCGGTTGCACAAGGTGATTGGTGTTTTGTATCTGGCGTGACTGGGTACAACTACACCACTATGGAAATCCCCACAGGGATTGCTGATCAAGCGCACAATTGTTTTCAAACGATTCAGGAAGCATTGGAAAAGGCGTCGTTTTCAATGAATGATGTTGTACGCGTTCAATACACGATCACTGACCGTGATTTGGTGGAAGAGGCTGTGCCTGCTTTGGGCGCAGCGTTATCAGACATTCGCCCAGCGGCCACAATGGTCATCGCGGATTTGATGAAACCTGAAATGTTAATCGAGATCGAAGTAACGGCGTTTAAAGGCTGATGTTGGAGGATTGGCAACATGGCGGTTTCGGTGTTTATGTTCACTGGCCGTTTTGTCAATCCAAATGCCCCTATTGCGATTTTAATTCCCATGTTTCCGCAAATGTGGATCAAAAACGCTGGTTTAGTGCCTTTTTGTCGGAGATTGAACGCACGGTGGTGGGCCTTGAAGGGCGGCATTTAAGCTCCATTTACTTCGGTGGTGGAACCCCCAGTTTGATGGAGCCTTGGCTGGTTGAGGGTATCCTTGATGCTTTGAAATCCAAGTTTCTAATCGCCAATGACATTGAAATCACGTTAGAAGCAAACCCAACCTCGGTCGAGGCTGGTCGTTTTCAGGCGTATCACGACGCCGGTGTTAATCGTGTTTCTATGGGCATTCAGGCGTTAAATGATCCTGATCTTAAACGACTCGGTCGACTTCATTCGGTGAACGAGGGACAAGATGCATTTGATACAGCCCGTCACATATTCGATCGCGTTAGTTTTGATCTGATTTATGCGCGTCAGGATCAAACATTGGATCAATGGCGTTCGGAACTTAAACAAGCTTTGGCCATGTCTGTCGATCATCTGTCTCTTTATCAATTAACCATTGAGCCAGGCACGGCCTTTGGGGATCGTTTCAGCAAAGGCGGGCTCGCGGGCCTGCCGTCCGAAGATTTGGGCGCTGATATGTATGAGCTAACCCAAGAACTGTGCGAGGCTGCTGGAATGCCTGCCTATGAAACGTCAAATCACGCCGCCGTAGGCTCGGAATCGCGCCATAATCTCGTTTATTGGAATTCCGGCGATTACCTTGGCCTAGGACCCGGCGCTCATGGACGAATTACACAATATGGGCATCGAATAGCTACTGAAACCCATCTAGCGCCCGGCAAATGGTTGGATGCTGTTGAAAATTCTGGCTCTGGTGAAAGCCTATCGCGCAAGCAGGATGGATTTGAGGCCCAAGAAGAGGCGTTGATGATGGGGCTTCGCCTAAGATCTGGTATTGATGAGGTGCGATTTGAACAAGTTCTAAATACAAAGGTGGAAAAAATCCAAAGCCTTAAGGAAATTGGCATGTTGGAAACGGCGAATGGGTTTCTGCGGACAACGGAACAAGGGCGTCCTGTTCTTAATGCTATATTAAGGGAGTTATTGGCCGGATGATTAGACTGCTTTGGATGTTTGGCGGCATATCCTCTATAATATTAGGGTCTCTTGGGGTTGTTTTGCCGCTTTTACCAACCGTGCCTTTTCTTTTGCTCGCGGCGTTCTGTTTCGCCCGATCTTCTGAAAGATTGCACATTTGGTTGATTGATCACCCCAAATTCGGCCCGCCGATTGCGGACTGGCAACGCAACGGCGCAATCAACAGAAAGGCAAAAATCCTTGCAACAGTGTCGATTGCTGCCGCTTTTGGCGTTTCTTTGATACTGTCGATTCCGCTTAAGTTCCTATTAATCCAAGCGGTTGTTCTTTGCTGTGTTCTTTACTTTATTTGGTCTCGCCCAACGGACTAGACGATAGCAATCCAAGCAGTGAATCAAGTTGGTCCAAATCTTTGTAGGAAATTGTGACTTTGCCAGATTCTTTGCCTTGTGTGTGATCGATCGAAACTTTCATTCCAAGATTTGCCGCCAAATCGCCCTCTAACGCATTTGTATCGGAATCCTTTACCGCTTTTGGCTTTGCTGGCTTGCCTGTTTTAACAAGCGGACCCTTTGCCAATCTTTCGGTTTCGCGCACAGAAAGATCGCCTGAAATCACGCGTTTGGCCAAAGCAGACGGGTTTTCACTTGGAACCAGCGCCCTTGCGTGGCCCATCGTCAGATCGCCGTGGCGCAAATATTCCAAAACATCATCAGGCAAATTCAAAAGACGCAAGAGATTGGCAATATGGCTGCGACTTTTTCCCAGGGCAGCGGCCATTTTTTCCTGCGTGTGACCAAATCTGTCCATCAACTGGCGATAACCCATAGCCTCTTCAACAGCGTTAAGGTCAGCGCGTTGAATATTCTCAATGATCGCGACCTCTAGTACCTCTGTATCGTCAAATTCTCTAATAATAACAGGAACTTGGTGAAATTTCGCCCGTTGAGCAGCCCGCCAGCGTCGCTCGCCTGCGACGATTTCATACCCATTTTCATCACGAGGATTTACGCGCACGATAAGTGGTTGAATTATGCCCTTCTCACGAATGGATTCCGTAAGATCCGCAAGGTCTTCTTCTACAAACTGGCGACGGGGCTGATCAGGATTAGGCGACAGACGTTCAACGGGAACAATATGTTCCGCTTTTGGTGCACGCCCTTCTTCTGACGTTGGTTGTTCGTCCAATTTGACGTCAGCCATTAACGCCGACAAACCACGGCCCAAACCACGACGTTCTTGTTTTTTATCAGCCATTTAAGCCTCCGCCATTATGTTATTTTTTATCAGTATTTCTTTCGCCAATGCACTGTAAGCCACCGCACCAGTTGACGAGGGATCATAACTAAGAACCGGCATAGCAAATGACGGTGCCTCACTTATCCGTACATTTCTGGGAATGCGCGTTTCAAACACCATATCGCCCAGATTATCGCGCGCATCCGCTTCTACCTGGCGTGCCAAGTTGTTGCGGCCATCGTACATTGTTAAAACCACGCCCTCAAACCTAAGGTCACGGTTCGCGGCTTCGCGGACTTCTCTGACAGTTAACATTAGCTGAGAAAGGCCTTCTAATGCATAAAACTCAGTTTGAAGCGGTACCAAAATGGAATGACTAGCAACCATTGCGTTGATTGTCAGCATATTTAGTGAAGGCGGGCAGTCAATCAAAACAAAGTCAAATTCAAACTTTTCCATCGCAGGTTGGCGCAATGAATCCCTAAGCAGGAAAGTTCTTTTTTCGTTTGAAACCAATTCCATATCCGCAGAAGACAAATCAGTAGTGGCTGGCGCAAGAAATAGGCCTTCAAATTCTGTGTCGTGTACAACCTCTTCGATTGGTGCCTCATCCAACAGCAAATCGTACGTTGTTTTTCCACGAACAGATGCCGGAAAACCCAAACCGGTCGATGCATTACCCTGAGGATCCAAATCGACCAAAAGAACGTTCATTCCCTGTGCCGCAAGCGCCGCCCCAATGTTAATCGTCGTGGTCGTTTTTCCAACACCGCCTTTTTGATTTACAACTGAAATAATTTTTGGCTCATGCAAGCCGATACCGTTAGACACGCTCTACCTCTTTAATTTTGAGTATGATCGCATCTGGATCTGTCTCGCTCTGTACCTTTTGAACGTCAAATTGCCAATTCGCAAGAGATTCTTCAATTTCTTGCTGAAATTTAGCCCCTTTAAGAAATACTGCGGTGCCATTTGGATTAAGGTGAATATCTGCAAATCCAAGCAACAGGTCCAAAGAGGCTAACGCACGCGCCGAAACAACATCCGCATTTTGCGGTTGTGTTTTCTCAATACGTTCGTTTTCGACTCTTGCGTTCAGATCCAGTTCGCGAATCACCGTCCTTAGAAACAACGATTTACGCGTATCGCTTTCTATAAAAACGAATTTCATCTCAGGTTTCTTATGCTTTGCAACAATCGCGCAAATTGCACCAGGAAACCCACCACCAGTGCCCATATCCACCCAAAGACCTTTTTCCACCTTAACAAGATCAAAAACCTGAACGGAGTCAGCAATATGGCGATGCCATAGCTCATCTATTGATTTTGGAGAAACCAGATTGATTTTTGCGTTCCACTTGATCAAAAGATCTGCAAATACGCTTAAATCATCCATTGTTTCACGTGAAACATTTTTCAAAGATTGATCGGTCATGCTGATTTAACAGCTGCTGAACGGCGGATATTGGTCAAAAGCAACGTCAAAGCCGCTGGCGTCATTCCATCCACACGTCCCGCCTGCCCTAGCGTTCTGGGTTTTACATGCGAAAGCTTTGATTTCAGCTCATTGGACAATCCGCTTACCTCTGCATAATTGAAATCTTGTGGAATTTCATGGGCTTCATCTCGACGCATTGCTTGAACGTCCTTGGCCTGGCGTTCAATATAATTGTGGTACAACGCATCCCTTTCGATCTGATCCCGTATCTCAGACTCTATATTTGCAAATTCCGGCGCCACAGGAAAAAGGGTTTCAAACGAAATGTCTGGAAACGACAAAAGTTCAAAGGCGTTTCTCTTCACGCCATCCTTTTTTATTTTAACGCCCAACGGTTCTATTTGGTTCGGCGTCAAAATAACCTCAGACAAGCTAAATTTGGTCAAATTAAGCTTTTCTAGCTTGTTGGTGAATGTCTTTGTCCGAGTTTCTCCAACGCACCCAAGCGAAATTCCAATTGGTGTAAGGCGTTGATCAGCGTTATCTGCCCTTAAAGAAAGGCGAAACTCTGCACGAGAGGTAAACATCCGGTACGGCTCAGAAACACCGCGGGTTACAAGATCATCAATCATAACGCCGATATAGCTTTGCGCGCGATCAAAATAAATCGGCTCACGACCAAGCGCAAAGGCCGCCGCATTCAAACCTGCAACCAATCCTTGCGCAGCCGCCTCTTCATATCCAGTGGTGCCGTTTATTTGACCGGCAAGATACAACCCAGGCACACTTTCCAATTCAAGGGTTGGGCGAAGTGCTTGCGGATCAATATAGTCATATTCAATTGCGTAACCAGGTTGCAAAATAACCGCATTTTCAAGGCCTTGCATTGAATTCACATAGGCATGCTGAACGTCCTCTGGCAGGCTGGTTGAGATACCATTGGGATAAACAGTGTGATCATCGGCCCCTTCTGGTTCAAGAAATACCTGATGGGATGTTTTATCTGCAAACCGAACGATCTTATCCTCAATCGACGGACAATACCGTGGGCCCACACCATCAATATGGCCGCCATACATTGCAGACCGTTCCAAGTTTTCCCGAATAAGATCATGGGTTTTTTCGTTCGTATGCGCGATACCGCAATTTACCTGCGGGGCGCTTATGGACCTGGAAAGAAACGAAAAAAGCGTCGGATCATCATCGCCTGGTTGGGTTTCCAAAATGTCCCAATTGATTGTTCGGCCATCTAACCTTGGGGGTGTTCCTGTTTTCAAACGACCAAGCGGCAAATTGAAACCATCCAACCGCTCTGCCAATTTGATCGATGGCTTGTCACCCATACGACCGCCAGGGCGAGAAACGTCGCCAATATGAATAACACCGCGCAAAAACGTGCCGGTTGTCAAAATGACAGCCTTGGCCCGTATTTCTGCCCCGTCACCTAAAACCGCGCCGTTGATACGATCGCCGTCTTGAATCAAATCAATCACTTCGCCTTCAATAATTGAAAGGTTTTCCGTCGCAGCCAGCTCTGCTTGCATGGTTTTGCGGTATATTTTGCGATCAGCTTGCGCCCGCGGGCCTTGTACAGCAGGCCCCTTTCGACGATTAAGCAAGCGAAACTGGATACCAGCCTTATCAGCCACGCGCCCCATAAGCCCATCCATAGCGTCAATCTCGCGAACAAGGTGGCCCTTGCCAAGACCACCAATCGCCGGATTGCACGACATTACACCAATGGATTCTTTTGTTAGCGTCAACAAGGCTGTCTTCGCACCCATGCGTGCAGCAGCATGCGCCGCGTCAGCGCCTGCATGCCCACCGCCAATTACGATTACGTCAAAATCAAATTGTTTCACGTGAAACACTCTTTCTTTTACAAGACCGTCTATTTTCCTAGACAGAAGTTAGCGAATATATCGTCCAAAATCTGCTCAACATCAACATCCCCAATTAATGAGGCCAACGCACGTATGGCAACGCGCAATTCTTCGGCGGCAAATTCTGCCCGATCTGGGCCCAAAATTACCTCTTCACGCGCTATTTCAATAGCTTGAGTGGCCGAGATTAACGCCACTCGGTGTCTTTCTTTAATCGCAACGCCAGCGCCAGATGCGCGGTTTTCCAAGGAATCGGCAATCTCTTCGATCAGTAGATCAACCCCATAACCTGTTTTTCCGGAAATTGATTCCTTAGAATCGCCCCCTGAAAGATCACCTTTTGGACGGCGCAAAATATCGCCGGATTGAATTTCCACCGACAATGCAGATGGATCATCATCCAGAAAAACCCGTAGATCGGCCTGAGCCGCGCGTTTTTCCGCGAGCTGAATACCAAGACCTTCAACATGGTCATCTGTTTTTCGCAATCCAGCCGTATCCAAAATGGTAACTGGCAAACCACGAAGATCCATTCGAACCTCAATCACATCACGCGTTGTGCCAGCAATTTCAGATGTAATCGCCGCCTCGCGCCCTGCAAGCGCATTAAGCAAGGTTGACTTACCAGAATTCGGCGCACCAACGATTGCCACTTCAAAACCATCCCTGATGCGTTCAGCGGCGGTGCTGCCTTTGATTTCGCGCGCTAGATCTTTTTGAACGCGACCAATTAGGTCAAGCACCTCTGGTGTGACATCTACAGGAACATCTTCGTCGGCAAAATCAATCGTGGCCTCTAGCAATGCTGCGGCATGGACCAAGTCACCACGCCACGCGGTTGAGGCAACGCCCAATGCACCATCAAAAATCCGCAACGCCTGTCTGCGCTGCGCCTCTGTTTCGGCCTTGACCAGGTCGCTTAACCCCTCAACTTGAGCAAGGTCAAGTTGGCCGTTTTCAAGGGCACGTCTGGTAAATTCACCAGGCTCTGCAATTCGCAAACCTGACATATCGGACAATGTTTTAAGAACTGCCTTCACCGTTGCGGGGCTGCCGTGAAGGTGCAGCTCAGCCACATCTTCGCCTGTAAAGCTAGCGTTCTGAGCAAAGAACAGAACCAAAGCTTTATCCAGCACATCACCCACAGAGTCATAAAGTTTTCGCAACCCCATCTGGCGAGGCTCGGGGCAGGTACTGGCCAATTTTTCAACGCAATCCCGCGCCAGTGATCCAGAAATCCGAACCACCGCTACGCCCGACTTTCCCTTTGCGGAAGCCAGTGCAAAAATTGTGTCGATCATTGGCCTAAACCATTGTTAAAAAACAAATATACCTGAATTAGGTGTTCATAGAATCAAAGAAATCAGCATTTGATTTCGTTTGTTTCAATTTACCCAAAAGGAACTCAATTCCATCAGTCGTGCCCATTGGATTTAGAATACGACGCAACACATAAGTTTTCTGAAGGTTCATTTTATCAACCAACAGCTCCTCTTTACGTGTGCCAGATTTCAGAATGTCCATAGCAGGATAAACACGCTTGTCTGCAACCTTGCGATCCAGAACAATTTCGCTGTTACCAGTACCTTTGAATTCCTCAAAGATAACTTCGTCCATACGCGAACCAGTATCGATCAAAGCGGTTGCAATAATCGTTAGTGAACCACCCTCTTCAATGTTACGTGCGGCACCAAAGAAACGCTTGGGGCGTTGCAGGGCGTTTGCATCAACACCACCGGTCAAAACCTTACCGGAACTTGGAACCACGGTGTTAAAGGCGCGGCCCAAACGAGTAATCGAATCCAAAAGGATGACAACGTCACGCTTGTGTTCAACTAAACGTTTTGCTTTTTCGATGACCATATCAGAAACCGCAACGTGACGTGTGGCAGGCTCATCAAAGGTCGAGGACACAACCTCACCTTTCACGCTGCGCTGCATGTCTGTTACCTCTTCTGGGCGTTCGTCGATCAAAAGTACGATCAAATAACACTCAGGATGGTTCTTTTCGATGGATGTCGCGATATTTTGCAGCAGGACGGTCTTACCTGTCCGCGGTGGGGCCACGATCAAAGAACGCTGACCTTTGCCTATAGGGGCAACCAGATCGATGATACGGGCTGATTTATCCTTAATCGTCGGATCCTCGATTTCCATTTTTAAACGTTCATCAGGATAAAGTGGTGTCAAATTGTCAAATGCCACCTTGTGACGGGCTTTTTCTGGTTCCTCAAAGTTGATGGATTCAACATTGGTCATCGAAAAATAGCGTTCTTCTTCGCGTGGCGCCTGCATAACACCGCTTATGGTGTCACCTGTACGCAATGAAAACTGTCGGATCATCTCTGGTGAAACGTAAATATCGTCTGGTCCAGAAAGATAATTCGCCTCGGGTGAGCGAAGAAAGCCAAAGCCGTCTTGCATCACTTCTAGAACGCCATCGCCGCCAATTTCCCAATCATCCTCTGCGCGCTCTTTCAGGATCGAGAACATCATCTCGCCTTTGCGCATGGTTGATGCGTTATCGATTTCTAACTCTTCAGCTAGATTCAACAAATCTTTCGGGGATTGCGCCTTTAAATCACGCAAATTTACACGGTCGTTTGACATCCGTTACAACTTTTATTCAGGGACAGGCTTTTAGGGCCATGTCGATTTTAGATATGGGAAAACAGCCACCGGACGGCAGCGTTAAGTCGATTTAAGGGTTCTAAAAGCAGAAGTCAAATTTTAGAATGGGCGCGCTATCACACAAATAACTATGACGATCATCAAAACTGTTGGTACTTCGTTCGCAAACCGGTATTGGCGGCCTGTGAAACGGTTATTACCTGCAGCAATTTCTTTGCGTCGCGCCGATAACCAACCGTGAAACCCTGACATCAAAATAACAGATATCGCCTTGATCCATGGCCAGCCTGCCGACCAGTCAATAACGCCGGGTGTAAAAACCATGATCAACCCGCAGACCCAGGTCACAATCATTGCCGGGTTTATGATCACTTTCAGAAGTTTTAATTCCATCATTTCAAAAAGTGGCGATGATTCACCCTTACTTAAGAAATTCTCTGTGTGATGAACAAATAGCCTTGGCAGATACAGCATTCCAGCCATCCAAGATATTACAGCAATCACGTGAATGGATTTCACCCAAGGATACACAGCATAAAGTATGTCTGACATTTCTAAGCTTTCTTAAAAGAGGGTCTGCCCTACCTATAATAAATATATATTTATAAGAGAATAGAGGTTGTAGTAGTACGGTGGATACCGTGGATAAAATACTTATCCCATACAAAAGATCAAAATAAAAACACTCGTACAAAATCAAACAAAAACGTTTGCATAACTACACAACCAATTGTTTTGATTTGCTTTTAGATTGTGTCAGGAATGGGGCAACATTGTGGAAGAAATTGGATAAACTGTTAACAAATCATTTTTATCCCCCGACCTGTATAAAGTTTTCACCGTGGAAAACAGATGCACTAAAACCTTAACAAAAAATGAATAACTGGTACTCGCTGGTTTCGCTGTTAATAAGTCATCAAGAATTAACACCGCTTAGGGCATTTTATCCACGGGGATATACAGATGAAAAACAGGCTTATCTTGGCTTCGGGTTCCGAAATACGGGCGGAGATGTTGCACCGTGCCGGTGTTAAATTTGATGTTATGTCGCCAATGGTCGACGAGGCAAGCATCAAAGAATCTTTAATGGCTGAGGGTGCAAAGCCACATGATATCGCCGATGCACTGGCTGAATATAAATCGCGTAAGGTGTCGATGAAAAACCCCGATGCCTTTGTGATTGGCGCGGATCAAATCTTGACCTGCGACAGGGTGGTTTATGACAAGGCAGAAAACCAAGACGCTTTGATCCAACAATTGAAAACACTGCGCGGGCAAGTGCACCGCCTTTACACAGCGGCGGTGATTTACCAAGGTGGTGAGCCGCAATGGCGGTTTGTGAAACAAGCGAAACTGACCATGCGTAATTTCTCGGATCAGTATCTTTTGCAGTATGTTGAGCGGAACTGGCCTGAAATTTCTTACTGCGTTGGCGGTTATCAGCTAGAGAATGAAGGAGCACGCTTGTTTCATCGCGTAGAAGGTGATTATTTTACCGTGCTTGGCCTGCCATTGATTGAAGTGCTGGGTTATTTGACTGAACGGGGAATTCTAGAACAATGAGCGGACCAAAAATTCCATTAGCCGGCGTAATTGGCCATCCTATTGCACACAGTAAATCACCACGTCTTCATGGCCATTGGTTAAAGTCCTTGGGCATTGCGGGTCATTATATTCCAATGGACGTCGCGCCAGAAAATCTAGAGGAAACTTTGCGATTGCTGCCAAAGATTGGTTTTCGTGGTGTGAACATCACCCTGCCCCATAAACAGGCGGCCATGCAGATCGCGGATCTTGTGACAGATCGTGCGGCCCTAATTGGTGCTGCAAATACGCTGATATTTCGCAAAGATGGCCGCATTCATGCCGATAACACGGATGGCTATGGATTTGTTGAAAACATCAAAAGCGGTGCGCCGACATGGAAACCCAAAGAAGGACCCGCCGCAGTTTTGGGTGCGGGTGGCGCGTCTGCAGCAATTGTCTCAGCTCTGTTAGAAGTTGGTGTACCTGAGGTACGTATTTCCAACCGAACCCGTGTTCGCGCCGAAGGGTTGCGCGAAAGATTTGGCGCACGCGTCACTGTTTATGATTGGGTTCAAGCAGGCAATATGATTGATGAGGCCGTTACGGTTGTTAACACAACATCCCTAGGGATGGAGGGCATGCCCGAATTGCGCGTGCCGCTTGATGGATTGTCTGAACAGGCTGTTGTAACGGACTTGGTCTATACGCCACTGGAAACGCGACTGATCCGCGAGGCAAAATCCATTGGTTGTCGCACGGTTGACGGCCTTGGCATGCTAATTCATCAAGCCGTACCCGGTTTTGAACGTTGGTTTGGCACGCGACCCACAGTTGACGAAGAAACCCGCGCCCTATTGCTAGCGGTATGAAAGCCGTTCTGATTGCCCTTACGGGTTCAATTGGCATGGGTAAATCCACAACTGCCAAAGCATTCGCTGATCTTGGCGCACATATTTGGGATGCCGATGCCGCTGTTCATCGGCTTTATGGTGACGGCGGCGCGGCGGTTTCTTTGATCAAAGCGTTATGTCCAGCGGCCATTGTCGATAATGCCGTTGATCGCACCGCACTTAAGGATTGGATTGCGACGGATAATACCGCCCTTAAAAAGATCGAAAACATTGTCCATCCACTTGTGGCCCAAGACCGCGAAGATTTCATTCATGGCCTTCCAAATGATGCAGTTGCGGTTTTTGATATACCGCTATTGTTTGAATTGGGTTCAGAAACTCGGTTTGATTACACAGTTGTTGCCTCGACTTCTGCGGAAAACCAAAGAGCCCGCGTTTTGGCCCGCCCGAATATGAATGCCGAACAACTAGAACGGATTTTGGCGCTTCAAATGCCAGATGATCAAAAGCGCAGCAAGGCAGATTTCGTTATTCAAACGGATACCCTTGAAGATGCGCGTGCATCTGTGAAAAAAGTGTTTGAGCAAATTAAAAAGCAGGCAAGTGATGCGTGAACTCGTACTTGATACAGAAACCACTGGTTTTGACCCGTTTTCAGGCGATAGAATCGTAGAAATTGGCGCGGTTGAATTGTTTAATCACATGCCCACGGGCAAAACTTACCACCAATACATCAACCCACAGCGTGCCATGCCCGCCGAGGCGTTTGAGGTACATGGTTTGGGCGATGAATTTTTGGCAAAACAGCCGGTCTTTGCAGATATCGCACAAGCGTTTGTAGATTTTGTCGGCACGGATTTATTGGTCATCCATAACGCCAGTTTTGACATGAAATTTCTGAACGCTGAACTTGATTGGTTGGGCCGACCGAAATTGCCGATGGAACAATCACTAGATACTTTGGCCATCGCGCGTAAGAAGTTTCCAGGATCACCTGCGTCCCTTGATGCGCTATGCCGTCGTTTTGGGGTAAATAATGATGCCAGAGAAAAACACGGCGCGTTATTGGACAGTGAAATCCTAGCAGAAGTGTATTTGGAACTAATTGGCGGGCGGCAACCCGACTTTGGGTTGAATACTGCGGCGGCTGCGTCATCTGGAACAGATGCGGGATTTTCTGAATGGCGTGCGCAACCGCGCCCTAACCCATTGGCCCCTCGGATTTCCGAGGAAGAAGCCAAAGCCCACCGCGAATTTGTTGAAAAACTTGCTGATGGTGGGCTTTGGCCTAAATCTTAGGCAGTACCTGTTGGTTCAGCTGCCATGCGGCGTGCGATTTCATTGCGATAAAGGGCAACGAAGTCGATGGTTTCCAAGTTCAGTGGTGGGAAACCGCCATCACGTGTCACGTCAGAAACGATACGACGCAAGAATGGGAACAACATGCGAGGGCATTCGATAAGCAAGAATGGGTGCAATTGCTCTTCTGGAACGTTTTCGATTTGGAAAACACCGGCATAATCAATTTCCAAAAGGAAAATTTGTGCTTCGTCAGCTTTGTTTTTGGAATTGATCACGCATTTGATGGAAACCTCGTATTGGGTTTCGGAGCGCTTTTTGGCATCCAAGTTAACTTGCACGTTGATGTCTGGGTCGATCTGACCTTGGACACCTTTTTGAACAGCTACATTTTCAAAAGACATATCGCGGATCATTTGACCCAAGATTTGCATTTTCGGTTGTGGTGCAGCCTCGGCAGCGCCTTCTGTTTTGGCTTCTTCTGCCATATTTACTTCTCCGTAATTAAATTTCGTCGGGACGTTGTATCAGCTTGCGCGACGCGCCTCAATCCTTAGTCCACCCAGAAGGACGATGATCGTCAGGATTTGGCACTTCGACAAATTCTGCGTCAATCACATCAGAATCAGCAGGGCCGTGGGGTTTAAAACCTGGGCTTTGCGCGGTGGTGACATTCACGCGAGACTTTAGAAAATTAAATACTGCGGCGCGCACACCTGGGACCATCAATGAAAACCCAATCGCATCGGTGAAATACCCCGGTGTGAATAATAAGGCACCGGCGAACAAAATCATTGCGCCATGTGCCAATGGTTCGGTCGGATCATTTAGTTCATTAAACGAGTTTTGTACCCGACCGACTGTCGCCAAGCCTTGTGAACGAACCAGCCGAGCCCCAATAAAGGCCGTTAGAACAACACCAGCAAGCGTCGGAAGCAGCCCAACGAGCGAATAAACCTGTATAAACAGGGTGATTTCTATGATCGGAACGATCAAAAATGCGATAAACAGCCACATATTTTAGCCTTTTGTTCAACTTCTCTTGTGGTGGACTTGATTGGCCACCTGCCTTACATATGTGCATTGAAACAGTGTTTCCAATGATTTCGCCGAAAAGGTTTACTAAAATGGGCTCTTCAATGATCCAGCTACTCGTTCTTGCCGGCATAGCCGTCTTCCTAATCTTGCGTTTGAAAAACGTACTTGGCACACGTGAGGGTTTTGAAAAACCGCGCGCGCCACAGGGCCAAGCCCAACAATCCAACCGTCCACAGCTAGAAGTGGTTGAAAATGGCCCCGATCAGGATATTGCCGAATATGTTGAAATCGACAGCGAGGCGGGCATGGCTTTGGCTGAAATCAAAGCTCAAGATCGAAATTTCACGGTTCAAGAATTTCTGGGTGGTGCCAAAGGCGCTTATGAGATGATTCTTATGGCGTTTGAGGGCGGCAAGCTTTCAGACGTGGAACCATTCCTTTCCGAGGAAGTGATGGAAAGTTTTGTCGAGGTTGTAGCCGATCGCGAAGACCAAGGTTTGACAGTCACCGCAAACTTTATCGGGTTGCGTGAAATGGCTGTACATGATGCGACGCTGGATCCAATTACAAACATCGCTGAAGTTACAGTGAAGTTCGTTGGTGAAATGACATCTGTTGTGCATAATGCCGAAGGCGAAGTTGTCGAAGGCGACGAGAAAACTATCAAACGCCAGAAAGATATCTGGACATTTGCGCGTGATCTTGGCGACGACAATCCAAACTGGCAATTGGTCGCAACGGGCGGATGAAACGTGGCTTTCTTGCCTGTGCAGCGCTTTTATTTGCAGGTCTTTCAATGACCCAAGCACAGGCGGAAACCGACTATAAAATCTTAGAATTTTCCGAACTTAAGGGTTGGGAAGATGACGATCACGAAGCAGCGCTGGATGTGTTTCTAAATACGTGCATGGATATAAAAGACCCTGTCTGGCAATCCATTTGCGCCCTTGCCCAACAGCGCCCTTCCGCTAAGCAATTTTTTGAATTGTTCTTTCGCCCCGTTTTAATCAACGGCAATGAACCAGCATTGTTTACAGGGTATTTTGAACCTGAATTGTCAGGTTCAACTAGATACGGTGGACAGTATCGGTATCCGCTTTATCGCAAACCACCCGAGGCCAAAGGAACTTGGCTAACTCGCGCTGAAATCGAAGAAACTGACAGCCTTCAGGGGCGTGGATTAGAAATCGTGTGGGTCGATGATCCTGTTGAATTGTTCTTTCTACAAGTTCAGGGTTCAGGGCGCGTTCGACTGCCTTCGGGTAGCACAATTCGCGTGGGTTATGGTGGCCACAATGGGCATAACTATAAATCAGTCGGCCAAGAACTTATTCGGCGCGGTGTTTACCAGCCTTATCAGGTATCAGCCCAAGTCATCAAAAATTGGGTGAAACGTAATCCAGTTGATGGACGGTTACTGTTGCAACACAATCCATCCTATGTGTTTTTCCGCAAAATTGGCGTGTCGTCGGAACTTGGCCCGCTTGGTGCGATGAACCGATCTATTACGACGATGCGTTCGGTGGCGATTGATCCTGCCTTTACCAAATTGGGTGCCCCTGTTTGGATCGAAAAAGAAGGTAAAACCCCGCTAAATCGTTTGATGATTGCACAGGATACGGGCAGCGCAATCAAAGGCGCGCAACGGGCCGATGTTTTCTTTGGCACTGGCGATGCGGCTGGCCGTGCGGCGGGTGAAATTCGTGATCCGGGTCGTGTTGTTGTGTTGTTGCCTATTGATCTGGCGCTTGAATTGGCGCCCGAAAGTTAATTATGGCACGACGCAAACGGGGGCTGACCGCAGAAGACACAGAACTTTGGGAAAAGGTAAAATTGGCAACGACGCCAATGGTAAAGCCGCGTCCTAAAAAAACAGACGAAGTAGAGCCACAACCTGTTTTCAAACCCAAAATTGCCAAGCCTAAAACCAGAATTCAACCGTTCCAACTGGGTCAGAACGCGAAGCCAACGAAGGCGATGAACAAACTTGCGCCTTCTATGCGCGACGAGATTTCAAACCAGCCGGTTCAGATGGACAAAAAGGCATACACTAAACTGACCCGAGGGCGCTTGCTGCCAGAGGCCAAAATCGATTTGCACGGCATGACGTTGGATCGTGCGCACCCTGCCCTAAATGCATTTATTCAACGATCTTATGGCCAAGGTTTGCGTTTGGTTTTGGTTGTGACCGGCAAAGGTAAGATCAAAGAGGATCACGGACCGATCCCTTCTCGCATTGGGGTTTTGCGTCATCAAGTTCCAATGTGGTTGAACCAAATGCCACTGAAACCTTTGGTCATGCAAATCACACATGCCCATGGAAAACATGGTGGCGGTGGTGCGTACTACGTCTATTTACGCCGACAACGCTAGATCGCGCTGGGCCCATCGGGAACAGAAAAACACCGATAGCCAACCTAATGCCACAGCGATTGAAATCACCCCAAGTTGACTTGGAAAATCATACCCTTTGTCGATGAAGTATCCGGTGATGCCTGGCCCAAACCCAGAACCCAAAACCATTGATGCGGTTGCGATTGCTTTGATGCCACCAAGGTTCTTGGTGCCATAAAGTTCCGGCCAAACGGCACTAAAAATAGTTGAGTTTGCCCCAGATGATGCCCCCATAAGGATGATCGCCAGCGCAAGGGTTACATAATCAAACCCAACCATTGCGATCAAAAACCCAACGATTAGGGCGGGTTGAACAAAGACCATCAACCGAACGGCCCCAAACCGATCAATTGCCCACCCAGCGATTAGGGTAAAGACAATGCCCGAAATGCTGAACATTGGGAAAAGGGTTACCAGTTCCAGATGAGACCACCCTTTCACCTCGGCAAAATGTACCTGAAGGAAAAAGAATGACGTGATGAACGCGCTTTGCATGGTGATGGCGGGTAATAACATCCAAAATGACCAATGTTTTAAAACATCAAGGCGTGTCCAATGTTTAGCGGTCATGCCTTTTGCTTGGTCGTTTTCGGCCATGGATTGTGGCGTGCGTTCTTTGGCTAAAAGGCGCCACAAAACGGGGATCAACAACAGGGCCACGATTGCACATATTCCCCACATCCATTGCCAATGGTAAAATTTCAACAGGGAAACCACGACGATTGGCAAAACACCTTCGCCCAACGCATAGCCCAAACCAGCAAAGGCCAACGCTTTGCCGCGATTGGCGACGAACCAGCGGGCGATCGAAACCATGGACAAATGCGACAGCATACCTTGGCCCGTAAAACGCAGCGCGAAAATAATGGGGATCAGTAAGAACGCCTTGTTCACAGTCGCCATAGCCAAACAGGCCAACGCCAACCCACCGATCAAAACAGCACCAAGGGCGCGTGCACGGAAACGATCGGCCAGACCGCCTGCAAAAATCATCAACATGCCCGAGGCCATTGTGCCGGCGGCATAAATCGCACCCCATTCGCCATGCCCAAGATCAAAGGTCGCGCGAATATTTCCGGCAAAAATAGAAATGAAATAGGTTTGCCCTAACGACGACATCATCGCCATTAGAAAGCCAGCCATTAGCCAGCGGATGTTTTCACGAAAGAAGCGGACAAATCCCATAAGGACTTGTCCGCTGTTCTGTCAGAAAAGACTAGTGGTTTTTACAAAACGTATCGGCTTAGGTCGGCGGATTTCGTCAATTCGCCCAAATGTTTGTCAACAAAAGCGGCGTCAACCTTGACCGTTTCGCCATTTTGATCTGGCGCATTGAAACTTAGATCCTCAAACACACGTTCTAGAACGGTATAAAGGCGACGTGCGCCGATATTTTCCACGCTTTCGTTTACGTCTGCCGCGATTTTCGCCAGCGCCGCGATACCTTCATCAGTAAACTCAACGGCAACTTCTTCCGTCGCCATCAACGCCGTATATTGCAACGTTAGCGCGTTGTCAGTTTCTGTCAAAATGCGCACAAAGTCGTTTTCTGTTAGGGCGCGCAGTTCAACACGGATTGGCAAACGACCCTGAAGTTCGGGCAACAGATCGGACGGTTTTGCGATATGAAAAGCGCCCGATGCAATGAATAGGATATGGTCTGTTTTCACGGGGCCATGTTTGGTGGAAACAACCGTTCCCTCAATCAACGGCAGCAAATCGCGTTGCACACCTTCGCGGGAAACATCCCCACCACGGGCATCAGAACGCGCGCAAACTTTGTCGATCTCATCCAAGAAAACGATGCCGTCTTGTTCAACGGATGCCATTGCCAATCGGGTAACGGTTTCATCATCCAACAATTTGTCGGCCTCTTCGCCAATCAACAGATCATAACTTTCGGCAACGGTCATTTTTTTGCGGCTGGTCTGTTGACCAAGCGCTTTGCCAAACATGTCTTGCAAGTTCAGCATGCCCATTTGTGATCCAGGTTGGCCAGGAATATCAAAGAGCGGTGATCCTTTGGCGGTTTCAGCAACGTCCAACTCGATCTCGGTTGAATCAAGCTCGCCTGCGCGCAATTTTCGGCGGAACATATCACGGGTGCCTTCGCGGGAATTTTCCCCAGCGATGGCATCCAAAACACGTTCTTCAGCCGCGGCGCGGGCATTGGCGTTTACCTCTTCGCGCATGTTTTCGCGGGTCATGGAAATTGCGCTGTCTACAAGATCGCGAACGATTTGTTCGACGTCGCGACCCACATATCCAACTTCGGTAAACTTGGTTGCTTCGACCTTAATAAAAGGCGCACGGGCAAGTTTTGCCAAACGACGACTGATTTCGGTTTTACCAACGCCCGTCGGCCCGATCATCAGGATGTTTTTTGGATAAACCTCAGCCTTTAGATCGTCAGACAGTTGGTTGCGGCGCCAGCGATTGCGCAAGGCAACAGCGACAGCACGTTTTGCATCGTTCTGACCGATAACAAACCGATCAAGTTCGGATACGATTTCACGTGGGGTTAAGTTCGTCATTCGGATACTCCGTTATTCAAGCCCCAAGGGGGAAGTCGATCTTTGCCGGGGAAATTAGGCAAGCCATCAAGGGTCGTGGCGCGGAATTTTTCCCAACCCGCGCCAAGGATGACCAGCACCAATCCAACGGCTAATATTGCAAATCCAGCCGCGCTACCGTCATCAAACAATCCGACAGAAAGCGCGACGACATAGCCAACGCCAGAAATCAGGAACGAGCGGCGGTTAATCACCAAGGCGACAACAGCCATCAGCATCAAGAAGATGAACAGGATCACGTGCGCAGCGATTGTATCCATGGTGAAAAGCGTTAGGGCGACTGTGTTCACAATCGCGGGTGCCGCAATCACGTGCAGCCAAAAACCATTGGCCGAACGGCGCGTAACACGGTGCGGATCAGACATATCAAATCGCATGGCAATCGCAAAACCGATTAAGCCAAGAACAAATGTGATTATGCTGAAGGGGCCCTGACCTGACAAAAGGAAGACGTCTTCAAAATCAGGAAACCCATTATTCCCGGCGACAAAGAATGACGACACAAGGAAAAAGGCGCTTAGCCCTAGGATCAACATGGAAAACGGAACGCGGAACAGCGCCCAGAACGCCAATTGAACGACGAATACAATCGCGGCGATCAAACTTGCGGCCATGCCATCGCCCATGTCCAACATGTTTGAAAGACCATACCCCAGTTGCAAACTGGCAAGGCCAGTAAACACCGCCAACAAAATGGATGGCGCCACCATGCGGCGGGTCAGCGTGAAATAGCGTGCCAGCAATGCGATCACAGCAATAGTCACGACCCCATAAAGGGCGGCATATAAACCATTGCCTACATCATTTGCCCAAATTGAAAGGCCTGTGATGCCCATCCAACCCGCGTAAAGAATGGAAAGACCCACAACGATGAAAATTTCGTTGAAACCTTTGAACAGTTCAAATGGCTCATCAATTTCGGCTGTGGCTTGCACGGCGCCCAGTCGGGCTTGGGCTAGATTTGACAGGCTGGCGGCCTGTGCTTCGGAAATCATGCCCGCACCAACGGCGGCACGTAAATCTTGATTGGTGATATTCATGGGTCTATCCCTTGATTGATTCAACCGTCAGCTTGCCGTTTGTATAAACACAAATGTCAGCGGCAATTGCCATGGCGCGGCGGGCTACATCTTCGGCAGATAGTTCGCTTTCCATCATACCGCGTGCCGCAGCTAGGGCGAAATTACCGCCCGAACCGATGGCGGCCACGTTATGTTCTGGTTCCAGAACATCGCCCGCGCCTGTAATGATCAACAGCTCTTTGCCGTCGGTTACGATCAACATCGCCTCAAGCTTTTGCAGGTACTTATCTGTGCGCCAATCTTTGGCCAATTCCACCGCAGCACGTGCCAATTGGCCAGGTGTCGCCTCAAGTTTGGCCTCTAGTCGTTCAAGTAACGTGAAGGCATCCGCAGTGGACCCTGCAAAACCAGCAACCACATCAGATTTGCCGGTTTTAAGGCGGCGAACCTTCCGCGCCGTGCCTTTGATCACGGTTGGTCCAAGGCTAACTTGACCATCACCTGCGATCACAACGTGACCATCTTTCTTAACACCGATAATTGTGGTGCCGTGCCAGCCGGGAAATTCGTCAGCCATTTTCAAATCCTTCATTCTATCGTTAATTCACATATGGCAACGCGTTGGGCCAAGGGCAAGGGTTACGCCAAAGACCAATCAGCCTTGGTTACATCAACAAAGGCCTCAACCCCTGCGGTGACGACAACATGAGGCACACCGGTTTCGGGGTTTTCAACGTTCATACCGCCAGAAACCACAGTTACCTCGGCTGTGCCACGCGGCAGGCTGGCGGCAACTTTTGCGGCATCTACTTGATCAGGCATTTGCGCGCCGATCGTAACCTTTACCTGCATGTCGGCACTGTCCAAACCCATTGATCCGAAAATCGCGATTGTCGAATGGCGTAACGCATCCTGAACGGCACGAATAGCAGCAGTGGTATAATCTTGGCGATAAAGACTGTTGCCCATGCCCATTTCAAGGATAATTCGCTGATGGCTCATGATGCGACCTTTATGTTTAGAAATACGGATATCGCTGCGTTAGCGATGATCGTGACACCACTTCCGTCAGGTTTAGGAACATCCAACCCACCTTTGGTCGCACTTACTGTAACGGTGCCATAAGGAAACACTTTGGCCAATTCATCGGTATCAACGGCGTCTGGATACTGAACAGCAATTTGCGCCTTAATGATCATCGCCTCGCGTTCCAACCCAAAGGGGGCCACAACATTGATCGAATTGTGCCAAAGCGCATCACGCAAGGCACGCTCAGCGGCGCGGGTATAATCGCGCTGGCGCAGCGAACTGCCCATACCAAATTCAGTTAGTATTCTTTTCATGTTGAACCCCTTGAAAACAAAAAGGGCCGCCTGTGAAAGACCGCCCTTTTGAAACTTTTATCTGGCAACGGCTTAGATGGATTCATCAATCCACTTTTTCAGGCTCGCCTTTGGTGCAGCGCCCGCCATGTTAGAAACAACTTCGCCGTCTTTAAAGATGAACAAAGCGGGAATACCGCGAATGCCCATTGCAGCGGCTGAATTTGGGTTTGAATCCACGTCAACTTTGGCGATTTTGATTGTTTCGCCGTATTCAGCGGACAATTCTTCCAGCGCTGGGCCGATTTGTTTACATGGGCCACACCATTCCGCCCAAAAATCCACCAATACAGGTGTAGAAGAATTTTTGACTTCGGCTTCGAAGGTGGCGTCGGTAACAGCTATGGTAGCCATGGGGTTTCCTTTTGTAGATTGATTACTTGTGTTGAGGGCAACCTAAGAACCCTGACGCCTATCGTCAAGATGTAGTGGTCGATAGTAACGCATTACGCACGACCTCGTGAGGTATGTGTTGGAGGTACGCATTTTTTGTCCATAGAATCGCGGGTTGAATTTCACGATTTGGGTAAATTTGGGCCAATGCGGCCGCATATGCCCCCAGCTGTCGTAGCAATCCATCGGGCACTTGATTCACGGTTTTCGCAGGCGTGTGGTTCGATTTGAAATCAATTAGCGTTATTTTGTCGGGTTCGATAATTAGGCGATCAATTTGACCAAGGATTTGACTGTCACTCAATTCTGGCAAAGTAGCGGTAATGTTAACCTCGGTTAATGTGTTTGCTGCGAATACATGAGCCAAATCAGGATCGTTGAGAACAAATAACACTTCGTCAATTACATCTGGAAAGGGTGCGTCAGCCAAGATTTTTTCCGCCAAACTTGCCCATTCTTCTTTGGGCGACAAAGGCAGAACTTCTAGCATTTTGTGAATAACATCACCCCGCGCCATCGCGGCGTCTTCATCTAATCCACCATCCCCTGCTAGGGCCTTGCTGCCGCCCAATTTTGACGGAGAAACTGGTGGTTTTGGTCGTGCTTTGGCAGGGGCTGAAATCGTCGCCCATTCCGGCAAGGTGTGAGCGACATCAGTTTTAATTTCAATATCGTGCGCAGTTTTGGTCCAATCACCCGATTCCAGACGCAAGCCAATCGGCCCTTGAACAGCACCCGCGCCTTGCATGCCGCGCTCAATCTGAGAATACCAAGACTTGTCATCAACTTTGCCCGCCGCATAAACAATCAGCCATTGCTCTGCGCGGGTCATCGCCACATATAATAATCGCTGCCCCTCGTCTTCGCGACGTGTCAGGGCCTCTTCCCTCGCTGTTTTCACAACACTCGGCGCATCCTCTTTGAGGGTTTTCCAGCTTACGATGCCATCTGCAATTGGCAAAAGATTTGATTTCAAATCGTTTCTTCGGCTGCCAGTATCCGGCAAAATAACAATTGGTGCCTCTAACCCCTTAGCGCCATGAACGGTCATGACACGGATTTGATCGCTGGCACTGTCGATTTGGCGTTTCACTTCAATTTCGCCGCTATCTACCCACGAAATAAAACCCGCCAGACTGGGCGTTTCATTTTGCTCGTACACCAATGCTTGATTTAAAAGAGCATCAATTCCTTCTTCGGCCTCATGCCCCAAGCGTGCAATCAAAGCGCGCCGCCCGCCGTGACGCGTTAATACCCGTTCCATCAATTCAAAGGGGCGAAGGAAATCCGCGTTCTTGCGAAGATCGTTCAAGACGTTCACTGTTTCTGGATATTTTTCGGCATTATCGCGCAATTCAGCCCAAAGATATTTCTGTTCGCGACCTTGGGCCAATGAATAAATATCCTGCTCTGACCATCCGAAAAGCGGCGATTTCAACACAGCAGCTAGGGAAAGACTGTCTTCATTCAAATCAAGAAACCGCAACAACGCGCCTAAATCCTTCACGGCAAGCTCGCCGCCAATTTTCAAGCGATCCGCACCGGCTAATGGCAATTGAGCAGCCTTACAGGCACGAATGATTTCATGAAACAAGGCTGACCGTCTTTGAACCAAAATCAGAAAATCCCCGGCCGTGATTGCGCGGGTTTGGCCCTTGGCATTGGTGATCGCGGTGCCAATCATCGATTGAATTTGTTCTGCAATCTGTGAGGCCAAAACAACCAGTTCATTTTGTGGGGGCAGCCGGTCGACTGAATCTGTCCAATCCTGATCGGGCAAAGCCTCGGGTTTTTCAACGACGGCACAAATATCAACACGCCCAGGTAAATCATCATGAAAGGCACGGTGATTAAGATCTTGAATAAAGCCAGCATCAGGATTGTTACCACAGACCGTATCCACAAGACGCAAAATCGGTGCAGACGAGCGAAAGGAAAACAACAATTTGCGGTCGTGAATTTTTTCGCCGATATGGGATAGTGCATCGGAAAAGTGATGCTTCATATTATCAAAGGCGGCAGGATCAGCACCTTGGAAGGAATAGATTGATTGTTTCTTGTCACCGACCACAAACAAGGTGCGTTGCGTGTCGGCCCGCGCACCCTCGCCAGATGTAAATTCTTGGGCCAATAGGCGCACAACATCCCATTGAACGGGCGATGTATCTTGCGCCTCGTCGACCAAAATGTGGTCAATGCCTCCGTCCAGACGGAACAAAACCCATGAAGACACTGCAGGATCAGTCAACAACTGGCGCGCTTTTAGGATAAGATCGTCAAAATCCAACCAGCCGTGGGTTAGTTTCTTGTGCTCAAATTTTGGTAAAAATGCCCGTGCAAACGACGTTAGGGCACGGGTCTTTTCCAACGCCAGCAGTGAAAGCCGAGTATCACGCGCGGATTCAACGCGTTTCATCAAATCCTCGATTTGATCAATGTCAGAACCCAAGGCAGCTTGGGATGCTTTCGTCGGAAATTTTCCAATTTTGGCGAGGCCCGCGTTTGCGCCGCTCTTGTTAAGGAAAAGCGATTCCAGTTCGACTAAAAGCGATACACTGGGCGTGTAGGGCGCAAGAGGCGCCAGTTTTTTGGCGGCCTTCACATCCATTTTTGAACCGGTTTTTAAAACAGTCAGTAGGTTGGTCAGTAAATCGGTTTCGCTGCCTAAGAACACTTGTTTCAACAAATCGCTGAATTGAAAATTGGTTGGCAAATCGAAAGTGGTGGTCAATTCCACCTCGGTTACATTAATCAAAGCATCGCGATGGCGGATGATTTCCATCAAAATGCTCGCCGGATCATCGTCAGAAAGGTGTTTTACAAAACCATCTAAAACGGCTGTGTCCGACGCGTTGGCCAATTCCTCTAAAACGTCTTCGCGTAACCGTTTGGCGGCCCGATCATCCATTTCGCGAAATTGGGGTGAAACACCCGCCTCAAGTGGAAAACGCCGCAGCAAAGCCGCGCAAAAAGAGTGGATGGTTTGGATTTTCAAACCACCCGGTGTTTCAATCGCGCGGGCAAATAAAGTACGCGCATTTTTTCGGGCCTCAACCGTGTTTTCAATCGCTTCAACGCCCAGCTCATCTAGGGCCAATCGCAATTCATTGTCGGCCAACATCGCCCATTCACCAAGGCGACCAAACAAACGGTTTTGCATCTCGGTTGCGGCGGCTTTGGTATAAGTAAGGCACAACACCTTTTGCGGCGGCACACCTTCTAGCAAAAGCCGTGCAACCCGATCGGTCAAAACGCGGGTTTTACCTGATCCAGCATTTGCCGATAACCACGTGCTTTCCATGGGGGCGGCGGCGCGAACTTGGGCCTCGGTGGCGTCATTGCGTTGTATCATTTTGTCACCACCTGTGGATCGCTTGCATCGCTGACGTCCCATTCATGGAAACGCGCAAGATGGTCAAAATCACGTTCATCGGCCTCTTTTTGCATGGCACGGCGGGACGTATATCCCTTGGTTAGTGACTGATATTGACCAATCAACTCGCTTAGCCCATCCCAAACATCAGAAACACTGTGCTTGGTTAGATCAATGTTTTGCTCTTTGGGCGTGCGGGCCAGTCCAATGTAAAAAAGTGCGGAAACTGGTGAAGGGCCTGTATCATTGAAACCACCATTTTCGGCCATTGCCGCCTCGATCAATAATTGTTTGTCAAAGTTTTGAATGACATTTGCCGAAGGGGGCGCACCGGTTTTGTAATCGTAAATAATCAACTGACCATCAACAGCAACGTCTATGCGATCCGCGGTACCCTTGATGGCAACGGGCGTGTTTGGAATGGGGATATGCCCCTTGGTTTCAAAATGGGTAGGCGTCGCCATTTTTCGGCGTGCACCCTCTGTTTCAACAAACCACTTCGCGTTGCGCGCAAGACGCGCGCGCCAAATCCGGCGGGTTGCTGGCCATGGAATTTCCTCGGCAAAAACATCATCTGCAATGGATAACAAAAGATCGACGGCATCTGAGGGCAGGCCTGATTTCGTAGCGAGACTAAATTCCTGAAAAACACGGTGTATGATCGTGCCGCGAAGACGCGGATCAGGCGTTGGGCGCAGCGGATCAAGGGCAGTTAGGCGCAACACATGTTTCGCGTAAATTGCATAAGGATCGCGGATCAAAGTTTGAATTTCAGTGACGGACAACAGTTTTGGACGAACCTCGATCGGGGGGCAGGGCGATGGGCGCGTCATTGGTGCAATTGGTTTTTCAGGTTTATCCAGTGCCTGTGCCAACAACTGCCATTCCCGCCCTCGCGCGCGCATTTCAGCCAAGGCCTTGTCGCCATTTTGATCACCGCGTAACCCGTCAAGCAGGCTGGTCATACGATACAACCAACGCGAGGGCACAGTTTCAGCCTCGGCATTTCGAATGGCGCGGGTCAAGATCACCTTGGGCGCGGCAATTGCTTGTTGAAAATCATGGGCGGCCAAGCCGATACGCCGTTCGGGCAACAATAATCCCGCTTGATGACGAAGTGAACGGTTTAACCATGGATCAGGCGCCGCATCACCGGGCCAAATACCCTCGTTCAAACCACCCAAAATAACAAGTTCGGCACCTTGAACGCGCGCTTCAAGTGTGCCCCACATCATAACATCTGGATGCGCCTCGACGGATGAACGCACCTCTGCCCCTTGCAATAAAGAGTGCAACAGCGCGGCATACTCAAATGGGGCCATTTGGCCGCCTTGATGCGCCTCTTCTTGCAAACCACCCATGATTTTGATGGCTTCTTTGCCCTCGTCCTCGGCCCACAATTGATGATCACCGGCTGATGGCCCCGCTGCCAGTTGGTTTGCCATTTCCATATGATGCGAAAGGTGATCAGACAGGCTTTGCGCACCGATTTCGTCGCACCCTGCAAAGCAGGCATTAATCCAATCGACCCACTCAACCAATCCGTCCTCGTCTTGGGTGTTGGCCCATGCAGACAAGTCATCAGCGGTTGGGAATGCAGGACCTTTTCGACGCAGTCTAAGTTCTAATTCTCTGACCCAACGCAAATGTGCGCCGCGTTGATCTTTGATGGAACAAGTCAACGGATGCTTTAACAATATCAAAAGGGATTCGGCTGTGACCGCCTGCCCGAAAAAGCCGGCAACGAGCCGTAAAAACCGACCGGGTGGAGTTAAATGCAAAGGCAAGCCTGCACTGTCATCCGCACGAATGTTCCAACGATCAAGAGCCGCGGAAACTTGTCGCGATAATTCGCGATCTGGCGTGATTAAGGCCGCTGTAACCCCATCTTCAACCGCTTGTCGCAAAGCCAAAGCAATTGTTTGGCTTTCTTCGCGGCGTGAATTTGCCTCGATCAGTGTTATGTCTTTTGAGGCAATGATCAAATCGCCAAGTTTTGGTCCCTCGCTTAACCATTCATTTGTGACAGGCGCTGGGCGTAAAGCCAGTGAAATCAATTGATTTCGCGTGCTTGAAACAGGTGTCGCATCTGTCCAATCGCTGACGCCATGTTCCATGAATTGTTTAAACCGAAACTGCGGGTGATCTTCGCCAGATAATGCGTCGCCCAAGGCCGCCCAAGTGCTTTGCGGCATGTCCACATCAAAGCCAGGTAAAACAACCGCACCTTGCGGAAGTGCCGCAACCAAATGCATGAACTTCGCTGTGGCACCGCGTGAACCTGTTGAACCGACAACCATAACTGGGTGCTGTGGCGGCGATGTTTCCCATGCCTTGCTTAATCGATCCACGGCGGCGCGTTGTTGTGCCTCGGAATCCATTTCATCGACTTGATCGGCTAGATAGGTTTCCACGATCGACAGAAATTTTAGGCTGCGTTCCCAATGGGCCGAATGATGGGCAACATCCAATTCTCGTAAATCATCAAAACTAACGCCCTCACCCTGCATTTCATCCAAAAGCGAGGCTAAGCTGTCGGCTAAATCAAAGGCGGCATGTTGCGGGGCCAAATCAGGGGCCG
>Ga0208971_1000407_pt1 | contig 31340 bp, 24 predicted proteins | sample AOAMet1_18_M0_10_2_FD_188229 | JGI IMG/M metagenome (GOLD analysis project Ga0208971, IMG submission 188229) | Ammonia-oxidizing marine microbial communities from Monterey Bay, California, USA - CAN11_18_M0_10 (SPAdes) | ecosystem: Environmental > Aquatic > Marine > Intertidal zone | place...
TTCTTGTCGTCTTCACAGAAAACAAGAACTTAAAAATGAAGAACGGGACGTCTTTTTCTACGGGAAATCACCCTGTAGAAGCCCTGCTGCCCATGCTTCATTTGAGAAATGCAGGATTCGAATTCGAGATTGCGACCCCCACAGGGAAACCCGTCGTTTTCGAAATGTGGGCCTTCCCAGAGAAGGACGAGCATGTGAAAGCCATCTTCAACGAACATCAAAAGGGCTTTAAAAACCCCATCAAACTCACGGATTTCATCGCGGCTTCTTTTGACCATTCAGACGCTTATGCCGCTGTATTTATACCCGGCGGACACGGCGCCATGATCGGCATCCCTGAAGACAAAAACGTGGCAAAAATTCTAAGGTGGGCGCACGAAAAAGAGGTGTTCACGATCACCCTTTGCCACGGGCCAGGGGCATTTTTGTCCACCACATTGGACGATCAAGAATTCCTATACAAAGGCTACAATATGGCCGTTTTCCCAGATTCAGTGGACAACCAGACGCCCATGGTCGGTTATCTGCCGGGCAAAATGGCCATTGGGGTGAGCGAAACACTCAAAGGCCTGGGCGTGAACTTGATGAACAACAAGATGGACAAGACCGTTTGCGCCGACCGAGGCATCATCACAGGAGCCAGCCCACTGGCATCCAACGAACTCGGAAAACTCGCCGTCAAGACCCTGCTCGAAAAATTCAACTGAACCATCGGGCTGGACCTCATTGGAAGTCGCAGGGCGCCATCACCCGGCCCCCCTGCTAGACCTGTCCAAACCCGCCTATGGTCATGTCAAGTTGCATTCATTGCCACGGCATGGATGGGATGACCCATCTCCCAAGGCTGTCCGACCACAACGCATTCAAGTCCCCATCGGCGGCGTACTCCCAACATGAATCATCCAAAGAGACCATTTTGGCGTGGTCCATCAGCCAAATGTCCTTCGTCGGTGCATATTGATAAATCGTGCGCTCAATCGTATCCGGACAAGGTTGCTCGCAGGGGAAACTCATGTACATACCCACGCTCACGTTGTAGGTGGAGAGCCGGTGATGGTGACATTCAAAAACCTCATACCAACAATAGAGCAAATCGGAATCGGGCACTTCTTCCGCCCCAGCCGCTATCAAATCTCGGAACTCTGGCGCCGGACCATTTAGGTCTAACAATGATTCAGGGGCGGTGTCTTTGGAACAACTGAAAGCCAGGGCAACCATAAGAACCAATGAAAGGGACTTGGAAGAAGGTGTGAATCGCATGAGATGTTGGAGTTCAATTGCTCGGATATATTACAATTATTTCTCGACCAAACCTCGGGCCTACTGGGATGCGGTGAATGACAGAAAGCCCCTCAACAACTCGACTGCATTGACTTTGATATTGGGCATGAAAAAACCCGCTCCGTGAAGGGAGCGGGTTTTTCTTGTGTAGCCCGTAGGGGATTGCCTCGCTCGCTGCGCGCGCGAGTTGTTTCCGTTGTTGTGCCAAATTTCCTTTTGAAGACCGTCAAGGACCTCGTCAGTCCCAAGGTCCGCCGCGGGTGACGTTCACGAGCGTGTCTCCATCCAGCCGATACAGTCCGCCGGCAAAACCGAACCACATGCGGCCCTTTCGATCCTGGTAGATGGAATTGCACCCGAATCTGAAGTCGGGGTTCTCGGGTTGGATTTGGGAGAATGCCTTGAAGTTGACGCCGTCGTAGCGGTATACGCCATGGCCGGTGGCGCACATCCAGATGTTGCCGTCCCGGTCTTCCAAGACGGAGTAGATCTCATTTTCGGTCAAGCCCGGGACGTCTGGAAAAGCGGTGATCGTTTCGCCGTCCCACATGCACAGGGCACCGCGTTGCTCACCTGTGGTCAAGTGCCAATGGAAACAGCTGAGCCAGAGGTTTCCATGCCGATCCTCCAGGTGCAACGAGACGTTGTTGGTGGGCAGACCGTCGGTGGTGGTGAGCTGGTGAAAATCTTCACCATCCCAACGGAAGGCCCCCTGATCGGAAGTGGAGAACCAATAGTCGCCGTTGCGCACCTGGCGCATATTCTTCGGTTCGTAGCCTGTGGTATTGGTCCGGGGCAAGTTGGGCTCGGGAAGCAGGAAGGGCTCGAAAAACCCATTCACCTCGCGGTGAAAGCGGCCTTCGGATTGCACCCAGAGAACTTCACTGTTGTCGAAGTAGGGCCGCACTGGATTGGTCGGAAAGCCAGCAGGGTGCTTTGCCCGCGCCAGGGTTTCACCATCCCAGGTCATGAGGGCAGAACCTCCACCCATATTTTCCTCCGCCGAAACCAGCCACAGTTGGCCTGCAGAATCCAGGGTCAAACCCGTTACCCGGTCGCCTACCAGGCCATCCTCCGCATGGAAATTACGCAACGCCTCTCCATTCCACATCATGGCACCGCTGCCCACCGAACCCAACCACAGGTTGCCTTCGGCATCCTCGATCGGCCCCAGCGGGTACTCCGCGACCTGTAGGTGAGCTGTGGAGTCCTGCAGCACTGGAACAATTGATCCTGAAGTTGCCTCAGCAGATTCAGTGGCCAAATGGCATCCAAAGGCCATGATGACAGCCAACAGAATCGACGGAAGAAGGGCGTGGGACATGCGGAAAGTTAGGCATGAAAAAACCCACACCGTGGGGGGTGTGGGTCTTGTCGTTTGGTAGCCCGTAGGGGATTCGAACCCCTGCTACCAGGATGAAAACCTGGCGTCCTAACCCCTAGACGAACGGGCCAATGGGGGCGCAAAGATAGTGCGCGAAACGAATCCGGCAAGTGCGCCGGAAGAATCCTTAGCCCAGGTAGGCGCGGTACATCCAAACGAGCTTTTCCTGCTCGCGGATGTAGTCGCTCATGAGGGCGTTCGTGCCCTCGTCCCCAGCTTCGCTGGAAAGGTGCAACAGAGCCCGTTCACGCAGGAGAATCACACTAAAGGCGGCCACGCAATGCTTCAGTGCCTCTGCTCCATTGGCGACGTCTTTGACCACCGGAACCTTGCTGGTGACGAGGTATTCTTCGTGGGTGTGTGTGGGGTGGCTGCCCAAAGTCAAAACGCGCTCTGCCACCTCGTCGATCTTGAGCTGGAGGTCGGTGTAGAGCTCTTCGAACTTGGCATGGAGCTCAAAGAACTCCTTGCCGCGAATGTTCCAATGGAACCCGCGGGCATTCATGTAAAAGACCGTGAGATCGGCCAGAAGGTCATTCAGACCGGACGACAGCTGGGCCGCGGCCTCTGCATTCAATCCGATGGGCGTATTGGTGTCCATATTGAATCAACGTTGGATAACGGGGATTGTTCTCGAAGGCGTCAGGAATGGGCCAAGGATGAGCCGGAAGGCGTCAGTAGGCCCGAGCAAACAATACCCGGCGGGCGCTGGGCTCGCCGGTGCGGATGCAGGTGCCCGGCGTGGTGTCGCCTTGGAGAGGGATGCAGCGGATGGTCGCCTTGGTTTCCTTTTTGATGCGCTCCTCGGTTTCGGCCGTGCCGTCCCAATGCGCGCTCAGGAAACCGCCCTCTTCGAGGCCCGCCGTGAACTCCTCCCAAGTGTTGACCTCGCGGGTACCCTTGTCCATGCGGTCGCGGGCGCGCTCGAGGAGGCCTTCTTGAATCTCGACGAGCAGGTTCTGCACGTGGTCCACTATTTGATCGGCCGGTATGAAGGCCTTCTCTCCGGTGTCGCGTCGGGCGACCTCCACAGTGCCGTTTTCAGCGTCTCGAGGGCCGATGGCCAAGCGCACAGGAACGCCCTTGAGCTCGTACTCGGCAAACTTCCAACCGGAACGCTTGGTGTCGTCGTCGTCGAGCTTTACCCGGAGGCCTGTGGCCTTCAGGTCGTCGCGCAACTTTTCGCAAGCGGTGTTGACGACTTCATTGGCTTCTCCTCCTTTTTGGATGGGCACGATGACGGCCTCGATGGGGGCCAACTTCGGCGGCACCACCAATCCCTTGTCGTCGCTGTGGGTCATGATGAGCGCACCCATCAAACGGGTAGACACCCCCCAACTTGACGCCCAAACGAATTCCTTTCCACCGTCTTTGGTGGCGTAGGTCACATCAAAAGCCTTGGCGAAGTTCTGGCCCAAGAAGTGGCTTGTGCCCGCTTGCAAGGCCTTTCCATCTTGCATCATGGCTTCGATGCAAAAGGTGTCGTCGGCACCGGCAAACCGCTCGCTTTCGGACTTCACGCCGCGCACCACCGGCATGGCCATCCAGCCCTCGGCGAAGTCTGCATAGACATGCAACATCTTCTCGGCCTCCTCCATGGCTTCAGCCTTGGTGGCGTGTGCGGTGTGGCCTTCCTGCCACAGAAATTCAGTGGTGCGGAGAAACAGGCGCGTACGCATCTCCCAGCGGACCACATTGGCCCATTGGTTCACCAAAAGCGGAAGGTCGCGGTAACTCTGAATCCAAGTCTTGTAAGTCTTCCAAATGATGGTCTCCGAGGTGGGGCGCACGATGAGCTCTTCTTCCAACTTGGCATCCGGATCCACAATCACCCCTTCGCCGTCAGGGTCGTTTTTGAGCCTGTAGTGGGTCACCACCGCGCACTCCTTGGCAAACCCTTCCACGTGGGCCGCCTCTTTGCTGAGGTAGCTCTTCGGGATGAACAAAGGAAAGTAGGCGTTCACGTGGCCCGTGTCCTTGAACTTGCCGTCCAGCACTTCTTTCATGCGCTCCCAAATGGCGAATCCGTACGGCTTGATGACCATACACCCCTTCACATCGCTGTGTTGGGCGAGGTCGGCCTCAACGACAATTTCATTGTACCACTTGGAATAATCCTGTTCTCTGGAAGTCAGCTTCGCCATGTCTTGTATTTGGTACGGTGTTTGTACTTCACCAACATCGAGGCGCGAAAATACGCCACCCACCGTGGTCAACCGAGCCCTCAACATATTGTCACTCCGGTCATTCACCGTAATTTACAACCATCGATGAACGTACTCCGTCTTTCAGTTATCGCCGCTTTGCCGCTCTGGCTGGCATCCTGCTCCACAGGCATTGACCTCATGGGTGAACGTCAGTTGGAATCCGATGAGTTCTATCTATCGGGTGCCGAGCCACATACAGGTGATGCTGCCATCGACCAAGCCCGTTACGGCCAGTGGATGGAGGAAGTGGATGAGTTCAACGATGCTGACTTTGATGATCCCTATGCAGGAAACGCAACAGGCCGATCGAACAGCCAGCTGTGGAACCGCTATACCCCAGGATGGTCCAACGGCTTTGGTTCCGGTTTTGGCAACCCATATGGCTACGGCAACCCATACGGCTCCGTGGGCATGGGTACCGGTGGATTCGGCAGCTCATACGGAATGGGCCAGAACAACATGGCCTTCATGAACGGATATGACGCCTGGGGCAACCCGATTGGCGGATTTGGCAATGCTGGATTTGGCTATGGAAGTCCTTACGGAATGGGCGGTTATGGAGGCAATGGATGGGGGTATGACCCATGGGGCGGCGGTTACTGGGGCACTCCCGGTGGCGGATACTACGGCGGCTCTGGATACGGCTACCACCCCTACTACGGCAACATGGGCGCTTACGGCAACAACTGTTGTGGCAACTTCTCCAACGGTTCAGACGGCGGGTCCATCACCTTTACTCCTCCCCGTCCCAGACCCAGCTTGGGTCAATTCAATGGAACGGTCAGTGGCGCCGGATCTGGAAGCGGTGGTCAAGCCGGTGACTCCGCCGGAAATCAAGGCACCCCTCCTGGCGTCAAGCCCAACGTTTCTCGCACCACCGATCGGGCCAATGCCCAGGGCAAACGCGACGAAAACAGCAGCCCTCGGACAGAGGCGCAGCGCCTTCGCAGTGACCGCGAAGCGGCAGAACGCGCAGCATTGGACCGCCAACGCGCCATCCGCAACAGCGAACGCCTCGCCAAAAAGCAAAAGCGCAGCCAAGCTCAGACCGAACGCAAAGAGCGTGCATCGAGCGGAAACAGCTGGAGCAGAGACGTAGACAACTCCGAATCACCTGAACCCCGGCAGCAGCGCACTTCGCCCAGCCAGGGCAGCGATAACATCACGCCAAGTCCGAGCCGCGGATCCACTCGGCCGACTCAAAACAACAACAGCCGGCCCAGTGCGCCGCGCCCTTCCAACAGCCGCTCGGGCTCTAGCCGTGGAGGCAGGGGAGGTTGATGAACTGCGACAACAGCATGATGATCTTTTGCAAAAGAGGACTGGCTGTCCTCATGACGCTGTGTGCCCAATGGGGAGCCGCTCAAGGCTTGGCAGATGTGATACAGCACAGCCGCCAAGACCCTTTGGGTTCTGCGCGAACCATGGGCATGGGGGGAGCCATGACCGCTTTAGGAGCGGACTTGGGCGCCATATGGTCCAACCCTGCCGGCCTCGGCATGTACCGTTCGAGCGACCTCTCTTTTAGTGTCGGACCTGGTGCCGGCGGAGCCAGCACAAATTACTTGGGGACAAAAAGCGTGGCCGCCGAGCCGCACGTCATTGTGGGACAATTGGGCATTGCCCTCACCATGCCGATGCTCAGCCCCGACTTTAAACGGGGCACGTTTGCCATAGGCTACACCCCACTCAATGACTTCCACCAAAGGGCAGAGTGGTCTGGCCAAACCGAAGGCAACAGCATCACCCAACAGTTTGCCCAACAGGCCAACGGAACGGCCTTTGACAGCTTGTGGTACTACTACCCCTTCGATGCAGAGCTCGCCTGGTACACCTACATGATCGATACGGTGGGCGGATCATCAGACCAGTATGCCCCCGCTTTTTCTTCGGACCAGGTGCGCCAAGAATTGCGGCGGGATCGGACAGGCAGAATGGGCGAAACCACCATCGCCTTGGGAACGAGCTATCGGGACCAGTTGCACATTGGCTGCTCTGCAGGCATCGTTTCCACAGAGATGGACCGGGTTGATGTGTACCGTGAGACCAAGACGATGGGAGCGTCACCACTTCAAGAACTCACCTTCAACGACCGGCTCGAAATTTCGGGCTCAGGGGCCTATTGGGCCTTTGGATTGATCCTTCAACCCCAGAAGATGCCCCTCAGGCTGGGTTGGAGCTACCGCAGCGGAACGGTCTTGAGCATTGAAGACTTCTATCAGGTGGATGCCGCCGCGACGTTTGCTGGCAGCGGGAGCTATGCAGCCGAGAGCCCAACCAGCTTGGTGGAGTACAAGATTCGGACGCCCCGCAGACATCAATTTGGGATGAGCTGGACCTTTGGCAAAGCCGCCGTTCTGAGTGTGGACTATGCCCGAACAGATTTCACCCAGGCCGGATTCACCTCTGAAGACTTTTATTCCGAAGATGTCGAAGCCATCCAAAACGACATTCAATCCGATTTCAAGTTGGAACAACAGTACCGTTTCGGCTTCGAAATCCGGGCACAAGAAGAGCTTCGGTTCCGCCTCGGCGGTGGCTGGCGCTCGCAGGTTGCCGACCCCACCACCAATGCCTTCGGAGACGAAAACGGCACCCTGCTCCCAGGCAGCGCTGCCATCACACACGCCGCTTTGGGTGGAGAATACAGGGTCGAAACTTGGTATGCAGGCGCCACTTACCGCCACGCCTCAACGGCCGATGGACGCAAGCTCTATGGCCTCGGGCCCGAGGTCGCGACAGGGCGCACGGGGTTAGGCCTGCTGATGCTGACCATCGGGGCGCGGTACTGACCGCACCTGTTTAGTGCTGCGAAATGAACAGGTCTGACTGCAAGCCGGACCGACTGAATCAGGCCTTGGCCTTTTTCAGCTTCTTCTGAACGGCCTTCTGCATTTTCTCTGACTCCTCCAAGGCAAGCTCTTCGTCAACGAGAATGCGTCCGCTGTGCTCATCTACAATGATGCGCTTGCGTGCGCTCACATCGAGGATGCGCTGTGGTGGAATCTTGATGAAACTGCCTGCACTGGCCTCACGCTCGATCGGCACCACGGCCATGCCGTTTTTGGCGCCTCCACGAATGCGCAAGTACGCCTTGAGCAGGCGGTCGTCGATGCTTTCGGCCATATCGCCACTCATGCTGTTGAGGATCTCCTCTTCTGCACGGGTCTCGGCAATGATTTCATCGAGCTCGGCACGCTTGGTGTCGAGGTCCGCTGAACGGCTATCGAACTTGGCTTGAACCTCTTCGATGATCTCTCCTTTCTGCTCGAGCTGGGCGTCCGCTTCGCGAATGCGCTTCTCTGAAAGTTGGATCTCGAGGCTTTGGTACTCGATTTCTTTGTTGAGCGACTCAAATTCCCGGTTGTTCCGGACACTGTTTTGCTGCTCTTCGAAACGCTTGATCGCGGCGCCTGAATCGATGATGGATTCTTTGCGCTCGTGAACCTTAGACTTGATGCCATCGGATTCGGCTTTCAGCCGCTCCAAACGGGACTCAAGTCCAGCCAGTTCATCTTCAAGGTCTTCGACTTCGAGGGGCAACTCACCGCGAACAACACGCAGCCGGTCAATGCGGCTGTCGATCAGTTGGAGGTCATAGAGCGCCCTGAGCTTTTCCTCTGCGCTCGTGGCTTTGGTCTTCTTGGCCATCAGGATACGTGAATGGGGTTGGTTCGGACTTCCGACAAAAGGACTGCGAAATTAGGGAATCCATCCTTGAGGTCAGCCAATTGATCCACAAGCCATTGCGATATTCCACTTTCGGCCTCAGCGTGACCTATGTCTGCAATGGTGATTTGCCCTTCTGTAGCAAAGAACTCGTGGTATTTGAAGTCCGACGAGAGAAAGACATCTGCACCGGCCCGCATGGCGTCAGAAAGCAAAAAACTGCCCGTTCCACCGCACAAAGCCACCTTCTGGATCATGTTTTTCGTCGGAATTGTGTGCCGAACGATTGGCGCACCGAAGGCCGATTTTACCCGATCTATGAAACCATCCCACGTCATGGGCTCGGAAAAAGTGCCCATGCCACCGCTGCCTGCTGTGGGGTGCAGGTTGTCGAGCAGCACTGCGTCGTGGGCCACCTCCTCATAAGGATGCGCCGATTTCATTTCTCGGATGACCTTGCTCAGGTTCCAACGTTCCACCACCATTTCGATGCGGGTTTCTCCCTCGTGGTGGCGCTTATCAGGCTGACCGACAAAGGGCTGGGCCCCTTTTCCCGCCCTAAAGGTCCCATCTCCTTTTAGGCTAAAACTGCACTCATCGTAATGGCCGATGCGACCGCCACCGGCCGAGAACATGGCCTCACGCACAGCTTCGGCATGGCCATGTGGCACAAAGGTGACGACTTTGGCCAAGGTGTTGGCAGCTGGTCGAAGCACCTGCATGCCTTCCAGACCGAGTTTGCGGCACATCATGGCATTGACTCCATGGGCCACATTGTCGAGGTTGGTGTGAATGGCATAGAGGCCTATGCCCGCCCGCAGGGCCGCCATTACCGTGCGCTCCACTTGATTCTTTCCCGTCAAACTGCTCAAGGGCCTGAATACGATCGGATGGTGGGAGACGATGAGTCCCGCCCCGCAGGCCCGGGCCTCTTCTACGACCTCTTCGGTCACATCGAGGGACACCAACACCTTTTGAATTTCGGTGTGGGGCTCGCCCACAAGCAGACCACTGTTGTCGTAATCCTCTTGCAATGCCGGGGGGGCAATGCGCTCCAAAGCGTCGATGATGTGTTGAATCTGTGGCATGGTGTGATTTTCTGTGGCCTTTTGAAGGGCAATCGGCTGCAATGTGGCAATTTCGCCAACGATGGCCATTTCCCCTTCATCCAAGTCCAATCAAAGCTCCACAGCCACCATCAAGGTGTCTTTGCGCGACCGTTGGTGGTGGGGGCCCTTTGCTGTGCTCTTCAAGGGCGTCATCAAGTTGAGGCATTGGAGCTACGACATCGGAATCAAACGCTCCAAAAAAGGGGCGCTTCCCGCCATTGTACTCGGCAACATTACCGTGGGCGGTACGGGCAAGACCCCACACGTCATGGCCCTGCTGCAGGCGCTCTCTGAGTCCAACCCCAACCGCCGTTGGGCCATTCTGTCGCGCGGTTATGGCCGAAAAACCAAAGGCTACCTCGAGGTGGACAAAGAAGGAAGTCCGGAGGAATTTGGCGATGAGCCCCTCGAATTGGCCAGAAAGTTTCCAAAAGTCCAAGTCTCGGTTTCAGAAGACCGCCTCGCTGGCATTCAGGCCATTCACGATCAAGGCCACGCCGACGCGGTGATTCTGGACGATGGATTTCAACACCGACGCCTCTCCCCTGCTTACAGCATCGTTCTGGTCGATGCCACCCAACCGGTTGACCGCGATTACTTCCTGCCTCGCGGCAGGCTGCGCGATTTGAACGAGCGGCTTCAGGCCGCCCAGGCCATCATCATTACCCGTTGTCCTGATGCCCTCACAAAAGGGGACCTGCGCCTTTGGAGGCACCGGCTTCACATGAAACCTGACCAGCTGCTGTTGCACTCTGGCACCATGGTTGAAGGCTTGCGCGACTTGCGCACCAAGCGTTACGCAGGCTGGCCACGCAAGTGTATTGCCGTTTCGGGGATTGCCCACCCCGCCCAATTCGAAGCGAGCCTCGCGCGTAACTGCAAAGTCACCCGGCATTTTACCTACTCCGACCACCACATTTTCAAGCCTGAAGAAGTCGAAGAGTGGCGCACTGCGCTCTCGGGAGACGGCATGACTGAGGCCATCATCACCACCGAAAAAGATGCGGCCCGGCTCCGCAGTATGTCATTGCCAGAAGACCTCAAAGTCCTGGTCATGGGCATGCAAGTCAAGTGGTGGGATGAGGCTGCCCTGCATGCACTGTTGACTTCCATCGACAAGCAGGTTGAAGCTTCGGCGCCTGTCTCGGATATTTGAACCATGGCTTTATTTCCATTCCGTCCGGGCAGCTTGGCCGCTGCCACGCCCTTTGTGCTCATTGGATGCCTGCTGATGGCAGGTTGTTCTGGCCCCTCCGGAGGCATCTCTGGCCAACTTGAAGGCGCCGAAAACGCTGAGGTTCGCCTCGCCAGCCTGGGTCAGCAGGGCTTTGTGGACATCCACACCGTTACTGCCGATGGCGCAGGAAACTTCAACATCCCTGCCACGGCTTTAGAAGGTTTGGCGCTGGACGTTTACAAGGTGAACATTGGCGCTGGGCACTTTTTTGTCATCGGTGATTCACTGTCGTCCTTGCAAATAGAAGGCCGGCTCCCAGAAGATGCGGGATTGATCACGGAATTGGATGTCCAAGGCGACACCTGGACTTCAGGCTTTACGGACTTCATTGCCGAAGTCATCCTGCGTCAAGACTCCCTTCAGGCCGCCAAAAAGGAGGCCAACCAAGGCCAAACAGCCGAAGCAAAAATTGCCGGCAAGAAGCGCTATGACGACATGCAGGAGCGCCAAGCCAACGCCATCCGCAATACCGTCCGCAACCACAAGAACGATCCGATTGGGCTCATGGCCTTGGAGCACCTCAACTTGACGGTGGACCGCCCGCTTGCCCAGCAGGTCATCGACAGCACGCGCTCATTGATGGGCCACAGCATGGCTTACCGCAACCTGTCTCAGCGCGTGGCCAAACAGCGCAAACCGCAACAATCCAACCGAAGGAACGACCTCATCAAACCCGGAATGGCCATGCCGGACATTGAACTTGAAGACCCGAATGGCAACAAACGGGCCCTTTCAGACTTGCGCGGAAAAGTGGTTTTGGTCGACTTCTGGGCGAGCTGGTGCGGACCATGCCGACGGGAAAACCCCAACGTTGTTCGCGCCTGGGAAGAGTTTAAGGACCAGGGTTTTGAGGTCTTTAGCGTTTCACTCGACAAAGACGCCACCAAGTGGCAACGGGCCATAGACCAAGACGGACTGATTTGGCCCTACCACGTCAGTGACCTTCGGGGGTGGAGCAGCAGCGCCACGCAGCTCTATGGAATCAGCAGCATTCCCCACGCGGTCCTCATCGACAAGGATGGCACCGTGGTGGCCACCCATTTGCGCGGTGCGCAATTGGAGTCTGAACTCCAACGGTTGCTCTGAGCGCACAAGACCGTGGCCCTTCACTTTGCCTCTGACCTGCATTTGGGTGCTCCTGACGCCGCTTCTTCTCGGGAGCGCGAACGGACGTTCTTGGCTTGGCTGGAAGAGATAGGGCGCCAAGGCGATGCCCTGCACTTGGTGGGAGATCTCATTGACTTTTGGTTTGAGTGGCGCCACGTTGTCCCCAAGGGCTCCGTGCGCCTGCTGGGCAAGCTGGCAGAATTGGTGGACGGAGGACTGGACGTGCATTGGCACCTCGGCAACCACGACATGTGGACCCGGGGTTACCTCTCCGATGAACTCGGCGTGCAAGTCCATGCCGACCCCATCGAAGTGACCCACGCAGGACGGCGGTATTTGGTGGGGCACGGGGACGGCCTCGGGCCCGGCGACCGCAAATACAAGGCGCTCAAAAAGCTGTTTCGCCACCCCGCCGCCCAATGGGCCTTTGCGCGCCTTCATCCGGACACCGCCTTTGGCATCGGAGCGCGCATGAGCCGGGACAGCCGGGCTGCTGGCGCCGCGGAAGAGGCCCGCTTCGAAGGCCCGGAGGGAGAGTGGCTGCTGCACCACTGCAGAGAGGTGTTGCAACAGGAACACTACGACGGCTTCATATTTGGACACCGCCACCTCCCGCTCGACCTCGAAGTCGTCACTCCTGATGGATCCAGAACCTCGCGTTACCTCAACTGCGGAGACTGGATCTCACACCGCAGCTACGTCACAGTAGACGGTCAAGGCGCCCACCTGCATTATTGGGAATAGAAGCCCGAAGGCTTCTAAAAAAAACACCGCCGCAATCCCTGAGGATGCGGCGGCGCTTTCAAGTTCGTTAGAAAGATCAGTGAACGATCACTTGCGTGCTCTCCATCTGCTGTCCCTCTTGGGCAGATACGATGTAGAGTCCCGGTGCCAAATCTGCCACAGATATGCGCACCTGACCACCTGCAGTGGCTTGGGGTGAAACCGTCCGTACTGGCCGTCCGTTCACATCGAAGATGCGCAGGGTAGGCTGCACCCAACCCGCTCCCAACTGCACCGTAATGTCCTCTCCCTGCGCTGGGTTCGGATACACGAGCAAGTTGCGCTGGTCTGCCGCTTCTGCAAACGGCACATCCTCGGTACCGAGATATGTATCGCTGCGGAAAATGCCACGGCCGTGTGTTCCTGCATAAATGGCGCCGTTGTTGGTGACTTCGGACCACTCTGTGGGCATGTGCCACTGCTGCTCCATTGAGAATACAGGGCTGGCAACACCCCCTGCGGTCGATACCATTCCGAGGTTCTCCACTGTCCAGTTGTCTCCTCCATCTGTGGTCTGCCAAACACCGTGCTCGGTGCCGACCAGAATGGTGCTGCCGGTCGGGTCTCCTTGGTCAATGACCACATCGTAAATCGGCATCCTCACAAAATCACTGCTCCCAGAGAACCAAATGTTGTTCCAATCGGGATTGTCATCCAATGCATTGAAAGTCTCCTGGACTTTACCTCCACTGACCTGGCCATATCCTCCCACCGTGGCCACCACGTGGTTGGGATCATTGACATCTACGGCCACGCCTGTGACTACCGTTCCTGTAGCCATGATTTCTGTGCGGGTTACCTCCTCTACAGTTTCACATGACCCGTCGTGCTTCCACAGGTTGTTCAAACCACTGTAGCGGTAAACCTTGGCGTCCCAGCCTGCGACGAAGATGTGATTTCCTGCTTCTGGGTGGTCGCCTGCTGAGAACTCAATGCCCTTGGCACCACCTCCAGCTGGGGCATTGCCCAAACGGAACCAACGTGGCTGGGCGTTGAAGTTCAAACCGTTTCGCGTCATCCAAAGACCGGAGCTTCCAGAGAAACTCATGACCGTCATGGTGGTGTATGGATCTGTCACCTCGATGACTTCGTGGACGTCGAACAAGGTGTCGGCCGCGTAGTTCCATGTGGTGTCACAGATGGTCACGATGGAGGTGTCTCCTTCTTCTATCACCTCAACGTCCTCACAATCAAAAATGACCGACAACTCTTGGTCGTCCAACCAAGGATATTCAGTGTTTTCGACAGGCCCTGTCTCTGAGATGATCTCTGGGCGGACGAGCACGTCCCAGTAGCGCAATGGCGCCTCCAACGTATACTCGAATGGCCGGTTGAGGTTGGCCGTTTCCATGGTGAAAGTGCTGTCCTCGATGGTCTCATCGAAAGGATTGACCAGCGAAACCGTCATGCCGCTGTTTTCGTCGTTGAAGTCCTCATAGAGGTTCATGCACGTGTAAAACGTGGTTTGCGCATCATCTGCAATCAAATCGACGATGCACTCATCCCAGAAGGAACCGGCATCGGTGAAGGCAGAACCCTGCTGATAAAAACCACGGCCAAGGACTCCGTTTTGGGAGGTGGCGAAAAATGGAATTCCTTCTTGCAGCCCTGTCGCTTGGGACATCGCACAATCGAATCCATCGCCGCCAAACACATCGGCAGCATCCATGTCGTTGAAGAATGCACCGTTGCCTGGAATCAGGGATGTGCCATTGTCTTGAGAGCCTCCCATGACCTCGCTGGTAGGTCCGTGGGCGATGCCGTAGAATTGGGTCAATTGAAGACCGCGGTTGCAAGCAGTATATGTGATCCCGTTGTTTTCGCTGCGGAAGATGCCACCATCGCCTGCCACGTACATCGTTCCTGCAGGAGTAAAGATGATTTCGTGCACATCGGCGTGGACATAGAACGGACTGGACGCCCCGCCTCCCATAGAAGCGGCCTGTTCAGCTTGATACGATGGACCGCACTTCCAAAGCGCTTGACCCCCTACGAAGGCCAACTCAGGATTGCCCTTTTGAATGCCCAAAGCCAAATCATAACGGGCCTGAGCATTGGTTGGACAAATGTCGTAGCCGTCCACACCTGCAGGCCAAATCTCATCCCAAGTGAAACCGCCGTCGGCACTGTGAAATACACCACCGAACTCTGAGGATGTGGTGGCGCGCAGCGCAAAAGCGCTTTGGGAATCGTCTGGGCTGATGGCCACACGACACCGACCGAAACCTTGGGTGATGGCGGGGTCATTGGGGCTTCCAGATACGGTTTCCGAAGTGGCAAAATCTGCGCTTCGGTATACCCTACCGTTCGAAGTTGAGATGAGCATGTAGCTGCCATCTGCAGCGATTTCAATGTCCTGAACGGAAGTAGAGCCCGCAATGCCTGAAATGGCGTCGGTGACCACGTCACCATTTTCGATGTAGCCCAGCCCTTGCACGCCACCGTACCAAACACGGCTGGGCACATTGGGATCGGCGACAAGCGCATCAGTGGCGCTCCAATCTCCTCCATTGAACAGTCCAGGGTCCGTGCCTTCGACACGGTTCCAGCTTTCGCCCAAATCGGTGGAGCGGTAAATGCCGTCTCCGCGGAAACCTGAGCCTCCAACACCGCTCACCCCGTCAAACAAAGTGCCTGTGCCTACATACAGGTCGCCGTTGCCAGCCATGGCAATCGACCCGACCATGGCGGCGGGGAAACTTGAAACCCGCTCCCAATTGTCGCCTTTGTTCCAAGAACGCCACAAGCCACCGCTTACGCCTCCTGTGAACAACTGCAGCTCATTCACTGCCAGAATGCACCGGGTACGACCGCCGACATTGTCTGGCCCCATCGCATTCCAGTAGTGGGCCGAGGCTCCACGGTTGGCGGACTGTGCCGCTGAAATTTGACGGGTGCGTTCTCCAAGTTGGCGGAGGCCTTCATGGTTCATTTCGCCGGTCTCAATGTCGGCGCGAAGGGCCAACATCAGTTGCTCCATCCCAGAGGCATCAGCGACCGGGTCTGCTGTTTGAGAAGCGCGTGGCGTGAACTGAGCACGCTCTACAGATGTGCTTTGCAAGAGGGCCAAAGCGCAGAGGCTAACGGCAATGGCGGACAGGAAGACAGTATTCTTCATTGTGGATCGGTTCCCTTCTTAAGAGGGCGGAATTTAATGCATGAACACCAGCTGGACCGAATGGGTTCGACAACTGTCCTCATGCGGCACCGAAAAGGGCATGAATCGGCCCTTTCAGCGCTCAGACGACGTGCTTCTCGGCGTGATAGCTCGACCGCACCAAGGGACCACTTTCTACAAACATGAAGCCCATAGCGAGTCCTTCTTCTCTCAGACTGGAAAAGATGTCGGGATGCACAAACTCGGCGACAGGCAAATGCTTAGGTGTGGGTTGGAGGTATTGGCCCAATGTGAGCACCTGGCAATCCACCGACCTCAGATCTTCCATCGTTTCGCGGACTTCCTGGACGGTTTCGCCCAGACCGAGCATCACACCGCTTTTGGTCCGGATGCCCGCTTTTCGGAGGCGCATGAGCACTTCGAGGCTGCGGTCATACTTGGCTTGAATTCGAACTTGCTTGGTCATCCGACGCACGGTTTCTAGGTTGTGAGAGACCACCTCCGGCGCCACATTGATGATTTTCTGGAGGTTGTCCCATTTGCCTGCAAAATCCGGAATGAGGGTTTCCATCGTCGTACCCGGGCTCTGCTGGCGGATGGCCCTGACCGTTTGGGCCCAGATTTCGGCCCCGCCGTCGGAGAGGTCGTCTCGGTCTACCGAGGTGATCACCGCGTGCTTGACCTCCATGAGCTTCACACTGTTGGCCACCCTGCCTGGCTCGAAAGGATCCACCTCATCAGGTCGCCCAGTTGCCACATTGCAAAAGCCGCACGAACGGGTGCAGACATTGCCCAAAATCATGAAAGTGGCCGTGCCCTCGCCCCAGCACTCGCCCATGTTGGGACAATTGCCGCTTTCGCAAATGGTGTGCAGTTTGTGCTCGCTCACCAGTCCACGGACTTTGCGGTAAGCTTCGCCTGTGGGCAATTTGACCTTGAGCCAAGGTGGCTTGGTTCGGCGCTTGGGCCGATCTGAACCCGCGGGAGATGGTGTAGCCTGGGTCATGTTTTAAATTTCTGTCGACCCAGCGTCCAATGGACAAACAAGGTCAAAAAGAGGCGGTCGTTCTGGCCGAATTCTTCTGCCATGATCACAACACGTGTAGGAAAAGCATCGATTTGGACCCCCACGGACAACGTCCGTAAAGTCTCACGCTCTCTGCCGTATTCAAAGTCTGCTGCCGCTCTGAAGTACCCGCCGGGATGGGGCGTCAACTCCAATATGCCGTTCATTGCTCCTGCCCGGCCGTAGATGTCGTCTGTGCCGTGCTCAGCAGGATCGTACCGCTGCGTCAGCAGGTAGGTGTATGGAATCTGAGGGTAGCCGATTTCGAGGTACACGGGTTTGGTCAAGCCCAAGGCCGCACCAAAAGAATAGTGCCAACCTACTGAGACCCCGCCGTTGCGCAATTTGGGCGAAGCAACCGTCCGCTTGCCCCAGCCGAAGCGCAGGATGTAAAGCGCATTGACCTTGCCGAAGACATAGCTTCTGGCCTGGTCATAGGCCGGGTTGAAGCTCCGCACTTCCTTGGCGTGTTTCATACTCGACAACCCAATGGACCAAGTGCTCAACTTTCCCACACCCCGGTATTTCCCGCGCTCGAGGATGCCCCCCATCCCTCGGGTATGCAAGGAAAGACCCGCTTCATATCGGTGGGTAAAGACGGTTTTGGGCGCGTCTTCGTCTTCGTTCTCGAAGGATGCACCTTGGGCGAGAACCTGTCCCACGGCTCCCGACGCCGCGAGCAAAAGCACCACACACGCAGCACGGCACACGAGCACCGCGTTGATTGTTGAAGATGTGGAACGGTTTGACACCATCATGAACTTACGAAATTAGCGCACGATGAAGTACGCCCTCTCCTCTCCTGAACCCCTCAGAACGCAAGCGGTTCACCAAGGCAATCGCCAAATTCTGTTGACCGACGCTCCAAAAGACAACGGCGGAAGGGGTGAAGCCTACTCTCCCACCGACTTGGTGGCCGTGGGATTGGCCAGTTGCATCATGACCATTCTGGGGCTCAGGGCTGCATCTCGGTCATTGGAAATCCGCGAGATGAACGCTGTGGTCGAAAAACAAATGAGCCCACAACCAAGACGCGTTGGACGCATCTCGGTGGGGCTCACTGTTCAATTGTTAGGAGGAGATGAAGGCGATCGGGAATGGCTACGCGCAGAAGCGCTCGCTTGTCCCGTGGCCTTGTCCCTGCATCCGGAACTCCATCAGGATGTGACGGTCACATTTACCTGAAAGGGCTCCTCTTGCAGGGTGTTCAATCGCTGTCGGTGCAACCAGTCTCGCCGGAGCTCGGCGATTCAAATTCTACGCCGTTGTAAGCGTCACAATACTGATAGGACATGGAGCAACTGCCCAGTCCAAGGCAAAGGAGAAGGGCAAACGCCCCGTTTTTGAAGTTCTTCATGATGGGTTGATGGATGGGTTCGTGAAGGACACAATTGACCTTACGCACGGAAATCCAACAGGGTTACGTTTTGCTGTGCCAACTTGCCGCCGCATTGCAACACGATTGTTCCGACCGCTATCATGAGCGTCCAAATGGACCAGGGCCTTCTGTGAGGTTCAGTGCCCACGCTCTTTTAGGTGGGGTTCCTGCGCTGTGGGTTTTGGCCCTCACCCTTGCGGGATGTCAATCTGGAACCCCACTGGGCACCAACACCCAGCAACCCTATCAGTGGGAAAGCTTGTCACACCACCCGCATTATGTATGGCACCGCTGCAGCACCGACTCAGCGGCTGTATTTCTTCGGTTGCCTGCCCATGAGCCCTTGCACCTCAGGGAAAACCGCGACCAACCTTTTGGGTATGCGCTGCAGCTCGATCTGGCCATCCAGCCTCTTGATGACGCTTCGTCGGATTCGGTTTGGAGCAACCAAGATGGGCAGCGGCGTTTTCAATGGACTGGCCAGGCAGACCCTCAGCAATCTGAACTCACCGCCCGCTTTAGCTTCCCATTGGCAGCCGGTCGTTACAGGATGGCATACGCTTTGTCCGATTTGCACAGGGGATCGGTCGTTCGCAGTGCAACGCTGCTGGATGGCCGTTCTGTGGATGCGCCCGCGCGTTGTTTGCCCTTTGACCCTGCGACTGGTCAGCCTGCTTGGGACGGCCAATTGACGGCAGGAACGTTGGCAGGCGTGCTGGTGCCGCCCGATTTGACAGGCATACCATGGACGCATGCTGCTTTGCCCCCTGTTGATTCCTTTCCCAGCGCGCCTTTCTTGGACCGCTCACCTCGGCCCATCACGTTCCCTGACGCCTCGGATTCCCGATTGCCCGTCCCTGTGGATCCCGGTTTGGCGAGCCTTCCACCAGGCGACTGGACCGGCTGGGGAATGCTCATCTGGGATGCTGCGCCAGGACTTCACCAATGGACCGCTCAAGGGAGCATGCGCCCCCTCAAATTGCCCGCCAGACGCCCCCACTTCCCAGAAATGAGGGATGTGCCTGAAATGATCCGAGCGACCCGATACATCGCTACACGCGACGAATACCGGACCATGCGTGAAGCGCGAAACCCAAAAGCGGCGCTCGATAACTTTTGGCTGCAGTTCGTGGGCAGGCCAGAACAGGCCAGGGAACTGATCAGGACATACTACGGGCGCATCCACGACGCCAATGTCTTTTTCAGTGGACTCAAAGAAGGTTGGTCTACGGACCGCGGGATGGTCTATGTCGTATTTGGACACCCCGACCGCACCCGACGTGACCGGTTTGGAGAGACCTGGATTTACGGGGAAGAAGGCGACGTCAATGCGCTGATTTTCCGGTTTTCAAACCGCTCATCCGGAGACGACTTTAATACGTACGAGCTCGAACGGTACCCCGGGTTCCGCAGTCCGTGGGAAGCGATGGTATCCAGTTGGAGAAGAGGTAAAATCAGAAGGCGATGAACAGAAGATCCCGACAAGACGACGACCGCATCATTGGATGGCACCCCATTCAAGAGGCTTTGGATGCCGGCAAAGAACTCGCCAGAGTATTGCTTCAAAGAGATGCCAAAGACGAACGGACCAAGCAGCTGGTCAAAACCCTGCGCGATCGCCGCATCCCTGTACAAAGGGTTCCGCGTGAACGTCTGGACAGGATCACCAAGAAAAACCACCAGGGTATTCTCGCTTTTGCTTCTCCGATTTCCTTTGTGGACCTCGAAGAATTGGTGCAACAGGGGTTTGAATCTGGCAAGCGCGTTATGATTGTGGTGCTGGACGGCGTCACCGACGTTGGCAACCTCGGGGCCATCGCCCGCTCAGCAGAATGTTTCGGCGCCACAGGGCTCGTGGTGCAAGACCACCATGCCGCCCCCGTCAATGAAGACGCCGTCAAAACAAGCTCCGGAGCCTTATTGCGGCTTCCTGTCGCCCGGGTACCGGATGTCACCAAGGCGTTACGCTACATGGGAAAGTGCGGCCTCGAGCGCATCGGACTCAGCGAAAAAGCCGAGATGAACATCACAGACTGCAAGCGGTCAGATGCGGCGTGCCTGGTGCTGGGGGATGAAGAACACGGCATATCGACCGCATCCTGGTCCGAATGTGATGTGCACTCCACCATCCCCATGAGCGGAAGCACAGGGTCGCTTAATGTGAGCGTTGCTGCGGGGATCGGACTGCACCACCTGCTGGGCTGAGCAGGTACAAATCGATCGAAAAAAACCCACCAACAGCGGAGTATTCCCGGTTAATTGAGAAAATTATTCGATAAGTTTAATTTTTTTAGTCGGTTTTTTATTTCCTTTCGTATATTTGATCCTTCACCCGGTCGTCGTTTTTCATTGATTGAGCCAAAATCAAAATGAAAACGTTATATGACGCACTTTCGCTACGTTCGCATTCAATCTCGAAGCCCTCAAGGTTTCGGGTCTTTTGGTACCCCAATTTCTCGTGTGATGCCTGCACGCCTACTCCTCATCGGATTCCTCCTCTCTACGACCCCCTTCTTCGGGCAGTCTTTCCTTCATTCTACTTGTGACTCCACTTGTTTACCCGCATTCGACGCAGTGCCGGAGAACGCAGTGGTCACCTGTGATGAAGCATTTCCGGATGTTCCGGTTCCCAATGCCTCTGCTTGCGCAGAATCGCCCATTGCAAATACGCCGTCGCTGACGTTGGACGCTACAACCATCACGCGCCATTCCGTCAAGACGGCATTGGGAGATGGCCCCGACTGGGCATTATGGCTGGGTGGATTTGAAGCCATGGGACATGGTGCCAGTGATTATTTCATCCCGTTTGGCGACGGCATCACCTTCGAGCAATATGCCAATGGTACTGCCCGCTTTACAGGTGAAATGGTCAATGACAGCGACCCCAATCAACGGTTTGAACTGAATGTGTTCCTCCAATACGGCCAGGATTACGACAGCTGGATCGCCGAAGGACACCTGCCAAAAGACGACATGGCATTGGAAGCCTACGAGGACTGGACCTACTATGAAATGGTGGACACCCTGAGCCACTTGATCGGCCGTGGCGATTTCGAAGGAGACATGCTCTATTTGGACCACATGCCCGCAAGCCGGTTGTTTGGATACCAAGTAGGTGACCTCGGAGCGAACAACCGCAATGCCAACTTCGGTGTGAGTGGATGGTTCTGGTACCGTGGCATCATCGGTGGCCAGGACGTGGTTGGAACCGGCGACGTCAACGCCGACTTGGAGGACACGGTCATGGATGGTCCTGAATGCCCCATGGTTGAGGAGTCCCGTCAAGTGGCGATGGCATGGAGCGCATGCGGCCACGACCTGATCGAATACACCTATGAGCGCATCGATGAAGAGGCGCCCTTGTTCCTCGACTTGCCCGCGCTGGAATCCACAAACTGCACCAGCTTGCCCGATACGGCTGACCTCGATGCATTTGAAGTATTCGATGCTTGCGGATCCCCTTTGACATTGTCCAATGTAGATTCCGTGGCGGGCGAGCCCTGTGCTCAAATGGCTTACCGGACTTGGACGCTGACCGATGCCTGCGGCAACAGCTCAGACACGGTCCAAACTGTAGAGCTGGTCGACATTACCGGACCCACGTTCGAACTGGAAGACACGACCATCGTCTGTGACGCCTGGGACAATTACGAGGCTTTCATCCCCAACTTCCAAGACGACTGCTCTCCGGCGGACAGCATCACTTGGATGTTTGCCGATACCGTTACTTCGGGCTTCTACCCGTTCTACTTCACCCTCGACAGGGTCTACACTGCGACAGACCTCTGCGGGAACACCACCGCGGACACCATGACCATTTCGGTCATTGACACCGTAGCTCCCACTTGGACGTTCTTGCCACCGGACACCACCATCTTGTGTGACGAGTGGGAAGATTACACGATCATTCAACCCATTGTCGAAGACAACTGCGACCCCAATCCAGAAGGACCAGGAGGTGGCGGCGCCACTGATACCACCATCACAGAAGGTGAATGCTTCGGAGAGTTCATTGTGGAATTGACGTTTGAGTTCACGGACATGAGCGGCAATACCATTTCCTATGTTCAGTTGATTGAAGCGGTCGATACGATTCCGCCGACCTTTCCTTACTTCCCGCCGGACACCACGTTGGCATGTGACAATGAATGGCCCCAGCCCAACGACGCGCCGGTATGGACCGCAACGGTCGAAGACAACTTCTGCCCGTTCGAAGTCACATGGGAAGATTCCATTGCTGCCGGTGCTTGCCTCGGAACAGACACGCTGTTCCGCGTCTTCACCGCTGTGGACGACTGCGAAAACACCACCGTTCAGACGCAAACCATCATCCGTGTAGACACCCTCGGTCCCTTGGTGACCCTCACTCCTGAAGACAGTGTCATCGCCTGTGGTGCGCCACTTCCCGAACTCGACTTTACAGCCGAAGACAACTGCTCCGGTGTTGACAGCACTTGGGTGACCGTTGACACCTTGGACATCACCTTTGGACAGCCGGTATCTACAGGATTCGAGTCCTGCAACCTCGATGGTTTTGTGACAGAGGGTGGTTCCATCTCGATCACCAATGATGCATTCGATGGGACCTGCGCCTTGAACATGCTCCATGCTGCCGGTGAGCCGAACCACAACTTCTACCCTGCCGACATCATGGCAGGAAGGGGCACTTATCGCGTCATGGCCCGGGCAGATGGTTTTATCAGCGACAACATCATCGACATTCTCGGTGGTGACAATGCAGACGATGCTTCACTGAAGCTGAGCTTGCGTCCATTGGGCACTGACAACCCCGGCATCTCCTTGGTTGGATTTGGCATCGACGAAGCCACAGACGCCACGATGGATGTGGACGTCTGGTACGAAGTCGAGATTGTCATGGCCGAGTCTTCCATTGCGGTGGCCATCGATGGCACCGTCGTGTTAGAAGCTGCAGTTCCCGCTGACCTTCCAGAGCAGGGCCGGTTCAAGCTGTCCACAGCTTACTCCGGTTCCTTCGACGACATGTCTTACCTGCCAGAAGACCCCTGCCCTGTGGTGGAGCGTCTCATGCGCACCGTTTACGCCATGGATGGATGCAGCAATGTGGCATCTGACTTCCAAATCATCGATGTGATTGACACGGTGGCTCCAGTGCTGTTGTTCGTTCCTGAAAATGCGGACATCGACTGTTCAGACCCTTGGCCATCGCCTATGGAGTCAGAGCTCTGGATGGCCACAGCAGAGGATGCTTGTACAGATGTGCAGGTCACTTGGAGCGACGAGGTTGTCCCCAATGCTTGCCCTGGAAGCAGCACCCTCTTCAGAACCTTCACGGCTGCGGACGACTGCGGGAACACCACTTCTGCTGTGCAAACCATTGTACAGTCCGATGTGGAAGGCCCTCAGCCAGATCCTGCCCTGTTGCCCGCCGATACGCTGGTCAGCTGTGATGCTGTTCCTGCGACCTTGGACAGCGCCGCATTCGGTGCCACGGACAACTGCAACACCTGGACGTTCGCCGTGGTTTCCGACACCATTGCCGGAGACTGCCTGTTCAGCTATACCCGGGTGGACACCTACACCTTTACCGACTGTGACGGCAACGCCACTGAATTCGTCCACCAAGTCATGGTCGAAGACGTTACTGCGCCCACATTTAGCTACGTTCCTGCAACGGATACCATCCCTTGCACGCAAGAATTCCCGCTCCCAACAGACGGAGAAGAATGGATGGCTCAAGCCGAAGACAACTGCAGCGGTGTGGCGGTCAGCTGGCTCGACGTGATCGCGCCCAATGCTTGCCCTGGGAGCAGCACCTTGACCCGGACGTTCACTGCCGTGGATTCATGCGGCAACGCCACATCAGCATCTCACAGCATTGTGCAGGTAGACTTAGAAGCGCCCCAGCTCGAAGCGTCCCTGTTGCCGCTTGATACGATTGTCAACTGTGACGACGTGCCTGGGACGCTGGACAGCCTTGCGTTCGAAGTGACCGACAACTGCAACACTTGGTCTTTTGGCGTCTCTTCAGACTCCATCCCTGGTGAGTGCGGCCCCACCTATGTGAGGTTGGACACATACACCTTCACGGACTGTGACGGCAACGCCACTGAATTCGTGCACACTGTCACGGTGCAGGACACGACCGTCCCCTTGTTCTTGTTCTTCCCTTCCGACGACTCTTTGACGTGCACGGAGCCCTATCCAGCGCCCACAGATTCAGACCTGTTGATGGCCACGGCAGAGGACAACTGCAGCCTGGTGGATGTCTCTTGGGATGACCTGATTGTGCCTGGAGACTGTCCCGGAATCGACACTTTGTTCCGGACGTTCACGGCGTTGGATTCATGTGGCAACACCACATCACAGGTGCAGACCATGTTCCACTTCGACAATGAAGCTCCTGTGATCAATGTCTTCCCGAACGACACTACGATTGATTGCGACCCGGTGAATGAAATCGGGACGCTAGACAGCGCCTTCTTTGCTGTTGAGGACAATTGTAACCCTTGGACTTTCGAGGTCTCGACGGACGATGACCAACAGGAGGACAGCCCCTGCGATTACCTGCGTTTTGACACTTACACCTTCACGGATTGCGTGGGCAATGCCACGACTTTCGTCCACGTCATCACGGTACAGGACACGACCGGTCCAAACATCACCGAGGAGCCTGCAGACCTCTACCTCATGTGTCCGCAGGAAGTGCCTGACTTCGACACGACCCTGCCAGTCAGTGACTGGATGGATGACGCCAACTTGGACATCACGGACGACTGCAATGGCGACCCTGCGCTCATGACAGCGACCTACGTAGATGACGTCACTGTGTTTGTCGATGGCACCCACTATACCCTGACGCGTTCATGGGAATTTGTAGACCAATGTGGCAACACCACGTCCTACGATCAATTGATCGATGTGAACGAGCCGCAGCCCATTCTGCCCAACGCCTTTAGCCCTCCAGGCGCCACTGGCGGCAATGGTTTCAATGACACTTTCGTGATTGAGAACTTGGGTACCGAAGGCGAAGGGAACACTTCATATCCCCCATGCAACTGGGGCGAAGACCCTGAATTCATCTACTTCCAGGTGTTTAACCGCTGGGGTGGCTTGGTCTATGAATCCGAACCTGGCGTAATGTACCGGAACGACTGGAGCGGCAAGAATTCGACCACTGACAACCAGGTTGTCGATGGCACTTATTTCGTCTTGCTGCGGTTTGAGGATGGCCGGAAGTTTGGCTCATATGTAGATGTCCGAAAGGACTGATTGGGCCACTGACTTGAATTGAAGAAAGACATTCAGATGAAACGCATAAAGCTCTTCCTCCTGATTCTGCCACTGTTGGGGACTGCCCCGCTTTGGGCACAACAGGATGTCATGATCAGCCAGTACTTGTTCAATGGCTTGTTGATCAACCCAGGATATGCTGGTTCTCACCCGTATACTTCCTCCAGCCTGCTGCACCGCAGCCAATGGAACCAGTTTGATGGCGCTCCGACTACCAGTGTCGTCGCCCTCGATGGCGCCCTGCGCAACAACAGCATGGGCGTGGGCATCCTGATGGTCCACGATCAGATTGGCCTCACGACACAAACCGATGTGGCGGTGAACTTCGCTTACCGGATGCGGTTGGGCGCTGGTCGCCTTGCCCTTGGTTTGAAAGCCGGTATGGCCAATACCCGAGCGGACCTGTTCGCAGCGGAATTGACCGACCCAGGCGATCCCAACTACAGCGAGAACCAACAGATCACCCAGTCTGCCCGTTTTGGCTTTGGTGCTTACTACCACATGCAACGCTTCTATTGTGGTGTTTCAATACCCACATTGACCGCACTTGGCCCCTATGCAGAAACCATTGAGCCGCACCTGTTGACGACAGCGGGCGTGGTACTCAAGGCTTCTGACGGCGTCATGCTCAAGCCGAGCTTTTTGCTCAAGGCGGTCCAAGGAGCCCCAGCCCAGCTGGACCTGAACCTGCACGCGCTGTTCCAAGAACGCATCTGGTTTGGTGCCGGATGGCGGTCTGGCGATGCGATTGTCAGCATGATGGAAATTCAAGTCACTTCTGAATTGCGCATTGGATATGCCCACGACTTCACCTTGAGTGAAATTCGGAACTACTCCACTGGATCCAACGAGATCCTGATCGGTTTTGATTTTGGACAGGGCAACAGTGCCAAGCGTTCTCCCCGTTATTTCTGACCCCATGCTCGCGCGAATTTTCTCCCTTTCCCCATCCCTGCTGATTGCAGTGGCATTGGGCGGCATGGTCGCCATCTCTGGATGTGCCCGACTTCATGTAGAAGAAGGCCAAGCGGCCTTTGATGAACTCCGCTATCAGGATGCCATCCATCACTTTGGCAAAGCCGTTCAGCGGATTCCAAGCCCCGAATCTTACAGAATGCTGGCCTCGTCCCATGCGCTCATCAACGAACCACAGGAGGCTTCGGCCGCTTATGCGATTCTGGTGACGCAGCCCGAAGCCACGGATGCGGATCGAATTTCCTACGCCGAGACGCTCTTCAAACAGAAGCGCTACCCTGAGGCTGAACGTCTGCTCAATGCGGTGAGTCAACGCGACCCAGGCAACGAAGTCGCTGCTGCGCTGCGCCAAAGCGCCATGTTGGCCCAAGACGGCTCCAGAGACACCACGGCCTTTGAGCTAGAGCCCTTTGCTACTGAGGGCATTCGCTCTGCTTTTGCGCCCTTCCGGTACGGCAACACTTTGTACTTCACAGGTGCCCTCGAAAAGCAAGGTGCCCGTGACCCCTACACCGACTTGAGCTATACCGACCTCTACCAGATTCCTGTTGCTGGAGGCACGCCTTCTTTGGTACCAGGCGTCAATGGTCCCTACCACGATGGCATTGCCACCATTTCTCCAGACGGGTCCAATATTTTCTATACCCGCAGCTCAAGTGCCCCTGAAAAGTCAGGCAAACTGTTGCTCGATGACGCCTCTGTCAACAACACCACAATCTTCTATGCGAGGAAGGGCTTGGAGGCTTGGACCAATGACATTGAAATCGGTCTAAGTGATGGCTCCAACATGTATGCCCACCCGGCGTACAGCCCTGATGGTAAGAGCCTGTATTTTTCGAGCGACATGGCTGGAGGCTATGGCGGAATGGACCTTTACCGCCTGGACCGCAACGGCGATACTTGGTCATTTCCTCCTGTAAACTTGGGCGCTGCTGTGAACAGTGCTGGTGACGATGTTTTCCCCAGCATGAAAGGCAGTGACACCCTGTTTTTTGCCTCTGATGCTCAGATCACCTTGGGCGGATTGGACGTGTTGTACTCTGTGCGAGAGGAGAACGGGTCTTGGGGAAATCCTGTCCACCTGGACTACCCGCTCAACAGCCAAAGCGATGACTTCTGCATTTCCTTTGATGATGGAGGGAAATCTGGCTTTGTGTCTTCCGACCGTTTTGGATACGACCGGATTATGAAGTTCCGCATCGTCGAACGGCCCCTGACCATCCGTGGCATGGTCGTCGACAGCGAAAATGGCGAACCCATTGCCAATGCCAATGTCGACCTGCTCGATGCTGAGGATGGCAGTGCAGTAGCCCTGCAAAGCGACGACGAAGGCCGTTTCGAGTTGAACCTTCCTCACGGAAGGAGCTTCCGGGCCGAAGCGACCATGGACACCTATTTCGCAGAGAACATCACCTTGGACACCCCAGAAGATGTGTTGGTGCGGGACATGGAGGTCACCATTGTATTGACCCCCACCAGTGAGCTCAACAGCGATGAATATGCCAGCGCCATCCGCGAGGGCGACAGCTTTGAACTGCCGGAAATCCGTTGGGATTACGACAGCTATCGTTTGCGCGATGAAGCCAAGCCAGCCCTCTCTTTGGTGGCTGAGTTTCTCCGCAACCGTCCCGGTATTGAAGTCGAGCTTCGTTCGCACTGCGATTCACGGGGCACCGACCGTTACAACCAGCGTTTGAGTGAGCGCCGCGCGGCGTCTGCAGCGCGTTATCTCGAAGACCTTGGTGTTTCCCCAAATCAAGTTTCCCCAGTCGGAGTCGGCGAAGGAGAGTTGCGCAATGAATGCGCCAATGGCATTCCGTGCTCTGAGGCCAAACACCAAGAAAATCGAAGAACTGAATTTCTCGTGATCCGAACTCCGGACCGCGAAAATTGAAGCCCCTTCGACCTTTACCAAGTAACCAACCACCAAAAGAAAATGGGGGACCCGCGGGTCCCCCATTTTCTTTTTGACCACCTCCTAAAAGGTGAATTTGTCACACACTACTCAGGCGAAATGCGGGCCAGGATAGTAAGCATTGTCTCCCAGCTCTTCTTCGATGCGGAGCAATTGGTTGTACTTGGCGATCCGGTCACTGCGTGATGCACTGCCCGTTTTGATTTGACCTGTGGACAGGGCCACTGCCAAGTCTGCAATCGTCGTGTCTTCGGTCTCACCGCTGCGGTGGCTCATGACGCTCGTGTAACCACAACGATTGGCCAGCTGAACTGCCTCAATGGTCTCGGTCAGAGTTCCGATTTGGTTCACCTTGATGAGGATGGAATTGGCCACCCCCTCTTCGATGCCCCTGCTCAAGCGCTCTACGTTGGTCACAAAGAGATCATCTCCAACCAACTGGGTGTTCTCTCCCAATGCATCTGTCATGAGCTTCCAAGTGGCCCAATCGTCTTCGTCGCAGCCGTCTTCGATGCTGATGATCGGGTACTTCCCACGAAGCTCCTTCCAGTAATCGACCCAAGCTGCGCCGTCCATCTCCTGTCCAGTGCCGGACAAGATGTACAGGCCCTTTTCCTTGTCGTAGAACTCACTACTCGCTGCATCCAAGGCCAATTGGAAGTCCTCATTGGGCTTATAACCCGCCTTCTCAATCGCCATCAAAATGGTATCGAGCGCCTCTTCGTTGGAGTTGAGGTTTGGAGCAAATCCGCCTTCATCCCCCACGTTTGTGCTGAGGCCTTTGCTGCTCAACACCTTCTTGAGGTGATGAAACACCTCTGCACCCATGCGGAGACCATCTGCGAACGTGTCCGCACCTACGGGCATGATCATGAACTCCTGGATGTCAATCGCATTGTCCGCGTGCGATCCTCCGTTGATGATGTTCATCATGGGGACCGGCATCAAGTTGGCATTGACTCCACCGATGTAGCGGTAAAGGGGCTGACCGAGGGATCCTGCAGCGGCTTTCGCGGCAGCCAAGCTCACACCGAGCAGCGCATTGGCGCCGAGGTTGCCCTTGTTTTCCGTTCCGTCGAGGTCGATGAGCGTGTGGTCGATTCCAACTTGGTCAAAGATGTCCATGCCACCGAGCTCCTCGGCGATGGTCAAGTTGATGTTGGAGACCGCCTTCTTGACGCCCTTTCCGAGGTAGCGGCTTTCGTCCCCGTCTCTCAATTCTACGGCCTCGTGGATGCCCGTGCTCGCCCCTGAAGGAACAGCTGCACGCCCTACTACGCCTTCGCCAGTAACGACTTCTACTTCTACGGTTGGATTGCCCCTGGAATCCAAGATTTCACGGGCATGAATGTGATCAATGTATTGCATGTTCAGACAGGCTGTGTTGCGCCTTGTTGTGTGATGTGCGAGATAAAACGGTCAAATAAATGTCGGCTGTCGTGCGGTCCTGCACTTGCCTCTGGGTGGAACTGAACAGAAAAAACGGGCTGGCCCTCGAGCTTGATGCCCGCTACCGTTCCGTCGTTGAGGTGTTCATGGGTCACGGTGACACTTGTCGCCTCCGATAAGGAATCCCGGCTGACCACAAATCCGTGGTTCTGTGAAGTGATTTCACACTTGCCACTCTCAAGGTCTTTCACCGGGTGATTGACACCTCTGTGGCCTTGGAACATCTTTTCGGTGCGCAGTCCTTGACTCAAGGCGATCAACTGATGGCCGAGACAAATGCCAAATACCGGCTGTCCTACAGCGATGATGTCTTGGATCAAGGCAATCGTCTCGGGCATGGCCGATGGGTCGCCGGGACCGTTCGATATCATCCAGCCTGAAGGATTCCAAGCCTTCATTTCTTCCAAACCCGTCGACATGGGGAATTGACGCACAAATGCGCCCCTCTCCGTGAGACACCGGGTGATGTTTTCCTTGTTGCCCAAGTCCAACAATGCGATGCGCACAGGGCTGTTCGCGTCGCCGGCATCCTCAGCCTTTTGGCGCGTGACGCCGCTGGACAACTCCAGCCCCTCCATAGAAGGGGTTGCTTTCAATCGGGCCAAGAGGTCCGACTCAGAGGTGCCATCATTTGAAATCAAGGCGTTCATCGCTCCGCAATCCCGGATGTGCTGAATCAGCCCGCGGGTGTCAATTCCTGCAATGCCCACGATGCCATCGCGTTCCAATCGGGCGGCCAATGGTTCAATGTCGCCAATGCGACTGGCGACTTCGCTGAAGTTGCGCACTACAAGCCCTGCAATCTGCGTGTTGCCGCTTTCGTTCTCTTGGCTGTGGACGCCGTAGTTGCCAATGTGCGGCGTAGCCATCACGAGCACCTGCCCCTTGTAGCTGGGGTCGGTGAAGATCTCTTGGTAACCATACATCCCCGTATTGAATGCGACCTCGCCAGTGGTTGTGCCTGTGGCACCAATCGCGGCCCCATCGAATCGTGTCCCGTCCTCTAACATGAGGATGGCCCGCCTTGAGGCGCCTTGTGAATCGTTGTGCATCATCGGAGCGCGAAGATAGTCTGCAACAGGAGCCTCACTGCCATTTAAAGGCGGCAAGGTCAGAAGAGGATTTGAACAAGCTGTCCAAGGGAGCCAAACGAAAAAAGGAGGCCCAAGAGCCTCCTTTTTCAATGGTGTACTGTAGTGCTTTACTCTGCAGGCTTCTCCTCCTCACCGTCAGCGGGAGCAGCAGCATCGGCAGCAGGCGCTTCTTCAGCAGCAGGCGCTTCTTCAGCAGCAGGCGCTTCTTCAGCAGCAGGTGCTTCTTCAGCAGCAGGTGCTTCATCAGCAGCAGGTGCTTCTTCAGTTGCCGTTTCTACTGCAGCAGCTGGTGCGGC
>Ga0208971_1000413_pt1 | contig 30989 bp, 23 predicted proteins | sample AOAMet1_18_M0_10_2_FD_188229 | JGI IMG/M metagenome (GOLD analysis project Ga0208971, IMG submission 188229) | Ammonia-oxidizing marine microbial communities from Monterey Bay, California, USA - CAN11_18_M0_10 (SPAdes) | ecosystem: Environmental > Aquatic > Marine > Intertidal zone | place...
CCTCGACCTCAACGGAACGATCGGCCAATCCATCACTGGAACGGTTAGCATCCCAGATCAGTACCTCACGCAGGGTTTTCACCAGCCTGAGAACAACACACCTTGTCCCGGAGACGTGAACGGCGATGGCCTTGTTTCCACAACGGACATCTTGGATATCCTTGGATATTACGGATGCCTGCAGGATTGCGGTGATTACGATACAAACGATGATGGTGTAGTCGGTGCTCCCGACCTCCTTTTCATCCTAGGTTACTACGGCCAGATCTGCGAATGATGTGAGCTACAGTTATTTCAATTGAACAATTGGTTTGGTTCATTGAAGGAGGGCATTCCCAACGGGGTTTGCCCTCCATTTTTTTTACGCAACTTCGGTTCATGAAGTATGGCCCCAGCCTTGAACCCACGATGCGTGCAGACCGGTCATTGGATGCGGCATTGGTGACAGTCGTGATCGCTTTGTTTGTGGCTGCTGGGTTTGGCTTGAGTGAACTTCCGGGAGGCGGATCAGAGTGGGTGCCCAAAGAATGGAAAGGTGTCCACGATTGCGCCAAGGGGTTGATTCTTCCTTTGCTCGCACTCCGGTTTGGTTTGGCCTTGTATAGCCGGTCAGACGACCGGGTCTTGCGCAATCGGGTTTTGATGGCGATGGCTTTGTGCTGGATAGGCGATGTGGCCTTGACCTTTTCTGGAGAAACGGCCTTCTTGATTGGCCTAGTGAGCTTCTTGGTGGGACATGTGATGTTCCTAATGACGTTCCGCCACCTGCTGGGTCAAGGGGCTGTGCGTTCTTCTAAACGGACCCAGGTGGTGACGATGGTGTTGCTTTTGGGTGTCTTGACGCCCATCGTATATCAACTCTGGGGAATGGCGGGTGAGCTTGCCCCGGCAGTCGCGGTTTATGCCGCTGTTATTGCCACCATGGCCTACTTCAGTTGGGTACTGGGGAACGGGCCCGGCGTGCTGGCCTTGCGCATCGGAGCGCTGTTCTTCATGTTCAGTGACTTGACCTTGGCTTTTGGACGCTTCGGCGAAGGGCCCATTCCGAATGGCCACTTCTGGGTGATGGGCACTTACATCTTGGCCCAGTGGGCCTTGACCGTCGGTTTTACCGAAGTGGCTTTGCACCGAGGAGCCACCCGTCGGTGAGGACGAGGCCAACGGCCAAGATCAAGTGAATGGGCTGGGCTGCTGCGGGCATGCCCAGCATTCCAAAGGCCAGTCCGGTGATGAATTGTGCGGCCAGAAGTGAGATCACAGCCCATTCCCAAAACGTGGGCCGGCCGGATTTGATGCCGGGCCAGAGCCAAGCGCCATGGACTGCCAGCACCGCCCAAAATGCAGTGCGGTGTCCCTTCCACCAATCGGGAAGGCGCTCGAGCCACTCTGAGCGTGCCACACCTTCATGAACGAGATGGTCCACAGCTTCGCGGACTTGTGTCCCAAAAACGAGTTGGGCCACCGTGATCAAGGCCGCTATGGCGATCCACGTTTTGGATGAACTGTGCAGGCGGGGAGCTGCAGCACCGGCGGCTTTGAGGACAGCCAGTTGCAAACCAAGAATGGCGAGCGCGCCGATCATGTGCAAGGTGATGGAGCCTGGGATGAGATTGCCGTCCACGACTTTTTTGCCCAGCCAGGCGACAAAGCCCAATGCCAGCAGTGCACCCAAAGCGGGGAGCAGAGGGCGCCATTGGCCGTGCCTGAACCCCAGCAATGCGGTGAGGGCCACGAGCAACAGTGCTGGCAGTCCCGCAAAGGCGCCAAGGAGGCGGTTGATGAATTCCACCCAAGTGTGGAAGGGGTTGAAGTGGGCGTAGTCGTGACGGGTGTAATGCTGCCACAATCCACTGCTGCGGTCTGCGTCGAACGAAGTGCCGGACAGGTGGTCGGCGGGAGCGGTCCACAGGGAATCGTTTTCCAGGATCATGCGTCCTGCTCCATATTCTGATTCGGGTTGCCACCGGACCTGTGCCTCATTGGTCGGTGGGATGGTCAAACCAAAGCATTGGGGCCAATCTGGGCAGCCCATGCCAGAGCCAGTCATTCGAACGATGCTTCCTGCGAGGACAACGAGGTAGGCCGACACAAAAGCGACACGTGCGGTGCGCCGTATCCAATGCGCAGAGCGGTCAGAGGGGGAAACGTTCACCGGTGTGATTCAGGCGCGTAGTGTATCACTTCAGCCGACTGCACTGCGTACAAACCATCGCCGATTTCTTGTACCGTAGCGATCAGGTCTTCTGGTTGCACGAGGGCAGGGTCATAGGCTACGAATGCAGTGTCCACAGATAAATCCTTGTCGAAGTGGATGTCGGCATGGGCAACGCCCTGGACGTCGTAAAGTTCTTTGCGCACCTTGGACACACATGCGATCTCGCACATCATACCAGAAATGGCAAGCTGGGCCACCGTTTCTTCGGAATGGCCCGCGCGGTCTGAGTGGACAATGTCAACGTCACATTCGCTGCATCCCCCAATGAGCAAAGCGCTGAGCGCCAACACCCAAGTGTGTGATGTCTTGGACCAAACTGCGGGTGAAGGGGGGAAAGAGCGCATGCCGTCGATATTCGTCAACTAAATTAAGCTTGGGCCACATCAATTGAGGGGCCAAGGCTGTTAACAACAGCGATGAACGACCGGAAAACCAAATATGGGGCGTGGCCTTATTTGCTCTTGCTCCTGCTGGCGGCCATTTGGGGCAGTTCGTTCATCCTCATGAAGATTGGCTTGTTTGGATGGTCTGCGGGTGTCCGTCCAGTCATGAATGGGGTGCAGTTGGGTCTGTTGCGTATTGGCTTGGCAGGACTGGTGATGGCGCCGCTGGCAATCAGGTATGTGGGTGGGCTGGACCGTTTGACTTGGGGGGCTTTGGCGGTCAATGGATTTGTAGGAAGCTTGGTTCCTGCGGTGCTGTTCGCGTGGGCCCAAGAGCAATTGCCCAGTGCTGTTGCGGGCATGCTCAATGCGTTGAGTCCGCTTTGGACGCTGGTCCTGGCGGTAGGGCTCTATGGAACCCAGGTGCGGTGGAAGCAGGTCGCGGGGCTGCTGTTGGGTTTTGTCGGGGCCCTGGGTCTGATGTCGCTCAAAAATGCTTCGGGGGACGTGCACTGGGGGTCGGCCGGAATGTTGGTCCTGGCAACAGCTTGTTATGGTTTGAGCATCAATGTGGTGCGCAATCGGCTTTCCCATGTTCCAGCCATTGGCATCAGCGCCTTGGCCTTGTCCATGACGGCAGTTCCAGCCGGGCTTGGATTTGTCCTGACCGGAGGGATCGATGCCGTGGCGCACCATCCGGATGCCAAAACTTCCATGCTGGCTGTGGTCGTTCTTGCTTGGATTGGAACCGCGGCAGCGTTGATGCTGTTCAACGCACTCATCAAGAAAACGGATGCCTTGTTTGCCAGCTCTGTGACTTATGTCATACCGCTGTTTGCCCTGTTTTGGGGGTGGATGGACGGGGAATGGCTTGGATGGCCCCATGTCTTTTTTGGGGGCGTGGTCCTGAGTGGCGTTCGTTTGGTAGCCAAAGGTTGAACCTGGGCCTGCCGTTCAAGGGCGGTAGCTTATTCGAGGATGTCTCCGCGAAGGCGCCGGAACCTTTTTCGGGCTTCAACCGCATAAAGGCTGCCTGGGAATTCATTGAGCAAGCGCTCGTAAAGTCCCTGTGCTACATCGGGCGCGTCGAGCTGGTTTTCATGCAGGTCTGCAATCCCAAACAGGGCATCGTCGGCCAGAATGTCCATGAAGTGCAGTTCCATGATTTCCTCGTAGTGGCCAATGGCGGTGTCGAATTGCCCGCGCTGCAAAGCAATCTCTGCTCGGATCAACAGGGCCTCGTCTTCAAGGGGGTGCATGGGATAGGCCATGACCAAGGAGTCCAAAGTGGCCAGTGCCTGGTCGAGTTGGTTCCGGTAGCGCAGCAAATCCGCCCGGGCAAACATCTCCATGGGCGCCGTGAGCGTATCCATGTTGAAGTTGTCGGTGATCAACAGGCTCAGGTCAATCGCGTCATTGGAAATAAGCTTGGAAGTGCTGGCCTTGAGGATGTCCAGTTGTGCTTGCGCCCAGTTGAAGTCACCGGTGAAGTAACTCACCCTCGCATTGCGGTATTTGGCCTGTTGGCCAAGGAGGCCTTCTTTGTGGTCCAGGTCCACTTGGCTAAACAGCAAGGACGCCGTCCACACATCGTCTTGAAACACCAGGACATCGCCCAACATGAGCTTGGCCTCGTTGCGCGCTTCCAGCTCTAGACCGGGCATGTTGACGGTTCGTTCGAGAATGGCTTCGGCCTCTGCGGGCCTGTTGAGGTGGAAGGCCATGAGCTCTGCCCAGTCCGACATGATGCCACTGGTTCCAGGCGTTTCTCCGAGGTCTTGGAGCGCGCTGCTGTATTGTGTTGCAAGCACCTCTGCGGCTGCGGTGTCGAGGGGAAAGCTTTGCGTGACTTGCTCCGTGCGCACCTTGAGCATGGCTTGCCGCGCTGCGTCGTACCGGGCAGATGCAGGCCCTTTTGCGGCGACCAAGGAATAACACTCGTAGGCCGTTTCGAGGTCCCCGTTTTTGGCGGCGACTTCGGCGAGGTCCATGAGCCTTTTGCCGTCTTCGCCCTTGCGTTGGTCCAGTGCCTTGACATGGGCCATGGCGCTGTAAAAGTCGCGTTGCTGGTTGAATACCCACACCAGCAACTCCAGATACACCAATTCCGTTGGCCGCTCTTGTGAGGCTTTGAGCACCTGTCGCCTGACCATATCGGCTTGGCGCTCGTCATCGGAGACGCGCAAATTGCGGTTAAAGCTGTTTTGTACGGTGCGCAGATAGTTGGGGCGTTCGTGGAGCAATTCCATGAAGCTGGAAACCATGCCCTCGTAATCGCCTCTGAGCCCTTGGAGGTTGGCCAATTCATAGTGGTAGCCATACCCGTCTTTGGAATTGGCCATGGCCCTTTCGTAAGCGGCCAATGCGAGGTCGAGTTGGTCCAGCTTGATGAAGGCTTCGGCCAGTCTTTTGGTGGGTCCGCGCCCTGCGGGAAGTTCATTGAGGGCCTTTTCAAAAGCCTCTTGGGCGGATTCGTTTTGTCCGATTTTGAGGTAAAGGGAACCCAAGTCGACCTGGGCCATGCTTTTGTCTCGGCTCTTTTTGAGGCGGGACTTCACGATTTGCTCAGCCTCGCTGTAGGCCTCTAGTTCGAGCAACGTGTTCAGGTACATCTCGTAGACCGAGGGGTCTTTTTTCCAGAGGTTGTCGAGGTACAACTTGGCCTGTTCGAAAGCACCGCTGTTGTAGTAGTACGTTGCGAGTTCCAGGTCGCCTTGCGCAGAAGCAGCGAAGGATCCAAGGCCCAGCATGCAGCTCAGGACCGTGCCCATCAGGTATGTCCGGAGTGAAGTCAAGGTTGGGCAGGTATGGTGGTCAATGCGCGTGCCGCGGAATCTGCGGCTTGAATCACACCGTCGAGGTCGAGGGTGCCGCGCTCCAAAAACTTGAGGGCGATGCCCATTTCCTCGATCAGGTTGTTGGCAATGCGCAGTTCATCGCCTGCGGACTTGTTGAGGTATGCCGTGTCGATGGGGGTGCCTTCGGCATCGACTTTTGCCCCGTCTACGATGGCTTCGATGAGGTGTCCTATTTGTCGGCGTGTGCGGTCCAGTTCTTGTTCGATCCTGCGCTGTCGGCTAGGTTGGCGGCGCAGCATGCGGCGGCGTTCGTCCAGTGCGTTGAACGGTTTGCCTTGTTCCAAGTTGACGATGAGGCCCACCATTTGCGCTTCGATGGCCATCAGTGCGCTGTCGGCTTTTGCAAAGGCGGGTGCAGCAGATTCTAGGGGTGCTTGGCGGTAAACGGACTCCGTGCTGTCCAAGGCCGCGAGGGTGAGCTGGAGTGCGTCGAGGTGTTCGACGCCTGGCTTTGGACCACAGGAAGTGAGGCCTGTAACCAAGACCATCATGCACCAGATGAAGGTGCTGGGGGGTGTCAATGACAGCTGCGTCATGAAATCGTGGTGAAACCAGTGTACGGTTGGAGGGCGGCGGGGATGCGAATGCCGTCTGGCGTTTGGTGGTTTTCGAGCAGCGCTGCGACAATCCGAGGAAGCGCCAAGGCACTGCCATTCAAAGTGTGGACCAACTGAGGTTTGCCGTCGTTGTTGCGGAAGCGGCAATGAAGGCGGTTGGCTTGGAAAGTCTCGAAATTCGAAACGCTGGAGACCTCCAGCCAACGGCCTTGGGCGGCCGACCAGACCTCGAGGTCAAAGGTCAGCGCTGCGGTAAAGCCAAGGTCACCGCCGCAGAGACGCAGGGTGCGGAAAGGCAGCTCGAGGTCGCGCAACAGGCCGCGCACATGTTCTACCATGCCTTCGAGAGCGGCGTAGCTGTTTTCGGGCCTTTCGAAGCGGACAATTTCAACTTTGTCGAACTGGTGTAGGCGGTTAAGACCGCGTACATCCTTGCCATAGGATCCAGCTTCCCGGCGAAAGCAAGGGGTATAGCCGCACAATTGCACGGGCAGTTCATCTGCGCCAATCAGGTTGCCGCGGAAGAGGTTGGTCAATGGAACCTCTGCTGTTGGAATCAAATAAAGGTCATCGTCTGCACAGTGGTACATCTGCCCTTCTTTGTCTGGAAGTTGCCCGGTGCCTCGCGCGGAGTCGGGATTGACAAGGTGGGGAGGGATGAACTCTTCGTAGCCTGCTTGATCGGCACGGTCCAGAAAAAACTGGATGAGCGCGCGTTGCAGTTTCGCGCCTTTGCCGCGGTATACAGGAAATCCAGCGCCCGAGATTTTGACGCCGGCTTCAAAGTCAATCAGCTTGTAACGGTCTGCCAATTCCCAATGGGGCACAGCAGCTTCTCCAAGCTCGGGTATGGCGCCTTCCTCGGAGACCACTTCGTTGTCGGCATCGCTTTGACCAGCGGGGACACTGTCGTGTGGACGGTTGGGGAGTTCGAGCAGGGCCGACTCTTGTTGTTCAATCAGGGCTTTTTGCTGCTCGTCGAGGGCGTGGATTTTCTCTTTGAGGGCACCCATGTCCGCCCGCCGCTGTTCGGCTTCGTCCTTTTTTCCGGATTTGAATAGCTCACCAATTTCCCGGCTGGCGGCGTTTTGTTGGGCCTTGAGGTCGTCGACCTCTTTCTGGGTGTGGCGCCGTTCCTCATCCAAAGACAGGATGCGGTCGAGCATGGGGGCAGCGTCAATGCCGCGCTTGGCCAAGGCCTGGGCGAGGGCGTCGCGGTCGTTGCGGAGAACCTGAAGGGTCAGCATAGCTTGTAAAAATACAACGGTGCCCCCTCCTTTGCAGGATGAGGGCACCGTCATTTGCCCTTGTTGGGCGTTGGGTAAGGTCTGGGGTCAGGCTTCTGCGGTAGGAACGACAGAGACAAAGCTCTTGTTGTTCTTGCGCCGGCGGAACTCCACGACGCCGTCTGTGAGGGCGTACAGTGTGTGGTCCTTGCCGATTCCGACGTTCAGTCCTGGATTGTGTTGGGTGCCGCGCTGGCGAACAAGGATGTTGCCCGCGATGCATATCTGGCCGCCATAAATTTTGACGCCCAGTCGTTTGCTTTCCGATTCGCGGCCGTTCTTGGTCGAGGCCGCCGCCTTTTTGTGAGCCATGGTTCGGGGGTTTACTTATTCTTCAGTCTGTTCTGCAGCTTTGGGAGCCGCCTCTTCACCTGTGGCTGCTGCTTTCTTGGCAGTGGCCTTTGTGGCTTTGCCTCCGAGGGCAATGCCGGTGATGACCAACTCGGTCAAGGAGGGCCGGAAGCCGTTCAACTTTTGGTAACCCTTGCGTCGCTTCTTTTTGAAGACGAGCACTTTGTCACCTTTTAAATGGCGGTCAACCGTGGCATTCACGGCTGCGCCTTGGACTGCGGGGGCGCCAACGGAAACTTTGGAGCCGTCATCCACGAGGAGCACACGGTCAAAGCTGACCTTGGCGCCCTCATCGTGCTTCAGACGGTTCACATAGAGCCGTTGATCTTGCTGTACCTTATACTGGTGCCCTGCAATTTCTACGATGGCGTACATAATGGGCCTCTTTTTTTGAGGGGTGCGAAGATACGCGAATTTGAATGGGCTTGAAAGTATCGCCCTGATCTGCGGTTGAATTTCTGCAGAATCAGCGCTTTCAGGACGATTTCGCCTCCAAAATAGCTTCCCAGAGCCCAAATGCATCGGGCGATTCAGCTGTAGTATGGGGCCAGCCTTTGGCCGTTAAGGCTGCAGAGGTGGTGGGTCCAATGGCCACCACTTTAGCAGGCGCCTCAGTGTGCCAGGTGTTGACGTTGCTTGGTGAAGTGAAGCACACCACATCTGCGCTTTCCTTACTTGACCCGTGGGGGACAGGTTCGTAGTGTGTCCAAGCGTGGACAGTGGCTTGGGTCTTGCCTGTATTCCAACGTTTGAGAGAATAAGTGCCGTGAGGAATGGCCACGTGTTCATCCGAGGTCAGTTTACCGGCGAATTCATGCCAGGCGTGCGCTGGATGGCCGTTTCCGACAAAACCGAGTCTGTTGAATAGCCCGGCTTCGAGGGCTTCTGCTGTCCCATTTCCGGGGACGGCAATCCGGGTCTGAGGATGCTTGTTCAGCCACCCACTGGCGGCGTCGCATGCACCTGGGCTGCCCAACCAAACCCAATCTTGGGTGCAGCCGGTCCATGACGCGGGTTCGGCTGGACTCGCCAGCGGTTGGACCTCAATCAAGGGTGACTCGATCAGCGTTGTTCCATGACCTTTGGCGAGTCTACTGAGCACGCTGTGGGGGCGGGGCGTTCGGGTAACGCGAACACTGAAAGGGGCCAATGAGGTGAGTTGGCTCAATGCCGCTTGATCGTGCGGTGCTGTGATTCTACGCGGTCCTTCAGAAGTCTGAAGAAAGCACCGCAACTGCTGGGTTTCACTGTTCCAATGTGCGCCAAAAGGGAGTTGACAGCCCCCTTCCAATGCGCGCAATACGTTGCGTTCTGAGCGCACACCGCTTTGGGCGGAAGGATTGTTGAGGGCAGTCAGAAAGGAAGCCTTGGGGTCGGCCTCCCGCATTTGAAGAGCGAGTGCGCCTTGGGCGGGCGCGGGGACAAAGTGCCGGGGATCGAGGCTGTGCCGCACTACACCGTCCAATGAAAGGGCGAGCCGGTCAAGCCCTGCTTCTGCGAGAACAATGGCATCATAGCCTCCTTCTTGCAAGCGCTTGACCCGCGTGGGAACGTTTCCCCGTAGGGCGATGATGTTTAGGTCTGGCCGCAGCAGCAGCAGCTGGTCCCGACGGCGAACAGAAGATGTCCCAATGGTGGCGCCTTGTGCCAGTGGAAGCCATGGGGCTGCCACATGTTGATCTGCCCGGACCAACAAGGTGTCGCGTTGTGAGGCGCGGTCCGGAACAGCGACAATGGAGAGGCCTGTGGGCTGCTGCGTCTCGAGGTCTTTGTGGCTGTGGACAGCGATGTCAATGCGCCGATCGAGCAGGGCCTCTTCTATTTCTTTGGTGAAGAACCCTTTGCCTTCAAGCTTCTCAAAGGCTTGCACTTGTTGGCGGTCGCCCTGGGTAGAGAGAACGATGATCTCGGATGTGCCACCGGCATTGGCGATGAGGTCTCGGACATGATGGGCTTGCCACAGGGCGAGGTCGCTGCCCCGCGTGCCGATGCGAAAATGGGGTGTATCAGGCATGTTGCCTCAAGGCTTGTCGAGGTGTTCCATGACCGCTTCACGGGCCAACTTCATGGGAACAGAGACGTATTTCTTTTCGAGGTAGTCGACGATGCGGTCTACTAAGTTGCGCGTTTCTCCATCGAGTTCGGCGAGTTCATTGGCGAAAACTTCACCCAATGCGGTGCTGCGAACAGCTGCGAGCAGGGCAGGCAATTCCCGGAGTGCCAGTTCTACTTCTCTCTGCTGTAGGCGGTGAGAGAGTTCGATGAGGCTTTCGTCGATGATGTGCTGACAGTCGCCAAGGGCGTCGCGGCGTCCTGCGACGTTTGCGTCGGCCATGGGCTTGAGCTCTGCGATGCCGACAACAGTGGTGTTGTTTCTCGAGCGAAAGGCGTCGGTGACACCTGTCGGAACACTCAGGTCTAAAACAAACACCTGGCCTTCTGGGAGCATGGACGCTTGGGCCTCATCTAAGATGGGCGCGTCGCTTCCGGTGCACAGGAAGATGGCGGCAGGGCTTTTGGAGAGCGCGTCATGAAGTCCGCTGAGGTCGCCCCATGTCCAATCGCGGGAAGCGGCCAGGGCCTCGGCTTTGGGAGCGGTGCGGTTGATGACGTGAACAGCGTTGTACCCTTGTTTGGCGAGGTAGCGGGCAATGTTGCCGTTGGTCTGGCCTGCACCAATCATCAAGACAGGGGCGTCCGTTGGGATGGCTTGTTCTTGAAAAGCTTTCCAGCCCAAAGCATTGACTGAGACGCTGCGCCGCGAAACGTCGGTTTCGGTAAAAATCCGCTTGGCGGTTTCTACAGCGATCCGTTCGGTGATGCGCAGTTGGTCACCGGCCAACCCCCACTGTCTGGACCGTTCTAAAGAAGAGCGGATTTGGGTTAGAATCTCCCGTTCGCCCAGCACCATGGACTCCAGTCCAGCGCTGACGCGCAGGAGGTGGCGTGCCGCTTCTTCTCCGTGCAGCACCATGGCTGTGCCCATCAGAGAACGAAGTTCTGCTGGATCGGGTTCAAACATTTGGAAGAGTTGCTGCAGGCGACCCATGCAGAAATAGGCCTCATCGACCAGTATGAACTCTACCCGGTTGCAGGTGGTCAAGTAGGCCAAGCCCTGAACACCGAGGGTGTTTTTGAGCGCGATAAGAAAGGCTTCTTGACGCTCCTCGGTCACATGCATTTTGCCAATCCTAGAGATTGGTGCGTTGCGGTGATTGAGGGAAACGATATGGAGGTGATCCTGTCTCACGAAGTGCAAAGTTCGGTCACGGCTGTCAACCGGAGATGAGAACAACACTTCTTGGGTGTGATTGGGGACTTTTCGTGGCACGAATGAAAAAAAAGGGCGGTCCGAAAGTGGACCGCCCTTTTCAGTGTAGTTGTGCTTTGGAATCAGCCACTGCACATTTCGCAGTCTGGCCCATTGTCGATGGAACAAGCGGCGACCTGTTCCTCATGTGTCATTTCTGTCACATCCTTTGGGGCTGCAACTGCTGCAGGAGCTGCTTGAGGAGCGGCTTCTTGCGTTTCAGCCGGCTTGTCCTTGTATTTCTTGTCTACCGTGAACTTGATCGCGTCGGTGGCGGCCTTTGTCCGCAGGTAATACATGCCCGTTTTCAAGCCTGAGCGCCATGCGTGGAAGTGCATGGAAGTCAACTTGGGTGCATTGGCATTTTCCATAAAGACGTTCAGGGACTGCGATTGGCAGATGAACGCGCCGCGGTCTGCGGCCATATCCAGAATGGCCCGCTGTGAAATCTCCCAGGCTGTGCGGTACAGCGCCTTGAGGTTTTCGGGGATCTCTTGGATGTTTTGGATGGAACCGTTGGCTGCGATGAGTTGGTTTTTCATCGTCTCGTTCCACATGCCGAGTTTGGTCAAATCCCGGAGGAGGTGGTTGTTGACCACGATGAATTCACCACTGAGGGTCCGGCGGGTATAGATGTTCGAAGTGTAAGGTTCGAAGCACTCGTTGTTGCCGAGAATTTGCGCGGTTGAGGCTGTGGGCATGGGCGCTACGAGCAGGCTGTTGCGCATGCCTTTGTCCATGATTTCCTCCTTGAGTACATCCCACTCCCAGCGGTCGCTGGGGGTCACGCCCCACAGGTCGAACTGAAGCTTGCCTTCAGATGCAGGCGAGCCTTTGAAAGTCTCATATGGACCTTCTTCGATGGCCAGGTCCTTGGATGCGCAGCACGCAGCATAGTAGATGGTTTCGAAGACGTCTTTGTTCAGCTGACGCGCCTCTTCTGAATCGAAGGGATAGCGCATCATGATGAAGGCGTCGGCCAATCCTTGAACGCCCAAGCCGACAGGTCGGTGGCGCATGTTGGAATTGCGGGCTTCTACGATGGGGTAGAAGTTCCGGTCAATCACCCGGTTGAGGTTCTTGGTGACTTGATAGGTGACCTCGAACAGTTTGTCGTGGTCGAAGCTCAGGTCTTCGTTCACAAACTTGGGCAGAGCGACCGAAGCGAGGTTGCACACCGCGACTTCGTCTTTGGCGGTGTATTCGATGATCTCCGTACAAAGGTTGGAGGAACGGATGGTACCGAGGTTCTGCTGGTTGGACTTGCCGTTGGCAGCGTCTTTGTACAGCATGTATGGAACCCCAGTTTCGATCTGGCTCTCCACGATTTTGAACCACAGCTCCTGGGCTTTGATGGTTTTGCGGCCTTTGCCTTCTGCCTCGTACTTCTCGTAGAGGGCTTCGAACTCAGGTCCCCAAGTATCGGCAAGCCCAGGACATTCGTTCGGGCACATCAAGGTCCAGTCTCCGTCGGACTCAACGCGCTTCATGAACAGGTCTGGCACCCAGAGGGCATAGAACAAGTCGCGGGCGCGCTGCTCTTCCTTTCCGTGGTTCTTCTTGAGGTCGAGGAAGTCAAAAACGTCTGCGTGCCAGGGCTCGATGTAAACGGCAAAGGAGCCTTTGCGCTTGCCTCCGCCTTGGTCTACGTAGCGCGCAGTATCGTTGAAGACACGCAACATTGGGACGATGCCGTTGGACGTGCCATTGGTGCCGCGGATGTAAGAACCCGTTGCGCGAACATCGTGGATGGCCAAGCCGATGCCGCCCGCATTCTGCGAGATTTTGGCGCACTGCTTGAGGGTGTCATAGATGCCGGAGATGCTGTCCTCTTGTGTGGTCAGCAAGAAGCAGCTTGACATTTGAGGCTTCGGAGTTCCCGCGTTGAACAGGGTGGGGGTGGCATGGGTAAACCAACCCTCCGACATCATGTTGTAGGTCTTGATGGCGCTCTCTACGTCGTCTTTGTGGATGCCCACGGAGACGCGCATGAGCATCTGTTGGGGGCGCTCAGCCACTTGTCCCTCCAACTTGAGCAGGTAGGACCGCTCCAAAGTTTTAAACCCGAAGTAGTCGTAGCTGAAGTCCCGATCGTAGATGATGGCAGAATCCAAGGCTTCTGCATTGGCTTCGATGATTTCCATCACGTCATCTGCAATGAGGGCAGCCGGAGCCCCTGTTGCTGGATCGGTGTAGGTGTGCAGGTTGCGCATCACCTCCGTAAAGGATTTGTGCGTGGTTTTGTGCAGATTGGATACGGCAATACGCGAGGCGAGTTGCGCATAATCTGGGTGGTTGACCGCGTTGGTGGCTGCCACTTCCGCGGCGAGGTTGTCCAACTCTGAAGTGGTGACCCCATCGTATACCCCTTCGATGACGCGCATGGCGACCGATACAGGATCTACTTTCTGGTGGAGTCCATAACAGAGTTTCTTGACCCTTGCCGTGATCTTGTCGAATTGGACCTGTTCCCGGCGTCCATCCCGCTTAACGACATACATGCTATTTCTCGGCTTTTTGACCCTCTGAATGAGGGAATGGTGGTGACAACCGAGGCGACAAGACCTCGGCGGAGTGTGTGGTTCTTAAGCGGTTGGTTAGGCGTTGAACTTTAGAGTCAATCCTGTTGACCTGTGGTTCACATTCGTTCTCTCAAGATGGGACTTGATGAGGTAGAATGGTACTGGATTGGAGCGTCAGTTTTGAACTTTTTCTCCGTTGAAATCAGAAATCCGCGTCCAGACTGAATCCTTTGGCCTCTTCTGCTGATCCGGATTTGTTGACCCCGGCCTTCTGATACTCTGCAACCCGCTTCTCAAAGAAGTTGGTTTTTCCCTGGAGCGAAATCATTTCCATGAAGTCGAAAGGGTTGGTGGCGTTGTAGACCTTTTCGTTGCCCAACTCAACCAAGAGGCGGTCCGCTACGAATTCGATGTACTGGCTCATCAAATCGGCGTTCATTCCGATCAGGCGCACAGGAAGTGCGTCGCAGACAAATTCCTTCTCGATGTTGACCGCGTCGACGATGATTTTCTCGACGGTTGACTTGGGAAGCTTGTTGACGATGTGCTGCGTGTAAAGCAGACATGCGAAATCGCAGTGCATGCCTTCGTCTCTGGAAATGAGCTCGTTTGAAAAGCTCAGTCCGGGCATCAATCCCCGCTTCTTCAACCAGAAAATGGAGCAGAAGCTGCCGCTGAAGAAGATGCCTTCTACTGCTGCAAAAGCGACGATGCGCTCAGGAAAGTTTCCGTTGTCAATCCACTGAAGGGCCCATGTGGCCTTCTTCTTGACGCAATCCAACGTTTCAATGGCGTTGAAGAGGTGGTTCTTTTCCTTCTTGTCTTTGATGTAGGTGTCGATCAACAAGGAGTATGTCTCCGAGTGGATGTTCTCCATCATGATTTGGAAGCCGTAGAAGAACTTGGCTTCGGTGTATTGTACTTCGGCGACGAAGTTCTCGGCCAGATTCTCGTTGACGATGCCGTCAGAGGCGGCGAAGAATGCGAGGATGTGTTTGATGAAGTACCGTTCGTTGTCGTTGAGCTTCTCGTTCCAATCCACCATGTCCGCTGCGAGGTCAATTTCCTCTGCGGTCCAGAAACTGGCTTCGGACTTCTTGTAGAAGTTCCAGATGTCGTCGTGCTGGATGGGAAACAGCACAAAACGGTTGGGGTTGTCTTCCAGAATGGGCTCGACTACAGCAGTGTTTTCAGGCAGTACCGCGTCAATGGCCAATTGGCCGTCCACTTGATGTTGAACATCCGTAGGCATGTCGTTGGTCGACTGTGGTCCTGGGTTGTGCTGTTCGTTGCTCATGTGGTGGGTGGTTGGATGAAATTGACTTCGAAGGGGACGGCTTTTTCTGTCTTAAAAGGCAGACTTCAAATCTGCAGATAGCATCCTGCAACGGCAATCGGAAACGATGAACACCCCGGTGGAATTGTCAACATGCGGTTAATTAAGTGCCTTAGTTCTCTGTATAACAGTGATTTGGGTTGTTAGTAGGGGTATGGCTGGTTGGAGGCGTGGCATAAAAATTTCGGCATCAAACGGGGGCTCAAAAGGTCCCTGTGGGGTGGCAATTCGCAACAATGTTTGGGAGTGCAGACCCCAATCTTGGGCCTTAATTTTGTCCACACCGCTTGCATTCCATTTCTGTTTTTGACATGGGGTTAAAGCGGCACAAGCAGCACCCATGATTGGAGCCTTCAATAAAATCGTCAAGCGCCTTGTCGGCGACAAGGCGGCAACGGATGTCAAAGCCATCCAACCGGCGGTTGATGCCGTTCACACTTTTGAGTCTGAAATGCAGGGGTTGTCCTCTGACGGATTGCGTGAGCGCAGCAAGGATTTAAAGCGCCGCATCTTGGAACACGTCGCAAGCATGGTGGATGAGTCGAAAGCCCTCAGGGCGCAGGCTTCGTCCAACCCTACGATGTCCTTTGAAGCCAAGGAGGCCTTGTACGACCGCGTGGACGCTTTGGAAAAGGAGGTCGACGAGAAGTTAGAGGAGGTCTTGGAGCAGCTGTTGCCCGAAGCCTTTGCATTGCTCAAGGAAACCTCGCGTCGTTTTGCCGCGCCTGGAGAATTGGAGGTGACAGCCGTGGATTACGACCGTGATTTTGCAGCTGGCCGCGATTTCGTGCGCATTGAGGGCGACCGGGCTTTTTGGGCCAGAGAATGGTTGGCTGCAGGCACGCCAGTGGAGTGGAACATGGTCCACTACGACGTTCAGTTGATTGGAGGTGTGGCGTTGCATCGGGGCAAGGTCGCAGAGATGCAAACGGGTGAAGGAAAGACATTGGTGGCGACCCTTCCCGTTTTCCTCAATGCCCTCACAGGCCGCGGCGTGCATTTGGTGACGGTCAACGATTACCTCGCGCGCCGGGACGCAGAATGGATGGGTCCGTTGTTCCAATTTCATGGGCTGACCATCGACTGTATTGACAAGCACCAGCCCAATTCCGAAGACCGGCGCAATGCCTACAAGTGTGACATTGTCTACGGCACAAACAACGAGTTTGGTTTTGATTACCTGCGTGACAATATGGCGATGCGGCCGGATCAGTTGGTGCAAGGCAAGCACCACTACGCCATCGTCGACGAGGTGGACAGTGTCTTGATTGATGAGGCTAGGACTCCGTTGATCATTTCAGGGCCGACGCCCAAAGGAGACGAGCACGAGTTTGATGGGCTCAAGCCCAAAGTGGTGCAGTTGGTCCAAATGCAGCGCCAAGCGGTCAACGCCATGATCACTGAGGCCAAGAAGAAGCTGGGTGACAGTGGTGCCGACAAGGAGACCACCCGCACCGGTGGGCTGGCGCTGTTTCGTGCTTACCGTGGTTTGCCCAAGACCAAGTCGCTCATCAAATTCATGAGTGAGGAGGGCATTCGTCAGCAGATGCTCAAGACGGAGGGCTACTATTTGCAGGACAACAAGCGCATGATGCCCGAGGCTGACGAGGAGCTGTACTTCGTGATTGACGAGAAGCAGAACCAAGTCGAGCTGACGGAAAAAGGCATTTCCACGCTGACGGCAAACATGGAAGACGACCAGTTTTTCACGATGCCAGATGTGCCCTCGACCTTGATTGAGATCGACGCTTCGGAGGATTCGGATGCCGTGAAGCAAGAACGCCGGGAGTCATTGTTTCGCGAGCAAGGCATCAAGTCTGCCCGTTTGCACACGATGAACCAGCTGCTCAAGTCCTATGCCTTGTTCGAAAAGGACATCGACTATGTGGTCATGGACAACAAGGTCAAAATCGTAGACGAGCAGACGGGTCGGATCATGGAAGGCCGGCGCTATTCTGACGGATTGCACCAGGCGATTGAGGCCAAGGAGGGGGTGCGCATTGAGGCGGCCACGCAGACCTACGCGACCATCACTTTGCAGAACTACTTCCGCATGTACCACAAGCTCGCGGGCATGACGGGTACGGCGGAAACCGAGGCCCAGGAGCTGTGGGACATTTATGAATTGGACGTCATGTCCATTCCGACGAACCGGCCGATTGCACGTCAAGACGACGACGACCTGGTTTTCAAGACCAAGCGCGAGAAATTCAACGCGGTCATTGAAGACGTGGTGAAGCTCCGCGATGCAGGGCGTCCTGTCTTGGTCGGTACCACCACCGTGGAGGTCAGCGAGCTCTTGAGCCGCATGCTCGACATCCGCAAAATCGAGCACCAGGTGCTCAATGCGAAGCGCCACCAAGCAGAGGCAGAAGTGGTCGCCAAGGCGGGCATGCCAGGTGCGGTGACCATTGCGACCAACATGGCGGGCCGTGGAACCGACATCAAATTGGGCGACGATGTCAAGGCTGCGGGAGGCTTGGCGATCATTGGTACGGAACGCCACGACAGCCGTCGGGTGGACCGGCAATTGCGCGGCCGATCAGGCCGCCAAGGCGACCCGGGAAGCAGCCAGTTTTACGTGAGCTTGGAAGACGACCTCATGCGTCTGTTCCAAAGTGAGCGGGTATCCAAGATGATGGACCGTCTGGGTCACCAAGATGGAGAGGTGATCCAGCACTCTATGATCACCAAGTCCATTGAGCGCGCCCAGCGCAAGGTGGAGGAGAACAACTTTGGCATCCGCAAGCGTTTGTTGGAGTACGACGACGTGATGAACAGCCAGCGCGAGGTGATCTACCGCCGCCGCCGAAATGCATTGCATGGAGAACGCTTGAAGTTTGACATCTCGGGGATGTTCTACGAGCTATCGGATGACTTGGTCACCGAGTTTGGCCCCGGCAAAGACTTTGAAGGGCTGCGCATCCGCAGTTTGGCAGAGCTCGGTGTGGACCCCCCGTTTACTACCGATGAATTTGGCCTCGGCAACCCTGACGCTCAGTCTCAGTCGTTGCATCAAGTGGCCGAAACCCATTACCACGACCGCATGAAGTCGTTGGCGGCACATGCTCACCCTGTGATTCAGCGTGTTTACGAGGACGACACCAACCAATTCGTCAACATTGCCGTTCCCTTTACGGATGGCCGCCGCAACCTTCAGGTGATGGCCAACATTCAAGATGCGGTCGATTCCTCGGGCACCACTTTGGTGGATGAACTGGAGAAGACGGTTGTTTTGGGGGTGTTGGATCAACTCTGGAAAGAGCACCTGCGCAACATGGACGACCTGCGTTCCAATGTGCAACATGCGCGCTTCGAGCAAAAAGATCCGCTGCTCATTTACAAGTTCGAGTCTTACGAGCTGTTCAAGGCGATGGTGCAACGCATGAATACAGACGTGGCCAGCTTCTTGCTGAAGTGTCAGTTGCCCAGCCAGCCAGATCAGGTGAAGCGCGCTCCGGGTGCACGGCCCCAGCAGCCTGCCCGTGTGCAAACCAGCAAACAAGGCGTTCAAAACCTCAATGAGCAGCGCATTGCTGCTGCCCGTGCCCAAGGCGGTGGTGCTACAACAGGAATGCCGGCTCCACCTCCTCCCAAGGCCGAACCGGTCCGCGTCGAAAAAAAGACCCTGCCCAATGAGCCCTGTCCTTGCGGGTCGGGCAAGAAGTACAAAAAGTGCCACGGCCTCTGAGTTTGGTGCGGGTGCTCGGGCTTTAAGCGCTTCTGGACTATAGCTGCAGAAGTTGGAAAACCGGAGGTGAACGCTGCGTTGCGCAGCGTGCTCGGGTGGTCCTTGCTAGGAGGGATGGCCGGATTACCTCGCGGCGTCTGCCATTGTGATGTAGCCCAAGGGACCCTTCCAGTATCGGCGCGCTGCGGAGTGCGCGCGTTCGAGTGTGCTGCCAGTGGTGATGACGTCGTCGATGAACAGAATCCCCTGCGTGGTTGGAGGGACGGTAGATTGTTCGGGGTTCCAGACAAAGGGGTTTTTCCGGGTGCCGATGCGCTGGGAACGGCCAAATTTGGTCAGTGACTTTCCCGCGTGTGGCCGTCTTAAATTGTTGAGCACAGGCGCTCCTGTGGTGTGTGACCATCCGGCGGCCAGCAATGCGCTCTGGTTGTAGCCTCGACGTCTTTGGCGCCTCCAGTGCAAGGGGATGGGCGCCACGGACCAATGCGTGCACCGAGGGGCGTGTGTTGAGCCTTGGATTTCTCTGGCCATGGCTTTTCCGAGTTGAATGCCTAAAGTGGCGTTGCCCCCGTATTTGAGGTTGTGTACGAGCCGACGTTCTTCGGGGCGGGTCAAGCGCAGCCATGTGATGCCCAACGTCCAGTCCAATCGCATTCCGAAGCGTTGGGTGGTTTGCGTGGTGTGTCGGGTCCACAGAAATTCACAAGGCCCACACCAAGCGGGCTCATCCGCCGACAGTGGCGTTTCACAAGAGGCGCAGCGCCTCGGAAAAACAGCATCGGCAATGAGGTTCCATGGTGCAGTCATTCGGGCAAGATGACGCCTTTGGGGTGTGATGCGGCGAAGGTTTTGTCGGCTGAGCGGCTTTCTTTGTTGGTGTGAAATACGGCAAGATTCCAGAGGAGGAGCAGCAAGAGCTGTTGCCAGGGGTGGACTTCTCTTTGCCGGGGGACCATCCCGAAACAGCAAGAGGCTTGGCCTCAGGCAAAGGCCGCCCTCTAGAGGTGAGGGCAGGAGGAACCATGTGGACCATTCGGTCTTGGCGCGGCAGCGTTTACCCGCAAAAGGCGCCGCAACGCACCTGGCCGACCCATTATGGTCAGTCCTTTGGAACCATTGAACTCAATGCCACGCACTATCGGATTCACCCCCCGGAGCGGATGGCAGAATGGGCTGCGGCCATGCCCGATGATTTTCGCTTTTGCCCCAAATTTCCGGCCATCATCACGCATTACCGCAGGTTCAACGATTGTGCAGGCCCCACCAATGACTTCATTGCGGGGTTGGATGCTTTGGGGCCCAAAAGGGGCCCGGCATTTATTCAGTTGCCGCCTCACTTTTCGCCCAAGTATGCGGACCGATTGATGGCATACCTTCAAACTTGGCCACGGTCGTTTGAGGCAGCGGTGGAGTTTCGTCACCCGGGTTGGTTTTCGCCGGAGCCAGAATTCACCCAGGCTGTTGAATCGGTGTGGGAGGCCATGAGGGAGATGGGCATGGGTGCTGTGATCAGCGACACAGCGTTGCGCAGAGATGCGGTGCACATGCGGATGACGGCGCCTTTTTTATTGCTTCGTTTTGGTGGCTACGAGGGACATCCCAGCGATCAATTGAGGCTCAAGGAATGGTGCAAGCGCATCCGGGCATGGCATGAGGAGGGCTTGCAATCTGTCGACTTGTTGGTGCACCAACCCGATAGCATTAGGACGCCAGAGACCTGTCGGATGTTCTCTGAGTTGGCCAAAAGCCAACTGGGTGTGGAGGTTCGTGTGCCCGCACCTGCTCTTTTTTGACGCTTCTTGACGAGAAGCAGATGGAAGAACCACTTGCACTGTCGAACTTCGAACCATGGCTCACGCTGCTGCATTTGACCACACTACTCCGCGCGAGGCCCGTTACGACCAGCTGGAGATGCAGTGTGCTGCGTTGCTATCGGACCCAGATCCTGTAGCGAATCAGGCCAATTTTGTGGCTTTGGTGAACATGGCCTTTGAATGGCATTGGCTGGGGTTTTACCGTGTTTTGAAAGGTGAACTTGTGTTGGGGCCATTCCAAGGTCCTGTCGCGTGTACGCGGTTGTTCAAAGACAAGGGGGTGTGTGCGGCGGCTTGGTCACGCAATGAGGCAGTGGTGGTTCGAGACGTTGACGCGTTTCCGGGACATGTGGTGTGCAGTGCAGAGAGCCGCAGTGAGCTTGTTGTGCCCGTTCGGGATGCACAAGGACAGGTTTGTGCCGTTTTTGACATCGACAGCGACGCGGTGGGAGATTTTTCGCAGGAGGATGCAGACCGGATTCAGCGCCTGATTGATGCGGTGGCCCCTAGGTTGATTGAGGAGCCCTTTACTGGTCATGAATAGGTTGTTGGGCAAAGCTTTGGTCGCAGGCATGGCCCTGTTGACAGGATGCGCGCAGGTGGGTTCACCCGATGGTGGTGGGCGCGACGAAGCCGCGCCTCGGGTTGTTCTGGCGGATCCGCCCTTTGGCACCGTTCAGTTTGATCAAGGGGAATTCATCTTGGAATTCGATGAGTTTGTGCAATTGCAAGATGCGCGACGTCAGATGCTGGTATCGCCTCCGCTCCCCACGTTGCCCAAGGCTTTGGTGCGCGGTCGGAGTGTGAAGGTGGAGTTGGGAGACAGTTTGATGCCGGACCGCACTTACATCGTGCAGTTTGGAGATGCTGTGCGCGATTTGCGTGAAGGGAATGTGGCCAAGGGGTTGCAATACGTGTTTTCGACGGGCGCTGTTTTGGATTCTGGTCGCGTGGCCGGCCGGGCCGAAGACGCCTGGTCTGGAGAGGCCTCAGCTGGAACGCGTGTTTTGCTCTTCGACGGCGGCCTCCCAGAGGGCGTGTTGGATGCGGATTTACCCGACTCAATCCGCCCCCTGCCAGATTATGTGGGTCTGGTGGACGACAGTGGGCGTTTCGAAGTGGGCTTTTTGCCCATTACGGCGCTGGGTTGGATGGTGGTGGATGATGCCAATGGCAATTACCGCGCCGATCAGGGTGAACCTGTGGGGTGGGGCGACAGCCTTTTGCTGACGGTCACAGACAGTGCGGGCTTGTTGGAATTGATGGGTGCACCGGCACTCATGTTGGATGCGCCCCCGCCGGTGGCTTCGACTTATTTGTCGGGTGTGCTGGTGGATTCCTCGGGCTATTTCCGCGCGGCCATTTCAGGGCTCGACGTTTTGCGAGAAGGACCCGACGGCCTCACCGACGCCGACATCAAGGATTCGGTTGTCCTCACAGGGCCAGATGGTCCGCTGGACTTCGGATTGGAAGGCGACAGTGTCTGGGCCACATTGCCTGGATTTGAGGCTGGAGAGGGAGGGCCTTGGTTGTTGCGCCACCTGTCTGGTACAGATACTTTGGTGTTTCGCGACATACGGCCCAATACACCTCCGGTACCGGTTGGGGCGGTGGAACGGTTTGCTGACCGTCAAGGACACTTTGGTCTGCGCTTTGCCCCGCGCCCCCAGGCATTGGACACGGCGATGTGCTCAGGTACGGTTGTTTTGAATGGGGATACGGTCGGGTTGTCGCCTTCGCTGTTCACTCTGGAGGGGAACCGCTTGGATGTGGGTCCATTGCCGCTGGGGTCATCGGTATCGTTGATGATAGAGCCCGGGGGGATTCGAGGTGAGGGAGGGTTGACAACGGATACATTGGAATGGCAGTTGTCTGTGCGGGCCCCATCGGATTACGGCACCATTCAGCTGTTGTTGGACAGCACGGTTCACGCAGTTGAGGAAGAGGTCATATGGTTGCTGCTCAATGGATCCGGAGACCCGACTGATTGTGGCATGACTCCGGAGGGCCGGTTTGAAGCGTTGCTGCCAGGGCGTTATCGGTTGGTCATGGTTTGGGACGAAAATGGCGATGGAAGATGGTCTGGGGCCCGTCCCGCTGAGGGCCTGCACCCTGAATTGCTGTACAGGTGGGCTGAGGAGGTAGACGTTCGTGCAGGATGGGAGGTGGAAATCGCTCCTGGATTTCATCCACGGCCTTGATTTGAACATCCGCGCGGGACGATGTGTCTTGGCGGGCCAATGGCGCTAATTTTGAGGCACATGCAGGTTAACCCCTTGTTTTCCCATATGCTGCTCGCTGCGGTTGTAGTGTTGCTGGGCCAAACGGTGGCCCAAGCGCAAGACCCCTGTGTTTCCACAGGTTCTGGTTTGCCGTACATCTCTACCAATCCGAACTACGTCTGCGAGGCCTTGGATGCCTTTGTTTACATCAATGTGGCCCAGGCGTACGCTGACCCCAACGACGCGGCAGCGGAAAACTTCAATTTCAGTTGGTACCCATTCGATGTGTTGGGGGGCACCAGCACCCAAAGCTTTGATATGTCGTTCGACAGCACCACCACCATTTGGTGTGTGGCCTTTGATCTGCAGAACAATTGCACTTGGACGGACACCATAGTGGTACAAGTTCAGGAGGCGGTGAACATTGGCCTTCCGGCCGATACGCTGGTCTGTGACTTGAATGGATTCACGCTGCAGCCTTCCGCCGAGGCACAGGCCATGTCCGGTATTTCTTGGAATTGGGAGCCTTCGCTCATGCTCTTGGGGGCCAATACGGCAACGCCGGAGTTGATATTGGACGTGGACCAATGGTATTATGCAACGGCCAGCGCAGGCCCATCTGGGCAGTGCGCTTATGAAGACAGCATTTTTGTGACCGCGAATGTGGCGCCCATTGAGCTGGGGGCTGACCAAGAGCTGTGCGAAGGGGAAACAGCACCCTTGGATTGTGGGTTGGATGCGGAGGAGGAAACCTTGTTGTGGAGCACAGGAGATACTGTGGCGTCCATACTGGCCGATGTGACCGGTGTGTACTGGGTGACCGCCGTCAATCCTGAAGGTTGTGAGCGGTCTGACACTGTCAGCATCAGCATATTTGACAACCCCGTCATCACTTTAGAGGCCGGTGGCGCCGCGTGCGAAGGACAGCCGGTTACGCTGACCGCCGCGGTTACCAGTGACACCACCATAGCCGGGGTCGGGTGGTCCAGCGGTGAGGCGGGATATTCCATTGTGGTGACTGAGCCAGGAACCTATGAAGCCATTGCCGTGGACCTGACAGGGTGCACAGGAACGGCTTCTGTTTCTCCAGCTTTTTATCCTGCGCCAGTTCCTGAATTGCAGAGCGATACGGTGCTGTGTCTGGATGAGGACGGTCCAGTTTGGCTCGATGTGAGCCAACCTGATGTGGCTTACACTTGGTCCGATGGATCCACGGGTCCAGGCATTTTGCTCTCCAGCGAAGGCGTCTATACGGTCACATTGACGTTGCTTTCAAACGGATGTCAGGACTCTGCCAGCATCACGTTGACCGACTTTTGTCAGCAGGACAGCGTCTATTTCCCCACCGCATTCACGCCGGACGACGACACTGTGAATGACGATTTTGGTGGTTTCTCTGAGGGTGTTGGGAGTTACCAATTGGTGGTGTTCAACCGTTGGGGCATCGAGGTTTTTCGCTCAAATGACTTGGGCCTCCGTTGGGATGGCCGATTGGAAAGCGGAGAATGGGCACCGGGCGGACTCTATGGTTTCCGTGCGGTGTGGCGCCCCCTTCGGAATGATGGGGAAAGCGTGGGCGGCTTTCTAGAAAAGGTGGGTGCCGTTACCCTTATTCGTTGACCTCGAGGAACCGGTTCACGTCGCCCAAGGTTCCGAAGACCACGAGGGTGTCGGTTTTTTCGACCACCGTATCTGGATGCGGGATGCCGATGAGGTGCTCCTTGGCTTCGCCCCCTTCATCGTAAGTGCGCCGAATGGTGATCAGCCTCAAGTTGTAGCGGGTGGTCAGGTCAATGTCGCCCAAGCTGCGACCAACAACACCAGAGGGAGCTTGGATTTCTGCAATTTCATAGTCGTCGGGCAGCTCCAAGAAGCCACGCAGGTTTGGGTTCATCAACCGCTCTGCTACAATGCTCGCAAACTCGGCCTCCGGCGCCAAAATTTCTTGAACGCCTAAGCTGCGCAAGATGCGCTCTTGGTGAGGGCCAGATGCCCTGACGATGACACGGGGAATGCCCATGTCCAAGAGGTTCAGTGTGGTTAAAACGGTCGCCTCGAAGTTGTCCCCAATGGCGACCACAGCGGCGTCCATCTCGTCGAGTTTTTGACTCCGCAAGGCCTTTTGGTCGGTGGAGTCCATGGTGATGGCAAGGGCAATGTCATCGGAAACCTCCTCGACCTTTTCTTCCACGCAATCGATCGCGAAGACTTCAGCTCCCCGTCCAGCCATTTCCAATGCAATGCGGGAACCGTATTTCCCGATTCCGATCACGACATAGCGCATGCTCTTCATGGGGCCAATTTACGCGTCTTGATGAAGGCCGTGATGCAGGATGGCGAGGAATTCAGCCACGTCCGCAAAGGAATTGTACAATGGAACGGGTGCCATACGGATCACTGCAGGCTCTCTCCAATCCACAATGACGCCGTGTTTGGTGAGGCAATCAAACAATGTTTTGCCATGCCCATGGGCCACCACTGACAGCTGGCAACCGCGCGCTGAGGGGTCCGATGGTGTAAGGATTTCGAGCGGTGCGCCGGTGGATTGTGCAACGGCGTGGATCCCTTGCTCTAGAAATGCGGTCAGGGCCAATGATTTTGAGCGCATCCGATCCATGCCGGCAGCCCGGAACTCAGCCAGCGAAGCCAACATGGCGGCCATATTCATCACCGGGGCATTGGAAGTTTGCCATCCTTCTGCTCCAGACATGAGGTCGAAATCGGGTTCCATTTTGAAGCGGCGCGCCTCGGAATGTCCCCACCATCCTTCGAGGCGGGGCATCTCAGGTTTGTTGGCGTGACGCTCATGAACAAAGGCCCCTGCAGTGCATCCGGGGCCTCCATTGAGGTATTTGTAGCCGCACCAACAGGCAAAGTCCACGTTCCAATCGTGGAGTTGCAGGGGCACATTGCCCGCGGCATGGGCCAAGTCGAATCCACAAGTAGCGCCTGCAGCGTGGGCGGCTTCGGTGATTTCGCGCATGGGCATCCACTGGCCCGTGTAGTATTGGACGCCGCACAACATCACACAGGCCAGGGCGTCTCCTTCTTGGGCGATTCGTGCGGTGATGTCTTCGGTGCGCAGGGTGTGTTCGCCTTCCCTCGGGGCGATTTCGATGAGGTGTGTTTCGGGATCAAGGCCGTGCAGGCGCAGTTGGCTCAAGGCGGCATAGCGGTCGCTGGGAAAGGCCCCGGCTTCGATCATCAATTTGGTCCGCTTCCCCTGGGGCCGGTAGAATGAGATCAGCAACAAGTGGAGGTTGACCGTCAGTGCGTTCATGGCTACAACCTCGTCGGCCTGGGCCCCGACAACGGCGGCGAGGTCTGCTGTGGCTTCCCTGTGATAAGCCACCCAAGGTCGGCGCCCTTCAAAATGGGCCTCTACACCGTAGCGCCGCCAATCTTCGAGTTCGCCTTCTATGATGTCGCGGGCGCCTTTGGGCTGGAGGCCAAGCGAGTTTCCGGTGAAATACAAGGACTGTCCTTCGGCGTGCGGAGGAATATGGAAACGGTCGCGGAAGGGTGCCAGCACATCGTCTCGATCAAACCGCTGCGCGGCTTGGAGGAATTCACTTTGGTGTGTCCAATTGTGGTCGAGGGGCATGGGCGGTGGAACGGAGTGGGTGTCGGAGAATGTCCTGGACGGACTGGTCGCTAATTTCGCGCGGAATCTCGACCTATGCCCACACCGACGTCACATCCTGCCGCGCACAGCCGAACAGCCAGTGCTGCACTTTTTGAAGAAGCCCGCCTCCGGTTTCCCGGCGGGGTCAATTCTCCCGTGCGCGCATTCGGTGCCGTTGGGGGGACTCCGCTCTTTATCGACAAGGGTGAAGGCGCCCACATTTGGGATGCAGATGGTCAGCGGTACATTGACTTTTGCTGCTCATGGGGCCCCCTCATTCTGGGCCATGCCCACCCAGCAGTTCAGGAACGCATCATGTCGGCGGTGTCCAATGGCACTTCGTTTGGGACCCCAACCCGCCTCGAAAATGAGCTTGGAGGTCTGATTTTGGACAACCATCCTTTTGCAGAGCGGATTCGATTTGTGTCGAGTGGCACAGAAGCGGCCATGAGCGCCATTCGTTTGGCGCGTGGTGTGACTGGCAAGTCCAAGATCCTCAAGTTCGACGGTTGCTATCACGGCCATGTGGACGCCTTGCTGGTGAAGGCAGGCAGTGGCCTTGCCACCCTGGGGACTTCCACATCTGCAGGAGTGCCCGAGGCATATGCGCGTGAGACCTTGGTGCTTCCACTCAATGATTTGGAGGCCTTGGAGGCGACGATGAAAAAGTACGCCGATGATTTGGCTGTGGTGGCCATTGAGCCCATCCCGGCCAACAACGGACTGCTGATCCAAGACCCGGGCTTCTTGCAAGGCGTGCGGGATTTGTGCGATAAATACGGAGTGCTGTTGCTTTTTGACGAGGTCATCAGCGGCTTTAGGGTGGCCTTTGGAGGGGCTGCTGAGTACTATGGCATCCAACCCGACGTGATGGCGTTTGGAAAAATCATCGGCGGGGGCATGCCCGTTGGTGCCTACGCGGCTTCTGAAGCGGTCATGAACCACGTGGCGCCGGTGGGCCCTGTTTATCAGGCTGGAACACTGAGCGGCAATCCGGTTGCGATGGCCGCAGGAGCGGGCCAATTGACAGAGTGCCTCAAACCTGGCTTTTACGAGGACCAGGAGCGCAGGACGCGCCGGTTGGTGGACCCGATTTTGGCCCATGCCGAGCGGAATGGTCAACCTTTGCGGATTTTCACAAGGGGCAGCATTTTCTGGTTGGCTTTTAGCGATCAGGTCCACATCCGCCGCAGCAGTGAAATTGATCCAGACAGCATGGCTTATTTCTCAAAGCTGCATGCTGCATTGCTGGACCGGGGAGTGTATCTCGGGCCGTCGGGCTACGAGGTTGGTTTTGTGTCCGCGGCCCACAGTGATGCTGTCATTGATGAGGCGGTGGCAGCGTTCACGGAGGCGTTGGACGTTACCTTTTCTTGAGGGTCAAGCCCAAGCCATCACCAGGGCCGCGTCTGCGATGAGAGCGGCGTCTAACATCGCGAAATACCAAGGCGAGCGGCGCTCGTGGGCGCATGCAACGGCAGGCACCATGATGAGTGGACCGATGGCGAAGGCGAGGTTTCCCGCGGATGCCACTGTAGACGCCCCTGCGGCAGCCAACAGCATGGCCACGGCTGTAATCCGGGTTCCCTTTGTGCCCCAAAGCTGAGGCAGTGTTTTCATAGACGCGGGATCCCAGTTGCGGTCCCTCAAGTCAAAGGGCAGGGTCAACGCCATGATCACCAGGGCCCTTTCCGCTGCAATTAGAACCAGGGTTCCACGCTCAAAAGACGCATTGCCGGCTCCCAGCAAGGCGGGCCACAAAGCCGTGATGATGGACCATGTCAACCCGATCCACAGCAGTTTGAACCGTGGCATTCGTCTGAGCGCCAATTGCACGCCTCGGATACCGGGCAGCCCTGCGTACAACAGGGTCAGGAGGCCTGCTGCGCCAAGACCAAAAACGAGCAGAAGCGCAGTGGACATTGTGGCTTCCGCTGTGGCTGCTGTCTGAATCAGCGGGGCCAGCGCAGTGGGAATCAACAGGACAGCAATCCACCGCAGGGTTTTTTTGTGTGATAGCAACCATGCCAGGTGGTCGCTGCGGAGGCCGCCGGGACGGGTGGACTTGACGTGCCGCTGCCAGGTGTAGGCCAACCATGTTGCTGCGCCGATGCCGGCGGCAAACATCCAAGGCACGGAGGCTCCAGATTCGGAAGGATGGGACAACAACCACGAGCGCAAAACGCACCCTGCGGCGGCCACTGAAATGACGGCATTTGACCAGAGCATTCGAGAGCCATGCATGCCCCTCAAATGTAGAATATCGAACACCTACGAAACGGTTATGAACAGAGTGTGCTTTTCGGTGTTGTACCCTTTTATTTTTGACATCTAATTCAGCGTCATGGCTTCAGGAGCTTTCGTTCAGCGTCACTTGGGTCCCCGTTCAGAGGAGCACCTTACTATGCTTTCAGTCTTGGGACTGAATTCCTTGGAGGAATTGGTTCAGAGTACCGTGCCGGAGGCCATCCTTTCGGACCAAAAGCTCAATGTTCCAGAGGCCATGTCTGAGACGGCTTACTTGGAGCACATTGACCAGTTGGCCGCTCAAAACAAGCTGTTCCGCAATTACATCGGTATGGGGTACCACCCGACCGAAGTGCCGAGTGTCATTCGTCGGAATGTTCTCGAGAACCCGGGCTGGTACACGGCTTACACGCCTTACCAGGCCGAGATTGCCCAGGGCAGGCTCGAGGCACTGCTGAACTTCCAGACCATGGTGTGCGACCTCACGGGCATGGAAATGGCCAATGCCAGTTTGCTCGACGAAGCCACTGCTGCGGCAGAAGCGATGACCATGTTGTTCAATGCCCGGAGCCGCAGTGCGGCCAAGTCAGGTGTGGACCGCTTTATCGTTTCCGAAAGTGTATTTCCCCAGACCTGGTCTGTGTTGAAGAGCCGTGCGGTTCATTTGGGCATCCGCATTGAGCGTGTTGCCGAGGATGAGATGGCGTTGGTTGAGGACGTGTTTGGCGTCTTTGTTCAATATCCTGACGACGCGGGCCGGGTGGAGCCATTGGATGCCTTTATCTCGCGTGCCCACCAATCAGACATACGGGTCGTGGTGGCGACGGATTTATTGGCCTGTGCTCTGGTCCAATCTCCAGGATCGATGGGGGCGGACGTGGTGGTGGGCAACAGCCAACGCTTTGGCGTGCCCATGGGGTATGGAGGTCCTCATGCGGCTTTCTTTGCCACGCGACTTGAATTCAAGCGCAATGTTCCCGGCCGTGTGATTGGCGCTTCTGTGGACAGGAGGGGTAAGTTGGCTTATCGCATGGCGCTTCAGACCCGCGAGCAGCACATTCGGAGGGACAAGGCGACGAGCAACATTTGCACGGCCCAAAGTCTTTTGGCGGTCATGGCGAGTATGTATGCAGTCTACCATGGGCCGCGCGGTCTGCGCACCATTGCCGAGCGCATCCATGCCCAGGCTTGCGCATTGGCCGATGCTGGACGTGCCGCGGGACATCACCCCGTGCACCCGCATTTCTTTGACACTGTGGTTTTTGCGATGGAGGATGTCGGCGCCGTAATGGAACGTGCCGGACGCAAAAACATCAACCTGCGTTATTTCCCCGACGGAGTCCACGTTGGTGTGGCCTTTCACGAGTGCACCCTTCCTGAGGATTTCCAAGATGTGTGTGAAGTCCTTGGCTTTAATGCGGTGACATTGCCAGACATGGAGGGCTTCGCTTCGCCTTTGGCGGAACAATTGCGGCCAGTGGATTATTTGAACCATCCGGTTTTCAATACCTACAGATCAGAAACCGCCATGATGCGGTATTTGAAGCAGTTGGAAAACAAAGACCTGTCATTGACCCATGCCATGATCCCCTTGGGATCGTGTACCATGAAGCTCAATGCGGCGACCCAATTGTTGCCCATCGGCTGGGCTTCTTTCGCACAGTTGCACCCGTTTTGTCCGCCTGAGCAAGCCAGAGGCACGCGCAGAATGATAGCGGACTTGGAGCAATACTTGAGTGAAATCACGGGTTTTGCGGGCATGAGCCTGCAGCCAAACAGCGGCGCTCAAGGCGAATACAGTGGTCTTTTGGTCATCAGAGCTTACCACGCTTCGCGGGGTGATGCGCACCGTGATGTGTGCCTGATTCCTTCTTCGGCGCACGGAACAAACCCCGCTTCAGCGGTGATGTGCGGCATGAAGGTGGTCGTGGTGGGATGCGATAAGCACGGCAACATCAACCTCGACGAGCTCACCGAAAAGGCCGAGCACTACGCAGACCGCTTGGGTGCATTGATGATCACCTACCCTTCCACCCATGGTGTGTTCGAAGAGCACATCTTGGAAGTGACCAAAGTGGTGCACGACAACGGGGGCCAGATTTACATGGATGGCGCCAACATGAATGCTCAAGTAGGACTCACAAGTCCCGGCAGGATTGGTGCTGACGTGTGTCACTTGAACCTGCACAAAACTTTTGCCATCCCACATGGCGGTGGCGGACCAGGTGTCGGCCCCATTGGTGTTGCCTCTCATTTGGTGCCATTTCTTCCAGGCCATGCCTTGGATGCAGTGGGCGGTGAGCAGGGCATCGATGCCGTCAGTGCTGCGCCATTTGGCAGTGCGCTGATTCATCTAATCTCCTACGCCTACATCCGTTTGCTTGGGCCTGTGGGGCTGAAGCGGAGCACAGAAGTGGCCATTCTCAACGCCAATTATCTGCGCAGCCGGCTCGAAGGGCATTACGATGTCCTCTACAAGGGGAACCGAGGAGAGGTGGCGCATGAGATGATTCTGGACTGCAGGCCTTTTAAGGCCTCCGCGGGCATTGAGGTCACGGACATCGCCAAGCGG
>Ga0208971_1000414_pt1 | contig 30928 bp, 30 predicted proteins | sample AOAMet1_18_M0_10_2_FD_188229 | JGI IMG/M metagenome (GOLD analysis project Ga0208971, IMG submission 188229) | Ammonia-oxidizing marine microbial communities from Monterey Bay, California, USA - CAN11_18_M0_10 (SPAdes) | ecosystem: Environmental > Aquatic > Marine > Intertidal zone | place...
GCGCTGGATAAAATCAAAGAAGCAAGGCAGAGAATTGACAATAGCGGATTCGATATTCGTCTGGAAATTGATGGCGGAGTCAAATTAGACAACATCAGTGAAATTGCGTCAGCGGGAGCGGACACCTTTGTTGCTGGATCAGCTATCTTTGGTCATAAAGACTATTCCGCAACTATCTCGGCAATGAAGTCGGCGATAAACCAGCAATGAACGCAAATTTGGTATGGGGCGATCAATCTTGTCAAACATACAGGGCTTGCTTTAAGCTCCCACGCCGACAAATGAGATTAGCGATGAACCCCCTCTTCTGGAATCAAATCAGCTTATTCCGGCCGACACTGCCTTTGTGTTGGCGAAGCCAACACTGATATTCGTCCCTGGGGTGCACACCCTTGTTAGTAGAAGAAAAGCTTTAAAGAAAAGCTTTTGGATCCGGTAGAGAGTAATGACACCTGAAGAATTTATTAAACTTGGTAAAGATGGATACAACCATGTACCTGTGGTTCGGACCATGTTTGCTGATTTAGACACGCCACTTTCCTGCTATATAAAGGTAGCGAGAGGTCCCTATAGCTACCTGCTTGAGTCTGCTGCTCAGGGGGGCGAGAAGTGGGCAAGATATTCGTTGGTGGGTCTGCCATCTGACCGTGTCGTCAAAATCCGGGGTTACGAGATCACCATCGAGGAGTCGGGTGAGATCACCGATCGATTCCAGGTTGAAGATCCGCTGGCTTTTGTTGAAGAGTTCCAGGCGGGATTTTCCTACCCTGAACTTCAGGGCCTTCCCATCTACACGGGCGGGCTGGTCGGTTACTTTGGTTATGACACTATTCGCTATGTTGAGAAAAAGATAAGCCAGAGTGCGCCGCAGGACACATTAGGTACGCCGGACATCATTCTTATGGTCTCCAACGAGGTGATTGTTTTTGATAATGTGCTCGGACGTATCCATCTGATCACTCACGGCGACCCTGCCGTGGACGGAAGCTTCGAGCGTGCACAGGAACGGCTCCAGCAGATGACACAGGACCTCCATGCGGATGTCCCGAAGAATCTTCATGATCCGGTACGAGGGCCCCGATTACATGAGGCCGATTTCGTTTCGAGTTATGGTGAGGAAGCCTATAAGGCGGACGTTGAGAAGATCAAAGACTACATAGTGGAAGGCGATGTCATGCAGGTTGTGCTCGCCCAGCGAATGTCAGTGGCGTTCGAAAGCGATCCGTTAAACCTTTACCGCGCCTTGCGTTCTCTGAACCCGTCCCCGTATATGTATTTCCTTGATCTGGAAGATTTTCAAATAGTGAGTTCCTCTCCCGAAATACTCGCTCGACTTGATAACGGTGAGGTGACCGTACGCCCACTTGCAGGTACAAGACGTCGCGGCCGTGATGACATGGAAGATCAGGCGTTGGAGAAAGAGCTACTGGCCGACCCGAAGGAAATCGCCGAGCACTTGATGCTGATTGATCTCGGCCGAAATGATATCGGTAAGGTTTGCAAAACAGGATCAGTTGAAGTTAGCGAGATGATGACAGTCGAGCGGTATGCCCACGTAATGCATATTGCGTCAAATGTTCGGGGACAGATTGAGGATGACCTGGGTCCGATAGACTTACTTCGCGCGACGCTGCCCGTGGGAACCCTAAGCGGCGCTCCCAAGGTCAGGGCGATGGAAATCATTGACGAGTTCGAGCCGGAGAAGCGAGGTATTTTTGGCGGGGCGGTTGGGTATCTGTCATGGAATGGCAACATGGATACCGCGATCGCCATCAGGACTGCTATAGTCCGGGATGGCCAGCTTTACATCCAGGCGGGGGCGGGAATCGTCGCAGACTCCATTCCACAACTTGAGTGGAAAGAAACCATTAATAAAGCCCGTTCTGTCTGTCAGGCGGCAGCTATGGCCGAAGCCGGTTTGGACCTGCAGGGTGTGACGGTTGAAAATCAACGTATATATGATCAGGCGGAACAAAGGCATGTGGTGGGTTTGACCGTACAGGGTGAATCGTAATGTTGCTGATGATAGATAATTACGACTCATTTACCTTCAACATCGTTCAATACCTGAGAGAGCTCGGTGAGGATGTCCGCGTTTACCGGAATGACGAAATCAACACTGCGGAAATCCAGCAGTTGTCGCCGGACATGATTGTGATTTCCCCGGGTCCCTGCACTCCCAACGAGGCAGGAATTTCGATGGAAGTGGTTCAGGCGTTTGAAGGTGCTATCCCCATTCTTGGTATTTGTCTTGGACATCAGAGTCTCAGCCAGGTTTATGGCGGTAATATCATTAAGGCCGGACAGGTTATGCATGGTAAAACCTCGCTTATTCATCACACTGGGCAAAATGTGTTTGCCGGTCTCACCAACCCGTTTACGGCGACCCGTTATCATTCGCTGGTGGTCGAAAAGGAATCACTGCCTGACTGTCTTGAAGTGATTGCGTGGACTGAAAATGATGACGGAGAATTGGGAGAAATTATGGCCGTGCGGCACCGTCAGTTCGCGATAACCGGCGTGCAATTTCATCCGGAATCAATACTGACCGAGCACGGACATGAACTGCTGGGGAATTTTCTTAATCTCGCGAAAGGAAAAAATTGATGGATATGCCAACGGCAATAGCGAAAGTGATTGATGGCGGCAGTCTGAGCAAAGGTGAGATGAATACCGTGATGCGGCTGATCATGACAGGTGAGGCGACTGACGCTCAGATTGGCGGTTTTCTGATTGGTCTTCGACTCAAGGGAGAGTCCGTCAATGAAATTGTTGGCGCTGCGGAAGTGATGCGTGAGCTCGCGACGCAGGTGAAGGTCAATGCCGCAGGTCTGGTTGATACCTGTGGTACGGGTGGTTCCGGAGTTAATAAGTTTAATGTATCGACAGCAAGTGCCTTTGTGGCAGCAGCCGCAGGCGTTAGGGTTGCCAAACATGGCAACCGAGCCGCCTCGAGTAAAAGTGGTAGTGCAGATCTCCTGGAAGCAGCTGGCGCCAACATTATGCTGGCACCGGACCATGTGGCTCGTTGTATCGACTTGGTGGGGGTGGGTTTTCTGTTTGCACTTAATCATCATGCTGCGATGAAGCATGCTATTGGCCCTAGAAGGGAAATGACCGTCAGGACAGTTTTTAATGTGCTGGGGCCTCTAACAAACCCGGCAGGTGCAAAAAGGCAATTGATGGGTGTCTATGACCGCGCCCTGGTGCGGCCTGTAGCGGAGGTTCTGCAGGCGCTTGGTAGTGAGCATGTCATGGTAGTCCATTCCGCCGATGGTCTAGATGAAATCAGTATCGCAGCGGAGACAGCTGTCGCTGAACTCAAAGAAGGCCAAATCGCCGAATATGTTATCGCACCCGAAGACTTTTTACTGAAGAGGGGCGCTCTCGATGAATTAAAGGTCGACAGTGCTGCAGAGAGCCTCGTGATGGTGAAAGCGGCGTTAAAAGGAGAGATTGAGCCTGCGAGCGACATGGTCGCGATGAATGCTGGTGCGGCTATATATGTCTCGGGGCAAGCAATTGATTTAGTGAGCGGCGTTAGTATGGCTCAGGACGCGATAGGCAGCGGACTAGCAACTGAGAAGTTAAAGGAGTTCGTTGATTTCACCGTGCAGTTGGGTGACGGTTAATAACGTCCTAATGCTGAAGTTGTTGTTGAAAATAAACAGATGGGTTTGAGTAACGATGGTTGAAAAAGACATCCTTGGAACGATTGTCGATCGAAAACATGTTGAGGTGTCGGGTCGACAAAAGCAGGTGTCGGTTCCAGATCTCATGGAGCAAATTAATCTACAGCGACCCCACCGGCCTTTTGTGGAAGCGATAAAAACGAGAAGTCGCCAAAAATTGCCCGCTGTCATTGCCGAGGTCAAGAAGGCATCCCCCTCAAAGGGCGTGATTCGACAAGACTTTGACCCCGTTGCAATCGCGCAAAGTTATGAGCGGTCAGGTGCAACCTGCCTTTCCGTATTGACAGACGTTGATTTTTTCCAGGGTTCAGACCAGTACCTTGAGATGGTGAAAGCCAGCTCTTCGTTGCCTGTATTGCGTAAGGATTTCATTGTTGATGGGTATCAGGTCTACGAGTCGAAGGCTATTGGTGCAGATTGCATTTTACTGATCGCGGCTATACTAGATATTGAAAAACTGCATCAATTCTACGATCTTGCAATGAGCCTTAATCTTGATGTCCTGGTGGAAGTGCATAATAAGTTGGAGCTGGACAAGGCGCTCACCTTATCGCCCGCGATGATCGGCGTGAATAACAGGAACCTTAAAACGTTCGAAGTGAGTCTGGAGACAACGCTGGGTTTGTTGACGCATATTCCGTCGGACACCATTGTCATTACTGAAAGTGGTATCGGAAAACGAACCGATGTTGATCGAATGTTGTCGCATGAGGTCTACGGTTTTTTAGTAGGAGAGGCGTTTATGCGTGAAGCTGAGCCAGGTCTGGCGTTGGAGTCTCTTTTTACCTGACTGTTAATTAGGCCATTACAATCAGGTTAGCGGGCTCCGAGCACCACCATCGTTTTTCCTTTAACGGTAACAAGCCCCTGTTCTTCCAATGTTTTCAGAACACGGCCTACCATTTCCCTGGAGCAGCCGACGATTCGACCGATTTCCTGACGGGTAATTTTGATCTGCATACCGTCAGGGTGTGTCATAGCATCCGGTTCAGTGCTCAGCTCCAATAATGCGCGAGCGACCCGCCCGGTCACGTCAAGGAACGCAAGGTCGCCGACCTTCTGTGTGGTTTTTCCGAGTCTCTCAGCCAGTTGGGTAATAAGCTGATGCAGTATGCTGGTATCTCTTTGGGAGAGTTCGATAAATTTTTGGTATCCCAGTTCTGCGACTTCACATTCTGTTTTAGCTTTGACCCACGCGGTTCTTGGGCCCTTGCCAAGCATTGCAATCTCACCAAAGAACTCACCTTCGTTGAGATAAGACACAATAATTTCCCGGCCATTATCATCTTCTATGATGACCGAGACGGAACCTTTTGTGATGTAGAAGATAGAATCGCTGACATCGCCGGCAAAGATAATGGTGCTACCTCGAGAATGGCGTCGCTTGTGTGCAGACGAGAGGAACTCGTCCATATTATTGAGGGCAGGATTTCTGGGTGTAGGGCTTGCCATAAAAGGTGGTCGAAAGCGAAACCTTGAGACAGGTTACGACTCGAGTGCTAGTAATACAACCTCATTCTCAAAACAGCAACGCCATTTGATTTTCACGAAAAATGCTATGATATGTTTTGCCAGTTATTGGGGTGTAATAAGAAAAAGTTAGGATGGAAAGATGAAAGCAACAGTTAGATGGCTTGATGATGTGATGTTCCTTGCGGAGTCGGGGAGTGGGCATACGGTAACCATTGATGGACCAGAGTCAGAGGGAGGCAGGAATATCGGCGTCAGGCCCATGGAAATGATGTTGATGGGCCTGGGCGGCTGCGCCAGTTTTGATGTGATGAAAATTCTTCGAAAATCTCGTCAGCCCGTTGAAGATTGTATTGCGAATATTGAAGCCAAGCGTGCAGATGAAGTACCTAGCGTGTTCACGGATATTCATATCCATTTCGTTGTAAAGGGTGCGGGAGTGAAAGAAGCTCAGGTTAAGAGGGCTATTGAGCTGTCCGCCGAAAAATATTGCTCGGCCTCAATTATGCTTGGGAAAGGTGGTGTGAACATAACGCATGATTACGAGCTGGTCGATTAATGAAACGTCCAGGGTTGACTGATGGCATGCGTCACGCAGCATTGTTTGTTGAGCGGTTTTCTGAATGTGAACACTTCTACACCAAGCTGTTAGGAATGGAGATAGAATGGCGTCCGGATGAGGACAACGTATACCTGACAAGTGGCCGCGATAATCTCGCGCTGCATCGTGTAGACGGACCGCGGGATCAGGGCCAACTGGACCACATTGGCTTTTTTATTAATGACATTTTGAAAATAGATGCCTGGTATGAGTTTCTATCGGAAAATGGAATTGAAATGCTCACGGACCCTCGAACGCACCGAGATGGGGCGCGCAGTTTCTACTGCCTCGATCCTTCGGGTGTGAAAGTCCAGATCATTTATCACAAGCCAATCGCAGAAAATGATCGTCAGATCCAGTAGGTTGTTCGGGTCATCAATTTGCTGACCGCTGTCATAATGCTTTTAAAGGGTTTCGGAAAGTCCATCCCGCCCCGATTTAGAGCATCTGTCCGGTGTTGATCTTCGTCAAGTTTCATCTGTTCAAGAATGGCCTGTGAACGCTTGTCCTCGGAAGGAAGTCCCTGGAGATGTTCTTCCAGGTGTTTAACGACTTGCTCTTCAGTTGCTGCGACAAAGCCCAAGTTAAAGCGATTACCTAAAAGGCCGGAAACGGCGCCACTGACGAAACTCATGGTGTAAAAGAGAGGATTCAGGTAGCTTTTGTGGGAATTCAGCTCAGCCAGTCTTGCCTCACACCAGAGCAGGTGATCGGTCTCTTCCCTTGCAGCCTGCTGCATTGTTTCCTGGATGCACGGGTCTTCGCTCGTGAGACCCTGGCCAACGTAAAGCGCCTGGGCGCAGATTTCACCACAGTGGTTTACCCGCATGAGTCGGGCAGATATTTTTCGATCAGATTCGCTTAGCTGTTGTTGCTCAACTGGATTACCGGGACTTGGCCTGGCCGGATGTCCCACGCCGTTCAACACCCGGAGTGCGCCGTCGAATTGTTGTATTAGTGAATTAATGGAAGGCGTTCTCATAAAGTTTTCTACCGTTTGAGGACGTATGCAGAGTAGCCTTCTTCATTCAATTGATAGGCGCCGAGTTCAGATCTCTTTCCGCCATCACAAACCGTAACGTAGACAGCATCACTTTTAAGCTTGTTTAAATTTCTACGAAGGAGCAGCAAAGGTAAATTCACGCTGCCAGGAATTTTGTCCTCTTTTGCTTCCCTGGAGGATCGAACATCAATGATATAGGTCGTGGGGTCACCCTGCTTAATCATCTCCTGAACTTCTTCCATGCCAACGGTTTCGATCACAGGGCTCAATAGCAATGACTGAAAATCGGGATCCGATAGTCGCATCAGGGTGCCATTGCTGGTCATGGTCACAGTTGCGTTTCTGGGAGAGTCACTAACCAGTGCATCCTGGCCAAAATTGTCTCCGGCCTTCAATTCCTTGATAACCAGAGTTTTGCCTGCAGCAGTTCGTTCTAATCTTACTCTGCCTTTCTGGATCACGTAGAAGTAATCACCCTTCTCGCCCTGCGTGATAACAATGTCGCCCTTTGAATACTTCGTCTCTTCAAACTTGCTGAACAATACCTGAATGTTACTCGGCGGTATGAACTCGAACAGCGGAGAACTCAGCAAGGTCGACATCCAGTCAACGGAAGGCACTTCCTCGTCGGCAGCCGAGGTGCTGGGTACACGGCCCATATAAACGGCCATGTTACTTCTCTCGCAAACCAGCACGGTCGAATCTTCCGTGGTAATGGCGGTGAGTCTGTGAGGACTGTTGTTGTCAATGGGATTCCGCGTGACTTCTTCGCCTGCCTTGCGGCTCTTCGCCTCGAACTTTTCATCAACAAGGTCAACGGTTCCGATGAGCAGCCAGTACACTTTTGTATTCTTTTCTGCCCGCTTGAAGATCATTTTCCCTTTCGGCACGACTTCAACTGTCGCGTGCTCAAGCACGGCTGATAACTCGCCTTCACTCATATGTTTGAAGGGGATCAGGTTCTTAACCAATTCTGTGTGTTCGGCTTCCAACTAGGGTGAACCTCTTAAGCTTTTCTGTTTGTGACGGTCGAATAACGTTGTTAGAGGCAGGTAGTATAAAGAAGGAGGGTCAATTCGCATAGGAGTCACTTACGAGCCGGAACTTTTGGGATAATCTTTGCTGTACCATTCGGTCTGGAAGTAATTCAGATCATTTTTCTTAAGCTTTCTTAATATCTGTTGGTGCCCCTGGTGGTCCAGAGGCCCAAGAACAACGGCGTAGAGCGTGCCTGTGACGACCAGACGCTTTTCGATATGAGGGGATAATCCTAGGCTACTGAGTCTAGTTTGCATGGATTCAGCGCCCTGTAATTTGGAAAATATGCCAAGTTGTAGCTTTGCTCCAGGCGCCGGAAATTCTGTGTCGGGGAAGTTTCGGGCAATTGGTGTGGCAGGGCTTGAATCTTGACGCCTGAAATTTTCAGGTACCGAAGTGTTTGGTTGGTCGTGTCCGACAGAGGCTACGATAATCAGAAAAAGAGCGGCGACGGCTACTGCACTGCTGATTTTGTACCACGGTTGGTTGGTGCTGATGAGTGAAGTGCTGTTTTTGGCGCTATTTGCTGTAAGACTATTGGGCCGGGGAGTGTGGGGCCGGGAATCAGGTTTGGCGTCAATGGACAGGTCCAGTTGTCGGCCGACTTCACGTTTTTGCGTCTGCATATTGCTTGATGTTCCGGTGTGCGGTCTCAATAGAGCACAGTTTGTCCAGGTGAATGCTGCAACCACAGAAGAGGCTTTAGTTCCCGCGCCTAATTCCTAGTCCTTTCTATTATGATACCTACTGCATCAGCAATGTCGACCGCACCGGGTTTGGTAATTTTGATCTTCATTTGCATGATGGGGAATTCGTCGAACAATATCTTTGACAGCTGTTCAGCCACCGATTCAATTAGGTAGTAGCTTGTATGTTCTACAAAGGTCTGGGTACGGCGGGAGATTGCATCGTAGTCGAGCGCATCCTCGAATGAGTCTGACACACCGGCTTTCCTGGCATCGCAACCCAGTTCCAGGTCAATGATCAAATTCTGGGTGATGTCGCGCTCGTGATCATAGACCCCGATAGTGGTTGCGGCGGTCAGACCGCTGATAAAAATAGTGTCCAAAATTAGAGAGCCTCGCAGTGTAATGTTTTTGGTTGGTAGTTCAGTCTCTATTCAAGCCAGTCTCTATTCAACTCGGTCTCTACTTAGCTCAGTCATGGGCCAACGAGGTCTGACGTCAATCGACAGGCTTTCCTGATGTCCATTTTGCAGTCGAAGATAACCTGCGTAAGCGATCATGGCCCCATTGTCAGTGCACAGGTGCATTGGGGGGTAGTAGACCTGTCGATGATGCTTCTGCGCCGAGTCATCTAGACGAGCCCTGAGTTCAGTGTTGGCGCTGACACCACCCGCTAGGATGAGCCGATCAAGACCTGTTTGTTCCAAAGCTCTGTCACACTTGATCCTGATTGTATCGACAACCGCCTCCTGAAAGGCAAATGCCACATCGGCCTTTTCCTGAGACGACAGATCCTCTCCCGATTCGTCTCTTAACCCGCTCACAGTGTTTAACGTAAATGTTTTCAGGCCACTGAAGCTAAAGTCCAACCCAGGTTTGTTGGTCATTGGTCGGGGGAATTTAAATCGCCCAGGGGTGCCTTGCTTTGCTATTTCTGCAATGGAGGGACCTCCGGGATAGGGTAGTCCCAGCATTTTGGCAACCTTATCGAAAGCCTCGCCGGCAGCATCGTCCTGTGACTCTCCGAGCAGTTCGTACTCGTGTGCCTGGTGACAAGCCATCAGCTGTGTATGGCCACCCGAAACGAGCAGGGCTATGAATGGGTATTCAGGTGCGTCTTCCTCCAGAAGCGCTGCGACCAGGTGACCCTCCATGTGATGAACGCCAATGGATGGAATGCCCCAGGCCAGCGCTAGGGATTTTGCCACCGACGCGCCTACCAATAGTGCTCCGACCAGGCCCGGACCGGCGGTGTACGCGATCGCGTTGATATCGTTGGCTGCGAGATTTGTCTCCCACAGAATTTCATCGATCATCGGTAAGGTTCTGCGAATATGATCACGGGAGGCCAGCTCGGGAACGACACCGCCATACTCCCGGTGAAGTTCGACCTGACTATAGAGGCGCTCGGCAATAATGCCCTTTCCGGTGCTATAAATGGCGATACCGGTCTCATCACAGGAAGTTTCTATGCCAAGTACGTTCAATTGAATGGCTGCCTGATTGTTGGAAGTCTGGATAGTACTGATTTTACAGGAGAAAATCTCAAGTGAGTCGGTTCGTATTTTGTGAAGAGTCGCTTTGCAATTGGGCGGAATTGCCGATAGAATTCGCGTCCTTTGAAACACCACATTGGAACCCGGACTTAATGCCCTACGTTAAAGTCAAAGAAAATGAGCCGTTTGACGTCGCCCTCAGGCGATTCAAACGATCCTGTGAGAAGGCAGGTATCCTCGCTGAAGTGCGACGTCGTGAGTTTTACGAGAAGCCAACCTCAGTCCGCAAGAGAAAAGCAGCTGCGGCAGTCAAGCGACACGCCAAGAAGGTACAGCGGGAAACCCGTCGCATGGAGCGGCTGTACTAGCCTCCGATGTCCGAACCCATTTATCAGCGGGTCTCCGCTGAAGTAAAAGTGGCCATGAAAGCTCGTGACAAGCCGCGTCTTGGCGCGCTTCGTCTTATCATGGCAGACTTTAAAAAGATCGAGGTCGACGAACGTATCGAGCTTGATGACAAACGTGTTCTGGTCATTCTTGATAAGATGACCAAGCAGCGAAAGGACTCCCTTAAGCAATTCGAAGATGCCGGGCGAGAAGACCTCGCCAACCAGGAGGCGTTGGAGATCGCGGTCATCGCTGAATTCCTGCCGGAGCAACTCAGCGACGACGAAGTTTCTGGCCTGGTCAAGGCCGCGATCGCAGAAACCGGTGCCGGGTCGATGCAGGATATGGGTAAGGTGATGGCTATCGTTAAACCCCAGATTCAGGGCAAGGCGGATATGGGCGTAGTCTCCGGCCTGGTAAAAGCAGAACTCTCCTAAGCCCGATTTAACCGGGTTCGCGGCACTTGCACTCTATATGGGAGGATGACATTCTTTCTTTCCCATCCACCTCCAAAAAAGACGTTCGGACAACTTAACTGTGATCCCGCAGGAATTTATCGAAGAGGTACTGGAGCGGACCGATATCGTCGAGATAGTCGAGCCTCGGGTCACCCTGAAAAAATCAGGCCAGAACTATACCGGACTCTGTCCGTTTCATGACGAGAAAAGCCCTTCGTTTTCGGTCAGCCAGGACAAGCAGTTCTATTACTGTTTTGGATGTCAGGCTTCCGGATCTGCGCTCAAGTTTTTGATGGAGTTCGATCGAATGGACTTCGTATCATCGATTGAACACCTGGCGCAACGAGTCGGGCTTGAGGTTCCCCGGGACCAGAAATCCGACCCAGGCGCCTCTCAAAAACGAAAGTCAATATACGAGGTGTTGGATCAGTCAACATCATTCTTTCGTGAACAGTTAAAGAGCCATGAGTCGCGCTCTCGCGCTGTAGATTACCTTAAAGGAAGAGGTTTAAGCGGCGAGATAGCGAGAGATTTTGGCGTGGGTTATGCCCCCCCTGGCTGGGATAACCTCATGTTAAAACTGGCGATCAGCAATGCCGACCGGCAACTGTTGATTGATTCCGGAATGCTGACCGAACACGTCGAGGAAGGTAAGACCTATGATCGCTTCAGAGATCGAATCATGTTTCCTATTCGAGATCTTCGAGGCAGGACGATCGCATTTGGCGGCAGGGTTCTGGATGATGACGCCAAGCCGAAGTATCTAAACTCTCCTGAGACAGATGTCTTCCATAAAGGCCGGGAGTTATATGGCTTGTTTGAGGCACGCAAGCGGGTAAGGAAACTGAACAAACTGATTGTTGTCGAAGGGTATATGGATGTTGTTGCCCTGGCGCAACATGGCATTGGTTATTCGGTTGCCACCCTTGGAACCGCGACAAGTACCGATCACATTGAGCGAATGTTTCGAATAGTCCCGCAGATCGTCTTCTGCTTTGACGGCGATAATGCAGGCCGAAATGCTGCATGGAAGGCGCTGCTGTCAACGCTTCCGGCAATGGAAGATGGTTGTAGCGCTAAATTTCTGTTTGTACCCGACGGTGATGACCCTGATTCGCTTATTCGCCGGGAGGGTCAGGAAAAATTTGAAGTAAGAATCGGGAAAGCCCTGGGGCTGACGGATTTCTTTTTCCAGACCCTGGGTTCAGATCTTGATCTTGAATCTGTAGAAGGCCGTGCAGCCTTGAGCAAGCTGTCGGTTCCGCTCATTGCGCAGGTGTCCGAAGGCGTTTTCAAGCAGTTGATGATTCAGGAACTGTCGCGGAGAACAGGCGTGGATTCAGAAAAGCTGCTAGGCATTACTGGTTTGGACCGGAGTTCGCCGACAAGAGAACGTCTACCACCCGTTAATCAGCGGCAGAGGCAGCTAAAGCAGTCTGGCTTGGGAGAGCATGCGACCAGAATACTGCTCAGGCAGCCAGATGTGGCGAATCTATTGGATGATGTTGGTCTGGCAAAACTCGATGGTGTGACAGAGTGGCAACTTCTGGTTGAACTGGTCAGATGGGTTCAGCAGGCCAAAGATACCTCACCGATGCTACTCCTGAGCCACTATCAGGATGGCCCCTATTTTGATTATTTACGAGGCCTCGCTGAACAAGATCCAATGCTTTCCCAGGACCAGCTGGCGGACGAGTTCCTGGATACGCTTCGCAAGATGGTTCGGGAAAGTGAAAGTGAACAAAAACAAAGAGTTATAGACGGTTTAAAGCAAAAACCATTGTCTGAACTATCACCCGCTGAAAGGGAATTATTGACGAATTATCGTCGATCCAAGCCCCAAAGCTGAACATACCCCCATTGATCCTACTTATAGTTCGAGTGTTCCTTCATTCAAGTTGTGGAAGTGGGGCCTCTCACTCGATATACTGACCGGCTCGTCAGTTTTTTGTATCAAAGAGGTCCTATGTCCAGTGGTCTAGCACAACAGCAGTCGCGGCTAAAAGAGCTTATCAGTCGTGGTAGAGAGCAGGGTTATCTGACTTACCAGGACGTTAACGATCATTTGCCGGACGATATTACCGATCCAGCTCAAATAGAAGACATTATGGGCATGATCAACGACCTGGGGATTGCCGTCCATGAATCTGCGCCTGACGCCGATGATCTTCTTGCGGAAGGCGATTCGACGGATGAAGTGGCCGCAGAAGAAGCCGCCGCCGCGTTGGTTGCTGTAGAAAATGAGGCGGGCAGAACGACTGATCCTGTGCGTATGTATATGCGTGAAATGGGTACGGTTGAGTTGCTGACCCGCGAAGGCGAGATTGTCATCGCAAAAAGAATAGAAGAAGGCATCCGTGATGTTTTGAACGCGGTTGCCCATTTCCCCGGGCCCGTCGCCTTTACGCTAAATCAATATGAGGCAACGCTGGAGGAGGGAGGCAAACTTGCCGATCTTCTGATTGGTTTTCTTAATCCTGTCGAGAATGTCATACCAGCCGCACAGGTAGTGCCCGGCGAGAAGAAGGAAGAAGACGAATCAGAAGAGAATAAAGGGGCCGACCCTGTTCTGGCAGCTGAAAGATTCGCCATTCTTGAGAAGCAATTCAAAAAAGCCCAGCGAGCTATTAAGAAACATGGGCGGAGCTCCCCGCAAGGTGCTAAGGAACTGCAAGGTCTGGGAGATGCGTTTCAATTTTTCAAATTCGTTCCAAAACACTACAACGTTCTTGTGCAGATGGTGAGAGATACACACGGACAGATTAGGCGCCAGGAACGGCACATCATGAATACTTGTATTCGTCGTGCGAAGATGCCGCGCAAGATATTCCTCGAGAAATTCGCCGGGCATGAGGCAGACTTGAAATGGGTGTCGAAACAGATCAAGGCGGGACACGACAAGCTCAAGAATTTTGAAGACGACATCCTTCGTGCCCAGAAACGCATCAAGCAGGCATCAGAGGGAGTAGGGCTTGAAGTGATCGAAATCAAGGATATTAATCGTCGTATGTCCATTGGTGAAGCGAAAGCCCGTCGCGCCAAGAAGGATATGGTTGAGGCGAATCTTCGCTTGGTCATTTCTATCGCCAAAAAATACACGAATCGGGGCCTGCAGTTTCTGGACCTGATTCAGGAAGGCAACATTGGCTTGATGAAAGCGGTTGATAAGTTTGAATATCGACGTGGTTACAAGTTCTCGACTTATGCGACCTGGTGGATTCGCCAGGCGATCACCCGGTCCATTGCGGATCAGGCCAGAACTATTCGAATTCCCGTACATATGATCGAGACCATTAACAAATTGTCGCGTATAAGCCGACAGATGCTCCAGGAGATGGGACGTGAGCCGACGCCGGAAGAACTGGGCGAACGAATGGAAATGCCGGAAGATAAGGTCCGCCGAGTGCTGAAGATTGCAAAAGAACCTATTTCCATGGAAACACCAATCGGTGATGACGAAGATTCACATCTTGGAGATTTTCTCGATTCAGACTCCAATCTCGGAGAAGGTGCATCAGTGGGGTCTCCGGTAGATACAGCTACCGAGGAAGGCTTGCAGGAAGCGACTCGAGGTGTTCTGTCAGGCTTGACCGCAAGGGAAGCGAAGGTGCTTCGAATGCGTTTTGGTATTGATATGAATACTGACCACACGCTTGAGGAAGTGGGTAAACAGTTCGATGTGACCCGCGAACGTATCAGGCAGATCGAGGCGAAGGCTCTCAGGAAACTGAGGCACCCGTCGCGTTCGGATCACTTAAAGAGTTTTCTGGATTAGATCAGGAAGCCCGCTTACAGCGGGCTTTTTTTTTGAGGGCTTTAATTGTCTGGATCTTCGCGAGGGCTGCCGGTTGCCGCTCGTAGCATCGACGGGTGTCAGGGAACACAAACTTAATATTGCTGTGGCCCCTCATGTGTATCAGGCCGAAGGGCTGATACCTAGAAAGTGGTGGGCCCGGGAGGACTCGAACCTCCGACCAATGGATTATGAGTCCAGTGCTCTAACCAACTGAGCTACAGGCCCTTGTGCTTCAGTTTAGAAGGCGGGTAGTCTACCAGAAGACTAGTCTATGGCGAACTCAAACAAAAAATCCGTCATAATTTTGGTTCCACGCCTCAGATTCTCTACTGATATGCGTTCGTTGTTGCCATGTACCCCGGTTACCTCGCCCTGAAGATAAAGGAAAGGAGCAAATCCGTAGCTGACAATGTCGACATCACGAAAAAAGTGGCTGTCGGTAAAACCGGTTGAAACACTAGGGATCAGCACAGCGTTTTCCATATTTTTAGTTGCCGAAATCTCTATCGCATCATAAAGGGGTGTGTCAGTTTTGCTGATGGCCGGCGTAAAACCCATAATCCTGGTGATGTCGATGCTGTCGTCGTTGATGATGGTGATCAACTCGGAGAGGAACTGCTGCGGATCCTGATCTGGCAGGAGCCTGCAGTCCAGCTCAAGTTCAGCTGTCGGTGGTACGACGTTGATTTTGTTGCTGCCCTTCAGTGTAGTCAGTGAACAAGTATTGCTTAGCAAGGCTGCTCGCCATGGCTCCTCCATTTGAAGGGTAAACATAAATGCATCATTGTCTACTGCTCTTGATATATTGGACATCATGACCTGGCGCTCTCCATCCTGAAAAGGCGCAAGAGCAGCAAAGTAGGCCTGGACCTCTGGCACGGCTCTTCTCTCGAATTGGGTATCCGCAATTCGGGTACCGGCCCTGAGAATTCTTTTTACCGAGCTTGTCACTCGCGGTGCGCTGCCATGGCCAGGGATATCTGTGGCGGTGAGTCGTAACCATAATGGGACTTTCTGGGTAACTTCGATGTTAAACGCCGGAATGTCGTCCAGCAACATAGCCGAGCCACCTTCATTGACCAAATAGCCCACGCCTTCGAAAATTTCAGGTCGGTTTTCCAGTAACCAACCCGCACCATAAAACCCGCCGGCTTCTTCGTCGGCAGTCGCCATAAAGATGACGTCCCTGTTCAGCGTCTGACCGCTGTCTTTCAGCGCAAGAAACGCTGAGAGTTGGGCGATGCCCAGGCCTTTGGTGTCGATAGCTCCACGACCATAAATGTAGTCGTTCCTGATTTCGCCGGATAGCGGTGGTACGTCCCAGTATTTGGCATCTGCGGGGACAACGTCAATGTGGTGCAGAAGAATCAGGGCAGGCTTATTACCGCCCTTGAGACGTGCCCAGATGTTTCCTCTGTTGGGTGCTGATTCGGCAGTTTCGAACGGGATATCTGCCTCTTCAAGAATATTTGCCAGGAAGGCGACTCCCCGGGACTCGTTACCTGGAGGATTCACTGTGTCGATGGCTAGGTATTGGCGAAGCCAGTTTACGGGCTGGTCGGCGTGAATTGGGACAGATGTTAGGAGGGCCAGAGATATCAGTAGTTTCAGCATACTTGGATCCTACAAACGAGTCAGAAAATCATAATTGTCAGGCACTGTCAATTTTCCAGCCTTGGCTGGACACGGGCAACATGTTTACCTACTATTCGCCTCAACTGGCCTCGAATCGAAACGATAGGGGACCTGATACGCAAAATTATAAAACCGTCATTTAAGCTCGGACTTGATCCATCCATAAAAGGACAGGTACCTATGAAACCATTCTTTTGCCATCAGCCGATGGCAGCTCGTATTTGTTGGCTGCAAGCCGTCCCTCGATTGAGGAGGCGTTGTGATTAACGTCAATACATTCAAACAAAAAAAACAAAGCGGTTCACGCCTTTCCATGGTTACCTGCTACGACGCATGGTCAGCCAGGATTCTGAACAACACGGATGTGGACTGCCTCCTGGTCGGAGATTCGCTTGCCGTGGTCATGCATGGTTTTGATTCGACAGTACATGCCACGACCGAAATGATGGAATTGCATGTTGCGGCGGTTAGCCGGGGTGCACCCGATAAGTTTATTGTCGCTGACATGCCATTTCTTTCATGTTCTAAAGGATTGGAAGTTGCGATGAATTCAGTGCACCGCCTCATGCGAGCTGGCGCTCATGCGGTCAAAATTGAGGGCGCTAGCCACCAGCTTCCAGTGATCACGCAGATTATTGAAGCAGGGGTTCCTGTCATGGGTCATCTCGGGTTGATGCCCCAGTCGATTCATAATCTTGGTGGGCACAAGGTGCAAGGGAAGGACGAAGCGGGTGTGCAGAAGATCACCATGGAAGCGAGAGCGCTGGAAGCGGTGGGCTGTTTTTCTCTCGTTCTTGAATGTGTTCCCAACAACCTTGGCGAGTGTATCTCTCGATTGTTGAGCATTCCGACGATAGGCATTGGTGCCGGACCAGGCACCAATGGACAGGTGCTGGTGCTCCACGACCTTATAGGGGCCAATCCTGACTTTTCGCCCAAATTCTTGCGCAGGTATGCGGATGTCCACGAAATAATTGGTGCGTCGGTACAGAGATATCACCGGGATGTAGCGGAGGAATCATTCCCCTCGGTTGAGGAGAGCTACGGGTGAAGGTTTTGACATCGATTGCAGAGGTCCGAGGCTACAGGAAAGAGGTGTCCGGTTCAGTTGGATTCGTTCCAACAATGGGAGCACTCCACCAGGGACACCTTTCTCTGGTAGAGCGAAGTCTTAATGAAACAGACCACACTATAGCCAGTATCTACGTGAACCCAACCCAGTTTGATAACCCCATGGATCTCGCGAACTATCCAGATTCAATCAGTGTTGACCTGGAGCTACTGCAGGCTGCGGGTGTTTCCGCTGTGTTCATGCCGACTTATGATTCGTTGTATCCGGATGATTATGCCTATGAGGTTAACGAAAAGTATTTTAGCAAGGAGCTTTGTGGCGCGAATCGATCAGGGCATTTCACGGGGGTTCTGACCGTTGTGTTGAAGCTGTTAAATCTCGTCAAACCCCAGAATGCCTACTTTGGAGAGAAAGATTTTCAACAGCTTTCTCTTATAAAAGGAATGGTAGAGGCCTTGTTTCTAGAAACTGAAATTATTGGGTGCCCAACAGTCAGGGAGGCAGACGGTCTGGCAATGAGTTCCAGAAACCTGAAACTTTCGAACTGTGATCGCGACAAGTCGTCGCTTTTCAATAACTTGCTGAGTAACAACCTGTTGAGCGATGAAGAAATTCAAAAGGAATTGGGTCGCACCGGTTTTGAGGTGGATTATGTTGTGACTAAAGGTGATCGGCGATTCGGCGCGGTAGTGATGGGTGACGATCTTGCCCCGGTTCGTTTGATAGATAATGTAGAGGTGATCAGCTGATGTTGCTTTGTCTTGATGTGGGTAACAGTCAGGTTTTTGGGGGTATTTTTCATGACCACGAGCTCCAGGTGCAGTTTCGGCGAACCTCTCAAACCAATAGCTCTTCAGACGAGCTTGGCGTGTTCTTCCGTTCGGTGCTACGTGAGAATAACGTGGAGCCCGACCTGATTTCGAAAGTGGCAATTTGTTGTGTCGTGCCAGATCTGCTTTATTCTCTTAGAGCCTGTTGCCAGAAGTACTTTGGTCTGGATCCTTTGATCCTGCGCCCTGGCATCAAGACGGGATTGAAAATCCAATATCGGGATCCAAAAGAGGTGGGCGCAGACCGCATCGCTGATGCTGTGGGCGCAATCAAGATGTTTCCTGAAAAGAATTTGATTGTCGCCGATTTTGGAACCGCAACGACCCTATGCGCCATTACCAGGAACAAGGAGTTTCTGGGTGGTAACATCATTCCGGGTGTCAGGTTATCCATGGAAGCATTGGAAGAAAGAACAGCGCAACTTCCTTCAGTCGAAATTCTACCGCCACGAAATGCGCTGGGCAGGACGACTGTTGAAAGTATTCAATCAGGTCTTTACTGGTCTAATGTAGGCATGGTCAGAGAACTGGTTGGCAGAATCACCGAAGAAGAATTTGCAGATGAGCCGCCTCTGGTGGTCGCAACCGGTGGTTTCGCCCAGCTGTTTAATCGCGAAAAGTTATTCGACGAAGTGGTGCCCGATCTGATTCTCGCAGGCTTGCGGGAAATCGTTCGCCTTAATCAGTAGCGATTTTCGATTTGGTAACCTGACTCGACTATCATGGGAGTGTGCTGAATAACATAAGGACTAGCTGGCTCTGTCGTCAGCGGTTTATCACAATATGCCCCCCATCCTAACAAGGCACTTAATGCCAGGAATGCTGTTGGTGTTGCTGGTGACTCTAAGCCTGTATCTGGTCACGATGCCGCAGACAATTACGCTCGAGGATGCAGGATTGTTCCAGATGATCTGCCACAAAGGTGGTATCGGTCATCCTCCTGGGTATCCGCTGTTCATCCTATCGTGCCAGGCTTTTGTCAATTTGCCTGTTTTTGAACAGGACGTGGTAGCCGGCAACCTGATGTCTGCGCTTTTTGCCAGTGCGGCGTGTTCGGTTCTGTTGATCGTGTTGCGGCAGTTACAGGTAACAGGTCTGTTATCCGTTTCGCTCGCTCTGGTTTATGGGTTGTCGGCGACCTTCTGGTCGCAGGCGATTATCGTTGAAGTTTATTCCCTTGCTGTGCTCCTGTTCCTGATTTGTTTGTCGCTGTCACTCGCCTACCGGGATTCGGAGCAAGTGAAGTATCTTCTATGGCTGGCGTTGGTTTATGGACTTGCGCTTTCGAACCACTGGCCGCTCCAGGGACTGGGGACGCCGGCGCTGCTGGCCATTCTGGCGCCTAAAGCACGATTGATCGTCCGTTTTTTATTGGTGCCGGCCAACTTTTTGGCCATTGTTGCCTTGATAGCACTTGGATTGGCGCCCTACCTGACATTGTTTCAATCGTCTCCTGAATTTTCGATCTATGGCCCCGTAGAGTCGGGCGCGGATTTCCTGAAGTACATTACACGAGCCGCCTACACGGACCAGGCTGTACTCGCCGGAATTAGCGATAAGATCAGCTACCAGTGGTGGCTCGTTGAGCGATCAGCTTTACAGTTTACGCTTCCCCTCGGAGTTCTCGCAGGGCTTGGTTGCCTTTTGTCCTTTAAGCTGCTCCCGCGGCACCTGTCGGTTGCGTTGGTACTGCTGTATCTGGGTGGGACCTCAATGCTTAATTTGATGCTAGGATTTGAGTTCAACGATCAAGGGGTCGCAACGTTTAAACCCTACCCTGTGATCAGTTACGTGGCTTTGGTTATCTGGCTTGGAATTGCGGTGAGGTGGTTGATTGATTCGGTGGGACAGAGAGTCCCCTGGTTGCGTCAAACGCTCCCAGTGTTGCTAGTGGTATTAGTGTTTCTTGGTAATTTCCCCGCATTTCACAACAGCGACAACGGTTTTGCGCAGGCTTATGGTGAACTGGTGCTCGAAAAGGTTCCCGAAGGTTCGGTGTTATTTGTACAAGGAGATACTGGTATCGGAGTTATTGGTTTCCTACATTACGTGCGAAACCAGCGTCCGGATGTTGAGCTTCGCAGCTGGAACAATCTTGTCTTCAGTAACAGGCTGGTTTCACCTTATATGCCTCTGGGCCAGCAGGCGAAGTTGCGTAATGAATTTATCCGCAAGTCGGAAAAAGCGGTGTTTAGTACGATTCCCCGGGTAGAGGAAGGCCTCAACACGGGGCTGCTCTTTCAGCATAACGTTGAGTCAGGACATTATTGCGACCAGAATTTGCACGGTTATATGGAGAGACTTGTCGCGTTTGACCGTCTCGATGTTCTTAGCAATGGTCACGAAAAGGAATTATTGTTTGGCCTGTTGTTGGAATTTTCACGCCTGCACATTGCCTTGGTGTCAGAAAATAATGCGGTTGATGGGGCAATTGAGATGGAACTGGCTACGATGGCGATGTTAGAGCAAACATTCCCAGGGAAACTGGCGCTGCTTGAATTTCTTTTCCGGAACGGTGGTAATGTAATGCAAAAACAGCAGCTTGAACTGCTGGTTGAGGCTGCGGCTGCGCAGATGCGGCCCAAGGAAAGTGTGCGTATCAAAGCGCTTCTGGAAGAGTTCCAAGGCAGAGCTGCGCTGCTCGCACCAGCGAAGCTGGATCTTGCTGCCGGTCACTTCGAACGGTCGATCGCCTTGAACCCGCAGCCCGGAAATACCAGCGTGTGTCCGCTGTATAAAACTTATCGTCAGTTAAATGTGCAAGCAAGCGCTGACGACCTGCTAAGCAGGTTCGATGGTAAAATATGTGATTAGTTTTATTTGTGACTGGATTAAACGGTGATGAGATTTATTTGCGACTGGATAGAGATTAAATGCTGAGCATTATTGTACCGACCTATCTGGAAGCAGAAAACATACCCTCCCTTATTGCTGAGATTTTTGGTTCACTCAATGAGACAGGTATCTCCTGTGAGGTGATTATTGTTGATGATAATTCGCCTGATGGAATCAAGGAGATTGTAGATCAACTGGTCTCTGACTTCCCCGTGCGTTTAATGCAGCCCAATGGCAGGAGGCGGGACCTTTCGCTGAGCGTAATCGAAGGAACCCTGGCGGCGCACGGTGATCATATTCTGGTGATGGATGCAGATTTGTCACACCCGCCGGGTTTGATTCCCTCTATGTATCGGACACTCTTGGAAGATGAGTCAGCATTTGTAGTTGGAAGCCGTTATGTCAAGCACGGTAGTTTTGATAGAAGATGGAGCCTTTGGCGGTTTTTTAATTCCCACATCGCGACGCTTATCACGAGGCCTCTGGTGCAATGCCAGGATCCGATGTCAGGCTTCTTTGCCTTTCGGAGGGATCGGGTTGAAGACTACGACGACCTTAATCCAATTGGCTACAAGATCGGTCTTGAGCTCATGGTAAGGGGTAACTTCACGAGTGTTCGTGAGGTACCGATTAATTTTTCCGACAGGGAGTTAGGAGAAAGTAAACTTAACCTGAACCAACAGATAAAATTTTTGCGACATCTTCGAAGGCTGTATACCGTTAGGTTCGGTACGCTGGGTGAGATACTGAATTATGGTGCTGTTGGGGCTGGTGGTTTGGTTATAGATCTGCTGTTTTATTATTCGTTGCAGCTCCTGGGGATGCCCCATCAATTAGCCAGGGCATGTTCTTTCTGGCCTGCTGTCAGCTCCAACTGGTATCTGAATCGCGTTGCCACCTTTGGGGAGCGCAAACGGCGACCTCACGGCAAACAGTGGTTTGAATTCGTATTGACCAGCCTGCTGGGGTTCTCGCTTAATTGGGGGGTCTATTACATACTGACTAGCGGTACAGCTTACTTCGACGACTATCGACTATTGGCTTTGATTGTCGGAGTTGGCGCAGCAAGCGTGTTCAACTTTGTGATGTCGTCGCTGGTTGTCTACAACGAGAAACGACAATAGGAAGCTTTAACGTGCGATATGAAAACCTGAATATCTGGGATGGTCAATCGAGTAGCCAGCACGAAGGTGCGCTGGTGGTATCCGATGGGCTTTTTGTCTCTGAATCGACCGACCCCGATGACGAGGTTCAGGATATGAATGGACTGTTTGCGATTCCGGGTCTGATTGATGCGCATGTGCATATGTGCCTGGATCCAGAGCTAAAGGACCCGCTACAGCAGACTGTTCCCGGCAAGGAAAAAGTCACGGAAGATATTCGACGTCGCGCTTCCATGATGGTCAGGGCAGGCATTACAACGGCAAGAGACCTGGGTGGCGGTGAATACCTCGAACTTGACGTTCGTGATGAAATCGCGGCGGGTAAGACCCTTGGGCCAAGACTGGTTTGTGCCGGCCAGCCTATTACCTCTGTCAGCGGTCATTGTCATTTCTGGGGTGGGGAAGCGAGCGGTGATGATGAAGCCGTAGCAGTGTTAGAACGCCAGAGAGCAAAAGGCGTAGACCTGATTAAGATGATGGTGACGGGGGGCAACATTACCCCAGGTTCGCGCCCGGTAGACAGTCAGTTTGAGGATCAAACAGTGACGAATGTCGTCGCGCTGGCGAAACAGTACGGTTTTCATGTTGCAGCACATTGTCATGGCACAGATGGCATTCGTCAGGCTGCCTCAGCGGGTGTTACAACGGTGGAACATTGCTCATGGGTGGGGGAATCCGGTTGGGGTAAAACCTTCGACACCGCTGTTGTTTCTCTCATGGTTAACAATGGCGTGTGGGTGTCTCCAACCATCAATGCCGGCTGGAAGAGGTTTACGCAGAAGGACTTTACGGAGATGGTGCAGCAGAATTACAGAAATATGAAGGAGGCGGGGATACGCCTGATTGCGTCAACCGACGCAGGCATCCCGAATGTTTTTCATCATGACCTTCCCAGGGCGCTGCCGGTTTTCGCGCATTTTGCCGGATTAACTGCGGAGGAGGTTTTGCGATCTGCTACATCGGATTGTGCCGAAGCTATTGGGCTTGGCGGAATAACCGGTCTAATCAGGCCTGGTTACTCTGCGGATTTTGTTCTCTATGAAGAGAATCCATTGATCAATCTTGAAGTGCTGGAAAAACCTTTCATGGTTGTGAGCCGAGGCCGAGAGATTCAGCCAGTCTAGTCTTCCTGCTGAACCGCTATTCGTGGATTGACACACCCATCTCATCTAGGTAGGTTGCAGGCTGATAAACGCAACGGACTTCTAATGGAAAACTTGTTTGATTTATCCGGTAAAGTTGCTGTGGTTACTGGGTCCACAAAAGGTATTGGGCGGGCGATTGCCCAGCAGATGGCGTTCAATGGCGCCGATGTTGTGATCTCGAGCCGTAAAGAGGATGCTTGCCAGAGCGTTGCAGATGAAATTAATGCCGGGTTGGCCGGAAAGGGCGGTAAAGCCATCCCCATCCCATGCCACATTGGCTACAAAGAACAGATGCAACAATTAGTAGATAGCACCCGGGAACAACTGGGTAAGATTGATATCCTCGTCTGCAACGCGGCTGTCAATCCCTACTACGGTTCCATGATGGACATTCCCGATACCGCCTTTGAAAAGATTCTTGATTCCAATGTGAAGTCCAACCACTGGCTTTGCCAATTGGTACTGCCAGAAATGGTCGAGCGCGAAGATGGCGTTATTCTAATTGTCTCGAGCGTTGGCGGTTTACATGGCAGTGCTGTGCTGGGAACCTACGGTATCTCAAAAGCCGCCGATATGGCGCTCGCAAGGAATATTGCAACAGAGTTTGGGCCGCATAATATTCGTGCCAATGCGATTGCGCCGGGATTGATTCGCACTGATTTTGCGAAGGCATTGTGGGAAAACCCGGAGACCTTGAAGGCAACCACAGCCAATGCCAGTCTCAGGAGGATAGGTGAGCCCGAGGAAATAGGTGGCGCAGCAGTTTTTCTTGCCTCCAGGGCCGGTAGTTTTATGACAGGGCAAACGGTCGTGATTGACGGCGGGCGCTGATGCCACAATGGGTTGGCTCAATTAGTTTTATGCTTTTAGAGGCTAAGCTACTGCTTTAGTAGTAAATATTGCACTTGTTGGGTAGTATGAAACGCTTTGGTAGAGTCGGGTTTAGAAGGCGTGGAGCGAAGAGATTTCCTAAAGATCTTTTCAATAGGAACGGTTGCGGCGATGAGCGGACAGGTTGCTCACCGTGGTATGTTTGTTCCTGAAAACATTCCATTCGAGGATATGGATACCAGCATCCGAGGAATGGCGAATTCTATTGAGTTAATGTCGACACCGGCGCCAAACGCCGCGAATTATCTCAATGCTTTTCTGCCGAGTCAGCCCCACCCTGCAGCAATAGATCAACCAACCCTGGCGACCACAAGCAGCCCTGATCTTGACGAGTACATCGCCAAGATGATCGACTTTGAACAGTCACATGCGGCGGACGCTTATCTTGAGCGGGATCAGTACCCGATTCTCATTTCCAGTTTCAAGCGCATAGATCGTGTCCAGAATCTGGTGGGACACGGTAACTTCAATGTTGTAAGTTTTGACGAAATGCTTGGCTATGGTCGGCGCTACAGGAGCGTGGGTGAGTTCACGCTGGCAGAAAAGACGTTCCTGGAAGAGTTATTTACCGCGAACGCACAGCGATATGGTTTTTTGGGTAAGAAAGTAATCGATGAATTGACTGCTCCCATTCCTGCAAAGGACCGAAAGAAAGTCGGGCGTACCGGGCATTTCCTGTACAGGGGTGAATCCGAGAGACTTTATAAAAAGCTACAGCAGGATCTTGGCACAAGTATCGTGCTGACCTCTGGAATTAGGAGCGTTGTTAAACAAACCCATTTGTTTCTTGCCAAGACGATTCAATCGAAGGGAAACCTGTCGAAAGCATCACGAAGTCTAGCGCCACCCGGACATTCTTATCATGGTGTGGGTGATTTTGACGTTGGTAAGGTCGGCTTTGGCCGGAAAAACTTTACTCAAGCTTTCGCTGACACTGACGAATTTCGGAAATTAGTCGATCTCGGGTATGTTGATATTCGCTATCCTCAAGGCAATATGTTCGGCGTTCGCTACGAACCCTGGCACATTAAAGTAGTGTAATCCGGGCGGCGGCTATCGCCAGAAGGGTCACTGCTTCTCCCAGACAAACCCAGCCGAGTGTTTTTGGGGACTCGTTTTTTTTATCCCTTCGCCCGCGGGTGAAATACGCAAACCGAAAGCGACTCTGGTCTATTTCAGACAGGGTACCGATGAATGCGGACCTCCCTCTCACCAGATCCCGACCACCAAGGGTGACGATAAAAGCACACCAAAAAGCGAACATCTCAGTCATCCAGTTTGGGTCATTGTTAACGTAGAGGTGGTAGAGCGGCAGAAACGGCGCAAGTACAAGAGATATATCGTACAGGCACTTTGAAGAATCAAGCTTCCCCTGCCCACCATCCTCGATGAAAAGCCTGAGACAGAACGCTGGGCCATAAATAAGCCAAAACATCAGTCCGCAGTAACTAATAAACTGAATCGTACTTCCAAGGGTGTTCTGGAAGGCTGTCGGATAGGTGACAAGGACCGTGGAAAGCGATAACAGAATAAGAACAGAGAAGCCCGCAATAGACAGGCATGCTGAGAGAATGGGGACCCGGATGAATTGATGTGAGTGGCCACGAATCATCGTCACTGCGATATCTCCAATAGCCGCAAGTCCGCCCAGCAAGATCAAACACAGAGAGAGGTTGTAATAGCTATATGGCGGCAATAGCGGCTCAGTGGCGAGCTGTTGGAAACCGCGAACAACGAACCAGAGACTTGCGAGGATCACAAGTCCGGCAGGCCATAGAACGAATGGTTGTTTAGCATCCGTTTTCCAGTCGATTCTGGGAGAAAGCCGTTCTGCGGCCTTGATACTCAACCCGGTTGCTGTTGCCAGATCAAACGTATTGCGAATCAAGTCCACCCGATTTCTGAAATCAACAATATAGGTAGACCTCTTGGGGCCTATTCCGTCTAACTGCTGGAGTTCTCCAATTGTTGCCTCATTAATGCTTATCAGCGAAGATGCCACTTCTTTGCTCTTATACAATGTAAGGGCCTGATAGTGTAAAGCAGAAAAGATTGGAGACAGAAGTTATGGAAGAGGTGAAAACATCAACACGTGCACTTTTTGTTAGTGCCGTAGTTCTGTTGATTATTCTTGTTACGGGCCCGTTGGGGTATAAATTTTCAATGGTGCCATTGCAACCTTCGTTAGTCAGTTTGCTGATTGCCGTTGCAGGAGGTGCACTGGTTTTTCTGGTTGGGCTGGTCTACCTGGTTATTGCGATGCGGTCTGACCTTGGAAGAAATCGAAACCTGGTCTTTGTATCGATGATCATGGGCCTGGTACCTGTTGGGATCATTGGACCACAAATGGCGGCGGCAGGTAATGTTCCACCTATTCATGACATAACGACAGATACCGCTAATCCACCGGCGTTTGTTGCTATTTTACCTCTGCGGGAGAATGCCCCCAATGGCTACGAGTATGGTGTTTCTGAAGCGTGGCCTGCTGAGAAACTTGGCGCTACTACCATGGAAGCTTATCCTGGCCTGAAACCTATCGAATCCGATTTGTCCGCGGCGGACGCTGTTGACCGCACTGAAGCCACCCTGCAGGGCATGGGCCTTGAGATCGTGGCGGTAGATAAGGAGGCGGGCCTGGTGGAGGCGACCGCGACGACCTTCTGGTTTGGTTTTAAGGACGATATGGTAGTGAGGATCGTTGCCAACGGAGAAGGCTCAAAAATTGACCTGCGATCAATGTCACGAGTCGGGCAGAGTGATGTGGGGGCTAACGCTGCCCGGATTTCTGATTTTGTGGAGCGTTTTTAGTCCTGGCCAGTGAACCCAGCGTTGATCAATCGGTAAGTTTAGAGATAAACAGGTCATTAACCTGTTTTGGATTCGCTTTACCCGCTGTTTCCTTCATTACCTGGCCCACGAAGAAACCCAGTATCTTTGTCTTTCCGCTTCGAAATTGCGCAGCTTGTTTGGGATTGTCAGTGATTATTCGGTCGACGATGGGTTCAAGCTCTTGGCTGTCTGAGACTTGAACCAGGCCTTCGGATTGAATGTAGTCGTCGACCGAGTCAGTTTTCCCTTCCCACACAGCATTGAAAACGTTTTTGGCTATTTTTCCGGAAATCGTACCGTCCTGAATTCGAATAATTATCTCTGCCATTGCCTGAGCCGTCACGGGAGAATGAGAGATGTCAATATTGTCCCGATTCAGGCCGCCCAGAAGATCGCCTTTTACCCAGTTCGCAGCTATAACAGGGTCGCCGCAAATGCTTACACAGGATTCAAAGTAGGTCGCCAGCCCAAGCTCGGAGGACAACACGCGGCTGTCTTCATCTGTTAATCCCATTTCCATGTGGAACCGGGCCCGTTTTTGCGCGGGGAGTTCTGGCATCGAGTCGCGGACTTTAGCGATGAATGCGTCGTCTATGATAACCGGTAAGAGATCGGGTTCAGGGAAGTATCGATAATCAGTCGCCGTTTCTTTACTGCGCATGGGGCGCGTTTCGTCTTTGTCTGGATCGTAAAGCCGGGTTTCCTGCGTAATTTTACCGCCAGAATCCAGTACATCAGTTTGACGGACTATCTCATAATTTATCGCAGCTTCAAGGAACCGGAAAGAGTTTACATTTTTGGTTTCTGTCCGCGTGCCATAAGCGTCGGCGCCTTTTCGTCGGAGTGAAACGTTAGCATCACAGCGTAGCGAGCCCTGTGACATATCCCCATCGGAAACTGAAAGATAGGTGACCAGCTGGTGAATTGTCTTCGCATAGCTGACGGCTTCTTCAGCACTCCTCATGTCGGGCTCTGAAACGATTTCCAGCAGAGGGGTTCCCGCTCGATTTAGGTCAATACCGGTCATTCCATGAAAATCCTCGTGCAGGGATTTCCCTGCGTCTTCTTCGAGGTGGGCACGGGTCACGCGGATGGTCTTCGTTGTGCCGTCAGCGAGGCTGATCTCAACTTCACCACCCAATACAATGGGCTCATCCATCTGCGTGATCTGGTAGCCTTTGGGAAGGTCCGGGTAGAAATAGTTTTTCCTATCGAAACAGGAGCGAGTGCCGATGTTTGCGCCGATACCAAGCCCGAAGGCGATTGCTTTGGGGTAAACAGCTTCGTTTACCACCGGAAGGACTCCCGGTAGCGCCAGATCTAGTGCGCTGGCCTGGGTATTGGGTTCCGCACCGAAAGTCGCACTGGAGCCTGAAAAAATCTTTGAAATAGTTGATAGCTGGACGTGAATCTCCAGCCCGATGACAACCTCCCACTCGCTACTCATGTTGAGAGCTCCGGGGCCTGTTTGTGCCATTCAGTTTGCGCCTGGAACTGGTGGCCTAAATTCAACAATGTTGCCTCATCAAAATAGTTACCAATCAGCTGTATACCTGCGGGTAGACCCTCGATAAAACCAGCGGGCAGGGAGATGGCAGGCAAGCCGGCAAGGTTTGCCGAAATCGTATAAATATCTTGTAGATACATGGCCTGTGGTTCATCTGTGTTTGCCCCAATCCTGAATGCTGGTCCCGGCGTGGTTGGGCCCAATATTGCATCAACCGATTTGAATGCTTCAAGGAAATCATTTTTTATCAGGCGGCGAATTTGCTGCGCTTTTTTGTAGTAGGCGTCGTAGTAGCCGGCCGAGAGAGCGAAAGCACCAACCATAATACGGCTTTTTACTTCCTGGCCGAAACTTTCGCTCCGGGACCTTTTGTAAAGATCCTCCAGATTTTCCGGGTTCTCACAACGATATCCAAACCTGACGCCGTCGTACCTTGACAAATTGGCCGAGCATTCTGCCGGCGCGATGATGTAGTAAGCGGGAATTGCCATGGGGGAGGTTGGCAGGCTAATGTCCATGAATTCAGCGCCCAGCCTTGTTAGTACGTCTATTGCCTCTTCGATGACCCGTGACATTTCAGCGTCCAGGCCTTGCATGTATTCAACACACACTCCTATCTTTTTACCCGTAAGGTCCTGGGATAGGGATTTGGAATAATCTTCTACCTGCACAGCTGAAGACGTTGAGTCTTTTTCATCTGGACCCGCCATGGCAGAGAGCAGTAGTGCGCAATCTTCTGCGGTAGTGGCTAGCGGCCCTGCCTGATCCAGGCTGGAGGCGTAAGCGATCATTCCCCAGCGAGACACCCTGCCATAGGTCGGTTTAATCCCGGTGATACCGCAGAATGCAGCCGGTTGTCTTATGCTCCCTCCGGTGTCAGTGCCCGTTGCGGCTGCACAGAGTCTTGCTGCTACTGCGGCAGCAGACCCGCCTGAAGAACCGCCGGGAACCCGGTCAACTTGCCATGGATTTTTCACAGCGCCAAAGTAACTGGATTCGTTTGACGAGCCCATGGCGAACTCATCCATATTGGTTTTACCCAAAGACAGCGCGCCCGCATTTCTCAGCAGCGAGACGACCGTTGAGTCGTAGGGTGAGATAAAATTATTGAGCATTTTTGAACCAGCTGTGGTTCTCACACCGGCTTCACAGAAAATGTCCTTGTGAGCCAGTGGTATTCCCAGCAGAGGCTTGCGCTCACCTGCAGCTCTTAACTGGTCCGCCTGCTTGGCTTTTTCGAGAACATCCGTCGAGATGCTGACGAAGGCGTTTAGCGACTGCTGGTTTTCAATCCTGTCAAGATATGTCTGGGTAAGCTCAACAGAAGAATATTCACCCTTGTCAAGATCATCTAATTGCTGGCTAAGGGAGCGATTTATCATTTACTCGACTACCCTTGGGACAAGATACAATCCCGATTCGGATGCGGGCGCAAGGGATTGGAAAAGTTCCCGCTGGTTTTCTTCTGTAACCGCGTCTGGTCGAAGCTTTTGCGAAGCGTCCAGTGGGTTCGATACCGGTTCAAGGCCTTCTGTATCAATGGCCTGCATTTGGTCAGCCAGTGCCAAAATATTCTGCATTCCTTCGGCTAACTGCTGTATATCTGCGTCATCCACCTTCAGTTGTACCAGTTCGGCGATATTTCTGACGACTTCTTCAGTCACGTCCACGTGTTTTATCCAGCTTCGCTATCAAGGCGAGGAATGCTAATGAGGTTTGCAGGAATACGCAAATTTTCAGGCTTTGAACCTGCTTGGAACAGATCATTTGGGGTGCAGCTGCTGTGAGGAAGCACAAAATGGAAACAACCCTACAATTGAGGGGGTAAGTGGTTTAAAAAACGAGCAGACTGCCTATATAAAAGTCTCCCCGAATGATACAGTTAGGAAAGTTTTTGAAAGCAAATAATAAGGTTAGCATGTCTCCGTTGCCCATCCTTTCCATCGTCGTATCTCAGGGGTCTTGAATCGATGTTTAAGCGCCTTCGAGGCCTGTTTTCCAATGATCTGTCGATAGATCTCGGTACGGCCAATACGCTCATCTACGTTCGCGGTCAGGGTATCGTTTTAAACGAACCTTCAGTGGTCGCGATTCGCAATAATAACAACCAGAAAAACGTCGCCGCTGTTGGCATTGACGCCAAGAGAATGCTTGGCCGGACCCCCGGAAATATAACGGCGATCCGGCCCCTCCGAGATGGTGTGATCGCAGATTTTCAGGTAACTGAACGGATGCTCCAGCACTTCATCAAGAAAGTGCATGAGAATAGCTTCATTCGTCCGAGTCCCAGGGTTCTCGTTTGTGTACCCTGTCAATCCACGGAAGTTGAACGACGAGCTATCAGGGAGTCAGTGATCAGCGCTGGCGCCCGTGATGTTCGATTGATCGAAGAGC